>Ga0181520_10004971_pt1 | contig 21671 bp, 13 predicted proteins | sample PEATcosm2014_Bin_29_FD_132451 | JGI IMG/M metagenome (GOLD analysis project Ga0181520, IMG submission 132451) | Peatland microbial communities from MTU Mesocosm Facility, Houghton, MI, USA - PEATcosm2014_Bin02_30_metaG | ecosystem: Environmental > Terrestrial > Soil > Wetlands > Peat | place... | reverse complement strand
CTGCAAATTCGCCGCCTTCCCCACTCTCACGTTCTGCCAGCAAGTCCGCCGTGACACCGCCCCAATTGCTCTCGGCGGGCTGGCCAAGGTCCAAAACAGTTCTCCGCCGGGAATTGCTGCCAAGTGCATGGACCACGGCCAGCCGTGGAACTCACCGAAGAACGCAGCATTTCTCGACAGTCTCCATGCCGGCGACTTCATCCACTGTCCCTCCTCAGGCAAGAATTTCGATAATCCGCTGACGGACTATGTCGCCGTGGTCGGGCGCGATACGCTTTGGCCGGGTAAGGTGCCGAGCGATCCGAAGAAGCACCCCAGGGGAATCCTCGTGGTCGAGTGGCCCGACAGCGACATTCATTGGGCCGAGCCGCGCGACATCACCGTCGAGGAGTTCTTGGATTGGTTCCGCACGAAACCGCCTCGCCGCGGCTTCCTGGATTGGCTCCTCGCGAGGCGGCAGGAACATGACAGCTTTCATCCCGATGGCCTGCTCTACGTCGATGCCCAGGGCAGCGTCGGTGAACTGCGAAACGACACCGACGTCGAAACCGTGCGCAAATTGCTGACCGGCCAATCGACCGCCGCGAACATCTCTCCGGCCGTTTCCGCGGGGCGAAATGCCCAGACTCCCGCCCGTTTTCCCCTTTTCTTTCTTGTTTTTCCCTTTTTCCTTCCCGATTGAACGGCCCGCGGGATTGTGGTAGCGTGGAGTCTCCTTGATATCCCCCCAACTTTCCCGCCAATCGCCAAATCGAGAGGTTTCATCATGCTCGCCAACCGCGCCGTAACAATTGGCTTCGTTATCGGCATCCTGACCAGTACGGCTTTTGCCGGTGATGCGGGCAAGCCGTCCGCCGCTCCGCTCTATCCGGAGGCTGGACGGGGACCGTTCGTGGGCAACTATTGCGACGGCGTGGGCGACGTCGCCGACTTGAAGCTCATCGACGAGTCCTTCGCCTTTTTGCACGCCAATCCCTACCTGCCGAATCTGACCATGCTTTATCAACCCGACCAGGACACGCTCGAAGAGGGCGCGGGGTGGGGCGCTTGGTGGATTCAGAACGGCTATGGATTCTCCTATGCCGCCACGCCGTTCCTCCCGGAGCCCTGGTTCTCGACGCTGCAACGCTCGTGGGACCTCTTCTGGAAGAACCAAGGCGACGGCAAACGCATGGGCCGCTTTGGGGCGGCTTCCAAAGACAATCCGCTTTATTCGCTGGTGGCCCCCGATGGTTGCCTCGGCGATTGCGCCACCCCGGACTGCATCGCTTATCGACAAGGCGACGGCGACGTGAAGATCCACGATTGGTTCTACGAGGCCACCGCCGCGGGCGTTGTCATGCAGGCGGAAATTCTCCTGGCCAGTCGTGATCGAGACGCCATCGCGCGCTATCTGCCGAAGATGGAACGGGCCTGCAATTGCATCGAAAAGACCCGCGACCCCAAAAACAATCTCTTTCTTGTCGGGCCGGCCTGCAATCTGCTCGCCCCCAGCTACGGCGGCGTCCGACAGCCCGACGGCTCGTTCGGCAAGGGATACCTCGCCGGACTGTCGGTCACCTATCTGGCCGCGTTGGATCGAATGGTCGAATTGTACAAGCTCATGGGCGATAGCGCGAAACTGGCCGAGTATCAAGGCCGCCAAAAGATCACCCGCGACTCGCTGCCGCAATTGCTCGCGCCGGGCGGCTATTTCGTCAAGTCGCTGGAGCCGAGCGGCGTGAAGCACGGCGTGCTCGGGCAAGCCAAGTTCGGCTACCTGGAAGGCGTCGTCAATCTGGACGCCGTGGGGCTTCGCGTGGTCGATGACGCCGCGTCGCAAGCGATCTATCGGCAAATCGCCGCCTTTCCCGCCATTCGGCCGTTCGATTTCCTGCTCACCAACGCCCCGGGGCTGGACGACACGTACGTGAATTACGGCCACGCCGAGCCGATGGGAGGATTTTTCAAGTTCGGCGATTGGGTCAACGGCGGCTGCTGGGCCACCGTCGAGGGCCGCGCGATCCTGGCCTATTACCGGCTGGGGAAGTTCGACGATGTCCGCCGCCCGGCGGTCCGCGCGATGAAATGGGCCAAGGACTTCCGCCTGGACGCACCCTGGTCGCAGTGCGGCGAGAACGCCAGCAATCCCTGGTCCGACACGGGCAACTTCCACGTCGGCGGCGTGGCCGTGATGATCGACAACTTCGCCATTCCCATGGCGACCGTTCGCGGGCTGTTCGACTACGAGTATCGCTCCGATCGGCTGATCCTTCGCCCCCGCGTGCCCGGCACGATCAGCCAATACGTGCAAAAGGAGCCGGTTCGCTTTGGCGAAAAGAATCTCTATCTCTCCTGCCGCAACGGTGGACCAAGGATCAAATCGATTGCCGTCAACGGAAAGCCGCTGGTGGTTGAAGCGACCGACGCGGCCGTGCTGCACTACGATGCCCTGCCGAAGGAGGCCCAGGTCGAGATCGTCACCGAGGGGAGCTGGAACTCGCAGCCGGCGCAGGCGAACGTCGCCGTGGCCCGGCCGGCCGGCGTGGCCACGGCGCGGGCCGAGTTGCCCGAAGCGCTAAAGAAACCCTTGGCCGTGCTCCTGGCCATGCGGCGGCGATTGGCCGACGAGCCAGGCGCCCAGTTCGATCGGGCGTTCCTGCGCGAGGCGTTGGCCGCGATCGATGCCGTGCAGATTCGTCCCACCGTGGAGCCGGGCCCCGGTTTCTTTCGCCCCATGACGCCGCAGAAGCGGGCGGCCATCGTCAAGTTCTATGAGCGCGCGGCGCTGATCATGTATCAAGGCTTCGCCAAGCGCATGGACCGCTACCGGCAAAGCAAGGACCCGGGCCAGGTCCGCATCGCGCAACTGTTCCGCGAATCGCAATGAAAAAAGAGCTAAAGGGATGGGGAGTCTTTACTCGCGATGACTTGTCAGGTTCAGCAAAGACTCCCGACGCTCTTTCGGTCCCCGATAGCGATTTCGAGGCCAAGGTCGTGTTTGAGTGTACTCCTCACGCTCCGCGTGAGGAATGCTCGTCATGGGGAGCGTAAGCAAGGGACTTCACGCGGAGCGTGAAGAGTACAAAGAGTACACAGAGTACAAAACGTCGAGTGTATTGACCTGCTTCGCGATTCTTATGAATCAGAATGCTGAGGAACAACCTTGCGGGCGGCCGGCTGGATCCGCAGCACGACCGCGCTCTCGGCCGGAACCTCCCAGCGAACGGTCCGGCCGGAAGCGGACACGGTCTTTCGATCGGAGACGGGATATTCTTGGCTCACCTCGAAGTTCCCTTCCCCCTTCAAGCCAATGCTGTCCTCGGTCAAACTGAATTCGCCCGACAATGTGCGTTTGCCGGAATTGAATAGAAAAACCAACCCACGGTCGCCCACGATGTGTGCCGACCCGTCGACTTTGTCCGCCGCCGGCCAGTCGGGCAAGTCTTTTCGCACCTTCAGGTATTCGATGTTCTTGCGGCCCCAGTCGAGCCACTTGCGCATCTCGACCTTGTCCTTGTCCGGCATGCCGGACTTGGTGGGCAGGTAGTAAAGCTGGTTCGGAGAGGACGCCAGCGCGCTCAGTAGCGCGTAGTCGAGCTTCTCGCTCTGCCACCGGCACGGACCGCTCGTCTTCGCCGCGAACAGCAGCGGTTGATCCAGGTAATGCGGGAGGAAATCGCGCTGGAGGCGGACGCGGGAAGCCGTCCGCGCTTCGTTCCCATCGATGAGATTGCCCTCGGCCTTGCCGCATTCGACGAGCGTAAAACAGACATCCATGTTGCGGAGCGACCAGACGCCCAAGTCCTGTGCCGGCCGGCACGTGAACGTATAGGCCTGCGGGTAGTGCTGGCGGACGCTGGCGAACAAGTGCGCCAGTGCCCGCTGGCAGGCGTAGTTCGAGTCGCCCGGCAAGTGGTCGTGCTGGTCAGAGCGGCACTTGATGGGCATGACGGTCGTGACCCAGCCGCCGCTGCCGAAAAAGTCGCCGTCGACCGCCCAGGCCGGATAATGACCGCCGGCCATCCCTTCCAGGTTGATCCGCTCCAGCCAATCGGCGAAGGCCCGATTGCCCATGCAGTTGCCGTTGATGTTGTATTTTATGTTTTTTAAATCTGCCGGCTGATCGGCGGCGGCCACGTCGATCTGCCATTCGGGCTTGTCGGCGCGAAACGGCTTTCCGCCGCCCCATGGATGCGTATTGGTCATCGTCAGCCACATGACGACCTTGACGCCGGCTTTTTGGGCATGCTCCAAGAAGGTGCGCACTTGCGGCCCCAGTTCGTAATGGTCGCGGGACCCGAGGGCGTTCATTTTGGCCGTCTCACCGCCCCAGGGATGGCTGTCGCTAAGCCAGTCGATACCGCAGGAGGCCAGGAAATCGAGCGACTTCATGTCGCCCGCCAGGGAAAGGTCCGTGTAGGGGAAGTGTTCCATTTCCGAATGCCAGCCGCAGGCCATGGGAACCAGGCCGAACCGCGGCGGCCCCAGGATGGCCGACGTCATCGCCACCATCGCCTCCGACTCGCTCGGCAGAGCGTAGCCGGCCGTCTCCTTGTCATGCCGGCCGCGGCGGTAGACACCGAAATACGCCGGCTCGCACACCAACTTCTCGCCGGCGGCCACTTTCAGACTTGGTACGAACCCCAACCGCACCTCGTTGCCTTGCAGCGAAGAGGCGTCGAAAGAGAGTTCCAGCCCGGTGAAAAAGCCCCCCTTGGCCGTTCGCCCGAAGAAGGTACACTCGGGTTCTTCGCCCGGCTTTCGCCCGAACTTCGAGTAGCGGTAGGCGACGACATGCACGTGGGGGCCGGAAAACGCCGGCCGGCTCACCACGACTTTCTTCAGGCTGCAACTCCGCCCACAGGTTAGCGTCAGTTCCTTTTCCACGAAATGGCCGCAGATCGTATAGCGGGCCTGAACCGTAAGGTCGCCGCTGCGATATTGGGCCGTCAGCGTTTTCTCGTCCAGCGAAAGACCGACCAATCTGGCGTCGGCGAAACCCGCGTGGAACTGGACCGCCTCGACGTCAAACTGATCGCCTTCGATCTGGTAAGTCTCGCCGGCCAGTTTGTTCTCGATGGCTTTCAAGGTACACGTCTGGCGATCGAAGACCACGCCCAACCGGTCATTTTGGAGCGCGACGGTCTCGCCCGCTGTGGGTCCGGCCCACGCGGCCGCGCCGATCGTAAGCAGACAAATCAAGAGGAAGCGAACGGTCATCATTGGCCCTTTCGTGGTGTTTCTCGTGTCCTTGGTCGACAGCCGCTTGCGGCTTCGCGGAAAACGGGACGCGGCCGAGTTACGGCAGGTTCTTAATGCGGATGTTCTTGAACTGCACTTTCATCGGCAGGCCGTTGTGAAGCTGCAGGGCGATGAGCCCGTCGAGCGTCGCTTTGCCCTTCTCGCGGTCGATCGTCCGCGACATGACGGCCCCGTTGATGATGAGCGTGATTTCATGGCCGCGGGCGATAATGCGATACGCGTTCCAATCGTCGAGCTTGATGAGCTTCTGCAACGCGTCCGGGTCGCCGAGTGGCGTGGCTTCGCGCTTGCCGTTCTCGTCGATCACGACTTTCTGGCCGCGGTGGGTGATGGTGTGCCGGCCGTTACAGTCGTAGAGATCGCCCATGTAGTTCGGGCCGCCCTCGATGTCGGCCTGGTAGCCGGCCACGTCGAACTCGGGCAATTCGCGGCTGCGAAACTGCACGCCCGAGTTTCCCCCGGTGGAAACGCGAAACGAGCAGCGCAATTCGAAGTTGGCCGGCTTGCCGCCCCGCCAGAACAAGTAATTGCAGTGCGCGGCGGGCTTTGTCGGGCCGGTTTCCCCGGTAATCGCGCCGTCCTCGACGGACCAGTTAGTGAGATTCCCCTCCCATCCGGTCAGGTCTTTGCCGTTGAAGATCGGGCTGAACCCCTTTTCCACGTCGGCGGCTGTCGCGGAGACGATTAGAGACGGCAAAAGGACTGCCAAAAGCAGCGCGGTGAGTGTCGGAAGTGAGATAGGGCGTGACATTCGTGGGTCTCCGATGGTGAGGGTATGGGAAGCAAACCAGGTGCGCACGGCGAAGCCGCAAGCGGCATTTCGCGACAAGCAGTTCCCTTTTTTTGTCTGCGGCACCCCGACAGCGAAGTCATCGGAGCTACCCGCTTCAAGCTGTCATCGCCGCCTTTAAGTTCCTATGGACGACAAATGTCATTCGGGCATTGGCAAAGTCCACATAGCGAGGCTCCGGTGGTCCTTGTCGGCCGCATGCCTCGCATTGGGGCATCTTAACTTCAGCTACGGTTGTGTTGGCTATACCGCGCAGCATCAGCCATATCCCCACGCACCACGACAGCAGCGCGAACACAACCGCCCCGACCAGTGTTGATGGCTCACCGCCGGAAGACGTCTTCCGATATACCGCAACCACTCGAGATGTTTGTTGACCACACCCGCAACAGATCGGCGGCAGCACGTCACCCTGGCTGACCTGTATTGAGGTCCGCGAAAGATCAAGCCCCGTCGTGTCCCGAGTGTCTTTCTGGCAGGCCGGACAAGATCCGTCGGACTTCGGCACAATCCGCGTATAGCAGTGTGGGCAGTCAATCAACATGAGAAACCACCGTACTTGGGGTCATGGTTAAGTCGCAACCCGCGCCACTGCCGACCGCCCTCACCCCCAACCCCTCTCCCGCTTGCGGGAGAGGGGAGACACTCCTACGCCCTCAATCCCACTTCAGCACCGCACCCGTGTCGGCACTGGTGGCCAGGGCGGAATACTTGCCCAAACAACCGGTCGTGTAGCGGGGCGGACGGGGTTTCCACTCGGCCGCACGTTGGGCTAGCTCCGACTCGCTCAGGCGAACGCTGAGCGTATGGCCGAGCACGTCGATGTCGATGATGTCGCCGGGCTGCAAAAGGGCAATCGGGCCGCCGGCCGCTGCTTCGGGACTGACGTGGCCAACGCAGGCCCCGGCCGTGCCGCCGGAAAAACGGCCGTCAGTCACTAGCGCGACCTTATCGTCCAGCCGCATTCCCTTGATGGCGGTGGTGGGGGCGAGCATTTCCTGCATGCCCGGGCCGCCGCGGGGCCCTTCATAGCGAATCACCACCACGTCGCCCGCTTTCACCTTGCCGTTGACAATGCCCTCGTAGGCCTCGGTTTCGGCCTCGAAGATGACCGCCGGACCGGAGTATTTGAGCATGTCGGGCCGGACGCCGGCCGCCTTAATGACGGCTCCCTTGGGGGCCAGGTTGCCGTAGAGGATCACCAGCCCGCCCTCCTGGCTGTAGGCGTTATCGACTTCGCGGATGCAGTCGATCGGATCGAAGCCCAACTGGTCCGGCGAGAGGTCGCGGATCGACTTCGCCTGACGTCGAACCGACATGCCCTGGTTGGTCCGACTGCCGCCGGCGGTGACCGCAGCCAACGTCAGAGCCTCGGACTTGGCCGTCTTGGCCCGGATGTCATAGGCCGCGATGTTCTTGCCCAGGCTTTGGCCGCTCACGGTGGGGCAATCGAGCTTCAAGAGTCCCGGCCGGCCGCGCTCGACGGCGCCCAGGATGGTGTGTACGCCGCCCGCATTGTGAACGTCCTGGACGTGGTATTTGCTGCTCGGCGATACCTTGCAGATGTTGGGCGTGCGGCGGCTCAACGAGTTGACGCGCTGCATGTCGTACTCGATGCCGGCCTCGCGGGCGATGGCCAGGATATGGAGCACGGTGTTGGTGCTGCCGCCCATCGCCATGTCGAGCACCATCGAGTTGTCGATCGAGTCCTGGGTGACGATCTCGCGGGGCAGCAGGCCGTGGCCTTCGCCCTTCTGCTCCAGTTCCAGCACCATTTGCACCACCCGCTGGGCGGCGCGGCGGAACAGCTTCTTCCGCTCGGCGCTGGTGGCCAGCAGCGTGCCGTTGGTGGGCAGTGCCATGCCCAGGGCCTCGCACAGGCAGTTCATGCTGTTGGCCGTGAACATGCCCGAACACGAGCCGCACGTGGGGCAGCCGGCCGACTCCATGGCCAGCAGATCCGCGGCCGTGATCTTGCCGTCTTGCTTGGCGGCGGCGGCGACAAAAACGTCGATCAGGTCGACCGTCTTGCCTTCGGCCGTTTTGCCGGCCTCCATGGGGCCGCCGCTGACGAACACCGTGGGGATGTTGCAGCGCATGGCGCCCATCAACATGCCAGGGACAATTTTGTCGCAATTGGGGATGCAGATCATGCCGTCGAAGCAATGGGCGCGGAGCATCGTCTCGACGCAATCGGCGATCAGCTCGCGGCTGGGCAGCGAGTACTTCATCCCCTCGTGGCCCATGGCGATGCCGTCGTCGACGCCGATGGTGTTGAAGATGAACGGCGTGCCGCCGGCCTGGCGGACGCACTGTTTGACGAACTGGCCGACTTTGTCCAGGTGGACGTGGCCGGGAATGATGTCGACGTGGCTATTGCAAATAGCGATGAACGGCTTCTTGAAATCGTCGTCACCCAGGCCGGTGGCGCGGAGGAGGCTTCGATGGGGGGCACGGGCGTCGCCCAATTTGATGATATCGGAACGCATCAGCATCACTCCTGTGGGGAAAGGGGATAAGCCGTTATTCTAAGCGATGCGACCGGCGCGGAGTAGCGGGCGTTGTATCCGTTTAGCCGGCGGGCTCGCCCGGCGAGGAAATGAGCGTTTTGGCAGCTCACACGGCGAGCAAGCTCGCCGGCTAAACGTCTTCCGGTTTAGCGGACCACTTGAAACCAGCGGCGTTTTTGGGGAGGATAAAGCGTTTGGAACCTGCGTGGCACAGCCGAGGGCGGCTGTGCTACATGGCTTGGGAGCACCGCAAGCGTGGCCGAGTTGACCCTGCAATTGGGCGTGAAGACCGACCCGACGGAATATCGGTTCTCCTATCCTTGGCTTTTCCGCCTGCTGGCCGACGAAGGCGTGTGGTACGTCCAGTTGGGCACGTTTTTCGAGATTTATCAGCTTCCCGACGAGTATTTCCATCGCCTGCGGCGCGAGGCCGAGGACCAGGGCCTGCGGATCCACAGCATCTTTACCGCCCATCGCGAGCTGGGCGGGTTCTTTAACGACGAACCCGGCTGGGAAGCCCTCGCCCGGCGAAATTTCGAGCGGCTGATCGAAGTGGGGGCCCTGGTGGGCGCCCAATCGGTCGGCTCCAACCCGGGCGCGGTCTACCGCGACCGCATGGATACGAAACGCCGCGGCACCCAGTGTTACGTGCGGCATTTGAAAGAGCTGATGCAGTTCGCCCACGAGCGGGGCGTGCCTTGGCTCACCGTCGAGCCCATGTCGTGCCTGGCCGAGCCGCCCACGGTGCCCGGGGAGATTCGGCAGATGGCCGACGAGTTGGACGAGTGGCACCGGGCGCATCCCGACACCACCGCGCGGGTCGGCTACTGCACGGACATCGCCCACGGCTATGCCGACCAAGAGGGGGCAATCTGCCACGATCATCTGGAGCTGCTGGAAGCCACGCTGCCGCACCTCTACGAGCTGCATCTGAAGAATACGGACGAGCGGTACTGCTCGACTTTCGGGTTTGACGCGGCCGACCGCCAGCGCGGGATCGTTCACGTCGAGCCGGTCCGCGAGATGCTTTTGGCCCGGGCGGCCGATCTGCCCGTTCATGAATTGGTGGGCTATTTGGAGATTGGCGGGCCCAAGCTCGGTCGCGACTATTCCGATCACTGCTTGGAGCAACAGCTCCGCGATTCGCTCAGCTATCTGAAACAGGTTTGGCCCACAACGGCCGGATCGTTTGTTGTAAGCCCTGCCGCCGTGCCGGTAAAAAGCGAACGCAACGGGCGGCCGGTCCGCGTGGCCCCTTCGGTCATGTGCGTCGACCTGGGGCATATCGAGACGGCCGTCCGGCGGCTGGAGGCCGCCCGGGCCGACCTGCTGCACCTCGACGTGGCCGACGGCCATTTCGTGCCCAACCTGCTGCTCGGGCTGGACGTGATCCGCCACCTGCGGGCGATTAGCGGCCTGCCGATGGACGTTCACCTGATGGTGGCCAATCCGGACCAATACATCGAGCCACTGGCCAAGATCGGCGTCCAGTACGTTTCGGTCCATGCCGAGGCCTGCAATCATCTGGATCGCGTGTTAACGGAAATCCGCCGGCACGGCATGAAGGCGGGCGTGGCCCTGAACCCGGCCACTCCGCTCGGTGCCCTGCAGTATGTCTTGGAGCGGCTCGATTTCGTGCTCTTGATGACCGTGAATCCGGGCTTTGCCGGCCAAAAGCTGGTGGCGGCGGCCATTCGCAAGATCGCCGATTGCCGGCGGTTCTTGGCCGAATGCGACCCGGCCATTCCGATCATGGTGGACGGCAATGTGAGTTTCCAGCATATTCCGAACATGGTGGCGGCCGGCGCCGACATTCTCGTGGCCGGCACGAGCAGTTGGTTCAACGCCAGCGGCACGCTGGCGGAAAACGTCCGCCTGACGGATGAGGCGATCGCGGCGGGACTGAAGATGAGGAAGGCATGATGCAGGCGCTCGTGTTGCACAAGGTGGGCGACGCCCGCTACGAGACCGTTCCGCAGCCGGCGGCCGGTCCGGGCGAGGTGCTGGTGCGGGTGGGCTTTTGCGGCGTCTGCGGTTCCGACATCCCGCGGACGTTCGTCAAGGGAACATATCACTTTCCCACCATCTGCGGGCACGAGTTCGCCGGGACCGTGGAAAGCTGCGGGGCGGAAGTGACCGAATATCGGTCGGGCGATCGGGTGGTGGTGTTCCCGTTGCTGTGGTGCGGCCGCTGCACGGCGTGCGAGCGGGGGAACTTCGCCCAATGCGCCGATTACGATTATTACGGCTCGCGGCGCGACGGCGGCTTTGCCGAGTACGTGGCCGTGCCGCCGCAGAACCTGCTCCGCGTGCCGGAGGGCGTGTCGATGGAGGCCGCCTCGATGACCGAGCCGGCGGCCGTGGCCCTGCACGCCCTGAAGCGTGCCGGCGGCAGTTTTCTGGGGGCTACGGTGGCCATTTTCGGCGCCGGCCCCATCGGACTGATGACCGCCCAATGGGCCCGCATGATGGGCGCGGCGCAGATCTTGATCTTCGATCTGATCGCCGAAAAGTTAGAGATGGCGCGGCGGCTCGGGTTCAAGCGGGTCATGAACGTCCGCGAGTGCAAACCGGTCGAGCGGATCCACGAGTTGACCGGCGGTCACGGGGCGGAGGTGTGCGTCGAGGCGGCCGGCGTGCCGGTCACTTTGACCCAAGCCATTGCGGCCGCCCGCAACAATGGCCGCGTGGTGATTTTGGGCAATCCCTCGGGCGACGTGACGCTGCCGGCGCCCCTGATCTCGCAAGCCATGCGGCGGGAGATCGACATCCTGGGCACGTGGAACTCGTCCTTTAGCGCGGCCGGCAACAACGATGATTGGCACGCCGTGCTGGACGCGGCCGCCGCCGGCGCGATTGATCTCGATAGCCTAGTGACGCACCGCGTCCCCTTGGCAAAGGCCTTCGAGGCGCTCAGAATGATGCGCGATCAGAGCGAATTCTTCGCCAAAGTCCTGATTCAACCCTGAGAGGAACCGCATGAAAGCCGCCGTACTCGAGGAACTCGGCAAGATCGTCGTCCGCGAGGTCCCCGATCCCACGATCGACGACCATTCGGCCCTGCTGCGGGTCGAGGCGGTCGCCGTGTGCGGTTCCGACATCCGCATTTTTCGCCACGGCAATCCGCGGGTGAAGCCGCCCGCCATCATCGGTCACGAGATCGCCGGCACGGTGGTGGCCGCGGGCAAGGACGTGACCAAGGTCAAAGTGGGCCAGCGGGTCGCCGTGGGGGCCGACGTTCCCTGCGGCCAGTGCGCCTGGTGCCGCGACGGCCGGGGCAACAACTGTGCGATCAACTATGCCGTCGGCTACCAGATTCCCGGCGGGTTCGCCGAGTACATGAAGCTGACGCCGCTCTTGCTGGCCGAAGGGCCGGTCACGCCGTTCGCCGAGTCGCTCGATTTTGGCACGGCCGCCCTGGCCGAGCCGCTGGCCTGCGCCATCAACGGCCTGGAACTGGTCGGTTTGTCGCTGGGCAAGACGGTGGTGCTGGTCGGCATGGGGCCCATCGGCTGCATGATGATCGATCTGGCGCGGGTGATGGGCGCGACCAAGGTGATTTGCGTGCAGCGGAGCAAGCCGCGGATGGAGATCGCCCGCCGCTACGAGGCCGACGTCTATATCGACTCGGCCGAGGAGGACGTGGTGGCCCGCTGCCGCGCGGAGACCGGCGGCGAGGGGCCGGACATCGTGGTGACCACCTGCGGTTCGGTCGAGGTCCACGAGCAGGCCATCGAGATGGTGGCCCATCGCGGCTACGTCAATTTGTTCGGCGGGCTGGGGAAGAACGTGCGGCCGATGTCGGTGTTGTCGAACACCATTCATTACAAGGAATGTTTTGTCACCGGCTCACACGGCTGCGTGCCGCGGCACCACCAGTTGGCCGTCAAGCTGCTCGAACAGGGGCGGGTGCGCACGGCGCCCATCGTCACCCATCATTTCCCGCTCGGGCGGATCAACGACGCCTTCGATACCATGGAAAACCGCGGGGGCATGAAGATCATCGTACACCCGCACGGGTAGCGCACGGTTTCAACATCCTCAATCGTCCTATGCAGCCCAAGTTTCTTTATTTCGATCTCGGCAAGGTGCTGGTCGATTTCAGCTACGATCAGATGCTGGCGCAGATCGGCGCGGTGGCAGGTCTCGAGCCGGAGACTGTCCGGGCGGCCATTTTCGACGGCGATCTGCTCAAGCAGCTCGAGTCCGGCCGGCTTTCCTCGGCCGAGTTCTACGAGGCCTTTTGCGCGGCCACCGGCCGCCGGCCCGATTTCGCCGCCCTGGCCGCGGCGGCCAGCGAGATCTTCTCGCTCAATCTGCCCGTGCTCCCCATCGTGGCCGGACTGCAACAGGCCGGTTACCGCATGGGCATTCTGTCGAACACGTGCGAATTGCACTGGGATTACTGCAGCGGCCGCTATCGCGTCGTCGGCGACGGGTTCGGCGTCCAGGCCCTCAGCTTCCGCATCGGCGCGGCCAAGCCGGAGGCGGCCATGTTCCGCGCGGCCGCCAAACTGGCGGGGGTGCGGCCGGAGGAGATTTTTTACGTCGACGACATGCCCCAACACGTGGCCGGCGCCCGCGCGGTAGGGTTCGATGCCGTGCGGTTCACCACGGCGCGGGCCCTGGCCTGCGAGCTGCGCCAGCGCGGCGTGCGGTGGAATTATTGAGCCCCGTGCGATAGTTGAGCGCTGCAGTTGGAACGGGCTCTGTCCCGTTTTGAGCCCCCTGTCAACGTACCGCCGAGTCCCGTTTCCCGACTGCCGAGCGCCACGGAGGGCATTCTTGTTTCCGCCAGGACCGGCGGACGGATGAGCACCACACGGGGGCGAGTTCGCAGTGGTGACGACCGCCGGTATGTGAACGGTTGGCCGTGCGCGTCGCCCACGGGGGCCACGGCGGGCTACCGTTGAATCGATCACAGTTCTTCATGGTCATCGGGTTGATTTGTCGCGCCGGCCGATTGCTGTCGAAAGAATAGCGAAGAGGAAGAATAGCGGGGTCGACCATGGCCGAGCACGGCGTGATTCGAACGATCGATCGGCAAGCTAAGCTTCGGATACGGAGAGGTGGGCAGGCAGCCAGCGGGACACCTTGATTCGGATCAACCATCCTACTCTTTTCCAGGCTGTTCTTACCGTCCGATCCAAAACAACGTGATTCCTGCCAGAAATGTAGGTGTTTCCCATCAGAAAAGCATGCGAAATCATACCGCACGAGTCGCCTGGCACCCCCGCCTTACGGAGGGAGTGGTGTGGGTGTGGAGTCCGTTTGATTCTCCGTCTGTTATAAAGGCCCGTGAGTATCGCTTTGGGAAGTAGAGAGCCGCGATACGAGGAACGAAACCAACTTGGGGGGAGGTCTATTATGGAAGCCTTAACGTTGTGCGCGGTGGTTTGGTGGATTTATCTGTTGCCACTGATCCCTGTTGCTGGGCTGGTTTGGTACTTCGGCCGGCGACGGGTGCAATGGAACGGCTGGGACTTCGCCATCGTCCTGCTGCCAGTTGTTGTTTGGGTTGGAGCAACGATGGTCAATTCCGACTACAAGACCCTTGCCAATTGCGTTGAAGTCATGGCTTTGGGGTGTATGGCTCCGCTTGCTCCAATTGTCCGTGTCATTGTCGGTCGAAGAGGATATCAGCGGTGGCTGGCCATCGGCCTGCTCATGGGCGTTTGCGTCGTGGCAGCCGGTTTGTCGGCATTTGTGCCTCTATTGCCGGAATGAAGCATTGCCATTTGGCGCGGTAGCTACGAATAAAGCGATCAAAGCGATTCTGTCGCCCTTCCGTGACTCAGTCATTTGCCGGTGGATGGGCGATTTTTATCATTGGGTATGGTCTGTTGAAGTCAGCTCTGGGATGGTGATCATGATGACCCAGACTCCCGCCGGCTATCCTATTGACCTTTGCACGGCCAATGGAATCCGGGCCGACGTTTGGGCCATGTTCGCCGCCACCCGAGAAACGGTCATGGCGGGCAATCTGGCACGGATGGAACGACTTAGCCCCTCAGCCGGGGCATCGGTCGGTGCCGTTTGCCGAACCATTACGGCATCGGAGACCAGCTACCTTCCAATCTCTTTTGCCGTGAAGACTACGCGATACGATGCCTTCGCTTCGCTGTCACGCGGCAACGGGACCAACAGAAAATTGTCGGTCACGAGCGGTTTCAGTTCGGCGCCTTCGACCAGCTTCACGCTTGTTGCATCAATTCGGTGCGGCAGTAACTGCACGATAGGACGCCCACCGCGCTGCGAGCCATTCTCATTGAGCGGCTGAAAACTCTCCTTGCCATACAGCGGCCGGACCTCAAACGTGTACTGCCCGTCCTTCTCCACGAGCGACTGTTCCCACGCGGCCTTGGCCGGTGCCATCCGGACTTCCCAGGCCGGATCGCCGTAAAAGGCCACGACATCGCGGTCGTAGAGCAAGCCGACGCCGTCTTGCGAGGTCAAGCCCAACTCGTCCGCTTGTGCGGAAGGCCTGTGCTCCGCCGGCAAGTCTTCTCCCTTCGTCGCAGCCGTCTCGGCACCGGGAAAACACGTTGCCAGTCGGTGGATCAGTGCCTGCTGGTTGGCGAAGAACGCCTCGGCCAACGTAAACCGACCGGGCTGTTCCAAGAAGTAGTCGAGCATGCCCCAGCCCGCATAGCCATACCAGCTTGGCACGGTATAGCCCATCATCTGGTTCACGCCGGCGCTGTTCATATAGGCCAGCGCCATGCAATCCGGGCCGTCGATGTGGCCGATCAGGCAATTGCCCACCGGCAGATACACCTTGGGATTGTCGGAGTCGATGGGCCATTTCGTGCCGCTGATGTCTTCGCCGAAGAGACGGCCGTCTTGGCAGCCGAATGTGCCGTTGCGATAGTTATAGCCGATCTGCCAATCGTGCTCGGAGGCATGGCCCGCGGTAATGAACAGATCGGCGTGGTACTCGTTCAGGGCATCGACGAGGTGCTTGGTGGAATCGGCCTGCCTTTTGATGGGGCGCGGTTCCTCGCCGGCCTTTTTGCCGACCGCCTTGGTCTGGTCGAGCTCGCTATACCAGACGCCTTCATGGCAGAGCGACAGTTCGACCTCCGTCGCGGCGGCGCCACGATGGATTATCAGCGGCTTGCCATACTGGGCGATCCGCAGGGCGCACTCGGCATTGTAGCCCGTGAGGATACCCCACAGCACGTCGGTATAGGGGTCGTTGTCGAGTCGCCGCGTAAGCCGATTGACCGCGATGACGAATTCGCGGCCGGCCTCGGTCGGTTTGGCGACAAAGCAAGCATAACGGGGAAACTGTCGCCACAACTCGGGCAGAGCCTCGTCGACCGAGGTGTCGAAAACGATCACTTGGGCTCCGTGTTTGGCTACCAGGGCATCAACGACAGCCTGCCATTGTGGGTCGTCGCGGGTTGTCTTTGAGACCACTACGCTGTAGCCGCCTTCGGCAATCGCCGCGTCGGCGGAAATCGCGATGCCCACAAGAAACGCAACCGACATCACCGTCCGAAATGTTGCGAACATGAGATCAGCCCTTTCGCAATGACTCTCCCCGTCCGGCATATCGCGCGGCAGACAGAGGAAAGCGACAGTGAGTTGATTGTCGCCTGGCCCTCGAAGCAATCGCACCGCCGGCCGGCAACTATAGCTTTGTGAGGACGCATTGCAAGTACAACCGAATGAAGCAATCATGCGGGAGTTCCTGGTGGAAACTCCAGAGTAACCGTTCCCGGAGCTTGGCAAACCGACACGAAACGAGCGGGGGGGCAAGAGACATAACCCACCTGACCCGCGACATCCAGTTCTTGGCCGAGTTGCTCCAAGGTCGGCGTGGCCCGCTGGGGCAGGAAGCCTCTAAATCAACTTTCACGATTCTGGGAGATGGAAACTCCGCCGCCACCCTTCGGGAGGCGGCTCCAAGCGTGCGCCACGCTCCCAGGATCACGCAACCCTATCTAGATTGAAAGCGAAAGCACTTTCGCAGGTGTTTAACGCAACGTGCGCGTCTGCCGTGCTTCCCGGTACCGCACCCTCGAAAGAAAGCGATTTTCACGAGTCTCGTGCTCACACGGGAAAGCAACCCGGCGGCGGTCGGGGGGGCGGCGACAGGCCAGCGCGATTGGATGCGCGCGCAACGATCCTTCAGGCCCCGTCGTGCGCCTTGACCGTCTTCCCGCCGGCGTTCGGTTTTCTGTCTCCCTTTTCCACGTACTGAGCGATCTTCCGCAACAGGGCGTCGCGGTCGATGGGCTTGGCCAGGTAGTCGTCGCAGCCGGCTTCGATGCAGCGTTCGGCGGCCACGGTCGTGGCGTACGCCGACAGGGCGATGATCGGTCCGGGGTAGCCTTCCTGCCGCAATCGCGCGGTGGCCTGGTAGCCGTCCATGCCCGGCATCTGGATGTCCATCAAGATCAGGTCGAAGGGGAGCATCACGTCATCGTGGCGGCGGCCCCAGTTGGGGAAATGGTCCAAGGCCATTTCCACGGCTTCCTGCCCGCTCTCGGCGACGGCGACTTCGGCACCCGCCCGTTTCAGCACGAGCGACAGGAGGCGTTGATTGTCGGGGCCGTCTTCGGCCAGCAGGATGCGGCAGTGGAGCTTGGGGCGCACGCGGGGCAGGGTTTCGGTCGCGACGCCCGAAGGGAACTCCGAAAGCGGAATGCCCTCGAGCGGACCGGTGGCCACCAGCAGGCGGAAAGTGCTCCCCTTGCCCGGCGTGCTGCTGACGGTGATGTCGCCGCCCAGCGCCGCGGCCAGACGCTTGCTGATCGTCAGCCCCAGGCCGGTGCCGCCGAAGCGGCGGCTGGTCGACGAATCGGCCTGCACGAAGGGGCGAAAGATGGCGGCGAGCTGTTCGGGGGTCATGCCGATGCCGCTGTCGATCACCTCGAACTGCAGGGCGGGTTCCCGGCCTTCCTCGTTGCGGAGGCTGGCCACCACGCGCACCTCGCCCGCCGCCGTGAACTTCAGTGCGTTGCCCACCAGGTTGACGAGAATCTGGCGGAGCCGGAGGGGATCGGTACACACGGTGTCGGGGAGCGGTCCGCGGCAGTCGATCGCGAGCGTGAGATTCTTGGCGTCGGCCCGCACTTGCATCAGGGCCGTCACGTCGGCCAGCGTCTGCCAGGGGGAACAACGGATGCGGTCGACTTCCAGTTTCCCGGCTTCGATCTTGGTGATGTCGAGGATGTTGTCGACCAAGTCGGAAAGCATGCGGCCGTTGCGGCGGATGGTGCGGAGGTAGTCCTGCCGTTCCGCGTCCGAGAGGTTCGGCTCCAGGAGCAAGTCGGTATAGCCGAGGATGGCCGTGATGGGCGTGCGGATCTCGTGGCTCATGTTGGCCAGGAACTCGGTTTTTGCCTGGGTGGCGGCCTGGGCGGCGCGGTTGGCGTCGTAGAAGCCTTGCATCGTCAGCAGCGATCCGACCAGCAGCAGCGACACCAGCCCGGTCGTGGCGATCACCGCCAGGCGGTCCTCCGCGATCTGCCGCTGCCAGCCGTCGACCAGGGAGTCGAGCGCGATCGTTCCCTGGGCGTAGGCATGGAAGGACGAGGCGATCTGCTGCGTGGCATGCTTGCCGACGGCATTGGTCATCAGCCAGCCGGCGACGATCAGGATCACAATGCCGCCGGCCAGCAGGCGAAGATAGGGAGAAGACCAGCGCGTGCGGGAGTCGGCCGGCGCGGGGCGGCCGACCATCATGTATTGCCAGAGACAGGCGGCCGCGGCAAACCCCAGCGCGGCGCGAAAACAATAGATCGGAAGCCCGACCTTGTGCAGGAACGAGAGTTGATTCAGATAGGCGGCGGGAAAGAACGCCGCAGGGGGAACGATCAGTCCCGCGGCCAGCGCGTAGACCGCGCAACACGCCGCGGCCGCCGCCAGCCATGGCCGGGCCGACCGGCGCGACTCGCGCGCCAGGCGCGCCAGGACGACGGCCGTCCCCAGGCAGCCGGGGAATCCCAAAGCATAGCGGATCGTGACGTCGAGCCCGTCGGGGCCATAGATCGCGCCCGCGGCCGCGACCACCAACAGCGGCGGATAGAGCCAGCGTCGTCGCAGGAAGCGTGGCACGCCTTTCGCGGCCCGCTCGGCGAACTCGCACAGGCAGAGAAAGGAGAGGAGCAAGATGCCCAGCCGCAACCATTGGCAATAGACGTCATCTCCCAGGCTCAACGCTCCCAGGTGCAGCCACTGTTTCGCGCCGTGCAGTGCGCCAAAGGCCCCCAGCCACTGCCAACCCGGCGGGGCGTTGCGGTTCGAGGCGATGTAAAAACAGATGGCGCAGATGAGAAAGAAGCTCAAGCCGTGGACAAAGAAGATATAGTCCATCTGCTCCAAAACAAACGCGGTCATTGCGGCATTCTCCGCTTCGGCCTGAGGCCGTTTCGCAACCTTTAGTAGCCCGGCCCATGTTGGGGTGGCAGTTGCACTGCCGCCCCAACCATCAGCCCCGGCGCGGCCGGTAGAAATTTTCTCCCCCCTGCCGCGCTCCGTTGCAACATATACCAACTGTAGGTCAAGAGAGTGCGCGCAGAGGCGCCCCGCAAGATTGCCGAGGGCGGCCCCGCATGCGCGAAATAACCGGCACGATCAGAACACGTAGCGGTTGACGACGTTTTCGAACAGCTCTTGCCGTCCGCTCCGGTTGGGCGTCACGTCGCCCTTGGCCAGCATGTACTTCTCCAGCGATTCGAAGCTCTGCCGGCCGGCCTCGATCTCGGCGCCGATGCCGCCGTCCCACGACTGGTAGCGGTCTTTCACCATCCGGTCGAGCACGCCATCGGCGCGGATGGCGGCGGCGATCCTGAGCCCCTTGGCGAAGGCGTCCATGCCGCCGATGTGGGCGTAGAACAGGTCGATCGGCTCGAAGCTCTCGCGCCGCACCTTGGCGTCGAAGTTGAGCCCGCCCGTAGTGAAGCCGCCGTACTTGAGGATCATCAGCATGATCTTGGCCGTCAGGTAGACGTCGGTGGGGAACTGGTCGGTGTCCCAGCCCAACAGCAGGTCGCCGGTGTTGGCGTCGACCGAGCCCAGGAAACCTTGCGAGCCGGCGTAGTCGAGCTCGTGTTCCACGCTGTGGCCGGCCAGCGTCGCGTGGTTGGTCTCGATGTTCATCTTCACGTGATCGGCCAGGCCGTAGGCGCGGAGAAAATTGACGCAGGCCGCGCTGTCGAAGTCGTACTGGTGCTTCGTCGGCTCCTTGGGCTTGGGCTCGAAATAGAACTGGCCGGTGAAGCCGATCTTCTTGGCGTAATCGACGGCCATGTGCATGAAGGCGGCCAGGTGCTCGACTTCGCGCTTCATGTCGGTATTCCACAGGCACTGGTAGCCCTCGCGGCCGCCCCAGAACGTGTAGCCCCGGCCGCCCAGCTCCTTGGTCACTTCCAGGGCCTTCTTGACCTGGGCGGCGGCGAAGGCGAAGGCGTCGGCGTTGCAACTGGTGGCCGCCCCGTGCAGGTAGCGGGGATTGCTGAACAAGTTGGCGGTGCCCCACAAGAGCCTGACGCCGGTGCGCTCTTGCTCTTCCTTCAAGACCTTCACGACGGCGTCGAGGTTCTTGTTGGTTTCGGCCAGGTTCTTGCCTTCGGGGGCGACGTCGCGGTCGTGGAAGCAGTAAAAGGGGGCGCCGAGCTTTTCGAAGAATTCGAAGGCGACGCGGACCCGCTTGATCGCCCCTTCGACCGTGTCCTCTTTCTCTTCCCAGGGCCGCCACATGGTTCCCGGCCCGAACGGATCGGCCCCCGAGCCGCGCATGGTGTGCCAATAGGCCACGCTGAAGCGGAGATGGTCGTGCATCGGCTTGCCTTCGACCAGCTCGTCGGCGTTATAGCAGCGGAAGGCCAGCGGGTTTTGGGAATCGGGTCCCTCGTACCGGATCTTGGCAACGTCGGCAAAAGCGGACATCGTTTCACTCCTCAAAAATGAACAAAATTGATTGTCAGCGATGGGTGAGCCGGTCCAGGGCCGATCCCAAATCTCTCCCGGCGGAATCGTCTACCATTCCGCCATTTTCGCCATAAATCCTGAAATTTCAAGGCATTCTGGGACGGGAAAACGTCTTTCAAATCAGGTCAAATCGACGAAAATCGGGTGGTTTCAAGAACCGACTTATCTAAACCTGTCTTTACGTGGCTTCCCGCGAACTGATCAGGCGTTCATTAATGATGGTTTTTAGGAGATTTGGTGTACAATTTTGTGGCGTTGTGGTGTAAGATTAGAGAGACTAGAACCGGCTGTTTGGCCGGTTCTAGGCCGAGGACGTTACCTCCAAGCTCCGACGAGCTTGGTGATGTTGGTAATTGCTCGTGCAAGCAATGTGAGACCTACGAGCAGTTTGATGAGGGTGGTAACCCACCCACATTTTCGAGAGCTTCGCTGGTGCAAACGGCGAAGCTCTCCCTTTTTGCGGCGAAGCTCACCCTTCGCCCTCCGTCTACCCATCGTTCGCCTCCTTTCTTCTCTTTCTTTCATGGGCGAAAACTATTCCTCGCTCGGCGGGAAGCCGAGTCTGTTCCTAAGTGTAATCGATCTGAACCTGATGGCGGTCGGGAGTGTGCTGGATATTCTGTCAGGAATTTCCTGATGCCCCATTACCGAATTCTCCTAATACTTGTGGTCGCGGCCGTGAGGCGTTTTCTCTCTCAGATGGTCACGCAATGACTTGCCTTCAACCGGCTCCCGGGCGTTATAGCAACGGAAGGCCAAGGGGTTTTTGGAATCGGGTCCCTCGTACCGGATTTTGGCAACGTCAGCAAAAGCGGGCATCGTTTCGCTCCTCGAAAATGAAACAGAATTGATCCGTCAGCGATGGGTGAGCCGGTCCCTTGCCCTCTTCTTGAAATGTCAATAACAGTTGGTAACAGATGCTTGGCACCTTTTTGAGCAGGCTGAGCGTGTGGCTTGGGCCGCGCGCGGCCCAAGTCACACACTCAGCCTCGGACGGCACTCGCCCCGCCGCCCTCACCGTGACCCTCTGCCAGAGGGCTCGGGTTGTCCCACATGCTAGCGTAATGTTAAGAGACCAGTAATGTGGAGTAGTTGACGAAGGAGGTTGGTTCTCTCGGTGGATGTGGCTTGGGCGACTCAACATTATTATTGGACGGATTTGTGGCGCCCAAGTAATCTCTGGG
>Ga0181520_10004969_pt1 | contig 21677 bp, 16 predicted proteins | sample PEATcosm2014_Bin_29_FD_132451 | JGI IMG/M metagenome (GOLD analysis project Ga0181520, IMG submission 132451) | Peatland microbial communities from MTU Mesocosm Facility, Houghton, MI, USA - PEATcosm2014_Bin02_30_metaG | ecosystem: Environmental > Terrestrial > Soil > Wetlands > Peat | place... | reverse complement strand
TGCGCCTGGTCTCGGGCGACACCCGCCTGGGGCCGGACGAGGGTCTCACGACGGGCAGCCAGTCGGTGGAGGCCGGGGGCGCCTCGATGCGCCGGGCGGCGGCGCTGGTGCGCACGCTGTTCATCGCGGCGGCGGCGCGGGTGCTGGACGTGCCGGAAGATGCCATCGCGGTGGCTGACGGCGCATTCGCCACCCGCGGCCGCAATGCCACCTGCAGCTATTGGGACCTGCGGGAGGAGGTGAACCTCGCGGTGTCGGCCGCCGACCTGCCGGCCCCCGTCGAGCGCGGCGGGTCGGCCGATGGCGCGGCGCTTCGGCGGATCGACCTGCGGGGTAAGCTGAGCGGGGGGGCGTTCATCCAGGACATGCGCCTGCCCGGCATGCTGCACGGGCGGGTGATCCGCGGCCGCAACCCGGCGGCGCGACCGGTGGCCCCGGACCTTTCGGCGATCGCCGCCATGCCGGGGGTGGTGTCCGTGGTGGTGGACGGCGATTTCCTTGGCGTCGTTGCCCGGCGTGAGGACCAGGCCCGCCGAGCCGCCGCCAAGGCGCGCCTCACCTGGCAAGCTCAACCCCTGCCGGCCGATACCGAGGGGCTGGACTGGATGGATCCAGGGAGCGCCGACACCCGCGTGCTGATCGACGAGCCCGGCGCGGCAGCGGTGGTCACGTTGGAACGCAGCTACGCGCGGCCCTACCTGGCGCATGGCTCGATCGGCCCGTGCTGCGCCGTGGCGTCCTGGGGGGGCGGACGGCTGACCGTGTGGTCGCACAGCCAGGGCGTGTTCATGCTGCGCCGGCAGCTTGCCCGCGTCCTGCGCATCGCCGCCGGGGATGTCGATGTCGTGCACGCGCCCGGCGCCGGCTGCTATGGCCATAACGGCGCCGACGACGTGGCGCTGGATGCCGCGCTGCTTGCCCGTGCGGCCGGCGCACCGGTGATGTGCTGCTGGAGCCGCGCCGAGGAGTTTTCCGCCTCGCCCGCCGGCGCGGCGATGCGCGTGCGGCTCGCCGCCGCGCTCGGGGCGGATGGCAGGATCCGCGGTTGGGTGCACGAGGTATGGAGCACGCCCCACGTCGCGCGTCCGGTGGCCGATGACGGCACCGGGTTGCTGGCGGGGCCGCTGCTGGCTGACCCGACGCCGGCGTCGGCACCGGCCCATGTAGCTCTGCCCGCGGGTGCCGGCGAGCGCAATGCCGTCCCGATCTATCGCACCGGTCCGCGGCGCATCATGCATCACCGCCTGTCGCAGGGGCCGCTGCGCAGTTCCGCGCTGCGCTCGTTGGGCGCGCATTGCAACGTGTTCGCCATCGAGAGTTTCCTCGATGAGCTGGCCGCAACCGCCGGCATCGATCCGGTGGCGTTCCGGCTGGCCCATCTCGACGATCCGCGGGCGCGCGGCGTGATTGCGGCGGCGGCGCGCATGGCGGGCTGGGACGCGCATGCGGCGGGCGGCGAGGGCGTCGGCCGCGGCATCGGCTTCGCCCGCTACAAGAACATCTCCGGCTACTGCGCCGTGGTGGCGGAGGTGGAGGCGCGGGACCGGTTGTTCTTCCGGCGCGCCTTCGTCGCGGTGGATTGCGGCGCCGTGGTGCACCGCGACGGGCTGCTCAACCAGATCGAAGGCGGCGTGGTCCAGGCGGCGAGTTGGACGCTGTGCGAGTCGCTGCACTGGGACGCCGACGGTCCGACGGTGCTGGGCTGGGCGGATTATCCGGTGCTGCGGTTTTCGGACGTGCCGGAGATCACGGTGGAGATCATCGCCACTCCCAGCGACGCCGCGCTTGGTGCCGGCGAGGTGGCGACCGGGCCGACCGCGGCGGCGCTCGCCAATGCGCTGGCGCACGCGCTGGGTGTCCGGGTGCGGCGCATGCCGCTGACACCAGACCGCATCGGCGCGGCCATCGAGGCGGGCTGACCGGGAGGCAAGGCAGCAGCCCGCTTGCTAATCAATTGTCACCCCAATTTGTGCGCAATTGCCGCCGCGTTACGGCAAGGAAGTGCAAGCCAACTGGAAGACAGAACTCACATGATCGTTGCGATGAGCGACTCGGTTACAGTGGAGGGACCTTCGGACAACCGGATATCGTAGCGCGAGTGCATCAATATAATGGCGCGAGTCAGCTGCGGCGACACGTTCGGCATTGATTGTGTTCTCCTTGACATCTCTTTAGGGGGCGCGCAGCTCGTTTATCGCGATCCGGCCATTGTTCCAGATTTGGTTGCCGTCAGGCTTCCGGACGGAAATGTGGTGTCCAGCCGTGTTCGCTGGCGCACTGCCAGCGCCTTCCGGGTTGAGTTTGTCAAGCAGCCCCTGCGCGACTGGTGAGGCGTTCAACGCGGGCCGCCCGTGGCGCCGCGAATCGCCGGAGCCATAGGTAGATTCCGACGCTGTGGCGCCACCCCATGTCCGGCTAGCATGACAAGTTGCGGTAGCGCCCTTTTCGACCAGGTTTGAGAATCCCGGACATCTGCCGATGGGGCGTGCAGGGCGTTGGACCCGCGCGTGCCGACGTCGCGTCAAACAGCGCGAGGAGCGACGGTGGCAAACCTGACGACCGGCCTGTTGGAACACATCGATGCACGACGGGCCGAAGCAGGCGAGCCCGACGCGAGAACCGATGTCGGCACATCCGTCGTCGCCGCTCCACGTCCGTCCCGGCGGGGCCTCTGGCAATTGCTTTTGGGTGGCGTACTGGTCTGCGTGGCCGGAATCGGCTCGTGGCTGCTTTTGAGCGGCTTTCTTAAACCTCCGCCCGCGGCGCCGGTTCCGCCCGTACCGGTGGTCGCCACGGCAGCGCAAACGGGCGATGTGCCGGTCTATCTTACCGGCCTCGGCACGGTGCAGGCCTACAACACCGTGACCGTCCATGTTCGCGTCGATGGGGTCCTGGACACGGTCGTCTTCGTCGAAGGTCAGGACGTGAATACCGGCGATCTGCTCGCCCAGATCGACCCCGCTCCCTTTCAGGCACAACTCGACGAGGTCGTCGCCACCAAGGCTCGCGACGAGGCGCTGCTCGCCAATGCCAAGCTCGATTTGCAGCGTTATCAGGCGCTGGCCGCGCAAAGCTTCAGCACGTTGCAGCAGCGCGACACGCAACTCGCGCTGGTCGCGCAGGACGCCGCGGCGGTCAAGAACGATCAGGCTCAGATCGACTACGCCGCGATCCAGCTTCGCTACACCGCGATCACCTCGCCGATCGCCGGCCGTACCGGGATACGGATGATCGATGCCGGCAACATTGTCCATGCGACCGACACCTCCGGCCTGGTGGTGGTAACGCAGATCGAGCCGATCTCGGTGCTGTTCATGCTGCCGGAGGATGATTTCGGCCTGGTCAACCGAGAGTTTACGGCCGGACCTCTTACGGTCGCCGCGTCGGGCCGGGCCGACAACAAGGCCCTGGGCCAGGGAACGCTGCTGCTGATCAACAATCAGATCGACCAGGCCACCGGCACGATTCTGCTGAAGGCGACTTTCCCGAACCAGGATCAGGCGCTTTGGCCCGGACAGTTCGTCGATGCGCAGTTGCTCGTCGAGACGCGCCATAATGCGGTGACGGTGCCTTCGGCCGCGGTGCAGCGTGGTCCCCAGGGTGTCTTCGTCTATGTCGTGAAGGCCGATAACACGGTCGAGATGCGGCCGATCAAGGTGTCGGCGGCCAATGCCGGCGGCCCCATGGCGCTGATCGAATCCGGGGTGTCCGCCGGCGAACAGATTGTGGTCGACGGCCAGTTGAAGCTCCGTCCCGGCACTAGCGTCAAGGTGACCGCGGCGGCGGCGTCTCCTCCATGAGCATCTCCGAGCCGTTCATACGCCGTCCGATTGCCACGACACTGCTGGCGGCCGGGTTGCTGGCGCTCGGCATTGTCGCCTTTCCGCTGCTGCCGATTGCGCCGCTGCCGCAGGTCGACTTTCCCACCATCCAGATCTCCACGACGCTGCCGGGGGCCAGCGCGGAAACCGTCGCCGCAACTGTCACGACCCCTCTCGAGCGGCAGTTCGCCTTGATTGCCGGGGTGACCGAGCTGACCTCGACGAGTTCGCTCGGCGCCAGTTCGATCACCGTGCAGTTCAACCTCGATCGCGACATCGATGCCGCGGCCAACGACATCCAGTCGGCGATCAACGCCGCCGGCGGACAGTTGCCGGTCAACCTGCCGAGCCCGCCTAGCTACAAGAAGGTCAATCCAGCGGACTCGCCGATCCTGCTGGTAGCGCTGACCTCGGCCTCGCTGCCGCTCACCGTAGTCGACGACTCCGCCGACAATATCCTGGCCCAGCAACTTTCACAGATCAGCGGCGTGGCGCAGGTTACGATCAACGGTCAGCAGAAGCCCGCGGTCCGCATTCAGATCGACCCGGCAAAGCTCGCATCACTCGGTCTCAGTCTCGAGGACGTCCGGGCACAAGTCGTGAACGCCTCGGCCGACGCGCCCAAGGGCACTTTCGACGGCGCACAGCAGAGCTTCGCGGTCTACGACAACGACCAGATCCTCGACGCGACGCCCTGGAACGACATCATCGTCGCCTATCGCAACGCCGGACCGGTGCGCATCCGCGACATCGGCCGGGCGGTGGACGGAGCCGAGAACACCAAGCTCGCAGCGTGGGTGAACGGCACGCCATGCATCCTGCTCGCCGTCTTCAAGCAGCCCGGCGCCAATGTGATCGATACGGTCGATCAGGTGCGGGCGGCGCTGCCGCACCTCCGAGCGACGATTCCCGCGGCGATCGACGTGACGATCGTGGCCGATCGCACCGAGACGATCCGCGCCTCGGTCGCCGATGTGGAGATGACGCTGGTGATCACCATCGTCCTGGTGGTCGGAGTGATCTTTCTGTTTCTGCGCAGCGCCTGGGCGACGATCATTCCCGGTATCACCGTGCCGCTGTCGCTGGCCGGGACGTTCGCGGCGATGTATGTCCTCGGTTACAGCCTCGACAACATCTCGCTGATGGGGCTCACGATCGCCGTCGGCTTCGTGGTGGACGATGCGATCGTCATGCTGGAGAACATCGTCCGCCACATCGAGGCGGGGCTGACGCCGCTCGAAGCGGCGCTCAAGGGGGCCGGTGAGATCGGCTTCACCATCGTTTCGATCAGCCTGTCGCTGGTCGCCGTGTTCATCCCGCTGCTGCTGATGGGCGGCATCGTCGGTCGCCTGTTCCGGGAGTTCGCGGTCACCGTGACGGTGGCGATTCTGTTCTCGGGTACCATCGCGCTGACCCTGACGCCGATGATGGGCTCGCGCTTTCTCAAGAGCAGTCGGGAGATCCATCACGGCCGCGTCTATCTGTTCTTCGAGCGGATGTTCGACCGGCTGCTCGCCGGCTACGAACGGGGTCTGAAGGGCGTGCTGCGCCACCGCCTGCCGACGCTTTGCGTGTTCCTCGCAACCCTGATGCTCACGGCGGTTCTGTTCATTTTTATCCCGAAGAGCTTCTTCCCGGAGCAGGACACGGGTACCATTTCCGGCAGCGCCGAGGGTGCGCAGGATATCTCCTCGGCGGCGATGTGGAACCATCTCGGCGCGATGGCCAAGATCGTCGGGGAGGACCCGGGCGTCGCGGGCGTCGGCTACAGCGCCGGCTCCTCGACCTTCAACAGCGGCACGTTCTTCATCACCCTGAAGCCCACCGGGCAGCGCGACGCGAGCGCCGACCAGATCATCGCCCGCCTGCGTCCCAAGCTGGCGACGATCACCGGGGCCAATCTCTATCTCCAGGTTCCGCAGGACATCAAGGTTGGCGGCCGGCTCGGTCGGACACAGTATCAGTACACGCTGGAGGACGCCAATCTCGACGAACTCGATGTCTGGGCACCCAAGCTGGTGGCAAAACTCCAGGGACTGAAGCAGCTCGCCGACGTCACCAGCGATCAGCAGGCGAACGCTGCCACGGCGACGCTGACCATCGATCGTGATCGCGCGGCACGTTTCGGCATCCAGCCCACGCTGATCGACGCGACAATCTACGACGCCATCGGCCAGCGCCAGGTGACCCAGTATTTCACCCAGCTCAACAGCTATCACGTCATCCTCGAGGTTGACCCTACGTTGCAGACCGATCCGCGTCTGTTCGCCAGGCTCTATGTCACCTCGCCGCTCACCGGACAGCAGGTGCCGGTGTCGACCTTCGTGCGCCTGGACATGACGAAGACCGCTTATCTCGCCATCAACCATCAGGGCCAGTTCCCCGCGGTGACGATAAGCTTCAATCTGGCGACAGGTACGGCGCTCGGCGACGCGGTGACCGCAATTCAACAGGTCGAAACCGAACTCGCCTCCCCGGCGACGCTGACCGGGTCGTTCCAGGGCACGGCGCAGGCGTTTCAGACATCGCTGGCTTCGCAGCCCTATCTGATCGCGGCCGCGCTGCTGGTCGTCTATCTGATTCTCGGCGTTCTCTATGAGAGCTTCATTCACCCGCTGACGATTCTCTCGACCCTGCCTTCTGCCGGCGTCGGCGCCCTCCTGCTGCTGATGCTGTTCGGCTATGACCTCAGCGTCATCGCCCTCATCGGCATCATCATGCTGATCGGCATCGTGAAGAAGAACGGCATCATGATGGTGGACTTCGCGCTGACCGCCCAACGCGAGCGGGGCCTGTCGCCGGAGGATGCCATCTATCAGGCCTGCGTGCTTCGCTTCCGTCCGATCATGATGACGACGATGTGCGCGATTTTCGGCGGCTTGCCGCTGATGATCGGCGGCGGCACCGGGGCCGAGCTCCGCCAGCCCCTCGGCTTTGCCATCGTGGGCGGCCTGCTGGTGAGCCAGGCACTGACCCTGTTCACCACGCCGGTGGTTTATCTTTATCTCGATCGGTTGAGCAGCTGGCGCAAACCGCGAGAAGCAACCCCGGTGGTGGCGGTCAGCGGGATATAGGGGGCCATTAGGTCATGCCGTGGTGCCGCAGCCCCGAAAAGATCGAGTGCTGCCCCTATCCGTCGTAGCATCCGGCCAGCCGCGCCCGTTCGCGCACCAGCGCCAGCACCGCTTCGCAGATCGGCAAGGCCTGACCCGTGACGCCGCCGAGTTCCACCACCGCGCCGAGCAGCGCGTCGATTTCCATCGGCCGGCCGCGCTCCAGGTCCTGCAGCATCGAGGTCTTGTGCTCGCCCACCTCGGCCGCCCCGTCGATGCGCCGTTCCAGCGACACCGCGAATTTTATCCCCAGCGCCTCGGCGACCCGCTGGGCCTCGCCCATCATCGCGGCGCACAGCGCGTGCAGGTCGGGCCGCGTGGTGATGCGGTCGAGCGTCGCGCCGGTGAGGGCCGAAATCGGGTTGAAGCAGAGGTTGCCCCACAGCTTCACCCAGATCTCGTCGCGGATGCGCGCGCGCACCGGCGCCTTCAGCCCCGCCGCGATCAGCAGCCGCGACAGCACCTCCGCGCGTGCGCTGCGGCTGCCGTCGGGTTCGCCGAGGCTGAAGCGGTCGCCATAGGTGTGTTCGATCACGCCGGGCTCGACCACCTCGGCCGCCGGATAGACCACGCAGCCCAGGGCCTGCGCCGGCGGCAGCAGGGTCCACAGCACGCCGCCGGGATCGACGCTTTCCACCCGGCGGTCGCGCCAGGGGCCTTCCAGCCCATAGAAATACCAGTAGGGCACACCGTTGACGCCGGTCACCAGGGTGCTGTCCGGCCCCATCATGCGGGCGATCTCAGGCGCGGCGGCGGGCAGGGAATGCGCCTTCAGGGTGACGATGACAAAATCCTGCACGCCCGCCTCGCCGGCGTCGCCGACGCAGCGCGGATGGACCACGATGCGCTCCTCGCCGCTGGTCAGCACGACGCCGCGGGCCTGCATCGCCGCCAGGTGCGGGCCGCGGGCGACGAAGGTCACATCGGCGCCGGCGGCGGCCAGCTTCGCGCCCAAAAAACCGCCGATCGCGCCGGCACCGAAAATGCCAACCTTCATGCGGTGAGCCCGAGTTTTTCGGCGAGCCCGATGCGTTGCAGCTTGCCGGTGGCGCCCTTCGGAATCTCGGTCAGGAACACCACCTTGCGCGGCACCTTGAAGGGGGCCAGCCGCTCGGCGGCGAAGTCGCGCAGCGCCCGCTCGTCGAGTTTGAAGCCCTCGCGCAGCACCACCGCGGCGCCCACTTCCTCGCCGAGTTTCTCGTGCGGGATGCCGAAGGTGACGACCTGCTGGACGGCGGGGTGGTCCATCAGCACCGCATCTACTTCGAGCGGAGAGACCTTTTCGCCGCCGCGGTTGATGATTTCCTTGAGCCGCCCAGTCAGCCGCAGATAGCCTTGTTCGTCGAGCGCGCCCTGGTCGCCGGTGCGGAACCAGCCGTTGGTGTAGGCGGTGGCGTTGGCCTTGGGATTGTTCTCGTAGCCCGCGGTCACGTTGCGCCCGCGGATGACCACCTCGCCGATGGTCCCGGGCGCCAGCAGCGTGCCGGCCTCGTCCATGACGGCGATCTCGGGACCGGCGGCGATGCCGACCGAGCCGGCGAAGCGCGGACGCGGCGGCAGCGGGTTGCTGGCCATCTGGTGCGCCGCCTCGGTCATGCCGTAGGCCTCGATGACCGGCGCGTGAAAAGTCTCCTCTAGCGCCGTCATCACTTGCGGCGGCAGCGAGGCCGAGGACGACCGGACGAAGCGCAGCCGGGCGCGGGCGATGATCTCCTTGTTGCGCGCGGCCAGCGGCAGCAGCGCCTGGTGCATGGTCGGCACCGCGCTGTACCAGGTCGGCCGCACCGCATCGAACCAGGCGAAGAACTTGAAGGCGTTGAAGCCCGGCGTGCAGCACACGCTGGCCCCGGCGGCGATCGAGGCCGACACCGCCGCGATCAGCCCGTGAATGTGGAACAGCGGCATGATGTTGAGGCAGACGTCGCCGGGCACGAGCGCCAGGCTGTCGGCGACGTTGTAGGCCGAGGCGGTGACGTTGCGCTGGCTGAGCGGCACGATCTTCGGCCGCGAAGTGGTGCCGGAAGTGTGCAGCACCAGCGCGATGTCGTCGGCCTGCGCCACGCCGCCCGACGCCGGGGCGCCGGCGAGCGGCCGCTCGGGGTGCAGGGTGAAGTCGCCGGCGACCTCGCCGGGCACCAGCTCGAGCAGCGGAATGCCGCGTTCGGCGGCGACCTCGCGGGCCGGGGTTTGCACGCCCTGCTGGACCACCAGTGCCTTCGCCTTGAGATCGTCGAGGTAGAAGCCGAACTCCTCGGCCCGGTAGGCCGGGTTGAGCGGGGCGGTGGTGGCGCCGCAGGCGATCGCCAGGAAGGCGGTGGCCATCTCCGGCCCATTCGGCAGCACGATCGCGACCCGGTCGTTGCGGCCGATCCCCATGCCGTTCAGCGCCGCCACGGTGCGCGCCGCGAGTGCCCGTAGGCCGCCGTGGGTAAGCGCCGGGCGCTCGGGCGCGGCGATGGCGGGGGCGGCCTCGGCGCCGCGGGTCAGCAGCTGGGTCATGGTGTCGGCGTCATGGGTGGTCACGGACGGTCTCCTTCTGGGCACCTTCGTGCTGGGCCAGATACCCCCTCCCGCGACTCGGGTGAAGCCATCCCAACAGGGCAAGCCCGGCGCACCTGCCATGTGCGGCCGGCGGCGACGGTCCGCGGCCGCCTCCCCGGGCCGGACAGTGACGCCGCCTTGCCGGCAAATCTCCGCAGGGACACAATAACCCCCCAAAGAGTCTGCCATCCTGCGGCGTCGGCCCATGGAATGCGGAGAAGCCTGGAATGAATTCGTCCACACATTACCTCGCACGACTGATCGGCATTTTCGTCATTGTCGTCGAGGCAGCGGTACTGGTGCGCCCAAACGAGATAATCGACGCCATGGTTGGCGACCATTCGGCCATTGTTGTTATGGCCATGATCAGCCTGGCCGCCGGTATTGCGATGGTGCTGGCGCACAATATCTGGTCAGGCGGTGTATTGCCGGTGGTTGTCACACTGGTCGGGTGGTTGATGCTCGCGAAGGGGATTCTGCTATTGCTGCTTGCGCCCGCAATCCTTGATCGTCTGTTCGAACAGATGCATGACGGCGAGCATATCTATCTCTATCTCGCGCCCTCCTTCCTGTTCGGCCTTTATCTGACCTGGGCTGGTTTCGCCGCACCGGCGCCGCCCGGTGCGCCTCGCCGCCGGTAATGGGCTGACATCGGCCGGGCTCCCGCCGCGTCGGTCAGCGGCAGGCCGCGCCGCGCCGGGGCATCTCCAGGAAACGCACCAGGCAGGCCCCGAACCGGGCGTCGAATTCAACCCCGGCGGCGCCCATGTGGCCGGTCGGCGCCGCAGGCCGGTCGATCAGCAACAGAGGCATGCCGGCGCCGCGGGCCATCGCGGCACGGCCATCCGGGTCGGGTTCGTAGGGGTCGTCGCGCAACTGCGCGAGCGCCAGCGGCACGCCGCGCGCGGCGCGCATCCGCTCGGCGAAGTCCGCCAGTGCCTGGCGCCAGCGCTCCGGGCTGGTGCCGTGCGCGGCGGGTTCCATCGCGGCGACGGCGTCGGCCAGGTCGGGGCGCGCCAGCGCGGCCAGCGCGATGAAGGCGCCGCGCGAATGGCCCGCCACCACCACCCGCCGGTAGCGTGCCGCGCGCAGCCCGGCGAGACCGCGCAGCAAAGCCTCGCCCCCCGGACCCAGCGGGTCTTGGTGGGGGGTGCGGTCGAACCGCCAGATGTCGTAGCGGTCGCGGGCGAGGCGGGCGACCCAGTCCGCTTCCGGCGGACCGTTCGGCTCGGCGTCGGGATCGTAGGCCTCGTGCAGCCAGACCAGCGCCCCGCGCGCGGCGGCGGGGCCGGTCAGGCGAAAGTTCGGCGAGGGGACGAAAGGCGCCGCCTTCGGCAACGGCGCGCCGGCGGCGACAAGCAGCAGCCCGCGGCGGGTCAGTCGAAGCATGCGGCCAGAAGCTGGGCGAAGGCGCGGGCGCGGTGGCTGGTGGCGTGCTTTTCCGCCGGGTCCATCTCGCCGTAGGTCCGCGCCTCGCCGAGCGGGACGAACATCGGGTCGTAGCCAAAACCCCGCGCGCCGCGCGGCGGCCAGATCGCGGTGCCCTCGACGCGGCCGAGGAAGGTGGCCGTCTCGCCGTCCGGCCAGGCCAGGCAGAGCGCGGCGGTGAACCAGGCCCGGCGATCCGCATGGGCGCCGATTTCCGCCTGCACCCGCCGCATGGCGAGCGAAAAATCCTTCGCCGGCCCCGCCCAGCGCGCCGAAACCACTCCCGGGGCGGCGCCCAGGGCGGCGACCGAAAAGCCCGAATCGTCGGCCAGCGCCGGCAGCCCCGACGCGCGGGCGGCGGCCAGCGCCTTCAGCCGCGCGTTGCCGACGAAATCCGGCGCGGTTTCCTCCGGTTCGGGCAGGCCGAGCGCCGCTGCCGACACGCAATCCACCCCGTGCGGGGCGATCAGGTCAGAAATTTCGCGCAGCTTGCCCGGGTTGTGGCTGGCGATCACCAGCCGGCTCCCCGCGGACAGGCGCCGCGCCATCAGGCCAGGTCCAACGCCGCGCGCTGCATGGTGAACAGCCCGCCCGTGCCGAGCCGGGCGAGGGCGAGAAGCTCCTGGAACTGGGCCTCGCTGAACGGCGCCTTTTCCGCCGTCGCCTGGATCTCGACGATGCCGCCTGCGTCGGTGAGGATGAAGTTGGAGTCGGCCTCGGCGCCGCTGTCCTCGGCGTAGTCGAGGTCGAGTACGGCCGTCCCGCCCACCAGCCCGCAGGAGACGGCGGCGACCTGGCCGGTAATGGGCGAGGTTTTCAGCACGTTCATGCGGACCAGATGGCGGCAGGCCAGCGACAGCGCAACCCAGGCGCCGGTGATCGCCGCGCAGCGCGTGCCGCCATCGGCGTTCAGCACGTCGCAATCGAGTGTGATGGTCATCTCGCCCAGCGCCGCGCGGTCGATGACGGCGCGCAGCGAGCGGCCGATCAGCCGCTGGATCTCCTGGGTGCGGCCGGATTGCTTGCCGCGGGCGGCCTCGCGCTCGCCGCGGGTGTGGGTGGCGCGCGGCAGCATGCCGTATTCGGCGGTCACCCAGCCCAGGCCGGAATTGCGCAGGAAGCCGGGCACGCGGGCCTCGACGCTGGCCGCGCAGAGCACCTCGGTGCCGCCCATGCGGATGAGCACGGAGCCTTCGGCGTGGTGGGCGAAGCCGGGTTCGATGGAAACGACGCGCAGCGCGTCGGGGGTACGGCCGGAGGGGCGCATGAGCGGGAATCCTTGGTATGTCGAGTGCGCCTATGCGCGGGCGCGGCGCGGCGCGCAAGCCGCGCGGCCGAACCGGGCATCGCCGGAAGGGACGTTGACGCGCAAGGATTGTTTCCCCATCTCTCGGGATGCTGTCAGACTGTCCCCATGGTCCGGCTGACCCACCCAGGCATGACCCCACCCGATACCCCCCATGGCCCGGTGACGATGCGCCCGCCGCTGGCTGCCCGTCCCGTCCCGGCGCCGCTCGACGCCCGCTCGGCCGCGGTGCTGCGCGAGATCGTCGAGCAGTACGTGGAGACCGGCGAGCCGGTCGGCAGCCGCACGCTGTCGCGCCGGCTGCCGATGAGCCTGTCGCCGGCGACCATCCGCAACGTCATGGCCGACCTGACCGACGCCGGCCTGCTGTTCGCCCCGCACACCTCGGCGGGCCGGCTGCCGACCGAGTTGGGGCTGCGCCTGTTCGTGGACGGGCTGCTGCAATTCGGCGAACTCGCCGAGGACGACCGCGAGGCGATCGGCACCGCCGTCGCCGCCGCCGGGCGCAGCCTGGAGGACACGCTGGCCGAGGCCTCGGCCATGCTGTCCGGCCTGTCGTCCGCCGCCGGTCTGGTGCTGGCGCCGAAGTCCGAGGGCGCGGTGCGCCATATCGAGTTCGTGCCGCTGGGCTCCGGCCGAGCGCTGGTGGTGCTGGTGAACGCCGACGGGCAGGTGGAAAACCGCATCATCGAGATCCCCCCCGGCGTGCCGCCCTCGGCCTTGCAGCAGGCCGGCAACTACCTCAACGCCCGGCTGTCCGGGCGCGGGCTGGCGGAACTGCGCCGGCTGGTGGCCGAGGAGATGGCGGCCAACCGCACCGAGCTGGACGCCTTGTCCGCGCAGGTGGTGGAAGCGGGCCTGGCGACCTGGACCGGCGAGGGAAGGGGCGGCAGCCTGATCGTGCGCGGCCAGGCGCGGCTGCTGTCGGACGTGACGCAACTGGAGCGGCTGACCGCGATCCAGATGCTGTTCGAGCGGCTGGAGACGCAGGAGACCATGCTGCGCCTACTCGAGCTGGCCGAAAGCTCCGACGGGGTGCGCATATTCATCGGCGCCGAGAGCGGGCTGTTCGGTGCCTCCGGCCTGTCGATGGTGGTGGCGCCGGCGCGCAACGCGGCCAACCGGATTGTCGGCGCCATCGGCGTGATCGGGCCGACCCGCATCAACTACGGCCGCATCATCCCGGTCGTGGACTACACCGCGCATCTGATCGGGCGGCTGCTGGGCTGACCGGAAACGGCGCCGGTCACGACGTCCGGGGCGCGGCCGCCGGCGCCGGGCCAGCGGGCGGTGGCGGCAGGTGCGCCAGCAGGAAATCGCGCAACGGCTGGGTGTCGCCATGCTCGGCCTGGTCCAGCGCAGTCCACAAGTCGCCGAAGCCCAGGTCCGTGTCGTGCAACATGCCGGCGAAAGTCCGGAACGGCAGGAGCAGCGCCACCGCCCGCGCGATGCCGGCCGCGCTGGAGAGATCCAGGTCTGCCAGCCGGCCGGCGGCGATATCCAGCTGGCCGCGAAACAGCATGACCCCCTGGCTCGAAATGAACTCGTTGAAGTCGCGGTCGGCGCTCTCGCCGTCCTTGCGGGCCTCCTCGGCCGGGTCGGGGACCGACAGGACGCGGAAGCTGTCGAGCAGCCTCGCGATCTGGGCGTCCACCTGCTCGGCGATCGGGTCGCTATCGCCGCCGAACCGAAAATTCGTTGCCAGAAGCAGGTAATCGTAAAGGTCGCCGCGGATCGCCGTCATCCGGTTATTGAAGCGAACCACGTCCCGCTCGCGGTCGCCGATGACGATGTTCTCGAACTCCTGCGTCATCTCGACCACGATCGTGTCGCGGTTGGTCTTGGGCAGCTTGCGCGAGGTGATCGAAACGAGGGAGACGATCCCCGCCTGGACCAGGCCGGCGAGGTGCGTAACGACGGTGTCGTAGAGCGTCCGCTCGATATAGAGCGGGGGCTGGCGCACGCGCAGGCTCATGATCTGCAGCTTGCGGCCGATCGGTTCGGCCAGCAGCATCGGCAAGCGACGCCCGCGGACGCGCGTCTTCTCGGGCTGCGGCGTCCATGCCAGGGGCGCGCCGAACTCCAGTAGCAGAATGCTGCTCACCACCGGCAGGGGGAAGGCGGAGATGTTGCTGGCGCCGACCTGCTCCTTGACGAGCGCTTCCAGGGTGGTCGGGCGAACCGTCCAGCCGATGGGGGGACGCGCGATGACATAGGAAGCGTCGGGCGCCGAGATGGGCTCGTCCGGTTCCTGTTGCTCGGCCGCGCCGGCCTGGGGGACGCGCTCGATTTCCTCCGCCGGGACGCCCTTCTTGTCCAGCGTCGCGGCGGCCTGCTGCAGGGGCAACGGCGCGGCGGGACGCCGGAGGAACTCAATCCAGCCGATCGCGCCGATCAGCGCCAGCAGGACGACGACCATCAGGATGCCGGCGGTGATCCGTTCGGCGCTGGAACTCGCCCGCGCGAACCACGCCAGCAGAACCCCCTCCAGGGCGAGCGTCAACAGCGCCAGCGCGCCGTAGGCGCCGGTCCGTCCGACCTCCTTGATAATGCCAACCCGGCCCTTCGCCTGCGTCGCCGCGTGCCCCGACACCACCGCCCCCCTGCTGTTGTGCGGATGTTGACACGAACGGACGCGTCTGGCCCAGCCGCGCTGCATATTTCGACGGTTCGGGCGATCAATTTGTCGCGGCGCCAACCCAGCCGCCACGACGTGCCGCGGGCGGTTGGTCAGCCGCCGACGGCGATGCCGGCCTGGACCTCCCCGATCGCCTCATCGACCAGCCGCAGCTCGGCCGCGCGGTGTCCGGCCTTGTCGTGGCTTGCCACCTCGAGCTCGACACGCGCGTTCTGCAGGGCGTGCAGCGCGTTGGACATGTGCGGCTGCGCCGCGGCGACGCAGCCCGCCCCGAAGCCAATTCCGACCAGAATTGCCGCATCGGCGGCGACGATCAGCCGGCGGCGCGCGGTCTGCGACGGCACGATGTGCGTGATCATCGGACATTCCCCTCAAGGGCGCCGAAATTTGTAGCGAAATCGGAACGAGACCAACCCGTTCAGGTGGCGACAAGGGCGGGGTCAGTCGGACGGTCGGGCCCGCGCCGATGCTGCGCGGCTGCCGATCAGTTGGATCTGCGCCTGGCTGAGTTCCCAGATGTGCGGCGGCAGCGGGATGAAATGGACACGCTCCAGGATGGCCGCCTTGTCCTCCGACGGCTCGACGCACCACAGCAGGAACCGCCGCAGCGCCGCCGCGGTCGCCGGGTCGCGCTGATGCCGGGAGACGATCGCATATTCGTAGGTGACCAGCGGATAGGACTTCTCGCCGGGCGCGAAGGCGAGCGTCAGCCGTTCGTCCGGCGGCGTTCGCGGACCCAGCGCGGCGGCGGCGGCGCCGACGCTCTCAGTGGTCGGCAGCACGAAGCGGCCGTAGCTGTTTTTCAGCGCGGCGGTACCGAGCCCGGCCTCGGCGATGGCGTTGGCGAACGGGATGCCGACGTAGCCGATGGCGTAGGGGGTGGCCGTGAGGGCGTCCAGCATCCCGATGTTGCCGGTCGCGGCGAGGCCACCGGGAACCTCGGGCCAGGCGATCGTGGTTCCGTAATCCAGCTTGTCCCCCCACGATGGCGTGGAGAAGCTGAGGAACTGGGTGAGCGCGAAGGTGTCGCCGGAGCCGTCGCCGCGATGGACCGGGACGATCGCGTGGTGCGGCAGGTCCAGCCCGGGATTGAGCGTGGCGATCTGCGGCGCATCCCAGTTGCGGATCGCGCCGGTGTAGATGCCGGCGAGGGTGGGGCCATCGAGCCTGAGGTTCGGCGTGGCGAGGCCGGGCAGGTTGTAATTGATGGTCTGCGCCGCGATCGCCATCGGAATGTTCAGCATGTCGGGGTTGCGGTCGACCTGGGCGTCCGACATGAAGGCGTCCGAGGTGCCGATCTCCACGCCGCCAGCGGATGCCTGCTTGATGCCGGCCTCCGAGCCGGTGCCGGCAAGCGTGATGGCGACGCCCGCATGGGTCTTTTCATAGTCGGCGACCCAAATGGTGAACAGCGGCAGCAACAGGGTGGAGCCGGTCTCGGCCAGGATGATGTCCGCGGCGAGGACGGGACGCGGCGCCCCGGCAGCCAGGCCGAGGCAGGCGAAGAGCAGGCAGGCGTTGAGCCCGAGCGACCAGCGGACGGGGGTTTTCATCGCGAGGGCACCCCGTCGGTATGCCCCGCGGGGCGGCCGACTTCCGCGAGGTTCATGCCCGCGGTCTCGATCCGGGCGGCCCAGGTGACGAGAGCGCCCAGGATGGATGTCCCGACGAGGATGTCGAGCAGCGGGCCGGTGCCGATTTCGTCCAGCAGGATGGGAAACATGAAAGCGGCGGCGACCGCGCCGATCTTGCCGACGGCCGCGGCGAAGCCGGCGCCGGTGCCGCGGATCTCGGTGGGGAAGACCTCGCCGGCGATCAGGTAGGTGTGCGCGCTCGGGCCGAGATTGGTCATGAAATTGAACAGCATGAAACCGCAGAAGATCATCGCGACCTGCGTGCCGCCGGCGAAATTTCCGGCCATCGCGGCGATCAACAACCCGATGGCGCAGCCGACGAAGCCGATCACCTGGAGCCGGATGCGGCCGACATGGTCGGTCAGCAGCATGGCCACGACGATGCCGATGATCAGCAGCGCCGTGATCATGGCCGCGCCCTTGGCGGCCAGGATGTCGTTCAGGATCAGGTCGCTGACGCTGCGGACGTGATCGACCTGGCCGCCGAACGCGGCGCCCAGGATGGTGGGGGTGAAAATGCCGACGCCATAGCTGCCGATATCCTGCAGGAACCACGGCAACGCGGCCAGGATGGTGGCCCGGCGCAGGCGGGCGCTGAACAGGGCGCCGATGCCGGTCCTGTTGCCCTGGTCCGCGGGATCGATGGCGAGCGCGCGCCGCAGGGTGACATTGCTCGGATAGAGCGGGTTGCGCCGTAGCAGGCGCTGGGTCGCCGCCTCCGCGCGGTCGTGGTCGCCGCGGATGTGCAGCCAGTTGGCGCTCTCGGTGATGTAGAAACGGCCGACCGTCACGGCCATGGCTGGGAGGATGGCGGTGGCATACATCCAGCGCCAGGCATCCAGGCTCGGAAAAGCGGATAGGACGAAATAGCCGATGGCGGTGCCGCTCAGCGCGCCCACGGCCTGGAACGTATAGGCAGCGAGCACCAGCCGGCCGCGGTTCCAGCTGCAGATGCTTTCGGAAATGATCAGATGGGCGGTGGGATAGTCGCAGCCCAGCGCCACGCCGAGGCCGAACAGGCAGATCACTAGCAGGACGAAATTGGTGCAGAAGACCAGCAGCACCAGGAAGGCCACGAAGATGATCATCTCGACGATGAACATCGTCTTGCGGCCAAAGCGGTCGGCCATGCCGCCCAGGCCGAAGGCGCCGATCAGGATGCCTAACAGGCTGGCCGCGCTGATCAGGCCGTTGCCGGCCGTCGGGATGCCGAATTCGCGCGAGATCAGCGGCAGCGCCACGCCGGTGACGAACACGACGAAGCCGACAAAGAACTTGCCCGACGCGGCGAGCGTCCAGATGCGCCATTGCATGGCCGTCATCGGCACCGATGTCAGCATCGTGCCGTCGGCCCACATCGGGCGCTCGTCGATGTAATGCTGGACCGAGCGCCGGGCGGGCTGAATCGGCAGGATCATGTCCGGGGCGTCAGGCATAGTCGCTGCTACTCCACGCTCGATGGCGCCGGGGGGCGACGCAGTTCTGGCGGAGCCGGTGCGAACGACCAGGCGGTGATCGCGCTGGTTCCGGCGCAGGCGGTTGCACGTATCGGTTGGAGGACCCGATCGGGCGCCGAGTTGCATCAACGGTCACGCGGATCGGTATGAATCACCCCGGATTACCGGTGAGTTTGGCGTCCTTGTTGGGCTGGCGCAAGCTTTGGGTGCCGGTTCAACCGCAAATCAAGGTGTGTCCTGTCCCGGCGCGGACCGGGCGAATCCGGTCAGGCATTGTGCCGCCGCCGGGTATGCTACGATGGGCGGGCGCCTCACCGGAAAGGCCGGACGCATGTTTTCTGTCGGACAGACGGTCTACCACAAGACCAACGGGCGCAGCGGCACCGTCCTGGAGTGCGACGGCGACCGCGTCTATATCGCGCAGCCCAACGGGGTCGAGGCGGACTTCGCCACCGACGCGCTGACCGCCGCCCCTCCCGCGGAGAAGAAGCCGCCGGGCCCCGCGGCGCCGGCGCGCGTCCTGACCCAGCGCGACATCGCCCCCGAGCACCACAAGGTTCTGGCGATCGTTGCCGCCTCGACCATCCAGGCGGTGGCGGTTCTCTTCGAGCGGCGGACGGCGCGGAAGTTCAGTTCCCTCGATGTTGCCGGGAAGCTGAACGTCATCGCCGAGGTGACGGCGGTTCCGTACCGGACGATGAAGGAATTCAGCGACCGCCCCGGCACGCTGCGCCTGATGATGGGCAAGGGCCTGGCCGACAGTCAGGCCCAGTCCGTCTGACGCCGGCATTTACCGGTTTGTCACCGCTTTGCGGGACGCTGCGCGCTCAATCGCGCGGAGGCCCAGAGCGTGGCGCCGAAACCATCGGACGGTGCCGCCGGCAGATTGCTGGTGGTGGACGACGAGGCGGTACCCCGCCTGATCGTGGCCCGCGCGGCCGCGACGCTGGGCATCGCGGCCGACGGTGCGGCCAGCCTGGCCGAGGCGGTGGCGCGCATCGAGGCGGTCGCCTACGACGTCGTCGTGCTCGACCTCGGCCTGCGCGACCACGACGGCATCGAACTGCTGCGCTGCCTGCGCCAGGCCGGGTCGGACGCGGTACTGGTGTTCGTCTCCGGCTTCGACGAGCGGGTGCGCCAGGCCGCCGCCCGCCTGGCCGCGGCGCTCGGGCTGCGGGTGGCCGGCACGCTGGGCAAGCCGCTGCTGGTGGACCGGCTGGTGGCGCTGCTGCGCGCCCTGCCCGAACGGACCCACGCCGGCAACGCCGAGGACGGCGCTGAAATCGACCCCGCGCTGCTGGCGGCGGGCATCGAGGGCGACGAGATCGTCTGCCTGTTCCAGCCCAAGGTGACCTTGCGGGAGCGCCGGCTGGTCGGGGTGGAAGTGCTGACGCGCTGGCGCAGCCCGGCGCTGGGCCTGGTGCGCCCCGATCAGTTCATCCCGCTGGCCGAGCGGGCCGGCCTGATCGACCGGCTGACGCAGCGCGTAATGACGCAGGCGCTCGCGCTGTTCCGCCCCTGGCACGCCGCGCGGCCCGACCTGACGCTGGCGATCAACCTTTCCCCGGTCAGCCTGACCGACCTGTCGCTGCCCGAGCGCATCTGCGCGGCGTTGGCCGAAAGCGGCGTGCCGGCGGCGGCCCTGGTGCTGGAGGTGACCGAGGGTGCGGTCATGGACGACCACGTGGCGGCGGCGGATATCCTGACCCGGCTGCGCATCCGCGGCGTCAAGCTGTCGATCGACGATTTCGGCACCGGTCATTCCTCGCTGCTGTCGCTGCTGCACCTGCCGTTCAGCGAGCTGAAGATCGACCAGCGGTTCGTGGCCACCTGCCTGCACGACCCCGAAGCGCCGAAGATCATCCGCGCCATCGTGTCGCTGGCGCGCGAGCTCGGGCTGCAACTGGTGGCCGAGGGCATCGAGACCGAGCCGGTGGCCGACCTGCTGACCCGGCTGGGTTGCCCGGTGGGGCAGGGCTACCTGTTCGATCCCCCGCTCAGCCAGGCCGCGCTGGACGGGCGGCTGCGGGTGGCGGCCTGGGCGGAAGTCGTCTCGTGAACCGGCGATGGTCCGCGCTGGCGGGCTTGCGCCGGGTTGCCGGCCGGTGGCTCGCCGGCGTCGTCGTGCTGACCTGGATCGTGGTCGGCCTGCGGCTGCACGCGAAGTACCACGACGACCTGCCCGGCCTGATCATGGTCGCGGTGGCGATGTCCGTGCCGCTGCTGCTGGTGGCGGTCATCGGCATGCGCGAGCGGCGGCGGCGGGCCGAGGCGCAGGCGGCGCTGAACATCGCGCTGGCCACCATCAGCCAGGGCGTCGTCATGATGGACGCGGACGACCGCGTGCTGGTGGCGAACCAGCGCGTCAGCGAACTGCTCGGCCTGCCCGGGACGTTCGGGCCCGGCACCCTGATGCGCGACATCATCCGCTGGCAGATCGCGCGCGGCGAGTACGCTCTCGGCGGGCCGCCGCCGGTGCGCCAGGCCGATTGGCCGGCGGTTGCCAAGCGCACGCGGCCGAACGGCACGGTGCTGGAAGTGCGGACCCACGTGCTCGCCGACGGCGCCTCGGTGAGCACGTTCAGCGACGTCACCGAATGGGAGCGCACGCAGCGGGCCTTGCAGGTGGCCCGCGAGGCGGCGGAGGCCGCCAGCCGGGCCCGCTCGCAGTTCCTGGCGGTGATGAGCCACGAAATCCGCACCCCGCTGAACGCCATCCTCGGCCTGGCCGACCTGCTGGGCGACACCGGCCTGAGCCCGGAGCAGGAGGGCTACCTCCACACCATCCAGGAGTCCGGCTGCCACCTGCTGGACCTGCTGAACGACGTGCTCGACTTCTCCAAGATCGACAGCGGCGCGATCGAGCTGGAGTGCGCGCCGTTCGCCCCGCGCGCGGTGCTGGAGACGGTGCGCGCCATGGTCGCCCCGAGGGCCGAGGAACAGGGGCTGCGGCTCGCCATCGAGGCGAGCCCGGCGGTGCCGGAATGGGTGTTCGGCGACGCCAGGCGGCTACGCCAGGTGCTGCTGAACCTGGTCGGCAACGCGGTGAAGTTCACCCGCGCCGGCGAGGTCGCCGCCGGGCTGGACGCGGCGGCGGTGGCGCTGGGTTGGCGCCTCGACGGCGTGGTCCGCGACACCGGCATCGGCATCGAACCCGAGACGCTGGCCCGGCTGTTTCACGAGTTCACCCAGGCCGACGGCTCGGTGACCCGCCGTTTCGGCGGCACCGGGCTGGGGCTGGCGATCTGCCGGCGCCTGCTGGAGGCGATGGGCGGCACCATCACGGCGGAGAGCCAGCCCGGGGTGGGCAGCGTTTTCCGTTTCAGCCTGACCGTCGGCGTAGCGCCGGACGATGCCGTCGCCAGGGCGCCGTCGCCGACCGCCCGTGGTCCGCTGCGGGTGCTGGTGGCTGAGGACAACCGGGTGAACCGGCTGGTGGCGACAAGGGTCCTGCAACGCCAGGGCCACGACGTCCAGGCCGTCGAGGACGGGGCCGCGGCGCTGGCGGCGGTGCGCGGCGGGGGGTTCGATCTGGTGCTGATGGACGTGATGATGCCGGTGATGGACGGGTTGCAGGCGACGCGGGCGATCCGCGCCCTGCCCGCGCCGGCGGGCAGGGTGACCGTGATCGGCCTGACCGCCAGCGCCTCGCGCGACAGCGAGGCGGCCTGCCGGGACGCGGGCATGGACGGTTTCGCGCCCAAGCCGATCACGCCGGAGCGTCTGTCCGACGAGATCG
>Ga0181520_10004968_pt1 | contig 21679 bp, 17 predicted proteins | sample PEATcosm2014_Bin_29_FD_132451 | JGI IMG/M metagenome (GOLD analysis project Ga0181520, IMG submission 132451) | Peatland microbial communities from MTU Mesocosm Facility, Houghton, MI, USA - PEATcosm2014_Bin02_30_metaG | ecosystem: Environmental > Terrestrial > Soil > Wetlands > Peat | place... | reverse complement strand
TGTGGATCAACGCCCCCTGTTTAAACCGGGTCGTTAAACCTCGTTTTTCCCTTTGCCCTTTTCCCTTTGCCCTGCTCCGTAAGCTCGTGGCGCTCGCCCTCGTTTGCTGCCTCGTCGCCGAACCTGCTATAGCAGGAATGCGTGAAGCGTATCTCGTATCTCGGGAAGCGCCGATATCGAGGCCCGTTTTATGCTTCACGCTTCACGGGCCTTTTGAGACGCAGGCGCTGTGTCCGCCTCTCTCGTTTATAAAAACCTGCCTAAGAGGGCCCACGGGTCTGCCTGCGCGCTGTCTTGGCCGTCGCGACTTTTTCCCTGTCGCCCATAAAGTCCGGAATGTTATGTTCGCCACGGGCGTAGTTTTTTCACTCCCTGCTCTGCCTGCATTCGCACAGGACAACGATAATCAATCTATTGCTGATACCATGGCAACGTTCCTCCCTGCGTTGTTATGGACGGGCGCGGTCTTTGGGATCGTCAAATTAATAAAAATATTGGTCCGGTATTTTAGTCCCTATCGGCGGGTTTTGCGGGCGCTTAATCTTTCGCCCCGCGATTTGTCTTCGAATATACGATATACCCTTCAAGAGGAGATTGAAAGTTTTGGTTCGGACGCCGTGATTCGCATGGGTAAATCCGGCGGTGAAAACATGGTTAATGCTCTGTTGCGAGGGAGGGAATTCTTCTTTAATGCGGCGAAAATTCACGAGCAAAATGCGTTCGTGGAATTGACTGAGTTTTTTGGCAGAAATTCATGGATTATCTTTATGTACGTGTTGCCTGGGTATATCGATAATCATTCAACAGATGAGTTGTTGGATAGGGATAATTTGATTAATTGGCTGACGGAAAACCTCGTCAGCATGGAAGCCGTCAAATATAGCGATCCCGAAGCGCCTGACGCATTTAACTCGGCGCTGGAATTATTGCGTAACAGTCCTGCCGGCCGGGTCAAACAACAGTCATCGAAGTTGCCTTCGCCGGGCCGTGGGTTCTCGCCTTTCGCCGGACGGAGTAATTCGGGGCAAATCATTCTTGAACTGCCAGCCGCAGCCAGCGGACTGGCACTTGCCGTGGCCGTTGCGGCGCTTGGGAAGAATATGTTCCCGGCCTGGATGATGATCCCGGAATTCATGCTGGCGCTGTCGCTGATTAAAGTGTGCGAATACCTGGTGCGGCAGATCAAAGGAGCAGCGTACGATTTGCCTGAAGATATCGGCGCCTGTATCCCTGCCGCCGGTTTCACCGGCATATTCCTGGCCTGCTACGGCATTCTGGGAAGCGCCGCAGCTTCCTCCTGGCTGCCGCCTGTGCAGAACGGGATCCTGGCCGGGGATGGGATGCGGTTGGTAATTTCTTCGCTGGCCGGAGCGATAGTTGGAGGAATCGGTTGGCTGGTATCTGAACGTCTGGTGGAGGGGATATGCGGCCTGGCCGATTTCCTGGATGGATCGTTCCTTGCCGGGTGGCGGGCGCGGCGCCGTGGAGTTGATGAGCATAGCGTCGTAGATTTTATGGAACATCTAAAAGAGGTTGGAGCGCTCCCGGAGCCCGAAGTCGGTGAAGGAGAGCAGATTTCGGAGCTGGCAGAGGCCCCGGCCTCCCTGGAATCCTGCTCCTATTTAACCCTGGCCCAGACATTTTGGGAATATCAGGGGGTGGCGGATATCGTCGTTAGAGCTGTTCGCGCGGCGGTGGAGGTGAGAGGGATTCCTTTAGAAGAGCGGGCCGCGCGCAGGGTCGGTATCTGGAACCGGTACTGTCTGGATGATCGTTACGGCGAATTCCTGGCCTCCCTTCCTTACGATGAGAGTGTGCAACCGGTAACGGAAATCGAAATCCAGTGCTATTGGGATAATTTGTGCCAATTGTGTCCTGAGCTTCAGCTGATTCCTCCGAAGCAGGATCTCCTGTTCGAGATTGCGGAGCTCGCCGGCGTTCTCATTTATCCCAAAACGGAGGAGATTCTCCGCCGGGCGCGCCAGCATCTGAATGGGGTGGTTGGAGGCGGCGCCTCTTTCGCCAGCGTCTATAAATGTCTGGCATTTGAGACGCCGGAGGTATGTGTCCTTCTTCTGAAATGGCTCGGCAACCTTGCAGAGCAGGAGATTCCGGCGGCACGGGATTTTCTTCAAAGATATGTGCATCAATACCTGGACGACCATCGCGACCTTCTCGAAGCCTTTTCGGAGTGTGTTTTCCAAAAGGTTGCGCAGCGAAAGGCGGAGGATGAAGAGAATCGGTGTTCGGGCAAGGTGATCGTCGCCATTGTACAGGCCGGCGCCGAACCGCTGGGAATCTGGCTGAGGGAAATGGCGCGCCTGACCGGTCAAGACATTGCCTTCCGGGATTTCGTGATGAATTCCCCCATGTGCCGGCGTCTCCGGAAGACCTGTCAACAACCGCAGAATTTAATTGCAGACCGGTCCTATGTCGACCTGGCGGCAGACAGCATTACGGAAGTCCGAGGTCATCTGCAATGGAGCGGTTTGGTGGGGTCGGAAACCCATATCCTTTTCATTGATACGGGATTCCGGGGCACCATCGCCTACCATCTCCTAGATGCGATGAAGGAGGAGAGGACAGGGTTCAGATATGTGATGTTGGCCTTCGCTGGCGAACCGTTTTATGACGGGTTCATCACCGGGCTGAATGAACGGTTGCCGGGAGAAGACGCGCCGCGGTGTTTTTCCCTGGCGGCGATCCTGGACAAGGGATTCGAACACTTCTTTATGACCCCGGCCTATCTGCAGAAGGATCCTATTCCCACGCCGCGTCCGTGGTTTGCCGCACTCGTGGCAGAAGAGATCAGAGCCATGGCAGTCCGTTCCGCCGCATCCATGCAGGGGAAAACGAAGGACCGTTCCCACCCCCTCGCTGCCGCTGCTTGAGCTCGCCAGGCAAGACAAGCCGCCTGACGCAGATTACAGGAAATTTCGATTCATCAGAGTTCGGTGAGGATTTTGGGAGGCATCAGCCAGTCGAGGGAGTAAAAGATGACCTTCAAAAAGGAGGAGAGGTCGCGCCGGAAATCCCTTGCAAATATCCGGTACATGATTAAAATATGGAATAGTAAATTCCGAATTGAGGCGCAGAATGGAATTATATAGGCGATTTCTAAAAGACCCTGAAAAGAGTTTTTTCCTTCTTGGTCCCAGAGGGACGGGTAAATCGACGTGGGTCCAATCCGTTTTTGATGACGCCCTGCGTATTGATTTGCTGGAACCGGAAGTTTTCCGGAGTTACAGCGCCCGGCCGGAACGCCTTAGAGAGACTGTTGAAGGAAATCCTGCCAAAAGAACTGTCATTGTTGATGAAATTCAGAAAATCCCGGAGCTTTTGAGCGTCGTCCATTTTCTTATCGAGAAAAAACGCGGAACTCAGTTCATTCTCACCGGATCCAGCGCCCGCAAGTTGAAACGGACGGGAGCGGATCTGCTCTCCGGCCGCGCTTTGATGCGCACCATGTATCCTTTTATGGCAGCGGAACTGGGGACGCACTTCGATTTCGAAAAAGCCTTAGCAAACGGCCTGCTGCCTCTGGTCTGGAGTTCTGCACAGCCTCAGGAAGTTCTTAAAGCCTATGCGGCGCTGTACCTGCGCGAGGAGGTCCAGATGGAGGGGCTTGTCCGGAATATCGGCAATTTCTCCCGCTTTCTGGAGGCCGTCAGTTTTTCGCATGCTTCAATTTTGAATATCGCCAATGTTGCAAGAGATTGTCAGATTGAGCGGAAGGTGGTCGAAGGATACGCCGCCATCGTTGAAGACCTTCTGCTGGCTTTCCGGATCCCCGTGTTCACGAAACGCGCCAAACGCGAGGTGGCCGTCCATCCCAAGTTTTATTTCTTTGACGCGGGTGTTTTCCGCTCGCTGAGGCCGCGGGGACCGCTGGATCATCCCGCGGAAATTGACGGGCATGCGCTGGAGGGGCTGGTGGCTCAGCATTTGCGGTCATGGATTGCTTATGGGAACGAGCAGAATAAACTGTCGTTTTGGCGGACACGCTCAGGAGTGGAGGTGGACTTTGTTGTTTACGGTCCGGACACTTTCCATGCGATCGAAGTTAAAAATTCAGACCGGGTGAGGGATGAGGATTTAAGAGGCCTGCGGGCGTTTCAACAGGATTATCCGGAAGCCAAAGGGTTGTTGCTCTATCGAGGAAAGGAACGGCTGAAGCGGCATAACGTTCTGTGCATTCCCTGTGACGAATTTTTGGCTCGCCTGCATCCTGATCGAAACCTTTCCTATGGATATAGGCAGGTTTAACGGCAGTGTGATCAGAGTTCGGTGAGGATTTTGGGGGGCATCAGCCAGTCGAGAGAGGCGCAGCGGCCGTAGCGGAGTTTTTCCGATGAGATTTTGACCAGCCCGGCTTTTTTCAAATTCATGATCATTCCCGTATTGCCCGCCACGAGCACGGAAATCAGCCGGCTGAGATAGGGTTCGTGCCCGACCAGGAGAACGGACCGCCATTTCTGCCTGGAAAGATCCCGAACCAGACGTTCCGGATCGCCGTCAACAGCCAGGCTCGACCAGCGTTCGAGTTGCTTTTTCATGTCAAAGACCTTCGACACGATTTTTGCCGTCTCCAGCGCCCGCCGGTAGGGGCTTGTAATAATGCGGTCAAAGGAAATGCCCAGATCCTGCAGGCCATTCGCCACGTCTTTCGTCCTGCTTCTTCCTGCGCCTGTCAAAGGACGGTCACGGTCATCCTGCGGAGCCCAGTCTTCTTTATCGCGCGCCAGCCCGTGACGCAGAATGTAAAGTTCCATTTGCCTCCCTCCACCAGTCATCGCCCCATTGCCTGTAAGCTTCCAGCATACCCTCGCGGAGTCCGAAAGCGCTTACACGCAGGCGCTGAAGGTTGTAATGGCGCAGCATCAGGCTGAGAATCAGGCCGCCAATGGCGATCAGTCTGATACGCCGGCAATCGATGTCGCTACGGCCTGCGATAATCTGTGAATGATGGGACAATAAATTCTCAATTACGCCGTCGATTTCATTCAGCGAGAGCGTTCTGTCGCCATTGCGGGGAGGTGCCAGTTTCAAAAGGTTTCTTGCGCAGCCCCCCAGAGCTATCGCTCCGTCCAATTCCGGTCCCTGCGGCGCCAGTCGGGAAAGTATTTCGTAAATCTGCGCATGCAAGGCAGACCATTCAGCCTTTGAAGGAGGATCATTCTGGATTTGTACGGACAAAATACCGCTGCCTAAACGCAGCGATGCGCCTGTCAAACGAATCAGCCCTTTGCTGAAAGAGATCTGAGTGGAGCCTCCGCCCATGTCAATCAGGAGATGGTTCCCCTGCGCGGGCAGGAGAGGAACAGCCCCCATGAACCCCAATTGTGATTCCCGCTCGCCGCTGAGGATGCGGATGGGCAATCCCAGATCTCCGGATAGTTTTTCTACGACAATCGCGCCGCTTCTTGCGCTGCGAACGGCCTCCGTCGCGCCGATCAGGATGATCCCTGCGCCTTCGGAACGCGCCACGGCCACATATTTTTCCAGGATATGATAAATGACCGGCAAAGCGGTTGCGGGTATGTCGCCTTCAAGCGTGACCAGGCGCCCCAATTCCGTCAATTCGGCGATAGAAGTGACGTGTTCCCATCCGCCCGATGCTCCGGGTTTCGCTACGAGCAGATGGATAGTGTTTGACCCAATATCGATTGCGGCCAGTGGGGGTTTCTGAAGTGCGGAGTGCGGAGTGCGGAGTATGGAAGCAGGTTTTTCTATGAAAACTTCCTTCTTCCGCATTCCGTATTCCGCATTCCACATTTTATTGGTGTTGCAGAGAAGTGAGGGGTTTCTGCGGTTTCAGCGTCCTGGGAATAGATTTGACAATGTTTTTTTCTTCCTCAATAACGCGGTCACAAAGGGTTTCCTGGGCGCGCACTTTCTTGCGCGCTCCGGCTTCTATCTTTATATATGTGCCGTCGGGTATAAGATGCCAGGATTTGACGTTATCACGGAAATACAGGTTCAGAATTTCCATCAGGCGTTTTTTGGTTTCAGGATCTTCTACAGGGACCATTAATTCAATGCGGCGATCCAGATTCCGGGGCATCCAGTCCGCGCTGGCCATATAAAACTCGTCATTGCCGCCGTTTGCAAAGTAAAAAAGGCGTCCATGTTCCAGGAACTGATCGACGATGCTGATGACTTCTATCGTTTCGCTTAAACCTTTTAGCCCTGGCTTTAAGGTGCAGATGCCGCGGACATTGAGGCGTATGCGCACTCCCGCCTTGGAAGCCTGATACAGCGCTTCGATAATTTCAGGATCGCAGAGCGAATTCATTTTGGCCATGATCAACCCGGGTTTCTGAGGCGTGGAAACGAGGATTTCCCGGCGGATCAGGCGCAGCAGCTTGCGCCGCAATCCATATGGGGCTACGTCGATTTTGGCCCATCCTGCGGGCTGGGAGTAGCCGGTAATCATGTTGAAAAAAGCGGAAATATCGTTGGCCAGGTCCTCGTTGGTCGTGAAGTAAGAAAAGTCGGAATAAAGACGGGCTGTTTTTTCATTGTAGTTGCCAGTCGAGAGATGAACGTACCGTTTGATGCCTTCGGATTCCCTCCTGATCACCAGGCACGCCTTGGCATGAGTCTTCAAACCGGCCAGACCGTAAAGAACGGTAGCGCCTGCCATCTGCAGGCGGCGCGCCCATTCGATGTTGTTTGCTTCATCGAAGCGGGCCTTAAGTTCGATCAGCGCTGTGACGCGTTTTCCCTTTTCTGCGGCTGTTTCAAGAGAGCGCAGTATCGGCGAATCCTTGTCGATCCGGTAGAGCGTTTGTTTTATGGCCAGGACATCGGGATCTTCGGCTGCGGTTTGAAGAAACCGGCTGACGCAGTCAAACGATTCATAAGGAAAAACAGCCAGCACGTTTTTCGATTTAAGCAGAGCCCAGACATCGTCAGATTCTTCGAAATCGCGGCAGGGACGCGGTTCCCACGTTTTGCGCTTCAACTGCTCAAAGCCGGGCTGGAGAGCGATCTGGGAGACGCTTTTGAGGTCGAACCAGTCGCTGACGGGCACGATCGAAGCCTCAGTGATGGAAAAACGTTCGCAGATGAACCGGACAGCGGCGGCGGAAGCCCTGATTTCCAAACGCATGATCGCCCCTTCGCGCCTCCGGCGCAAAGCTTCGGTCATGACTTTCATGAAATCTTCGTCCTTTTCCTCATCCAGCGTCATTTCCGCGCCCCGCGTAAGCCGGATAAGCCCGCGATCGATGATTTCAAAGCCGCTGAACAGATCCCTTGCGAAAAAGGACACAACGTCTTCAAGCAGCACAAAGGGATGCCCTTTTTCGGACGGCAAATAGACCATCCGGGGGAAATTGGAAGGGATTTCAACAACGGCGTATTTCGGCTCGGAAGTTTTTCCGTCCGTGAGCGTAAACAGCAGATGCAGCCTGAGATTGGAAAGAACCGGGACCGGCCCGTCCGCAGCCAGGGAAATGGGAGTAAGTACCGGGAAAAGTTCTCTGTCATAAAAAGTTTTCAGGCGTTCCATTTGAACGGGAGTCAGAGCTTCCGGCATCAGGCGTACAAGCCCCGCCGACTCCATCTCCGGCGCCATTTTCTGAAGAAAATAGTTCTCCTGCCGCTTCATCAATTCTTTCGCCCGCAAAAGCGTCTGAGCCAGTTCAGGGTCATCCGGAGGGTAGCTGGCGATGCGCACCATGAAGAATTCGTCCATATTGGAGCTGACGATTCCCAGAAACTTTAGACGCTCAAGCAGCGGATTGGTTTCATCCATCCCTTCCGCCAGCACGCGGGAATTGAACTCGAGCATCGAAATTTCGCGATTAAAAAGTTTTTCCTTCACGCCGTTCTCCGAAGATTATCCTTCCGCTTTGACCGGGATGCCCTGTTTCAGCACGACGTTCGCGCCGAGGACATCCGTAAACATTGAGTCTTTTCTGGAAAGCGCGTCTTTCTCCAGGGAAATATCGCCTACTTCCTCGGGAACCCAGAGGTTACAGACATCGCCATACCGTTCCAGGGTGAAGTCGCGTATTTTTTGCTGATGGCTCTTGTCCAGAGCGTCGGCCACGCGCAGTATGGCCGCCAGTTTTGACACCACCGCGCGGTCCGCCCGGGGCAATGACATGTAAGTTACATGTTTGGGCTGGGGAGGCGATCGCCGGTGATACCGCACCACGTTGGAAACCACGTCTTTGTCCGATTTGCGCAGGCCAAAGATTTCAGCGGCATCTACCAGATAGCTGGAATGCTTATGATGGCTGGTCGGGGAAATAAACATGCCTATATCGTGCAGGATCCCCGATACTTCCAGAAGCATCCTTTCGCGCGGCCCGAGGCCGTGATCTTCCTTTAACAGATCAAATAATTTCAAAGACAATTGAGCCACGTTCAAAGCGTGCGCTTCATCGTACCTGTACTTGCGCCCCAGACTTTTTGCCGAACTGGTCACCTGGCGCGATAAATCTGTTCTTTTGTATCCGGATAGCAGCTGGGCAGTCTCGATCAGCAGGCCGTCCCTTATGCTGACCATGGGCACGATGATTTCATTGGCCTGCGTCTCGGCCATGAAACCGGCATAAAGCAGAAGGGAGGGGTAGAGGGATTCGGCGTCAAGATACGGTATGCCATATACATCTACGACGTCTTCAATGGACATTTTGGAGAAATTTTTCACGATCTCGGAAAATTTGTTTTCTTTCATAATCGCCAGCGGAGCTTCGGGCTCGCCTGCCACCTGTTTCGAAAGGAAACGCATGTTGAATCCTAGGGCGATAAAGCTGTCGATGTTTTTTAAGTCGTATTCGCGCAGGAAATCTTCGGCGATGGCGCGCACATAACGCTTTATGATCCGCTGCAACGCCGCCGGTTCCGTTTTCCCGGGTTCGGCCTGCTCCGGTAGCCGTATCGTTCCTATGGGGAGAGAGCGGGTGATGGATACGGCGCCTTTTGTCGTGATGATGATTTCCGTGCTGCCTGACCCCACTTCGATAATCAGGCAGTTTTTCTTGTCAAAGTCGAAACGCCCTTCCACCGCATGCTCAACTGCGATCAGTTCCAGGCGATTTTCTTCCGGACCTTCGACAACCTCAACGTCTATGCCTGTGCGTACGAAGACCTGATCGACGAAATTGTCGCGGTTGGCGGCTTCCCGGATCGCGCTGGTCGCTATGGTCTGCAGGCGCTTAACGCCGTAGGTATCCGCCAGTTCCTTGAAATTCTTCAGGATTTCTATGCTGTCGCGGATAACCCCGTGGCTGAGCCTGCCGTTCGTGAATACTTCCTTACCTAAAGGCGCGGGTTTTTGCAGGTTTTCCAGGTAGCGGATCGCCATACGCGGGCCAACCTCGGCGATCACCAGGCGGATGGCGCTTGAGCCGATATCGATAACGCCGATGGGTTCTTTGGAAACTAATGTTTCAGGCATAAATTTTTACTCTGTGCTTTTGACTTTATCATCGCCGTATCGGTCCCATGCGCGTTTGGCCGCACCCATGGAAACGGAATGATCTTTGAGTCTTGCGGGTACTACCTTTACCGTTTTCGCGAGGATAGGCATGGCTTCCAGGCGCATCTGGCGTTCGGCTTCGCGTACGATGAGCTCGGGCAAAGCTTCTACCAGACCGCCGCCCAGAACGATCATAGCGGGATTAAAAACGTTCACAAGATCAGCCATAATCTGTCCCACAAGCCGCGCTTTAGCCTTGAGCATGATCTCGATTGAGCGCTCACGCGCTTTTACGGATTTTGCGAGAACACTGCTTTTTATCGCCGGGACGCGCGCCTCGGTCTCCTTCCATATGGAGGGAGCCTGCTGCTTTGCCGCCAGGGCCGCCGCTTCGGAGGCTATCGCGACCCGCCCTGCCATGGCTTCCAGGCACCCGCGCCTGCCGCAGCCGCAAAAGGATCCTATAGGATCGACAAGCATGTGTCCGATTTCTCCTGCGCCCCCGGAAGCGCCCATATAGATCTCATTGTTCAGAATAAGCGCGCCGCCTATGCCCGTGCCTATGAAAATCCCGATGACGTTGGAAAAGCCTTTTGCCGCCCCGAACTGGTGCTCGCCGTAAAGCCCCGTTTTCACATCGTTCCCGAGCACTACCGGCAGTCCAGTCAAACGGGACAGCTTGGGGCCAAGCGGATAATTTTTTAAAAAACCGATGTTCGGGGAAGTAATGACGACGCCGCGCTTAACGTCGATAATTCCCGGGCATCCTACGCCGATACCGGCAATTTGCGCAGGCTTAACTTCCGCTTCTTTAAGCAGGTCTTTGACGGATTTTTGCAGCGTCCTCAGTAAAAAATTCAGCCCTTTTTCAGGCTTGGTCTTGAATTTAATTTCCGATTGACGCCGGAATTTCTCATCGAAAAGCGCCGCGAGTATTTTCGTGCCGCCTAAATCAATGCCTATGCTGTATTTCTTCGATTTGGGCACTGCCACCTCCAAAAAAGATGTTTTCCAACGGGGAGAACCCCTTAATTATAGGTTATTAGACTGCGCCCATTGCGTGCCATCCCAGGGGAATATGAATGGGACTTTTACCCGATTGGGTAAGGTCAATGTATTCCTGAGAACGGTCATAAAAGATTGGAAGATGTCGATTGCCTGACAAACCATGTCATCGGTGTAATAGTCATATTCGAGGATGTGTTTCTTATGAAAATGCTTAAAATGAATGGAATTCCGCATGGTATTAAGCGTTTTCAAGTTGTGTGCCAGATCGTCATCCACGAGACCATAATAGGCGCCCAGATCAATCAATTTGTCCATGGAAAAATGTTCCGGGATATAGATGGTTTTCCCCGGGATGCCCTTTCCGGAAACTTCGAGGCTGGAGAGAACATCGTATAGCGCCACTTCTACGATGCTGGCAAGCTCCATGAGGAGCGTTCGATTCATGAGAGAGCGCGTAGTCCTGAAAAGAGCGTTTCGAATCGCCCAGCAATGGTCTATAAACTGTAGATGATAAGCGGCATTGGAACGGTTTGTGTCATTGGCGATGAAATCGAAATTCTTTCGATAAATCGCGGCTTTTTTCGGCGAATGAACGATTCTCACGATACCCTCATTGCCGTTAGAGGCCGAAAACGTAAAAAAAATCGGACATGAACAGACCAGTGCCGCGAATATTTTAAGATCTGAATACATCGCCCGCTATATCAAAAAGCGGCGAGCGATGTCGTGCTAAAGAATTATTGACGGAAAGAAAACAGCCTGATAGACTAAATACGTGAGCCCACAAACGTTACAATTAGCTATCCAGCGTGTCGCTAAAGATCTTCCTCAGGATAAATTGATCGAGCTTCTCGACTATGCCGAGTTTTTGCAGAAGCGGAAGAAAACCTTTGCAAGTCGCTGGGATAATTTGGTTTATCGGCTGCGCAAGGCAGCCGATAAATCGGGATATCGGAAAAGTGATGTCGCTCGTTTAATCGTTGACGTGCGTTCCCGCGCACGTGCCTAAAGTCAAAGTCGTTCTCGATACCAACCTCGTTATCTCCAGCCTTTGGCCAGGAACACCCCGCCGACTCGTTAATCTTTGTAAAACTGGTCAGATCACCGTCCTGGTGTCAGAACCAATCATTAAAGAGTATTTGGAAGTTTTAGGACGCTTCTCTATCACGACAGAAGATGCACATGAATTTATCGTTTTATTCACGGAACCCTTTCGAACTATGGTGGTAATTCCTAGAGAGAAGATCAACGTGGTCAAAACTGATCCTTCAGACGACAAATTTCTTGAATGCGCGCTCACAGGGAATGCCGATGTGATTATCAGTGGTGACCGACATCTTAAAGAGCTCAAAGTATTTAAAGGCATTCCAATTCTCTCTGCTTCTGATTTCCTAAAGCAATACAAGTTCTAACGCATTGCAAAACTGGTACAAAGGATACATACTTTTGACGAGTAGGAAGTTGGTGTTTGTATGTGCAGGAATGTTTGGAGGATTTAAAGAAAGAGAAAAAGTCGTAAATATCGTTTGTTGGCTGTCGGTTAAACCAGCAATTTAGACTTCACCGGGATCCGGCGTAAGAGCCGGGTAAGCTTCTGAGTTGAAAGACTTGGGGCATAGATCAAACCGAGCATGAGGTCGCTCAGCAATGGGCGGCATCGTCCGGGTTATTGATCTAGCTCGGCTCCGATGCCCGCCCTTTTTTATTGAGTGTAGGAGGATTTCATGACATCAAATCCCAGGATACCCCAAGTTACGGTTCAGGTTTATCTGGCATGGCAGAGCCCGCGCGCCCGGTACGCCTTTGATAGATTAAAACTTCTCTTTGCCGAACATTCCCAAGGACGATATCGCCTCGAAGTGATCAATCTCATGTTGCAGCCCCACATGTATATGAGCGAGACCGCTAAAAACATGTGGGAAACGCTGGATAAATTACCGTCCAACCTTCGTGACGAATTAGAGCGCGCGATCGCCGGTGAAAAGTCCGCAGTCGTCGGCTTGACTCTTGTGAAAGCTGATAGTTTATAACAAGCCGTTCCCTCATAATAAAACCGCGACCTCAACCACTTTTTAAAGTATCCATACAAAACTCCCTCCCTCGCCCCGTCGTCGGGGCGAGGGAATACTTCATAGGTCAAAAAGGGGGTGAAGCGTGGAGATAAAATCATTGAAAAAGAAGCGCATATTAGATAAAAAAGGTGTACATCGTTTGTTGGGTGTCGGTTAAACCAGCAATTTAGACTTCATACCGGGGTCCCGCCAGAAGGGCGGGATGAGCTTTCAGGCGACAGGCCTGAGGCACAGTTAGAACCGTGTTCGAAGTCGCTTCACATGCCCGTAAGGGCTTTGGGGCGGCGGTCGTTCCGGGTTATCTAACTGGCTCGGGCGATATGTCCGCCCCTTTTTTATGGGGTGGGAAAGTGTTCCAAAGGGAAGTAATACGACAATCACATCCCGGCATAAAATTATTCAAGTATCAGACCGCCGCGTCTCAGAGAGGCGGCGTCATTCGCTTGCGCCTGCAAGTGAATTCAGAGTTCAGGATCGGCGGCAGTTGACCGGTTCAAAAGCTGACCGCCGCGCAACCCCTCGTTTCTCCCAGAATGTTCCATCTTTGATTACGATGGATGATTTTTCGAACGCCGAACGCTTTGAGACGCTCGACATAAGCGCGCGGGGCCTCCGATTGCGCTCTCCTAAAGAATTTCCTATCGGCGCCAAAGCGCATTTGTGCATTTTCCCTCCGGGATATTTTGAACCGGTTCAACTGGAAGGGGAAATACGTTGGAGACGCCTCGATATATACAGTAAGGACTATTTTTATGGCCTTGCCTTCACAAATATCCCATTCGATTATCAGGCGGTTCTATCGGAATTTTTGGCGGAACTTTCCGACCCTCGTATCGGTAAACGGTCTAAAACACGCCGGTCCATTAAAAAAATCCTTTATGAAAGGGTGATTAAATCGCTGCTTAAGCAGAGCTTTATTGGCAGACGCGGACTGCTCGGACGTTCCGACTCGGGCGCGACATTTGAATATATATATTCAGCTCACCCGGAAGGCCGCGGGAAAATCGGCCGCTGGATTGACGCTGTTCTTCTTAAGCTCCCGGCGGCGGAAGCCAGCAGGCTTAGAAAGGATTTAATCCGTGATTTCTTAAAAAGGGAAATCCATCAAAACATGGCCGATGGGCGTCTCACTAAAATTGTCGACCTTGCCTCCGGGGCCGCCAGGTATTTGACGGAAGCCATCGGTTTTAACGAGGCGCCGCATGTGCAGGCTCTTTGCCTTGATCGAGATCGCGAGTCCATCAGTCTCGGCAGGAAAATTGCCGGTCAAAAACCGCTTCGGTTCGTTCGTATGGATATTTTCAAAACAGCCCGGCTTGAACACATCGCGGAAAAAGCACGCTGGACGCCGAATGTCGTCATAGCGTCCGGTTTGATTTATTACCTGCCCGATGTTGAAGTAAAGAAACTGTTTTCCCGCGTGTACCGATGGCTGGAGTTCGGAGGATTATTCGTCGTCACGAACATGATTAAAAATCCCAATAAAGATCTCATTGGGCATCTCTTCGTACAACAGGATGGAAACGCCTGGATTCCACTTGCTAGGTCGCCGCACCTTGTCCGCACATGGCTGGATGAAATAGGTTTTGAAAACATAAAAATCGCTAATGAGCCGGTCGGTATGTACTCGATTTTCGCCGCGCGGAAAGAGCAAAAGCCCGTAAGAAACAAAGCTTTCGAATTTTTGTGCAAAGAAGGGGTAATCCGGGGAAAACTCTTTCTGCCGATAGAAAACGAGGCTGTCAAAGCCTATGTTCTTTTCGTGCATGGGTTGGGATACACCCATTCTTCCTATAGCCTGGATCCAAAGATATTCTGCGACAAAGGCATGGGGGTCGCCGTTTTTAATATGAGGGGGCACGCCAGTTCGCCGGGAGAGTGGGAACTCAACGAAGCGGCTGAAGATGTTCGCCGCGCGATCGATAAATTAGCTTCGCTTGGAAACCGCCCGAAACCAGTATTCCTTTTTGCCCACAGCACGGGAGGATTGATCGCGATGCTGGCGTCCCAGAAGCATTCCCGGGTACAAGGGGCTTCTTTGGTCAATATCGTGAATTCGGTAACGGACTCATATTTACATTGGCACAGGTCTGGGTACAACCAGAGGGTTAAAGAGTTCTTTAAATCGAACGGCATAGTCCCGCCGATTATCAATGCGTTTCTTGACGACCCGAATGTTATGCGGGCTTATCAAAACGAGGAAAGGCCCTGGTCAGATTTAGATTTTCCTTATCGATACGGGTTAATGCGTTCGAAAACGTTCCGATTTCTTGCGCAGGCCATTTGTTATTCGCCCGACCTGAAGGATTTCGCCAGGCAGATTAAATTCCCCGTCCTTCTCTTTTCCGGGATGGCTGACGAGATAATTCCTGTTGAGAAATGCGTTGAGATCGGAAGACAGTTAACTGTCCAGCATAATCTTATAAAGACAGATTCAAATAATCATTTTCAAACAGACCGGTGGGACCTGATCCAATCGGAAACGGCTCAGTTTTTTACCGAGGGACTTGGTAGTATGGGCGAGAATTAATGGAACAAATTAATCCTGAAACCTTTCGAGATCCTCATAGCTGGGATCTACTGTTGCCTCTAGACAGCCCGCCTAAAAATCGTCGGAAGTCGAATAGAAGACAAGCGTTTACTGACAGTAATTCAGGGAATAATAACCTCACTGACAGACGCCGCGAAGATCGTCGTGGAATAGAAGTTAAACTGCCTATTCATAGCCCCATCACAGTTGTTTACGAATATCTTCGGAATGTTGATAACCTGCCTTCGTTATTCCCGGGCATGCTAAAGTTGCGAAGATTAGACGGTGATGTTATAGAAAATGTTGCTGATTTAGGTGGCACGCCTCTTCGCTGGGCTCTTAAGCTTTCATTTGAAGATTCTGAACATTCAATTCATTTTGCGCGAATCTCCGGAGATTTAGAATGTTGTGATGGCGTTTTAGCGATCAGCCAAATGCCGGGATCCACGCTCGTAACTGTAAAAGCTTACGTCAATTTTGGATTTGCCGGGCTAGAAAGAGTTCTGGGTCCCGTACTTAAGGAAAAGATTAAAAGTGTTGTGGAAGGAGCGCTATATCAGGTAAAAACAATATTAGAAAAGACGAATCCTTCCCCGCCGAAATTTGCATTCCTCATTCATTCGACAGACCTTAACCTGTACGAAGGCGCTTTTCGTGATAAACCCTGTCCAGAACACAAAAAAGAAATACTTGAAAAAGTGTTTGGTTGGCTTCCGCCTTTTAAGGCTTCACACATATACGGTGTTCAATCATTAACTGGGAAAATTATTGAAGGCGATTTCATCTATTCGCCTTTGACTCCTCGGCAGATTTTGAATGGAAATTCAAAGATGGTCTTAGACCATATGATTGAAGCAGGCCGTATGGCACAGCATCTCGGGGCAAGAATTCTTGGCCTGGGTGCTTATTCCGCATTTGTTGGGCGACGCGGTGTTCAAATAGCGGAAAGTCTTTTGATTCCCGTTACGACTGGTACGGCGTTCACGATCAGGGCTTCTCTTGATGCGTTCTATAAAGCCGCAGTCACTGTTGGTATTGATCTCAAAAAGGCACACATAGTGGCGATAGGGGCTACAGGTACACTCGCTAGCGTATGTCTTGAAATACTTTCTTCAGATTTGGAAAGCATTACTATGGTCGCCCAACGTCTGGATAAACTGAAAGCATTCAGGGAAACTTTATTGAGCAAGAACAGGCATTTAAATATTTCTGTATCTGTTGATATACAAAAAGCTGTTAAAGACGCAGATATGATTCTAATTTGCACATCTACGCCGGACATTCTTGTGGATGTTAAAGACCTTAAGCCTGGGGCAGTCGTCTGCGATGTTTCACAGCCTCATAATGTATCTCAGGAAAACGCTGCTTTGAGAAAAGATGTGCTCGTTATTGACGGCGGTGTTATAAGACCGCCTGGGGATGTTCGGTTTAATTTTTACTTTGGACTTCCGTCAGCCTTCGCCTTTGCATGTATGGCAGAGACCATGATCCTGACTCTTGAAGAGAGATTTGAAAATTATTCTTTGGGAGGCAATGTGACGGCTGAAAAGGTTCAAGAAATTGGCGTTTGGGGACGTAAACATGGTTTCGAACTTGGCGGGTTGAAGAGTTTTGGGCGAAGTATTACTTGGGAAGACCTTGATCGAATTAAAAGTTTACGAAAATGAACTTCTACGCATTATCCTCTTCTATCGCATCATTATTTTCCATAGGACTTGCTATCGCTATAGTAATTGCTGGGAATCGCACAAAAGAAGTGGTTATATTTTCCATTGCGAGCTTTTTAATTGGATGCTGGAGTTCCTTCCCTTTAGTTACGACTCTAATCGTTAATCCCAGTTCTCAACATATAGCCGCGCAAGTAATTTACATTTTTGCGGCATTCGTCCCATTTTTCTTTTGGTTCCTATTCTTTATTGCGATGGAATTACGCGAGAAAAGAGACCACCAAGTTCTAGGTGTTGTGCTGCTTTTAGCATTCCTATTCGCCTTTATTTCATTTCATCCACATTACATAGAAGGTGTTATTTCTCAAAAATATTTCCGTGCTGTCATACCGGGTCCTTTATTTGGGTTTTTCGTTCTTTATTTCGGCGCGATTGGTTTTTATGGGTCTTATAGGATGCTGGCACAATACAGGAAATCTATAGGCACTTTGAAAAACAAATACAAATATCTTTTTATCGGTTTTGGAACAGCTTATTTTGGTGGGTTATTACATTTCATTGCGGCATACACAAGAACGGAGCCAATTCCTCACGATCTTTTTGTAATTGTGTTTGTGGGGGTGCTTGCATACGCGATTCTAACAAAGCGCCTCATGGACATTGATCTAGCGCTGCGGGATTGGGCCGTATCAGCAATTTCGGCAAGTTTTACTGGACTTGCATTTTGGGCGATCGGGTTTTCTTCCCTGGCGGTACATCCTTATGCCGTTTCCCTGTCTATGGTTGTTCTGACCGCACTTCTTACCCCTATTGTTTTCCCCTGGCTTAAGAAAAATCTTCAGCAAGTGGCGCGCGGGGAGAAATATTTTTATCTGGCGGAACTGGAGCGCATCGCAGACGACCTTTATCGGCGGGCGAACCTCTCCGAAATGCTGAAGATCCTGGTCGCCGATCTGGCTTCACGCGCGCGGCTTATATGGGCGGGGGTATGGCTTTATGATTTGACGAAGGGCGCTTATGCGCTGCAGCAGGCGGCGGGAATTTCCCGGAATGACGATGTTCCAAAGAGCATATGGACGGCATATTTCGGAAAGCGAAATCCGGTCATTCAGCTTTTTGAAAGCCGGAGGGAACTGATTGTTACCGAAGACGTTCGCGACGATTTCTCGGATTCTGTCGGGCAGGCCGAACTTCAGAATTACGGCATTTCGGCGGCCATGCCGATGTATTCTGAAAACAAATTGATTGGATTTATCGGTTTTGGCCAGAAGTTGAGCAAAGAAATGTTCCATCAGGCTGATATTGCCGGGATTACAGAGCTGGGGCTCAAGGCGGAGCGGGCAGTTGGCCAGGCGCATATGCTGTTCGAACAATCGAACATGATTTCCAAGCTGGCGCACGACCTGAAGAATTTCGTGAATTCACTGGGCATAGCGCTGGAGAAGATTCTGGAAGGCGGGGAACTGAACTCGATTCAGAAAAATCATCTGTTCATCGCCTGGGACCAAAAAAATCTTATCAAGGAAAATATCTGCGACCTTCTGGAAATGGAACGGCTGGTGATGCTGCGCATGCAGGGAAAGTGGCGTGTGCAGCGATTTAACCTGACGCAGGTCGCACAGGATTCGCTGACCGCGTACGCATCAATGGCCGAGGCCAAAGCCATCGTCATGGAGCCTGATTTTGACGGAGAAGCGCGGGCCCTGGGGGATCCCAGGGTGGTCCGGCGCGCGCTCGATAACCTGCTTATCAATGCTCTGAAGTTCACTCCGGGGAATGGGCGTATTAAACTCACCGTACGAAAAGCGGGGAAGAATATCCGCGTGACAGTGAAGGATAACGGACATGGCATCACTCCGGAGGATTTGCCCCGGATTTTTGATCCTTTGTTTCAAGGTAAAAACCAGACGATTTCCGAAGGGACAGGGCTGGGGCTTGCGCTGGTAAAGGAAGTCGCCATGATTCACAAGGGGTCCGTGAAAGTGGACAGCGGATTGGGCGAAGGAGCGACGTTCACTCTTGAATTGCCTTCCGTAGAACGCAAGGATGAATTCGCGGAATCGCTTGTTGAAATGGACGCGGCTGATTTCGCCGCATAAGACCCCGGCTAAACCATTGACGGATAAAACGGGAGGGATGCAATGTCTGCACGAATATTGATTGTTGACGATGCGCAAGAATTGACGGGTATGTTGAAATCGACATTTGAAAAGCGAGGATTCCGAGTATCAATAGCCAGGTCCTGCGATGAAGCCCTGCCAATCCTGCGGGAACAAAAACCGGACGTGATGATCCTGGACCATTCGCTCTCCGGAGATAAGCAGGGCATTGATCTTTTGTTTGAAAAGCGGCGCGATCCGCGTCTCAAGAATGTAAAGGTGATATTGTCGTCGGGCAAGCTCATATTCCCTCACGCCTGGTTTAAAGAATCGGGAGATAATATGGATCTCACAAAGGAATGGATTGAATGCGTCGGCAAACCTTATTCTATGGAAGAAATGATTAATGCGGTGCTGAGAGCGGTCGATGAAACGCCGCCCGAAAATCCTCCCGTGACGGCCCGCATGCTTGACGCCGGAGCGGCTGCCGCGCGCAGGGGAAGGTCCGACTCCGCGCCGATCTCCGAAGGAAAGCAGGGCCAGCCGCGAATCCTCATAGTGGAAGACGACGAGGTGAGCGGTTTTTCGGTAATGGAAAAACTTCGCGGGCTGGGTTATGGAGCCGGCTGGTGCATGAATCGTAAAACCATGAACCAGTTCATAAAACCCGGCGATAAATTGCCTTTCGATATTTTAATCCTGGATCTGGCTCTGCCGGACGCATTTGGGTCGGATATCCTCAGGGATCTGGCGAAAGATCCGCGATCCAAAGGGTTGCGGGTAATTATTATTACAGGCCACCTGGGACCTGACGAAGAGACGTCGTACAGGAATCAGCTTGAGCCCGAACCACGGGCGTTGCTGGCCAAAATCATGATCAAACCGTACAAATTGAGCGACCTGGTAAAAGAGGTGGAATACGCGGCAGAAGAGAGGACATCGGGCGATTAAAGATGCGAATCTTATACATTGAAGACGATAAATCCCTGCGGAAGAATGTTCAAGATTTTCTCAAACGGCAGGGGCATGCCGTGGATACGGCAAAAGATGGAAAAGAGGGATTGGACCTGGCGCGGCAGATTCGCTATGAAGTTATTTTATTGGATGTGCTGATGCCCGAACTCAATGGTCTTGAGGTGCTTAAAGCTTTGAAGGAGGAAAAGCATCCCGCCCATATCATGATAATTTCCGGTCAAACCAAGGAGGAACACAGATTGGCGGGTTTCAGCACAGGAGCGGATGATTACCTGCCAAAGCCCTTCACGCTCGACGAGCTTATGCTCCGCCTGCGTCTTGTCCAGCGTCGAATCAATCAGACAGCGTTTTCGAAGAACGATCCTGACGCGCTGGTGGCCGGGGAACTCAGCGTAAACCTTTTAACGTTCCAGGTCAAGCGCAAAGACAAAGTTATTTCCCTTCGGCCTAAAGAGTACGAAGTGCTGGTCTACCTGATGAAAAACGCCGGAAGGGTTTTATCGCAGCAGCAGATAGCTGAGCATGTCTGGAACGTTGATTTCGACCTTGATACCACCCGCGTGGAGAGTCAAATTAAGCGCCTTCGCGCTCAGTTGGACGATGGTTTTGATGGAGGAAGCATCATCGAAACTATCCCAAAACGTGGGTATTGCCTCAGAGGTTAAAAACCTTTCGCTCTTTGTCGGCCCTTCCCATGGTTGGCAAATTTGCCAACTTTTTGCCATTAAACTGCCAACGTCCTGTACGGCAGATGTCAACCATCCCGGTTAAACTTATAAAGGTTATCGGTGAATCAAATGCAAATCTCGGCTGATAAATCCTACGGCACACTGACGCCTAAGGAAGAACAAAAGCTTATCCGGCGCGCCCAGAAGGGCGATCTGGCTGCGCGGGACCGCGTTTTTATCCATAACCTGCCTCTGGTGATTTCCTGCGCCGAGAAGTTTTATTGCCCTCCGGCGAGTCTGGACATGGAAGACCTCATCCAGTGCGGCTGCCTCGGCCTGATGAAAGCCATCGTGAAATTCAATCTGAGGCGCAAAGTTAAAACCAGCACCTACGCCATATACTGGATCAGCCACGAGATCAGGCGCGCGCTTGAAAAATATGGCCGGACAGTGTCGGTGCCTTCACAGGTCCAATGGCTTGGCAGGTCGTTGATCCGCAGGGAAAATGAAAACAACGGATATAGCCCCAGCGTTCATTGGGCGCCGATGACTGAAAAGGAAAAAACCGCTTTATTTGAGGTGACCCGCGAGACCATTCCGCTGGACAATATCATGGAAGACGGGACCATGCTTCCGGGGTTTGCCCTGCTCGACAACAAAACCGACCCGGCGCGGCAATTAGACGAAAAAGAAATGCCTGACCGGCTTCGAAACATGTGCCGCTGCCTGACGGAAAGAGAACGGTTGATTCTTGAGGAATTCTACGGAGCCCGGAAGGGAGACGCTCCTAAGACCTTGACTGCCATAGGCAAAGAGCTTGGCTTATCGCGCGAACGGGTAAGACAGGTCAAAGAGAAGGCATTGGTGCGACTGCATAAAGAAGCCGGGCTTGAAATTAAGAGGAGCGCTCTGGCAGGGGCTTCCCGCAGAAAATGGGATATATCCGCCCACTACAAAGATGAATTTCGGAATCCAGTCGGGAAGCTTCAACCCGTAGCGTGCATAAGAGACATAGTATAAACGCGGCGCTGTGCAGGCGCCGGGGACTTAAACCTGAGTGCTGGGCCAGCGCTGGGAGCGCTGAAAGTGCGCTGAAATGCGCCGATTCAGCATAGCCGTAGTGCTGAAAGTGCTGAAAGTGCGCTGAAATGCGCCGATTCAGCATAGCCGTAGTGCTGAAAGTGCTGAAAGTGCGCTGAAATGCGCCGATTCAGCATAGCCGTA
>Ga0181520_10004963_pt1 | contig 21696 bp, 17 predicted proteins | sample PEATcosm2014_Bin_29_FD_132451 | JGI IMG/M metagenome (GOLD analysis project Ga0181520, IMG submission 132451) | Peatland microbial communities from MTU Mesocosm Facility, Houghton, MI, USA - PEATcosm2014_Bin02_30_metaG | ecosystem: Environmental > Terrestrial > Soil > Wetlands > Peat | place... | reverse complement strand
TGTGCTCAACCAGTCTTTTGGCTTTTTCCAGAACCATTTCCGCCACCTGCACGTGCCGGGCAGCGGGCTCGTCGAAGGTCGAGCTGATGACCTCACCCTTTACGGTACGCTGCATGTCCGTGACTTCCTCGGGCCGTTCATCGATCAGCAGCACGATCAGCGTAATCTCGGGGTGATTGGAGGTCACGGAGTTGGCCAGGCTTTGCAGCAGCATGGTCTTGCCGGTGCGCGGAGGCGACACGATCAGGCCGCGCTGCCCTTTGCCCACTGGCGTGAGCAGGTCGAGCACGCGCGCGGAGATGTTGTCCTTGATCGTCTCGAGGTGAATCCGCTCCTGAGGGTAAAGGGGCGTGAGGTTGTCAAAGAAGATTTTATTCCTCGACTCATCAGGTGGTTCGAAGTTAATGGCTTCGACCTTAATCAGGGCGAAATAGCGCTCCCCCTCTTTCGGCGGGCGAATCTGTCCCGAGATGGTGTCGCCCGTGCGCAAATCGAACTTGCGGATTTGCGACGGCGACACGTAAATATCGTCCGGGCCGGGCAGATAGTTATAGTCCGGCGCGCGAAGGAATCCGAAGCCATCGGGGAGGCATTCGAGCACGCCCTCGGAGAAGATGAGGCCGTTCTTCTCGGTCTGCGCTTGCAAGATCTTGAAGATCAATTCCTGTTTGCGCAAGCCGGTGGCCCCCACCACGGCCAGGTCTTTCGCGACCTGGGTCAACGTGGTGATGTTCATCTCTTTGAGCTTGCCGATATCGAGGACTTCACCGTCCTTCAGTTCCTCGATCTTTTCTTCCTGAACTTCATCTACTTTTACTTCCTGTTTCTTTGCAGGCATAGCTTTTCTCTCATTAATGTTGAAATTTGCGGTCGTGTGACCGTCCCGTGGGTTGTTCGGGTTCCTTTGCCAGGTCGCTCGCGAAATCGATCGTTAGGCGTGATGGATTAATCGAGATACCTTAGCAGTCGTACAAGATGCGGCTAGATGCGTCGTACGCAGTTGCGGTGCTTTGCGGACCATATTGTGTGAGGTTGAAAACGGGCGCCCTTCCAAGTAACGAGCAGAGCCTTTAACCCAACCGGTCTGATGCACCTGTGCCTCGATTGGTTTGCCAGATCCTCCGGTAATAAACCTTGGTCCTTCCAAACGTCTAATTCGTCATGGGTTCCCGGCCCAAATCTGTAGAGGGGGTCTCCATCGTAGGCGGGGTGGCCACGCCCGGGACAAGGATGGGTCGAGATTCCAACTTCTTTTCCAGTGCAATGTCGAGCACGTCGTCCACGATGTCAACGAAACGAATCGTCATCTCCTGCTGGATGTTGGCGGGGATATCTTCCAGATCCTTCTCGTTATCCCGCGGAAGGATAATCGTCCGGTTCCCCGCGCGGTGCGCGGCCAGCAGTTTTTCCTTCACCCCGCCGATGGGCAGTACCTTTCCGCGCAGAGTGATCTCGCCGGTCATGGCCACATCACGGCGGACCGCGATTTTGGTCAGCGCACTGACCAGCGCCGTCGCCAAGGTGATTCCAGCAGAGGGGCCATCTTTCGGTATCGCGCCTTCCGGGATGTGAATGTGAATGTCCAGATGGCGGTAAAAATCGGGATCGAGCCCCAACAAGGCCGCGCGGGACCTCACATAGCTCATGGCGGCCTGAGCCGATTCCTGCATCACGTCGCCCAGTTTCCCGGTCAGCAGCAGTTTACCTTTCCCCTGCATGAGGGTAGCTTCGATCGTCAGAATTTGGCCACCCACTTCTGTCCACGCCAACCCCGTTGCCAAGCCTACCTCATTCTTCTCTTCGGCTTTCGTGTCGCGGAACTTGAGGACGCCGAGGTATTCTTTGAGGTCATCCGGCCCCACCGTGACCTGGAAGTTGCGGCCTTCCTTCACAACCTTGCGGGCCACCTTGCGGCTGACATTGGCGATCTCACGCTCGAGGTTGCGAACTCCCGCTTCCCGGGTGTAATGACGGATAACGTGCGTAATTCCGTCGTCGGTCAGAGTGAGGTTTTCCGCTTTTAGGCCGGAGGACTCGCGCTGCTTCTTCACCAAAAAGCGCTTGGCGATTTCGAGCTTCTCGGGCTCCGTATAGCCTTCCAACCGCAATATCTCCATGCGATCCTGGAGCGGTTGGGGAATCGTGTGGACGACATTTGCAGTGGTAATGAAGAACACCTTCGAGAGGTCAAACTCAACGTCCAGATAATGATCCATGAACGTGCTATTCTGTTCAGGATCAAGGACTTCCAGCAGCGCCGCGGAGGGATCGCCGCGGAAATCCATACTCATTTTATCCACTTCGTCCAATAGGAAGACCGGGTTGACCGTGCCCGCCTTTTTCATCATTTGGATGATCTGGCCGGGCAAAGCGCCGATGTAGGTCCGGCGGTGGCCGCGGATTTCCGCTTCGTCGCGAACTCCCCCGAGGGAGAGGCGAACGAACTTCCTACCCGTAGCCCTAGCAATTGACCTGCCAAGAGAGGTTTTCCCGACGCCAGGAGGCCCGACGAAGCAGAGAATCGACCCGCGGGGGTTCTTGACGAGTTGGCGCACCGCCAGGAATTCCAGTATGCGCTCCTTGATTTTCTCGAGCCCGTAGTGGTCTTCTTCCAGGACTTTCTGCGCGCGGCTGATATCGCGGATTTCCTTGGATTTCTTCTTCCAGGGCACGGCCAGCAACCAATCGAGGTAGCTGCGCGAGACCGTAGATTCCGCCGACATGGGCGGCATCATCTCCAGACGTTTTAACTCCGCCATGGCGTGATCTAGCGCGTCCTTGGTCATGCCCGCGGTCTCGACCTTCTTCTTCAACTCGTCGATCTCGCTCTTCTCGTTGCGGCCCAGTTCCTTCTGGATGGCCTTGATCTTCTCGTTCAGGTAATACTCGCGTTGGGCGCGCTCCATCTGCCGCTTCACCCGGCCCTGAATGGTCCGGTCAACATTCAGTTTCTCGATTTCTATTTCCAGGATATCGGCCAGGCGGGTGAGGCGGTCCACGGGATCGAAGATTTCCAGCAACTCTTGCTTTTCCTCAATGCTGACGTTCAGATTGGCGGCGATGGTGTCCGTGAATTTGCCGATTTCATCCACCTTCACGGCCGCGATCATTGTCTCGTAATTAAGACTCTGGGAAAGTTTGACGTATTGTTCAAAGAGCGAAGTGGCGCGCTGCACCAACTGCTCGAGGCTGGGCGTGGTGACCGGGCGAAACTGCTTGGTCTGCACGCTGACGCGGAAGTGCCCCTCTTCGTTCGCCATTTTCAAAATCTTGCCGCGCTCTACACCCTCCACCAGAACCTTGATGTTGCCGTCGGGAAGCTTGAGGCTCTGGATGATGTTGGCGATCGTTCCCACCTGGTAAATCTCGTTGGGCTTGGGCTCGTCGACAGCGGCGTCGTGCTGGGTCGCGAGAAAAATCTTCTTATCGCCCGCCAGAGCTTCCTCGAGCGCCCGGATGGAGGTCTCGCGTCCCACCACGAATGGAGTCATCATGTGAGGAAAGATGACCACATCGCGGATGGGCATCATGGGCAACATTCGAGTTTCGTTCTTTTCACGGCCTGAAAACATAGAGGGATCCATTAACCTGCCTTCTCAAGGAAAGCGGAACTGAAGTTGATTTCGTGGGTCTTGACCATTTCATCGGTCACAACGAACTCGCGAATCTTACGCTGGCTGGGGAGGTGATACATGAGGTCCAGCATCAGGTCTTCCAGAATCATGCGCAGCCCGCGGGCGCCGACTTTTCTTTCGAGGGCCTGGGCGGCGATCGTGCTGAGGCTTCCGTCAGTGAATCGCAATTTGACGTTTTCGAATTCAAAGAGCCGTTGGTACTGACGAACCAATGCATTCTTGGGTTGGGTCAGAATTTCGATGAGCGCTTGCTGGTCCAGATCACTGAGCACGCTCACGACGGGCAGGCGGCCCACAAACTCCGGAATCAATCCATAGTGAATCAGGTCGGTCGGCTGAACTTGCTCGAGGGTGGCAATATCGCGCCGCCCAACCGCGGGCGCTGGCGCAGCGGTCTCGGCCCGAAAACCCATGCTCTTCTTACCCATCCGGTGCTCGATGACCTTTTCCATTCCCACAAAGGCGCCGCCGCAGATGAACAGAATATTTGTGGTATCGACGGGAGTGCATTCCTGGTGAGGGTGTTTGCGCCCGCCTTGCGGCGGAACGTTCGCCACCGTGCCTTCCAGAATCTTCAGCAGCGCTTGTTGCACGCCCTCGCCCGAAACGTCGCGGGTGATGGACGGGTTCTCGTCCTTCTTGGAAATCTTGTCGATCTCGTCGATGTAAATGATCCCCTGCTGGGCGCGCTGAACATCGCCGCCGGCGTTTTGCAGGAGCTTCAAAATGATATTCTCAACATCCTCGCCCACGTACCCCGCTTCCGTCAGCGTGGTTGCGTCGGCAATGGCAAATGGCACTTCCAGCACGCGGGCAAGCGTTTGAGCCAGCAGAGTCTTGCCGGTGCCCGTGGGGCCGATCAGCAGGATATTGGACTTGGTCAACTCTACGTCGCTGCGGATGCGCGTCAGAATATTGCGTTTGTAGTGGTTGTAAACCGCCACGGCGAGCTTCTTCTTGGCCTTGTCCTGGCCCACCACATACTGATCGAGGAACGCCTTGATCTCCGACGGGCGCGGCAGTTTCGTTTGCGTGGCCGGCACGCGGTCGGTGCGGTCTTCTTCCAAGATGCTGTTGCACACCGCAACGCACTCGTCGCAAATGTATGCTCGAGCGTGATCACCGGGTGAGGAAATCAGCTTTGCTACCGCATCCTGAGGCTTCTGGCAAAAGGAGCAGTGAAGCAATTCCTCGGTACCAGGGCGTTTCAAATTCATCTCCGTGGTCTACTTGTGCTTGTAAATCATTTCATCGAGGATGCCATATTCGTGCGCTTGCGGGGCACTCATCCAGAAATCACGTTCCACGTCGCGCTCAATCTTTTCAATCGGCTGATTGGTATGCTTTCCCATGATTTCGTTCAGGCTGGCACGAATGCGCAGGATTTCGCGGGCATGAATGTCGATATCGGTAGCCTGTCCCGAAAGTCCACCAATGGTAGGTTGGTGAATCAAAACGCGGGCGTTGGGGAGGGCATAACGCTTGCCGGGAGTTCCGGACGCGAGCAAAAGCGCGGCGATACTGGCGGCCTGCCCAATGCAGATCGTCGCCACATCGGGGCGAATAAACTGCATCGTATCGTAAATGGCCATCCCCGCTGTCACCACGCCTCCAGGCGAATTAATGTAAAGAGAGACGTCCTTCTCTGGATCCTCGGCCTCCAGGAAGAGCAATTGCGCTGTCACTAGGTTGGCGATGTTATCGTCAATCGGAGTTCCGATGAAAATGATATTGTCACGCAAAAGACGGGAATAGATGTCGTAAGCGCGCTCACCACGGTTGGTTTGCTCCACCACCATGGGAACTAACGTCAGGTTAGGCTGGTTGCTCATGTTCTTTATCTACAGACTCTCTCCAACCGGGCCGGCAGACTGCACATTTTTCCGAATGATTTTCGCGTTGCGGTATATGAAGTCCAGCGCTTTTTGATTTCGGCGAGTAGACTTCAGTGTATCCAGCTTCCCGTCGCGTGTCAAGCGCGTCTTCAATTCCGCCGGGGTGATGCGCCGGTCCTGCGCCATCTCCCGAATCGTGTTGTCGAGTTCTTCTTCCGTTAAGTCAATCTTTTCGGCTTCCGCCACACGGCCGAGGATGAGCGCGGCGCCGACTTCCTTCTCAGCTTCAGGCCGCGCTTCCTCTCGGACCTTTTTCCAATCCACCTGGGTTTGTCGCGGATCGATTCCTTGCGCCATCAGTTGTCCCACGGTCCGCTCAAGCTTGCGATCCAACTGCGCTTCCACCAGTACCTCGGGAACCGGGAACTGGTTCGCCTCGAGGAGTTTTTCCGCCAACTTTTGCTTGGAGTCCATTTCCGCGTGCCGTTTGGCCTCTTCCACCAAGTCCTGGCGCACCTTCGTTCGCAGTTCTTCGAGGGACGCGCACTCGCTCACGGACTTGGCCAGATCGTCGTCCGCGGGAGGCACCACTTTTCTTTTGATGCTCTGAATCTCCACTCGGTAACTAAAAGTTTTGCCCGCCAGAGTTTTCTGGGGGTATTCGGCGGCGTAGGTAACCGGGAATTCTTTGACTTCCCCAACGCTGGCGCCGCGCAAATTCTCAGTGAACGCCGGCACGGTGTGCTTCCCGCCCAGGTGGATCTCAGCTTCCTTAGCCTCAGTCGGCTGGCTCGCCGGAGCGGCGGTGTCCTGGCCGCGATAATTGACCGTCACGTGGTCGTCGTCCTGGGCAGCACGGTCGGTGACCACTTCGAAGGTTGCCGCGCTCTCTTGTAGATTCGCCACCGCCTTGTCCACGTCGCCGTCGGTGACCGCCGCCGACTCCTCTTCCACTTCCAATTCCTTGTAGGGTTGGAGCTCAAACTCCGGGAACACTTCGAAAGTCGCTTTGCAAGTAAGGGGTTGGTCGTCCTCGAACTTCAACTCTTCGAATTGGGGCTGACCGGCAATCTCCCACTTGTGGTCTTTCACCGCCGTCTCAAAGAAGCGGGGAATCAAAGTTTGGGCAACTTCGCTGCGGATGTCGTCGCGAAAACGTTGGCGTACGAGGGAACGGGGGGCGTGGCCCGGACGAAAGCCCGGAATCCGCGCGCGCTTGGCGAACTGCCCCGCGACAGAATCGGCTTCCCGCTGTACGACGTCTAGAGGTACTTCAATAACCAGTTCTTTTTTGCAGGTTGTGGCTTCCACGGCGCCTCAAAGGCAAATTTAGAAGGTGAAATGCGGACGGCAGGGTTTGATATGCGAACCCGAATCCGATATGTAAAGCCCGAGTCCCACCTGGTAGGTGTCCGAGCCTCCTTAGACCCGAACAGCTTGAGTATAGCATAAGCGTATAACCTGTCAATCGTCGACCGGACCTGGGAGCGCGGGCATGCCGCCCGCGCCATTTGTGCGCGAGGGCTGAACCCCGTCAGCCGAAGGTTGTAGATCGTTGCCGCGCGCCCACTGGCCGCGCTCCGAGCACAGCCCGGAGGGGCTGTGCTCCAGCGCCACAGGCACTCTTGCCGGCATAAGCGTAAACCTAAAGATGGGAGGTACCATTCGTAAGCCCGCGCAGGGGGCCGTCATCTCACCCGTATCGAAAGTAAGAGCTAACTCCTCGACTGAGAGCTGCGATCGAAGATCACCAATCACAAATTGCCAATGGCCCCATGACCTAATGAACACATTGCGCGGTGCAAAGTCTTCCGCGGGTCAATCCAAGCCGCGTGATACAATGCTTGCAGACCTCACGTGCCCTCGCAGATGAGGCAAGGATGGAAACCAAGTTGGGGGCTGCACCGTGTGCGCTTGTAGAAGCACCGAAATCCAGCGCGAAGCCGGGAGACCGCCCCAGTCCCAAAGTTCTGCTCACAAGTGTTTGCCGCCCTCTCGGCCCCGCTCACGGAGACGCTCCGAGCGTGGGCTACGAAGTTCTCCACGGACAAGTCACCCGCGCGCAAGGGGTCTTTAGCCCGCGCTCGGTGAATTTCACCTATGGGTTGGATTACATTGCCGCCAATCTGGACGCGCCTGCCGTCGTGCTGCAATATCCCTCGCATCGTGAATTGATCCGCGAACTGAAGAAAGGGCCGGACTACGTTGGCGTTTCATTCAATCTCGTTTTGTTCCATCGCATGAAGGAAGTGGTGGCGCTGGTGCGCAAGCATGCGCCGCGCGCCAAAATCGTTCTGGGCGGCTATGGAACGGTGTTGGATGATGCCACGCTGGCGCCTTACGGCGACTACTTTTGCCGCGGCGAGGGAGTGGCCTTCTTCCGCGCGTTACTCAACGAGCCGCCCCGTCCCATGCCTTACGATCATCCTCTCGTGATGCTCAACCTGAAGGTCTTTTCCGTGCCCATGGACCGCACCGGCGTGATCTTCGCGGGGCTCGGCTGCCCCAACGGCTGCGACTTCTGCTGCACGTCGCATTACTTCAAACGCCGCCACATCCGCCTGCTCCCCACGGGCGACGACATTTTCCGGGTGGTTGAGCGCTACCTCGAAGTCGACCCGCGCATGAGCATGGCGATTCTCGACGAAGACTTCCTGCTCGCCAAAGACCGCGCCGTCCGCATGCGCGAACTGGTACTGGCCCGCGGCACGCCGCTTTCCATCTTCGCGTTCGCTTCCGTCAAGGCTTTGAGCCGGTTCACGCCGCAAGAACTATTGGAGACCGGCGTGGACGGTGTTTGGGTGGGGTACGAAGGGAAACGCTCGGGCTACGCCAAACAGCAGGGCAAGCCCATCGAGGAACTGATTCCCGAACTGCGCTCGCACGGCATCACCGTGCTCTCCTCCATGATCCTGGGTTTCGAATATCACACGCCGGAGATCATTCGCGAAGAGATGGCGGAATTCCTGGCGCTGCGACCTACTTATGGCCAGTTTCTTATCTATGGCCCCACGCCCGGTACACCCTTCTACGAGCGAATCATGAAGGAAGGGCGAATGCGCCCCGAGATGATGGCCGACCCCGAGCGCTATTACCGCAACTGTGATGGGTTCACCTCGATGGTGGTGCACCCCACCATGTCGGCGGGAGAGATTGAGGCGTTGCAGCGTGAATGCTTCGACACGGACTTCCGCGTCAATGGACCTTCCATCCTGCGCTCGGTGGAGGTCTGGTTCCAAGGCTGGAAGCGCTACCACAATTCCGATTCTCCCTACCTGCGCGCCAAAGCGGAGCGCTGGGCGGAGGAAATTCACTACGCGTGGCCGCTTTTCCGCGTGGCCAAGGGATTTGGTCCAACGCCCGAGGCCGCCGCGAAATTACAAGCCGAGATTCTGGCGGCCATCGGGCCGCCGTCGTTGGGCCCGCGCCTGCGCTCGTGGATTGCGCCTGCGGCTGCGGCTTGGACCGGGTTTGCCCTACGCCACAACTTGTTCCAGCACCCCAAGCTGGTGCGGCGGGCATACCGCACCAATCCGTGGACGTTGCGGTCCGGCGAACTTGGTTCTCTACGCGTCAGCTTGGAGCGCGCCCTGCATAGCACGCTGGTAAAGCTTGAAGGTGCCCTTGATCGCTCGAGCGCAGAACGCCTGGCAGTCGCCATTCGCGCCCATCTGTGGCGTAACGATGCGGACGTCAAGGTAGTGGTGGCTGAGGGAACAAAGGCGAAACCTCAGGATCTGCGGTTTCTGGCCGAGGAACTGGCTTCGCTGCGGCACCGCGTTTCCATTTCGGTTTTGTCCGGGCCGGAAGCCGGGGATCTCCGCATGATTGCTTGAGGTCTCCTTAAAGGCTTGTCGGGCAGCTTTGTTCTTTCAGCGACGCGTGTGGAATGGCGCTATCCGAGTTGGCGCAAAGAGGCCGAGCTTAAACCTTGGAGTTAACGACGCGGACGGAAGGCATACCGTCGGGCTCATCGACGAGCTCGATATCCTGAAAGATATTCGGGGATTCTTTCTTCAAGACGCGAAAGACCTCGACGGCCAGCAGACGAATTTCCGTGTCAGCGTGGACGCTGCCGCGCAGTTCGAGGAAGTGCCGCCACGCACGCGAATTTCCGGTCACGAAGATTTTGGTCTCGGTGGCATTGGGAAGGATGGAGCGGGCTGCCTGGCGCGCCCATTTGCGCCGGTCCCGCGGCGTCATTTCCGGGTGCTTCTGCTGAACCAATTGCACCGTCGCTTCAGCGAGCTCGTTATACGCCTGTCGCACCGACTCGATAGTCCGCTGCCACTTCTCCCGAAGTTCCGGGTTTTCCTGGTAAAGCGGCGGCACCACGTATCGCGCGTCGCTTTCATCCACGTAGCGCTGGGAAAGCTGCGAATAGCCAAAGCCCGCGCGGTGGCGAACGAATTCGTGCGTCAGGGCGCGACTGACGCCGGTGATCAGTAGGCACCACACGGCGTGCTCGAGGACGCTTCCGTGTTTCGATACAAGGATGTTATCGAGGTACTCGCGATTGGTCTTCCGCCCCTTGCCAAATGACATGTAGCAAGTGCGTCCAGCGATTTCGGCCAGAACCTCGCCGGCCGCGGGAGCGTCAGTGGAAAACACCATTCCTTCATCGGCAAGGAAGCGCGCCAGTTCGTCGTCGGCGACTTGCTGGCGTCCCACCAAATAGACTTTGGCCTTGGAGATGTAGGGATCGAGGGGTGGAATCGTGGCCATCCGGCTCCCATTAAGCCAATATGTGTAAAGCCCAGGGTACGAGAATTCTCTCTGTCCGCCCAACCGCCCGCGCGCCCGCCTTGCCCACGGTTATGAGCCGGCAGCCGTCTTCGTGCCGGCCGGCGCAGGCGCCGCTTTCTTGAACGCGGCGTACTTCCGCTGGAACCGCTCCACGCGGCCGGCGCTGTCAACGAGCTTCTGCTTGCCCGTAAAGAACGGGTGGCACTTGGAACAGATGTCCAGGTGCAGGAGCTCGCTCTTGAAAGTCGAGCGCGTCTTGAAAGTGTTCCCGCACGCGCAGGCCACCGTGACCTCATGGTAGTTCGGATGAATCTTTTCCTTCATAAGACTCCTTCTTTGGGTCGAGAGCAAACCTACATTGTAACTTCACTGCCGGAAACTTTCAATTCGTCTTTTGCGGAGCAGACGGCATCGCCAGGCTTTCAGAATCGCGGCCCCCTAATGTCCCGGCTGAACGCGACACGTGATGGTGCAATCCAGGCGCGCGATCGGCCGCGCGAAACATTCCTCTTGACAAAAGTACCAAACCCTACTACATATGGGGGTAATGTAGTGTGCAACCACAAATTGTGGTTATTCACGCAGACATCAACACTTACAGCAAAGGAGGGGAAAAAATATGGCAGCGAAGAAGGCAAAGAAAAAGAAGAGATAAGCAATAACCCAGGATTAGGTTTCCTCCTTTCCCCAGGCCCGCTCCCCCAAGCGGGCCTTTTTGTTCCCAGCCCTCCATCGTGCAACCGCGGTCAGGTGAAGCTGATTTTCACATCCTCACGGTCGGCTTCCGGCGCCTGGAAAAGCGCGTGGGGTTGAAGGTGCATGAAGCCCGCCACAATGTTGGCAGGAATCTGGCCGATGCGAATGTTGAAGACGTTTACGTCCTCGTTAAAGCGGCCGCGCTGCCCGGCGATCTTCTCTTCGAGTTCGGTGATGCGGCCTTGCAGTTGCATAAAGTTCGTGTTGGCCTTCAGGTCTGGATAGTTCTCCGCCACGGCGAACAATGTCTTGAGGGCGCCCGATACCATGCCGTCGGCTTGCGTCTTCTCGGCGGGAGTGGTGGCGCGCATGTAGGCGGTTCGCGCGTCGGTGATGGCCTGCAAGGTTTTCTGCTCATACTGCATATAACCTTTGCAGGTATCGATGAGCTTGGGCAGTTCGTCGTGCCGCTGCTTCAGCAGCACGTCGATGTTGGCGAAGGATCGGTCGATATCGTTCTTCAGCGTGACCAGTCTGTTGTAGATGCCCACGAGATACAGGATCAGGCCGATGACGATGATCGCCAGGACCACAAAAATTGCGATGATCACGGCCGCGACTATCATATCCAGCTCCCTTCTTCCTTGGCGATCGGCGACTGGCGATCACCCCTTCCTACGTCATCTTCACTTCGACGTCCTGGCGATCTTCCTCTGCCACTTTGAACAGGTCGCGATGTTGCAGGTGCATCAGGCCGGCGATGAAAACGTCGGGCAACTGCTGAATACGGATGTTGTAGGTGTTGACGTCGTCGTTGAAGAACTCGCGCCGGTCGGCGATTTTTTCTTCCAGCTCGGAGATTCGTTTCTGGAGTTGCATGAAGTTGTTGTTGGCCTTCAACTCGGGGTAGTTTTCCGACACCGCAAACAGACTCTTGAGCGCGCCGGTAATCATGTTATCGGCTTGAGCTTTCTCCCCCACGGAGCCGGCTTTCATATAGGCCGTACGCGCCTCGGTGATGCGCTGGAAGGTCTTCTGCTCATATTGCATATAGCCTTTGCAGGTCTCGATCAATTTGGGCAGCTCGTCGTGCCGCTGCTTCAGCAGAACGTCGATATTCGCCCAGGCCTTGTCGATGTCGTTTTTCAACCGCACCAGGCTGTTGTAAATGGTAATGAGGTAAACGAAGATCCCCACGACAAAGAGGATCACGACCAGCCCCACCAAAATGATGATACCCATCGATTGGATTCTCCTTTGGCTCTAGAACGCTCCGTGTTTTGCCAGGAAGATACCCAGGCATACCACGGCCACAATCGCGCCGCCGAAAATGTACTTCACCGCGCGGTTGCGCAGCACCCGTCTGATTTCCTTTTCACTTCGAAAGGTGATCAGAAAGGTCGGCTCGTTCGTCCCCTTCATGCTCAGGTTGCGATCGTATTCGTCCTGAGGTTGGGGATTCTCCGCGCACGTCCCGGTGACGTCGTACCAGTGCTCGGGGACGACCAAGTATTCGGTCAGCCGATAGCGCTGACCGTTGCCCGTGGCCCCTCCAAAAATGCCGCTGCCTTTGCGGCGTGCGACCGCCTTGGAGGCATAGGTCCAAAGGTCGGCGGGAATTTCGGGGGCCCCCGCGGGCCGAGAAGGGCCGTCGATGCCCGCGACGAGGCGCCCCACCAGCGCGGGGCCTCGCCCCGTTTCAACTCTCGTGGTTTGGGGCAAGTCGTATTCGGCTTGATGGGCGTCCACGAGCACCTTGCCCGTGTTGTCCGAGAGGTAAAACTTCATGCCGTCGGCGTCGGTAACCAGGTGGTTCCAGTGCCCGCCGTTCTTGTCGGTAACCCAATGCTCGATGTCGACTTTATAGAAATAGCACGGAGTCTGCGTGACAGGGCTGGGGATGGGCGGGATCCCCGTGGCCTTTCCGTGGATTTCCACCAGGCCCATGGCGGCGCTGCGAATTGGGATTTCAGGAGTATCCATGAGTACGCGGTACTCGCGAAAGACTCGAAACCCCTTGTAGAAGTAGTACAGTCCCGCGCCAAAGCCAATCGTCAGCCAAACATCTATCTTAACCGAAGCGTCTGATGACATACGATGACCAGAAGTTACCGCCATCCTACTTGACGGGCCGCGAAAAGGCAAGCGCGGCACACCGCTGCGGGCGGCACACCGCTAAGCGACACACCTGCTGCCGGCGCTGTGGGAGACGCTTTCGCGCGAGAGAACATGCTTGCCCGCCCAACGGTTCTTGTTATGTTCCAACTGGCGCTACGTGGCGAGAGCGTCGTTGTCCGGCCGGCATTGGCGGACATCACGGGTTCTACCCACGCGGCCGTCTCTTGAGTATGATGAGGGGCCGCTTGCCGTGCTTTTCGCCTCGAGGCAAATGAGCCCGATAAAGGCAGACCGGGGTCGCTCGAATGGAAGAGTTTCGAATTCTTGAACATACGGCCGACGTGGGCTTTGAGGCGTTTGGCTCGACCCGCGAGGAAGCCTTTGTTAATGCCGCTCGCGCAATGATTTACTTGATTGTAGAATTGGATTCGATCGATCCTCGGGAGGAGGTTCCCGTCGAAGTGCAGGGAACGGACCCCGAGAGCGTTCTGGTGAATTGGTTGAGCGAGCTCTTGTATCTGCACGATGCCGAGGGTTGGCTCTTTCGGGATTTCGAGATTCGGAGTCTTCACGATCACTCGCTGAGCGCGGTGGCGCGCGGCGAAAGTTTCCAGCGGTCGAGGCACCAGGGCAAGCTGCTGGTCAAGGCGATTACTTATCATCAACTCACGTTGGAAAGAACCCCGCGGGGTTGGCGAGCGCAAGTCTATGTGGATATCTAAAGACCGCCGTAATCCAGTTCTTGCAAGCCGCTGGCTTACGCGTCTTCTGATCTTCGGCTTCATGCTATTGGCCTTCGGGCTGATGCCTTCCTCTCGCGGCCTGTCGGACACCTTGCTGCTCTACACGGTCCAGGAGGTCAAGCCCAAGGTCTTTGCCTGGATTCCCGACGATGTGATCGACCAGGATTGCGATCCCCTTTACAGCCGCGCGGCGACGGCGGGATTCATCGTAACCTCGGACGGCGTGATCGTCGTCGATACTGCGAATAGCCCGATGCACGCCCGCGACTTGCTCTATGAAATTCGCGAGCGCACCGACCTTCCCATCCGCTACGTCATCAACACCAGCTCGGCCGCCGACCACATGTTGGGCAACGAGGTCTTCAGTGATGAACAAGCCACGTTGATCTCCACCAAGATGGCGCAGTCGGAAATGCAGCAGTACGGCCAAGAGCTGGCCGATCGCATGCGCGGCGAAACGGGATGGCGGCTGCAAGCTCGCATGCGGGGCTTCCACGTGACGCCCTCCACCCAGACCTTCGACGACACGATGACGCTCAAGTTGGGTGGGGCCGAAATCCGCTTATCCAGCCTGTTGGTCAGCGAGAATTCCCCCGAGGACGCTGTTGCCTATTTGCCTGCCGCGAAGACGCTCTTCCTGGGCGAGCTCTTTGACAACCATTACTTCCCCCGAATCGGTTCGCGCAACGTCTACCGCTGGATCGAAGTGCTGAAGCAGGTGGAAGGCTGGGACGTTGACACTTACATTCCCGGCCACGGCGCGCCCGGCAGCAAGAAGGACGTGGTGGATTTCCGCAAGTTCCTGGAATGGCTCGTCGCTCAGGTGGAAATGCGCCTGAAGCAAGGCAAAACCCCCGAGGAAGTGCAGAAGGCTCTCTGGCTCCCTAAAACCTACAACTGGCACGCCTCCGACATCTCGATGGATACCGTCGCGGACGTTTGCCGGCAGCTCGCTCCGCAGCACGAGACGCCTGCCCCTCCTCAGCCCGGCCAGTGAATGCGTCGCCCGCCACGCCAATCCAACGGAGCGCTAAATCCCCATCGCGATGCAAAGCGCAGCCGCGTCGCCGATGCTCTCACCGAGCTCAGCCGGGATGACCTGGCACGTGCGCGCGGGCAGCTCCAGCGCTTCACGCTTGATCACGTGGCGAGCGGGTTCGAGGAGCAAATCGCCCAGGCGCATGGCGAGCCCACCGATGACGATGCGGTCAGGATTCAGCAGGTCGACGAGGATCGCCAACACTTGTCCCAGCTTCTCGCCGGTAGCTTCGAGAACTTCCAGTGCTACCTTGTCGCCCTTCCGCGCCGCGACCGCGATATCCTTGGCAGTGATCGTATCTCCGGATCGATGCAACTTCGCCAAGAGCGTGGGGCGCTTCTTCTTCACCGCGGCGGCCACCGCCTGCTGCGCCACCTGCGCCATTCCGCCGCCGCTTGCCCAACCTTCCGCCGAGCCTTTCTTGTTGTGCCCGATGGGCCCGGTGCGGGTGAGGCGAAGGTGGCCCACTTCGCCCGCCAGATCGTTCGAGCCGCGATAGAGGCGCCCGTCCGTGATGACGCCCGCGCCGAGGCCCGTGCCCATAGTGAGGAACACCATGTTCTGGCAACCCTCACCGGCGCCAAAGCGATGCTCGGCAACGGCCCCCGCGTTGGCGTCATTTTCGATCAAACACTCAACTTGGAATTCGCGCTCAAGGATGGCCTTGATGGGCACGTCATCCCAGGTGGGCAGGTTGGGCGGCGATTGGATGATTCCCTGCACGCGATCCAGCGGGCCGCCGCAACTCACGCCCAGCCGCGCGATGGCGCTTGTGTCCGCGCCTTGCTCGGCCAGCATTTCGCGGATTCCCGACTTGATCAATTCCAGGGCTCTTTCCGGCCCTTGAGCAGGACGGGTGGCGAACTCCTTGCGCGCGATGACTTCCGGAGGGGTTGAGGAAAGCAGGACAGCGGTTTTGGTGCCGCCGATATCGATTCCGACCAGCAGCTTGTTCTCGGACATGTTCATGGGCGGTCTCCTGTTTTATCTTGAAACTATGCTTGCAAAATTCCTCTGCGGGAATATGCTCTTGGCAGGACTGCCGAAGAGGTGGAGCTGGTGCGAAAGGAGAAGAGTCATGACCTTTTCACGAAGAGAGATGGGCCTGCTGGTTGCCGCGCTTGCCGCACCCGCGGGCCTTACTGGTCAAGACAAGATATTGACAAGTAAAGTATCACCTTACAACGAATTGCCTGTCCAAAAAAACGGTAAAAACGAATTCCGCCCCATCCTGTCGGGCGAGCTCCACGGCGGCGGCTATCTGGAGGTTCACCAGACGCGCCTGGGGCCCGGGGAAATGCCCCACCCGCCGCACCACCACCTTCACGAGGAAATGTTCCTGGTGAGGGAGGGAACCCTCGAGGCGACGATCAGCGGAAAGTCGACCCGGTTGGGCCCCGGCTCGGTGGCCTTCGTGGGGTCGAACGACGAACATGGTATCCGCAACCCCGGCCCGGCCGCCGCAGAGTATTTTGTAGTCGCGTTTGGCAAGGACACATAAATCCTCAGATCACACAGGTTACACAGATTCACAGGCCAAGCCTTTATAAGAACAGCGCAGGCCTTTAGATCGCCGCACTTCTGGCTTGAGTCATACTCCCGGGATCTCCAGGGCGGCATTCGTAATATCGATTTCCGACTCGCGGCCGATGGGCGGTTTTGCTGACCGCTGATAGCTGATCGCTGAATGCTGACAGCTCCTTCTCTGCGAGATCTGCGAAATCCGTGGATCATGAAGCTTTAGGCAAATGCTCGAGTGCCTCGCGAATCTTGGCTTCCGGATATTCATAATCGGATAGCTCGCCGGCAAAATACTTCTCGTAGGCGGCCATATCGAAGTGCCCATGGCCGCTGAGATTGAAGAGGATGGTCTTCTCCTTGCCCTCTTCCTTGGCCTTCAGCGCTTCATCGACCACGCAGCAGACGGCGTGAGAGGTCTCCGGCGCCACGATCAGGCCCTCGGCGCGCGCAAAGGTGAGCGCGGCTTCAAAGCACTTCAACTGCGGATAACTCACCGCCTCGACGATGCCCGCGCGGTGAAGCAGGCTGACTAACGGAGCCATGCCGTGGTAGCGCAGGCCGCCCGCGTGGATTCCGGGCGGGATGAAGTCGTGTCCCAGCGTGTCCATTTTTAGCAGCGGAGTCATGCCGCTCTTATCGCCGAAATCGTAGGCGAAAATGCCCTTGGTCATGGTGGGGCACGCCGCGGGCTCAACCCCGATCAGGCGGATGTTCTTCCCCCCTGCCTTGATCGGGACAAACGGGAATGCCAATCCGGCAAAATTGCTCCCGCCCCCGCAGCATCCGATGACAATGTCCGGCGAGGCTCCGGCGAGTTTCATCTGCGCGATGGCTTCCTGCCCGATCACGGTTTGATGCAGCAGCACGTGGTTCAGCACGCTGCCCAGCGAATAGTTGGTGTTTTTGCGGGTGGCGGCGTCTTCCACAGCCTCGCTGATGGCGATTCCGAGGCTGCCGGGCGTTTCCGGATCTTCGGCGAGGACCTTACGACCCGCTTGTGTGAGGTCGCTGGGAGAGGGAACGCATTTGGCGCCCCAACATTCCATCATGGTGCGGCGGTGGGGTTTCTGGTAGAAGCTGCACTTCACCATGTAGACCATGCACTCGATGCCAAAGACATTGCAGGCAAGCGACAGCGCGCTGCCCCATTGGCCCGCGCCCGTTTCCGTGGTCAGGCGTTTGACGCCGGCGGCCTTGTTGTAATACGCCTGAGCGATGGCGGTGTTGGGTTTGTGGCTTCCGGCAGGTGAGACTCCTTCGTTCTTATAAAAGATTTTGGCGGGAGTTCCCAGCGCCTTCTCCAGCCGAATCGCGCGGTGCAAGGGCGTGGGCCGCCACATCCGCAGAATGTCGAGGACCGGTTCCGGAATGGGAATGTTCTGCGCCGCGGTCACCTCCTGCTCGATCAGCGCGTGGGGGAAGATGGCTTCCAGATCCTGCGGCCCGGCCGGTTGCAGCGTGCCGGGATGCAAAGGCGGCGACATGGGCGCGGGCAAGTCGGGAATGACGTTGTACCAGGTTTTGGGAATCGCTCGCTCGGAAAGAAGATAACGATATTCAGACATCTATGTCTCCCTATGAACCGCAAAGATGAAGGCGATTCAGATTAGATTTGTGGGCTGCACAAGAATCGTGCTAAGGCAGCCAGGACGGTTGGGAGGGGCGTGAAGCATCACCAATCGTTTCCTCGACTCGCGGTGGCATCCCAAGAGCAGTGACAAGGAACGAGTGACGAGAGAAACAGGCAAAGTCTCGGGGCGAATCGAACGCGGCAGAATAACACAAAAAGCAGATGATCGGGAGATCGGGAGATCGGGCCATCGGGTCATCGGAAGATCGGGTGATCGGGTCATTGCGGATTGTCCTTTATTCTTCTTCGTTGGTCATCAAGCTGGTACCAGTCAGTGGTCACTTGTCACTTGTCACCCGTCACTGATCTCTCGCCACTTGCCACTTGTCACTCGTCACTGATCTCGCGCCACTCGTCACTGATCTCGCGCCACTCGTCACTCGTTAGAGGCAAATTATCACCGCTTACAAGGGGCTTATTTATCAGTAATTTATCGGCTAGAGAAAAATCGACATCGTATAACAACATTATTTTCAATAAGTTATTGGGATAGCGAGGAAACGGTGCGAGTTCTCGCGTTTCCTGAGCCCAAAAGTTGATGTATCTTATTTATTTTCATAAACTAATAGGTAATTTTGCATAAGTTATTTGTTTTCTTTAACCTAGTGGCTTCCGACTTTGTGTCCATAAATTTGCTCCTTGTTTTCAACAACTTAGTGGGACCACTCTTCGTTTTTGATGTTTTTTTCTTTTTCCGTTTCTTTTTTGATCTTCATCAATAATTGGGTGGTCCGCCAGACTTGGCGCAAGCTCGACTCTTCCCATCGACGCATCTCCGCAGTTTCCTGCTGGGCTTTGGCCAGAAGAATGTCGCGTTCGAATTGCTGCTGGACCACGTCCGCGGGTTCGAGGAATTTCTCTTCGAGGCGCTCGATTTCGGGCGCCAGTAAGCGCACAAGTTCCAAGTTCGCAGCTCTCCGCTCTTCTCCTTCTGCTACGGGGATTTCCTTGTTCTCCAGGGACACTTCCACTTCCGGGCCAAGTTCCACGGGTGTGCCGGGATTCCGCAAGCGCAGGACAAGGTGCAGAATCTCCTGGGCCTTCTCCGGTGGCACGTCGTGCTGAGCCTTCACGAACAACTCCATCATTTTTTTGGGGCTGGTGATAGGTTCTACCTCCAGGCAGGTGGCCGCAAACAAGGCTTTCAGCCGCTCCGCCTTATCGTTGATGGCGAGGCTGGCGACCGCCTCCAGGAACTGCTTGCCTTTCTCGGTGTGCTCCAGGCGCTTCACCGCCATGCTCTCCGCGATGCGGTCATAGCGGTCCATGCGCCACAGGGCGCGGGCGTTGCGGTAGACCAAGCCCATTTCCAGAGCGTTGGCAGGCGCGAAGGTCTCGATCAGTGAATCGAGACGCCGTTTGAACTCCTCGGGGTCCTCTCCCAGCGCGGTCAATGCCACCTCCGCGGCCTTCGAGTAGTAGCCGTGCCGGACATTGGCGGCCGCCGCGCGCGCCGTGCCCTCGGGCGTCACCGGCCCTTGCGATCGTTGGGCGTTCGACCGGTTCGCGGCGATCCTTTTTTCACTCATTTTTAGTTTTCGCTGTACAGCCATTTCATCCTCCTGGGGCGTGTGCCCGTTGCCAGGCATCCGGCGCGAGATGTCACCTCATTCAGCTAGCCATGACATCTTGCCTGAGATTCCTAGCCGTGCCGGGTGTTTTCTCGCCACCCTGTACACCGTACTATAGGCTACAGTTTTAGGGCCAAATCCGGAGAAATCTTCGCCAATTTCCTACCGGTAGGGATTTTTTTGGGGGTGGGAGCCGGAAAATCCTACGGGTAGGAAATTGACCGAAGGGTTCGAGATTTTCGTGTTATCGCAGGAAGAATATGTCCCTTCGAGCGGGCGTCCAGCCTTGATTTTTTCGGCCATTTTGTACCCACCAGAAGGCAGAAGAAAGCGCTGGGGAACGGGACTGCGAAATAACCCGCAGTTCTCTCGTAGCGCCGCCATGCTGACGGCTCGGGTGTCGGCTGGAAGCTGGCGCTACGGCGCTCGCCGAGAATCGGTCCCAATCGGGGGCGAGAGGAAAACGGCGGATGCCGCCCCCCGGGGCTCACAGAGTTGCTTTCCTACTCGCACCCCACGGCTGGCGCCGTGGGCTACAGGGTGACACGCGTGTTCAAGATCAAGGAGCCTTGTGGCTTCGCCGCTCCGCTCTGCGGAAGGGCTCAGCCCTTCCCGGCCGCGACGGCCCTTTTCTCTCGCCCCCACCGCGCCGGAGGCTCAGCCTCCGGCGCGGTGGGGTATGAGGTTGAACGTCAGGGCACCGTTTCGGGCAGGCGCAGCCAGCCCGCATAGCAAGCGGCAGAGCCGCAGGTTCTCAGTCGATGCGATGGTTTTATTTTGGACACGAGTGACAGGATGACGCCCGCTATGCGGGCTTGCGGTGCGCCCCATCCTTAACTCAGGTGAACGCTCTTGCTTCCTTGGGGACGGAGCTGCCCTCAGTCTCTATGGGTGCATTACATCCGGCTAACCTCTGGAAGGTTTCCACGTCTTATGGGGTGGTACCGTTACGATTTCGGAATCACAGAATCCCATTTCCGAACAGGTGGGTTCGTCCGAAGCGGCGTCGATTGAGCTTTAAGCGTTCTGGAATCTAGAGAATAAAAAATTGGCACAAACGGCCGATATTTTGCGTACTAGGCAGTAGAAGCGCCCGGTAGCGGCCTTAGGAGCTGGCAATCGTCGAAGCCCAGGGCGCGCCGCCAGATTGCAAAGGAGATTTCTAATGTACACCGACGTGGTTAGCCAGACGTTGATCCAGATGGAAGGTTTGACCAAGGTTTTTTACACTGACGAGGTGGAAACCCACGCCCTCGCGGGGATTCACCTGCAAATCGATCGCGGGGAATTCGTATCGATCTCTGGACCCTCTGGCTGCGGCAAATCGACCCTACTTTCCATTCTGGGGCTGCTCGATTCGCCTTCGACCGGCAAGTACACCTTGAACGGATCCGCCGTCGAGGAACTCTCAAACTCCGACCGCACGCGCATCCGCAACCGGGAGATTGGGTTCATTTTTCAGGCCTTCAACCTGATCGGTGACCTCACGGTTTACGAGAACGTGGAATTGCCACTGACTTACCGCGGCATGTCGGGTACCGAACGCCGCCAGCGCGTGCACGAGTCGCTCGACCGGGTGGGTATGGTCCACCGGATGAAGCACTACCCTTCGCAGCTTTCTGGCGGCCAGCAGCAGCGCGTGGCCGTGGCGCGGGCCCTGGCGGGCAATCCCTCGATTCTGCTCGCTGACGAACCCACGGGAAACCTTGACTCCAAGAACAGCGAGGCCGTTATGGACCTGCTGCGCGAGCTGCACCGTGAAGGTGCGACCGTGTGCATGGTCACGCACGATCCCCGGTACAGCCAGTTTGCCGACCGGACCGTCCACCTTTTTGACGGCCAGGTTCTGGATGAAACCACAGCGAAGCGCGAGGCTCAGCCGCTCGCCTTCGGCCGCGCCTGAAAGTCGGGGGGGGCTACGACCAGGGCAAGTTCCCATGGGCGCTAAGATAAGCGTTTCCTCTTCCGGCCCCGAAGGGGCCAACATCTAAGTTGACTATACTAAATATTGCGCGTAATTCGGTTTGGGTATACCATCCCTTGTTTGGCCCGACGGAATTTGCTCAAGCTGTCGGAAGCGGACGAGCGCCAGTTGCGGGAAGCCGCGGCCGACTCTCCCGAGGCGGATTTTCGTGACGCCTGTCGCGCCGTTCTGAGTCTGG
>Ga0181520_10004961_pt1 | contig 21702 bp, 12 predicted proteins | sample PEATcosm2014_Bin_29_FD_132451 | JGI IMG/M metagenome (GOLD analysis project Ga0181520, IMG submission 132451) | Peatland microbial communities from MTU Mesocosm Facility, Houghton, MI, USA - PEATcosm2014_Bin02_30_metaG | ecosystem: Environmental > Terrestrial > Soil > Wetlands > Peat | place... | reverse complement strand
GGGAACCGAGAGACTCAGAGCGAGTCAACAAGACGGAACGACGGCGCATAGGACGATAGGCTTAACTGCCGCCTGCTGGTAACAGCAGCAGCCGGCATTCAGTTCGCCCGCCTGCGGTAACTCACAGGCGGCTATATCGTCCCATGAGACAAGTCGTTCTCATGGGCATCAAACTTTGGACTCCCAGATTATACGCCCGGCAACTAGGCTTGTAAACTGAAAATCTCAAGGTGCCGTCGCTGATGCTCTTGCCAAGCTGGAGGCAATCGAGAAATCGGCGATGCTGCCCCGATCGCCTCACTCCGGCACTTCCATCGGCTTGCCGTTGTCCTTCGGGCCGAGACCGAGAAGGAACGGCACTGCCTTCTCGGCCCACGCCGCCGGGGCGGGATAGTTCCCGGCATCCGCCCCGAAGCAGCTCCGCAGCATCTCCGTGTCGATAATGCCGGGAATGACGGGCACGGCGGCCATGCCGCGGGGCAGCTCCGCCGCCAGCGCCCTGGTCAGCCCCTCTATCGCCCACTTCGTGGCGCAGTAGGGGGCGACCTCCCCCGCACCGCTACGTCCCCACCACGAGCTGAAGTTGACGACCACGCCCCGACCCCGTTCGATCATCGCCGGCAGAAAATGGCGGATGACGTTTACCGCTCCCTTGACGTTTACGTCGATGACGTCGGAGAACTCCTCCGCAGGCACTTTCCAGAGCGGGGCGTTTCGGTTGATCGTGGCTGCGTTGTTCACCAGCAGGTCCGGCGGGCCGCCCGAGAGAACCTCTGCCGCCCACGCCCGCGTCCTTGTCGCGGCTGACATCGACCACTGCGAATCCATTCGGGGATGGGTAGCGGAGACGCAGTTCGCCGATCGCCTCCGTCGACCGGGCACAACCGAATACGACGTGGCCGCGGGCGATGAAGCCGTCGACGAGCGCACGGCCCAGCCCTCGGCTGACACCGGTGACAACGATACGTTTGGGAGTAGACATGGTTGACCTCTACTGACTCCGTCCTTTCCAGTGACATTCTACAGCCAAAGAACAGGTTTTTCAGTCGCCGAACGTTACCTTCGGGATTGATTTCCCACATGCGGGTGGTATGCTGGAGACTGCTGTCTGACAGGCAAGGCAATCTGGGTATTGGAGGTGGGATTTTTCGCCAACTGCCCAGCGAACTCCTATTCAAAGTACTGAAAGCATGGCGAAGAAGAAAGCCCCGGTCAGCCTTACCGGCGGTTCTGGGTTCAATTTCGAGGACGATGTCGCGGCTCATTTCCTGCTTGACATGCTTACCGGCATCGCAAGCTTCGGTGTCGAGCATGGTCAGGTCGTGCAGGTGGACTGGCAGGTACGGGACTCGGACTGGTTGCTTGACGACTTAGCCGTCACTTTGGAATCGGCGGCTGGTCGGAGGACGGCAGCATTATCGGTCAAGAGCCATCGGCAGATCACGGAAGCAGGGTTCCCCGACAACTTCGTAGAGGCAGTTTGGGAGCAATGGCTCCATACCACGTCCAACGTCTTCACGGAGGGGCGGGACCTGCTCGGCATGGTAACGGGGAAGATCGCCGACCAGGTCATGACAAGCTGGGAAACGCTGCTGACCGAGGCGATCGGAACCACGCCAGAAAGGATGCTGGCTCGCCTCCAGGCGCCGGTCGACGCCTCGCAGGGTGCGCAGTCGTCGCACACGGAACGGGCCCTGTTTAAGAGCTTGCGCTGCCCCCAACGATTGCGGTCGCTCCCTGATACCGATGACGCCGCGACAGTCTGGCTGGTGCGGCATGTCCGTGTGCTGCACTTCGACTTCGAGCAGGAGCCGTCGCGGGACGAAGCCGAGGCTGTCGCCGGGTGCCAGCGTATCCTGAGGTCAGGAGACCTTGAAACCGCCCGACAGATGTGGGGTCGCCTCAAGGGAATCGCTGCCGAGAACCGCGGACAAGGCGGCAGCCTCGGTGTTGCCGCGTTGGTCGGCATTCTTCGTAGCGAGTTCGACCTTTGGGACTACCCAGACCATAAAGCTGACTGGGAGGTACTCGGAAAGCTCTCTACCGAAGTGATGGAGGACGTATACACCGACATCGCGGGAGCGGTGTCGCTGCTGCGCCCTGCTGCCGTGACGTCCGTCCAGAAAGCCCTCGACCAGAGACGACTATGCTTGCTGGTGGGGGAATCCGGGTCGGGCAAGTCGGCTGTCGGAAAGATTACGGCGATGCGGCACTACGACCGGGTGATCTGGCCTCCGGCGGGTGCTTTGGAATCAGGACGGTCAGGAGGCTTCGAGCAGGAACTGGGGCTGCGGCATCCGTTGCAGGATCTGCTCAGGGCGTCGGCAGGGACTTGTCTTCTGGTCTTCGACAGCACGGAAAAATACTCCGACGTGGCGGTTCGCCTGCTTGGGCGGATACTGACTGAAATCCGTGCTGACGGTAATTGCCGTCACGTCCATGTATTGCTGGTGACGCACGTGGAAGCGGCGACCCGGCTGGTGGACGTGCTCAGGCGCGAGGGCGTGGAGGCTGACGCATTGCAGCCTGTCACCGTGGGCAATGCCTCTGGTCCCGAGATCGGGGTTGTGGTCTCGGTCATTCCCAACCTCTCGTGGGCGACCGTGCAGAAGGATCTGTGGCCGGTGCTCGGCAACCTGAAGGTACTGGACTTGCTCGCGCGGGCAGGGCTGAGCGGGATGAGCATGGAACGGCAGACGCGGATCGGCTTGCCGGCACTGATTGATTTCATCTGGGAAGGGTGGATCCGCGCCGGAGCCGATGGTCTTGCTCGCGGCGGCGTCCTGCAACAGATCGGGATCTTGGAGAGCGAGGGGCTTGCCGTCGGTGTGCCGGTGGTCAAGCTGGAGCATGCCCAGCAGGCAGTACTGCCGGCGCTCGAAAGCGTGGGACTCGTTCGTGTCAGGCGCGAGCGGGTATTCTTTCGGCACGACCTGCTCGGAGACTGGGCGCGACTGCGGGTTCTTCTCGGCGAGGAGCCGGTCGGCGCGGCCGAGTTGCGGAAACGGGCAAGCTCTCCGAGGTGGCATCCAGCGTTGCGCCTGTTTGCGCGCGGAATCCTTGTGCAGCCTGACGGAGTCCAGAGGTGGCGGCGCGTTATCGAGGATCCCGGCGACGGCGGCGTGGGAAGCACCCTGCTGCGAGACCTCTTCGTCGAAGCCGTGGTGGTTGCGGAGAACGCAGGACAGTTGTTGGAACTCGTATGGCCTGTCCTCGTCGCGAATGATGCCCGTCTCTTGGCTTTGTTACTGGACCGCTTCCTTTATGTCGCTACTGTTCCCGACCCGCGCATCCGCCGAATCCCGGGCAGGGAAAGCGTAGCCGCCCATATCGAGGCTACCTATCGCATTCCGTTCTGGCCGTACTGGGGCCCGGTCATTGCAACCTTTCGCAGGCATGTGGAAGAGATCATTCGCCAAGCCCCACGTCTTGCGGCAAGGGTTTGTCACCTATGGCTCGAAAACATGCCGTGGGAGTTGGAAGAGGGGAGACCTTTCCCGTGGCGTCTTGAGGCTGCGGAACTGGCGATCGCCATCGCCCGGGAAGTCCAGGCGATTACTGCGGGAGGAACCTACCTCCCGGATGATCTTGAGCGATCCGCATACGAGACCGCCCTGCTTGCCGCGGCGGACTTGCCGGACGAATCGGCAGCGATTACGCTTGAATTGTCACAAAGAAGAGATCTCTTGCCGGAGATCCGGCAACGAGTTGAGCAAGCTCGCCGCAAAGCGAAAGCAGAGGCGCAGGCTCGGTCAAAGGATCCCGCCCTCGCTCGCCTTCGCCGGAGCTACCCAAGGCTCAGCCGTTTCGAGGGACCGGTTCAGAAACCCTGGCCGGATGGGCCACGGTCCCGGGTCGCAGCACAGTTTCAGGAAGCTTGTCTTAACGGGAAATGCCTTCTTCCACTGATTGTCCGTCGCCCTGATGTAGCCTTGGAGGTGCTCCTCGCCGCGTGTATCGAGGAACCAAAGAGACTCGATCCGTCCCGTGGTGACTCATTGATCAAGTATTACGGCGTCGAGGATTGGCGCGGCGGCTATCCACCGATGTACTTCCGGGGACCGTTCCTTGGATTTCTCCGGGAATCGCCGAAACACGGGCTTTCGTTCGTGCTTCGGCTGGTGAACTTCGGAACGCGACGGTGGGCAGACAGCGAGAAGGTACATGCCGCACGATCGTCCAGCCGATTGCGGTTGACTGACGAAGATCTGGGCGTCCATATCGAGACGGGTGGATCGGACCGGCTGTGGTTCGGGGACGGCCGGGTTCTCCGTTGGCACTCGGATTGGCCGCTTGACTCGAAAGTGCTCTCTTGCGCTTTGATGGCGTTGGAGAAGTGGCTGTACGACGAAATGGACGCGGGTCGGGACATCAGCCCCTGGATCGGTCGTATCCTCGCCGAAAGCGAATCGCTCGCATTCGCCGGGCTGCTCCTTGACCTGGGGAAGAGGGTGCCGAGTCTTTTTGTGACGCAACTCCGTGACCTGCTTACTGGCTGGGAACTGTACCACTGGGATCACCAAGCGGTCGTGGAACGGACGGGAATGCACGCGGGGCTCATGGGATGGTGGAGAGACCCCAAGGAACTGATGGACCTAGCAAGGGAATGGCACACGGCATCATACCGGGCGAGGCTCTTGTTTGACATTGCGGTATGGTTGCTGCGGAAGGACGAAATGCAGCCCTTCTTCGCGGAATTGCGTTCAAAATGGTCTGAAAGGCTTGACTCAGAAGGCAGACCTCGCGACCTGCGTCGCCTTATCGAGCGAATCAACCCAGCAAACTACCGGACACAACAGGGCGAGAACGGGACGATTCTGTGGGTTTCTGAATGGCCAGAGGAACTGCGGGAGCGGACGGAACAAGAATCGCACATTGCCGGGCAACAGATGCAGTTTCTGACCTTCCCGTTCCGCTGCCGCGAGATATTGGATGGAAAGAAACAAATTGCCCCCAGCTATCTGGACGATTTTTGGAAGGAGCTGACTTGGATTGCAGGATTGGAGCCAAGCGAGAGCGAAGAGGATCCGGCATTCGTCTCCCGGCAACAGGACGCAGTGTGCGGAGGGTCCGCGGTCCTCGTCTGTCGCTACCGAGAATGGCTTCGCGAAGATCCGGCGCGAGAACAGTGGTGCCTCGCAATGCTCCGAAGTGCCGTGGAAGAGCGGCATCCTCAAGACGTCTTCGATGTCCCCGACTCGGTGGGCGAACACCATTGGGATGTCTTCGTCGGTGACGCAGGCGTCGCACTCCTGTCGGAAGATAGGGGGAACGTGGTAGCTCGCCGGCTGGTGGCTGCAGGCGCTACGGCTTACCATCATGCGGCGATCGGACAGACCATGAGGCTTGCGTTCCAGAATCGCGACACACTCGGCGATTTGTTCCAGCAAACGTGCAGTCTCGCCGCGTACTGGGCAGCAGTCCGATTCGTCAGTGCTCGTAGCGAACGACTTGAGATTGATGTAGAACGATGGCGCGATCGCGGAGTGCGTCTTCGTAAAGCGTTCGTAAAGGGTCGGCTACGGAATGCTGTCGGGCGACTTGGGCAACTCAGCCGGTGGGGTATACGCGCCGAAAAGCGTCTCGAAAGGAAGCGATTCCCGAAGAGGCTTGGGGCAGGCGGAAGACATGAATTACAGGGATCGGCTCCTCGACAACTGTGGAGAGAGACTCCAGGATTGGACATGGGCGTCGTCGTCGCCATGTTTGGTTGGCTCGACCTCTTGGACTTGACCTTGCAAAAAAGCCGCGATCTGCTGCTTGGAACGGCGAGAGACCTGCTGACCATCACAATGCAAGGGCTCCCGGCAGTACCCGAAGGCGAGGATGATGATATCGAAGACCCTCGTTTCGAGTTCGACAACTGGGTGCTCGGGCAGATAGCCCGAGCGATCGCGGTCGTCGATCGTCCGGAAGACCGTGCATCGCTTTGGCGACCCATTCTCGATCTCGGGAAACCGGGGAATGGCTGGGTCGAACATTTCTTCTGGGGATGGTTCAGTCAGGGCGTGCAGGCAGCAGGATCTCCAGAGAGTTTCGTGAACCGGTGGCGGGAGATGATCGACCATGCCTTGGGCCACCCCCTTTGGGACCCTGACCGGGTGGGAGCCCACAACTTGGACGAGATGGTCGGTGAAATGCTCGGCTTCGATTTCGGGATCCAGGCAGTCGCGGACGACGAGCAATTCGCGTCCGCTATGGGCAGCATGGTGGAGATATTTTCGCGTGCTGCTGCCAAGTGGTTCCGTATCGGGGATATTGCCAACGGCTTTGCCGTATTCGTTGTCCGCCCGGCGGCGGGCAGGTTGCTGGAATCCGGCGTCCAGTGGCTACACGACGCCTGTCAGAAATTCAACGATTACTTCGACTGGAGAGCGCAGAACATCGAAGAGCACTTTGTAGCGGTATTGTCGGCGTGCTGGGAGCGGCACGCGACCAACGTGGCAACGGACAACGACCTGCAAAGGGCGTTCCTCGGGCTCGCAAATCTGCTCTCGGCGCGAGGCTGCCACGCTGCACTGGTACTGCGAGATCGGGTTTTGGCCTCGCTGCCGGGTCGGTGACCGCTGAGAATACGCGTTTCCAGCACTCAAGTTATTGCGCCACCATGACTTAGAGCAACTTGCGGCATGACTTGTCAGCCCTGGGCAGGCACCACTTGTTGGAATAAAGCGCGGTCTTGCCCCACTTCTAGCCAGCTGTACTTTACGGTATATTTAAGGGTTTGGCCTTGTCCCGTGACTTGACGTGGAGGAGGCCAGAGTCAGGCTGACGCCGAGAATTGAGAGGCGTCGGGCCAACAGACCGGAGAATGCAGATGGAAACGTCCTTGCTGCCCGTCGCTGGCAACGTCCTGGAATCGGTTCTTCCCCTCTATGAATGGGATCGGCTGTTCCAGCGCATTCAGGCTTTCAATCCCGACGTAGTGGTCCTCGTTGCGAGGAAGATGCCGCGACTGATGGAGTGCCTGGGACTGGATTTCGGGCCCCATTGTACCGTCTTCAGTGATCTGGCGATCCCGTTTGCGCATGGATGGCTCCAGGACGCGCGCGTCGCAGTCATTGACGATATTGTCAACGTCGGGACTACCCTTGACATCGCGGCGTCTCGCGTGCAAGCCTGCGGTGCTCGCGAGATTCGACGGTATGCCCTTGGGGCCAAACGAACGAGTGACCCCGACCAGAAGAACCTTCTGGAGGAACGGCGGGTTTCGGTCGAGTACATCTGGCCGAGGCGATTGAGCGAGCAAGAACATCGGGACATGGCAAGGCGCGTGCCCGAAGCGCTTGGGTTGATCGCCAAGCCTTACGACTTGGAGTTCCCGATCATACCCTGCCATTTCACGCCGCCCTTCGTCGACGACAGCCAAGTCCTCTCCTGGCTGCGGAACACGTTCGGTCACAAAGCCGTTCACGTGCTGAGCCGCCCGACCGCGTCGGACTTGGGCTTGTCGCGTTTCACGGTGGACGTGGACAACGAGTCGCACGAGAACCTCAAGTTGCGATTGTACCTGGACGAGAGGACTAGCACGTGCAACCTGGTTCCTTTTGTCGTGCCGAATCTGCTGCAAGAGGACGAGACGGTTCCCGCGGGAGGCTATCTTGCGCGTGTGTATTCAAGACTCGCACAGATGCTGCGCGGGATGCCATTGGAGGCTGAGATCTTTCCTGGCGAATCGGAATATCGGCTCAAGGTGTTTCTGCGCTCGCTCAGTTTCGGGCATCGAATGCTGAACGAGATCGGTGACGTGCTGACGGTCGACGACACGCCGTGCAGCTTGACCGACGCAGCGCTTCTGTTCGGCCCCGATGCCAGCGACATCTTCCGAGGCGGCGTGCCTGATGTCTTCCAGGTGCCGCCGGAAGCCGGACGAGTACATTCTCCTGAACGGGACTCCTGGGCAATGACGTCCCCGTTCTTCGAGAAGTACATACAGACTGCGGAAGGCCAGGACTTCCTTGCAAGCGTCCGACGGCGCGCGGGCGAAGTCGACGACCGATACAGCGTGTTTCGCGAGTTCTTCGAGGAGTTCGCCCAGAGGGCAGGCACTTCCAAGTACCAGGACTACAGTCTCCGATGGCCGTTCTCCAAGGCTGAGGTAAGGGACAACCCGTACCTTCGCCTGCGGATCGGCCCCACGTTCGGCGACCTCCAGGCGATCATGGCAGATCTTTGGCAAGTGCCGGCCTCGGAGCGCGGTGCCAACCTTCGGCATTCCGTCAGCGCGCTGTTGGACTGGGCGATCGACGATGGAGCGGTCGTTCCGACCGTGGCGCGGTACGAGGGCCGACTGTTCCGAGTCTACCGGCTCGGCGAAAACCGATTCCACGACATCGTGGTGGATCGAACCGCGTACGCTCTGACCGTGTGGGAAAAGCCGATTTCCCTGACTCGGCTGTCCAAGGTCCTCGCCATTCTTTCGTTCTCCAGTGAGGTCGAGGAGATCGTAAGTCCCTCGGCCTTGCCGCGAGGGACTGCCGCCGTCTTCCCTACGGCTGCCGTGGACAGGGAAGCCGGCGAGGTCTCCCACTACTTGCGGGACATCGGACGGATCAAGAGAGCAAGGAGCCGTGACAGTCGATGACTTCGCCGGACTTGTACGTTCCCGAAGGGCTGCCGGGCGACTTCTCCGCCACGAAGGCAGACCGCGACTTTGCCATCGCGTTCGAGGCGATCGCGGGCTTGCTCGAAGCCGCCAAGGATCCCGGCGGGGTGTCACAGAGCGAGCGGTTGATGTTGCTGCTGTCCTCGTGCCGCAACGGCTACCTGACGGTGAACGCTCTCTTTACCGACCTGGTGGAGGTATTCGGGTACGGCCGCTCCCCGTCGCTGTTGAAAAAGTGCATCGACCAGTTGGAAAGCGCGGACACGACGGCGCTCCGGACGACGGCAGGCGAGATTTGCGCCAATCTGGCGTTCTTCGACGGCAAGCTGGAGGTATGGAGCGGCCGTGACTCCCTTCACCAGATTCTGGAAGCCACTTTGGCCTCGCTCCCTCTCCTGCAACGCGACCAGGCCAAGGCTATCATCCGCAACGTCCGTCAACGTAGCGGACACGGCAAGTCATCCGGCTGGAATCGAGTCTACTACGAACTGACGACGGACGAGCCTTCCCACATCACTGAGCGGCTCCGGACGCTGTGTGAAGTGCGAGACACCGCTCGCGGAATCGCGGGTGTCGCCCTCTGCCTTGTGCCGTTCGCCAATGCTTACGGAAACACTAACGCGGAACCTTCGCAACGGACACTCTTCTCGGAGACGTCGCCGTACGACCCTGCGGCAGACTGGCCTCCCATCTTTGAGTCGTTATGGCAAAACGCCGGGGCCCTCGGCCTGTCGCAGCACGGTAACGGTTCGGATCCGGCGGTAGCATGGCACGACAGTGCGGGCAAGCGGCAACAGGTCAGCAAGGCGGATCTGGCGATCGCTCCTGGCTTGACGAAGCTGCTGGTGTCGCGGTTGCGAGAGTGCGAGCAACGGTCGTACGAAAGGCTTGCGGAATTCAAGCCGAACCTTGGGGAGCCGCCACTTCCGGAGCCGTATCGAATCGACCTGACACCCCCGTCAGCAGCGACCTCGCTCCAGGACGGTGACGTGACGATCGACGTGAAGGATCTTCACGCAGCGATGTTGCCGGCCATTACCATCGCCTTGCCTCGGTTCGGCGTCCCGCTCGACTACTTCAACCGGGATTCCTTTCGCTACGGCACGGAAGCCCAAAGGCAGGAGGCGCGACTCGTCGCCGTCGCCGCGACTAACGCCGCGGGAAACAGTGGCGCCAACGCGATCGTCTTCCCGGAGTACTTCTTGCCGAGGAGTTGCGTGGAGGAGGTCAAGGAGGTCGCCGTCCGACGCAACTTGATCGTCATTTCCGGCCTGGAAGGGGATCGGGTTCAGGACAAGCTGCGCAACGAGGCGATGGTCTTCTTCCCGGACGCGAAGGAAACGGTGCTTCAGTGCAAGCATCGCAGTTCGGGTTATGAGCCCGTTTCCCTTTACGGTGGCAGACAACATACGGTCTTCCGGCGGACGGCAATCGGCACTTTTTCCGTTGTCATTTGTAGCGACTTTCTTGAGGCGGACATACTCGACGCCATCCGGCGATCTGCTCTGGAGCTTCACTTGCTTGTCGTGTGCGCCTGCAATCCTTACCCCGAGTTGTTCCTCCAGCTTGGTAGGGCGGACGCGTGCCGTTTGTACTCCTATGTGGCGATAGCCAACAGTTGCACGACGCCGGAAACACCCGCATCCGCGACTGCTGAAGGTTCCGTTATCTGCGAACCGTTCAGGCAAGCAGACCGGATGGTACGAGAAGCGGGAGATCCGATCCCTTTGGAGGGGACGACGTTGGCCGGTGCGACGCCGGCAATCCAACTGTTCCGCCTTGACCTGCAAGGCTTGGTTCAAGGCATCAGGAATGTCAAGCCGGAACGCGGGTTCCTTTCACCTCCACACTGCCGCCGTGCAGCCGAAGACATAGAGCGCTAGAGCCTTCTAAAGATATCTGGCGGAGCGGAGCAGGTTTTGCGGGCGGGGCCTTTGCCCGTTCGGCCGGGGAGTTGTTACTTCTCCCGTAAGCATGGCAGTCAACAACGCGGCTCAAGCCGGTCTTGTTGGGCGGCGTAATGTGCCACCATCCGGCCCCAGAAAAGGCAAAGAAACGCTATTCCTTCCTTGGCTTCACCCCAATTATCGTAGGGCCGTATGTCAGCCGGTTCAAAGAGAACCGCGCCTTGCAGCCCATGGTCGTCCTTCTGACCGTAGGTCGTTGTTCCGGCGGAAATCGCCACCAAAAAAGCCGCGATCCAATTGGACAACATCACAAGCTACCGCGACGGATATATGAAAACCGATCTTTCAGCCCGACAGGACTTCCGAAAGCCTATCAAAGGTCGTTACCCGCACGCCTAAGTCACCTTGGATCCACGACAGCAGGACCGGAACGGGATGCCGGAATACGACCCATGACTCGACCTCCAGTTCGTCTTGGCATCCCAAGTAGTTCTGCAAAGCCCGCAGGTTGCCTCGGATCGCCTCGGTACGATCAATGTGCTTCCGCATCTGGTCGCGCTTCGTCCCCGTAACTCGACCACGAAAGTCCTGGATCTGCTCTGCCATTTCGCCGAGCGACTTGTGAAAATGCAGATCCTTGCATTCCAGGAGTAGTGCGCGGCGTCTCATAGCGTTCCAGCAGAGCACGTCGATGTCACCAAAGCGGTCGTTCCCGCGCCCCGCAAGGATCCTCCGCACAGGCACCTCGGGCTGGGATTCCCAACCTGGCCGTCGTGCCTTGTCGGCAACCGTCTTCGTGAAGGCATTCCCACGTTCCGTGGCAACCGTGCCGAACCACGAACGCATCGCGTCCGAGGTCAACTGAGCATGAAGAAAACTGCCCTCGTAGTAGCCGGCAAACGTATACGCGAGGGCATCCCGAACCAGGCCCGGCGCGACAATGAGTTCGGGATCGGGGCCCGCGTCCAGTTGCACCAGCGGTCGTCGGAGCAAAGAGAGCTGGCGCCGAAACCGCCACGGCCACAGGTCTTTCGCTGAAAAGCCCGCCGGGACTGTGCGCCACGATGGCCGTGACCGAAGGACCAGCGACTCAGCAATCTCTTCCCATTCCGGCAGTTCGCGCCGAAGTCGGTGTGCCAACATCGACCATTTCGTCCGGAAAACGGCTCGCTGCTCGGCAATACCCATGTCCTCAAGTAGATCGGCAAAGAGCCGGAAGCTGTCGACCGGCAGCCCCTTCTCCGCTTCCCAAGCGGCGAGGAACCGTGGGTCGAATGCGCCCTTGATCGTTGGCGTCGGTTCTGGCATGCAGAAGTTCTTGGCGTAGCGGTCGATTTCGCCGCCCACAATCACTTCTCCGGAGAGCGCTGCGAATGGCTCGACCACGTCCTTCAGGAATGCCACGTCGCCGTGGATGTCCCCCAACGGGGTGATCCTGAGGGACGGTTCCATCGCGTCGAAGTAGATCGCGTCGGACCAGCCTCCGTAATGGATCGTCAGCAGCAGCTTGGACATCAACCGCGCAAGGTCGGAGTCGCCTGGAACGGCACCACCGGCGGAAGGACACTCGCAAACCGCGAACTCCACCAGGACTCGGGATGCCAGCAAGACGGCGTTGTTCTCGGACTCCTTGCTCAAGATTGTCCGTAAGACGGCGGCTTTGTCGCTGCGCATTCCAAGGTTCGCACGCGCGGTGGTGCGCCACCGCTGCTGAGTGACCATCGCCGCCTCATGGTTGGCGAGTGCGCGGTGGATCAGCTGATAACGGTCGAAGGACTTGATCTCAGAGCAAAGATCGTCTTCGATTCCATGAACGACCTTGTTCAGGAATGCCGCACAATTCTTCTTGCCCTCCACATGTGGTCCATCCTCCCGCGAGCGGAAGCGCCAACCGAGCCCCAGGCGATCCGTCGCTTCATCAATGGAGTCAGGGACGACTGGAGCGCGTCGAATAGAGTCGTGGACGAAGTCGCGGAAGCGGCGAACTTGGAAGAAGTGGGTGTGGCGGACGTCGCTGTTCGGGACGATGACACCATGAAGGGCCTCGACCGTCTCGGTGTCCGTCCGTCTGTTGAGTAGGCGCAACGCGCCCTCCACCATGCGACGCACGAGCATCGACTCCGAAAGGTTCTCCGGATGGGCAAGTCCGTGCTCGAACGCTTTGCCGACGCGGACAAGTACGCGATGCCCCTCACGGTCGACCTCGACGGAAACGCTCGCCGCAATCGTATCCCGGTCCGGGATCTCGAAATCCTGCTTCCCGGAAGCCAACGGCGACTCGAAGTGAACCTGAAAGAGTATGCAGGCACGGCTGTCGCTGCCGACTCGGCCCGACAACGCCTTGCCGATCCGCGGAAGCCACAGGCACAACATCTTCCATCGCTCGTAGTCCTGGCGAGGACGTACCTCGCACCAACAGTCGAGTCGCTTTCCCCGATAGACCAGACGAAGGCCGTAGTCGTCGTCCCAGCACTCGTCGACGTACAACGATCGTCTCTCGTCGTCCTCAAAGACCGAGTCGTTCAAGTGGCACACCTGGACCATGCGTCCGTCCGGCAACAAGGCCATGTGTCGGTCGATCCTTGTCGCCCGCTGCTTGCGAAGGTCAAGGACCATGTTGGTCGGCAGCATCAGGTTCAGGTGCCGAACATGCACTCCGTCCGGAATGCTGCCGTGATCGACGATATGGCCTTCGAGCGACCGGATCCAGGCAAGCAAGTTTGGGAACCCGTTGATGTTGAATATCCTGACTCCCTGGCAGGCCAAAGCCCGCTTTGCCCGGCAGACGCGCAGGACTGTCTGTGGAGTGACCTCAAGCAACGTCAACGTCTCGGCGTCCGGCGCGCTGAGGAACACCGTGCCCCAGTCGCCGGCAGCCTCGGCGGACAGTCTGGGCGCCAGTCTGATCGACGTCCGTCCGATGCCACAAGAGATGACGAACGTGACCCCCTCTTTCACGCTCCCCGACCGCTCCGCGTGCCTGCGAAAGGCGGCTATCCTGTCGGAAATGGAAGCCCGGCTTGGCTCGGGCACGGCGTGACCGACGAAGCCATCCTTATCGAATCCATGAAGCGAGTCCAGCACAAGGATGAAATGCAGGAATCGCCCTGGTTCGATTTCGGCTCCGTACTCGGCGGCTCGGCGTTCTCCCCTTCCGCGGAATAGGATGCGTGTGTCACGACGGCCCACACCGAAAAGCGGGCGGTGGCGTAATAGTCGCCCGTATTCGTCCTCAAGCAGCGCGACGCCCTGTTGCCGAAGCCCCGCATCGATCAATCCGCCGAAGACGAACCGCCTTATAGCGACGCTTACGGCCGTGGGCAGCGCAAGTACGATCCGGTCGCCGAATCGCAGAAGCGGGTGGTCCAACAATGGGGAGTGTTGGAGGCTCACGGACGGGATAAGATCGCTAAGACCTGGCTCAAAGACGAATGGCTCGATGGCTTCCATCCTGACGCCCAAGGCGTCGAGATCCTCGCAAGTGAAGACCACTCGGTCGCGCATATCGTCGAGGTTGTCGGTCGGCAGAGGCTCCACGGAGCCATCCGTCCCGAACGTGGCCCGCCCGAATCCGGAACGATCGCAAACTGCATCGGACAGCGCAAGCAGCGCGAACACGGACTCGGAGAGACGGTCCCACCCCCGTTCCGTTGGGAGCCGTTCGACGATATTGACTGTTCGCTGGAGGAAGAACGCCGCCGACTCCCACATCCCCGCGACGATGCGATGGTTACCCTTTGACGACATCACAAGGGTCGAGAAAACGTCCTCCGGCGGATCCTCCATGCCCCTGCATGGGCCTTCGCCCAGCTCGGCAAGCACTGCACGAACCGCGTCCGCCGCCAGAGAGCGATCGCCCGCCGCGTACCCAACTACGAGATGCACCAGCGATTCCAGTCGCAGACAACAGGTCTGTAACTCCGGAACCGTCAGCAGTCCCGCAAGTACACTCGTGGCGTCGAAGCGGTTGATCGACTGCAAGTCGCGCACGAGTCTTGGATGCGAAGCGACAAGGTGGGAGACAGGGATCGGCCCAATGGCCGGAGGCCCATCGGTCGGATCGACCGCGTGTTCATCATCCATGTCGGCCTCGACAAAAGACGCTAGGAATCTATTATTGTTGACGCAGTTGTTTCTCGACCCAAGCCTTGGTCTTGGACATCTCGGCAATCTCGGGCTTGATGTGCTCGGTGATGCAGTTGAGCGGGCGATTCAGCTTGCGGATCTCGGAGACCAGCAGCGGGTAATTCATCTCGCCGCCCCCGGGACCGGGGAGGTCCACGCTGCGGCCTGTCGGGTTAAGCTTCATGTCCTTGAGATGGACCATCTGGATGCGGTCGCCGAGCTCGCGGAACGCGCGACGAAGCTCGTCGTCGCGTTTGGGATAGAGTTCAAGCGAAATGAAGTTAGGCGGGTCCAGCAGCAAGCCGATCCGGTCGGCGGGAAAAGGGGCGAAGACTTGCTTCGCCATTTCCAAGGTGCCCAGGACATGCGGGTAGTACGGCTCCAATGCCACCCGCCCGTCGATCGGCTCGACGATCGGCAGGAGAACTTCGCGGATGGCACGGTGAAGGTGCGCGACGGCTTCGGGGGCGTGGTTGCGCGGGTCGTCGCCGTCGAACTTCGCCGAGTAGCTTCCGCTCCAGGTGACGAACTGCTTGCAGTCGAACAGTTCCGCATTCGCGGCCACGAGTTTCATGGTTGCCCGGCTGGACCGCATGAAGCTCGTGTCGTCGGGACGGAAGAGATTGAAGTAGGTCCCGAACGCCACCGTCGTCAGCTTCAGTTCTCTCAAGGTCCGGGCGAGCGTCTTGAGTTCGGCGGCGGTCGGGTGGAAGAAGAAGGTCACCTGCACCCGCTGGAAGCCGACAGCGGCAATTCGCTTGGCTTGCTCCTGGAGATAAGCAGTGGAACCGCCCTGGAGCATCATGCCCAGGCGGATGTTGTCCTTGGTTGGCTCGTTTGCGAGAAGGCTGGGGAGTCCGCCTGCGGCGACAGCGGTTGCTCCCACGGTCCCGAGAAAATGCCGTCGTGAAATCGTCGAGTTCATGGCTGGGCCTTTCGGTTTTCAGCCAGTATAACCGGGTGGAGGATGCTGGGGAAGATTTACCGCAATGCCAGCAAGCCCTCAGTCAGCTTCAGTACTTTGCATCCATCTGCTGCCCGTGCGCCAACATGGACTCGGCGGTTTACTGCATTCCACGCCGATACCGCCTCCGATACAATATCCTAAAGGTTTAATGGAAAGGACACGTCATGGCAGACTACTCGGCGCATCGACCCCAGGGCCACGAAGGTCAGGAAGACACGTTTCTTCCCAGTATCGTACGGAAGCTCAAGAAAACACTCGCTGAGACGCAGCGAGGCTTCGCCCACGACACCCTTCGTCTGCCTCCCAAGGCGCTGGGCGAACTTGCGGGCATCCTGGTGGACTTCGCCGAAGACCTCCACAACGACACCGGGATCTGGGCAGCCTACGAACGCTACAACGCCGAGTTCTTCGGCACCGCTCTTCCTCTGGCATCGGGAGAAAGTGGTTCCGGGCTGAACTCCGACCGATTCCGCCATTTCCTCTGGATCTTGTACCCGGCGCTCATCGACAACCTGACCATCTCACCGACGCACCAGGATCTCCATCGCATCGCCGATGCCGCCAGTGCCCTGTTGTCTGATGCCTTTGCCGAAGTTCCCGAGGACTCGGGGGTGAAGACGTTCCTCCAGTCTTCCAACGACCGTGGCTGGGACGTGAAGCGGAAGCTGGTCTGGCTCGGTACGCACTCCTTCATGTTCCGCACGATGTTCGCCCGGTACATGGAGGAGCAGCCTCCCGGCGGCTCGGAGATCCCGCACATCGACGACTTCGTCTGCCAGGAATGCACACGCTGGTCAGGGCTGGGAGCCATCGACATCCTCGCTGGAGACCTCGACATCCCTGACGACGACCGGAGGGACTTGCGGAACTGGTACGAGCGGCACGCCTCGTTCTATAGGCTGGTTTCGGTCAGCAGCGAGGCGTTGGAGGCGGTGAACCTCATCAACGACCAACCGTACCGGATCAGGATCGACATGCGGCGGCATCCGTTCAAGCGTGGGCAGGTCATCTTCGGCAGCCTCGTCCCGTGGCGTGGGGAGTGGTACTGGTCGGGCGAGCAGCGGCTCGTGGGCGATGCCTCGAAGGTCGATGCCGACGACCTGAAGAGGAAGATGAAACGCCAGAGCAGCGCCATCGTGTGCCGCTACTCGAAGGACTACGAATCGCTGGTGCGGAAGCGGATGTCCGCCCTGCACGAGCAGATGCTCGCCTTCCACGGCGGCAAGGATCTGGTCGTCTACCCGGACGGCTTGTCGATGGCCGCGGACTGGCAGAAGGAAGTCCGGTGGCAGTGGGAGCAGAGACCAAAGCATGAGATGGATGAGGTCGTCAGGAAGCACGGGCTGAAGGAGGGTCGCCCCGACATCAAGATCCCGCAAGACCTGCTGGAGGAGAAAGACGGGGTGGGCGTGTTCCTCAACCCGGACGAGGGCAAGGAGATCATGTCGCATTTCACGACTCTCGTCGCCGGGCTGAGGAAGAAGGGCGAGGGCTTGACCGGAGACGAGGCGGATTCGATTCGTGGGTTCCTCGAGTCTCCCTCCATCAGCCCGAGGTTTGTCCGGCGGGTGCTGGAGGAGCACGGCGACGAGTCGGTCAAGGAAGCGTTCGTGCTGAGGGGTGACCTGCCGGGCTACTGGCTGGACTACCTGCTCCGCAGCCGCAAGGGAAACTACTACCGGAAATGCTACCCGTCGTTCTCGGTGGCGTGAGGAGGGTGAATCCCTGCATCGCCGCGCCTTTGGTCACGCCCCCACCGCCTGCCTCGCCGCCGTCGCCGTCCGCCTCTTCGCTATGGTCTCCTCCTCCGATGCCATCGCCTTCTCGATCCTCCGCAGCAACTCCGAATCCCCTAGCGAAGCGGCATACTCCCGTGCCAACTGCTTGATCTGCTGTACGGCGCGTTTTACGCCCCACTTGCCGGGGGAGCCGAGAGCAGGGCAACCGACCAGGGATTTCGTCTCGCCGCCAGCCAGGCGCACGTCGAGGACAGCAACCCCAAGCTGACCCAACCGCCTCTTTACCAACCGCCGGAAGTTGTTGACGACCTTTTCGCCGCTGTCGCTACTGGTCATGCTACCCGGCTCAGCTTCCTGATCGAGGGGGACGGTAGGCAAGAGCCGCCTGCGGTTTCGCTCCAACTCCACCATGTTCCTGATGGCATTCCCGACGCTCCTCTTGAACCTCAAGTCCATCGGACCGTGCCGCCGCTCGTCGTAGTCCCTGAACAGGCCCCCGACGAGCAACTTGACGGCGACATCGTGCGCCCGCTCCTGGATCTCCCGCTGGTCGTGGAAGCCTGCGTTCCGTACCGCAGCGGCGATGTAGCCCATCCAGCCGAATCCCCGCATCCGCTCCAGGGCTTGCCGGTGGGCGGGGTCTCGGGTTCGCTGGACGACCTTCTCAAGCTCCTGGTCGAAGAGTTCGTTGTACTCAGCGGGGTCGAGCCCGTAGTAGGTTTCGCCGAGGAGTCTGATCCGTGCCAGCCACTGCCAAAAGGTCTCCATGACCTATCTATGGTTGACGGGGGCGGTTCTTTCGGGTGCAACCCGTCGATAACCACCATCTCCGACACGACGGTGATGCCCAAGAAGTCACGCCACCCGCCTCATCAACGGCTCAAGATGCCGCCGGATGCGCTCCACCGCCCGCTTGACCTGGGGTAACTCCCGCCGGTATCGGGTCGCAAGCCGGTCGAGAACGTCAAGAGCATCGACCGCTCTGTCGGGGCTCCTGAGCCCTCGTAGAGCATCGACGAACGCCTCCTCGTCGTCACCGCCCATCGCCGCCGTGTCCACGTCCCGTAGCGAGGCAATCGCCCCCTGGATGACCTGTCGTGCGGCGGCTGCACTGCCCTGGATCCTGGTGAACGAGTCCTCCCCTCCGCCACGAGGAACGTTTGTCCCCCGGTCCAGGGAGTCGCTCCGTCCCGTCTTCTCCCTGGCATCGCACTGCCACCCCTGCGAGATGTAACGCCGAGCCAGCATCAGCGCCGTGCTGCGGCGAAAGGCGGGGTTGGTGCGCCAGTTCGGGACGGCACCGGTACGAGCCATCATCCCCATGACCACCTGCTGGACATAATCGTCGAGCTTCGAGGTGTCGACATCCCAGCCGGTATGCCGCAGCCAGCGGAGCGTGTCCCTGGCGGGCTTCACCAGTTCCATCTGCACGGCGGCGTTGGCTTCGGCAGTGCCGCTGCGGTAGAAGGCATTGATCTTCTCGTCGGCGACCTCCTGCGATGGCACGTCGATCGAATAGCGGACGGGGGGAATGTCCCCGACCCGCCCGCTTTCCTTTGGCTCCGGGTAGCCGCTTGGGACTCTCCGCCCACTGGGATTGATCCTGGTCTTGAATCCCCTAGTGGTCATCCCCGTGAGCCACTGGGCGAATCCCGGCGTGTTGCCGGGGTCGAAGAACCGTGCAGGAGCTAAAAACCCTCCCCAGCTCCGTGCCGCCGAGTCCCGCCAGCGTTTTCGGTCCGCCTCGGAGCCTCTTGCCGACGACGGGATGAAAGCGTTGCCGGTACGAAGGTCTTGGAGAATGCGGCTCAGGTAAAGGTCGGTCGCCTCGTCGTCGGAAATGACCTCCACGCCATGTTTCGTCATCTGGTCGTAGGCGGACTGGGGCGAGAGCTCCAACGGCGTTACTACGCCTTCGTTTGCAGTCCCGGTCATGGTCTTGTAGAGCCGAATGCGGTCGGACAGGCTCATGGACATCTTTGTCCCGCCCACATCTGTTTGTGAATCGGCGGGCAGGATGTTTCCTGCGAGCTGCACCTCCAGCGTCCGCCAGATGCCGAGGAGTCGGCTCTCCCGCCGATCCAGGGGTGTCCCCTGTTCGTGGGCAGCCTTTATCTTCTTCAGCTTGGCGATGCCGAACTGCCGTTTCCAGTCGTCGGGCACACGGAAGGAAGATCCCAGTTTCGCCTTGAGCCTCGGCAGGGTGATTTTCGTCCAGTCGATCCGGCTGACGGCGGTGACCCGTGCGGCGGGAGTGGTGAGCCGCTCCGAATCCACGCCGCCCAACTCCAGTGCCCTTTTCGTCACCGCCCAGCCCTCCCATGCCATGTCGCCCAGGACTTCGCCCTGTTTCAGGATGGAGCGGCGCAGGAAATCGCCGTAAGATCTGCCGCCTTGATTGCGTAGCTTCTCGGCAAGGCGCCGGGCGAAGACGGCGTGTTCCAGGTCGTCGAGCGGTCTCTGCTTGAAAGCTACGCCCTTGCGGACGTCGGCAGACTCGGAGAGCCACGGAACGCCGCGGGCCGCTTCGTCAAGCATGAGAAAGTCACGGAACCGCATGGAGTATCTATGGTCCGGGAAGGCGGTTCTCGCAGGCATGCGGGCATGCCACCAGCCGTCGCAGGACGCTCGCTGGCGAGCTTTCGGGCAAGACGGCACCTTCGGTCGCCCTCGGCGTACGAACGCCCGGGAAGGCTTCTTGGCGATTCCTGGGGCGGTCGAGCGCCGTTCGCCTACCCCTCCCCGCCGAACAGTTCCTCGCAGACCTTGTCGACGGTCACCGACGAGAACTTGCCCATCAGCCACTCGACCTCCTTCTGCGTGGGAGTCACGGGCTCCTGCGACAGCCGTCCCTGCCTCCACAGCTGCTTCCGCCGGAACGCCGCCAGGTGCGAGTCGATACCGTCCAGACCCCGGATGAGCGATTTGACCTCCTCGCACCCGTCCACGGTCTCGTGGAACCAGGCGAGGTACGAGGGCTCCTGCTCGTAGATGTAGGGCAGGGTCTGCCCCTCGAACTTGCCGAACGGCAGGACCGTGGTGCGCAGGCGGCACTCAAGACCTGGGCATCGCCAGTCGTCCAGTCCCTTCGCTTTTCTCTTGTTCGCCAGGACATGGACGAACTCCTCCCCGCAGCACTGGCGCACGAGGACAATCTTTAGCGGAGTCGGCTTGAACTTCGTCGTGTGCCACTTCCTCTTGACTTGGTCGACCGTAAGCTCGCTCGTCCAGTAGTCCTTGTCCGGTCCCTCGGGCTCGCCCTCCATCGCCTTGGCGATGGCAGATGCGACCTCTTCCTGCGTCCAGTACTGCCTCTGCGTCTCTTTCTTCATGGTCGTGCGTCTTTCCTCTCTGTCTCGTCATCGGGCGATGCTGCCGTCGGTTTTCCTGCCGTTTTCCCGGCCGGAACGGGACGCAATCCGACCTGGTCGGGGCGTTCACGCTTCGCCTCGGCGATCGCCGCCAGCAGCTTCCATCTCAAGTCCCGTCCCTGCGTCTCTTTCTTCATGGTCGTGCGCCTCCTCCCTGCCTCTTCATCGTGTCGTCGTGCGTCTTTTTCGCTGCACGTGCGCAGCATCCCCGTCGTTTTCGTCTCAAGCCGCCGTGCGGGAAAGGTGTTCCAGCCCCGCTTCCGTAAGTTCCGCGTCCCAGTCCGTCCGCAGGAGCGACGGATAGACCCTTTTCGGTCGCAATCCGACCTGTTCCGGACGTTCCCGGCGGGCTTCGGCGATCATGTTGCAGCTAACGATGGGCGAAGCAAAGGGGGTAGTAGTATCACTACGGCTTAACGCCTCTTTGATCTTCTCCAGCAGTCTCTCGCCGAGCCTCCACTGGCACGCATGCCCGAAGCGGTAGGTACTGTCCTCCCACTCCAGCAGCCCCAGGTCGGTCAGCATGTCGCGGATCGCCTTGAAGCGGTGCCAGGAGAAGGCCCTGGTCGTGTCCCCCGCCTTGTACGCCTCCTCCCAGAGCCGCTTCACGCGCCTGGCAGGCATAGAGCCGTCGGCGTTCATCTTCAGCGTGCAGGCACGGAGGACGGCCAGCGCCGTCTGCACGTCCTCGGCGACGACGACCGCCCTGGAAGACGACGAGACCTGCGGCGGGCAAAGAGCGAGCAGCTCCCTGGCAAGCGGCTCCAGCTTGCGGATCTCGTCGGGATCCACGAGTTTCCCCGAGACCGAACCCTTGCGGGCAGGCTTTTCGTATTTCGGCTCGGGCTTCGCCTCGGGCTCGGCGACCGGGAAAAGCTCCGGCAGCTTCCGCAGGTCATGCGGGGTCATCCGGGTCGTGGAGAGCCACTCCCGCGTCCGCCGCCAGTCCCTGGGCATCTTCGCCAGGGAGCCGTAGCACAAGTCCGCC
>Ga0181520_10004960_pt1 | contig 21706 bp, 19 predicted proteins | sample PEATcosm2014_Bin_29_FD_132451 | JGI IMG/M metagenome (GOLD analysis project Ga0181520, IMG submission 132451) | Peatland microbial communities from MTU Mesocosm Facility, Houghton, MI, USA - PEATcosm2014_Bin02_30_metaG | ecosystem: Environmental > Terrestrial > Soil > Wetlands > Peat | place... | reverse complement strand
CATCACGCCGCGGCTGCCAAAGTGGAGCAGCGACTCACGCAGCTTGGCCGGGCAGTCGGTATTTACGCAGCGCCAGTCGGCCTCGCCTTCTTCACGCACAACGGCGTTGCCGCATTCCGGGCAGTTCGTCGGGAACTTGAATTTCTGCGTCCCGCGAGGATGCTCGGCATCATGCACCACTTCGGCCACCTTGGGAATCACGTCCCCGCCGCGTTCCACCTTCACCCAATCGCCAATCAGCAGACCCATGCGCTCGATGAAGTCAGCGTTGTGCAGCGTGGCGCGGCTCACGGTCACGCCTCCGATGAAGACCGGCGTCAGCATGGCCGTGGGCGTGAGCTTGCCTGTACGGCCTACGGTGATCAAGATGTCTTCGAGCTTGCTGATGCCCGCCTGCGCCGTGAACTTGTAGGCAATCGCCCATCGCGGCGCACGGCCCGTGTAGCCCAGCCGCTGCTGCGTCGCGTGCGCGTCCACCTTCAGTACCACGCCGTCAATCTCGTAACCCAGCGTCGCCCGTTGGCTCTCCGCGTCGCCGATGAACTTCATCATCTCTTCCACCGAGCTCACGAGGTGGCGATGCGGATTCACGCGAAAACCAAGCTTGCTCAGTGCGTCCAGCGTCGCTGTCTGCCCGGCGGCAAAATATTCTCCATCGACAAGCAGAAAGTACGCGAAGAACACCAGCCGTCTCTTAGCGACGATTGACGAATCGAGCGTGCGCAGCGTGCCCGCGGCCGAGTTCCGCGGATTCACGAACGCCGGTAGTCCCTCCCGTTCGCGCTCTTCATTCATTTTGAGGAAGGCCGCTGCCGGCATCACCACTTCACCGCGCACTTCGAATTTCTGCGGTAGTTTTGCCTTCTTCACCCGCTCGGCAGGAACGCTCAATGGCACGCTGCGAATCGTGCGAATGTTTGAGGTTACGTCCTCGCCGGTCTGCCCATCGCCGCGCGTCAGGCCCATCGTGAGCCGCGCACCGCCATTTCCCGGCTCCCCGCTGCCTGTGCCGTAGCTGAGCGCCACGCTCAGCCCGTCGAGCTTAAGCTCGGCCGTGTACGTCACCGGTAGCTTGCCGGCCAGTTCGCGAACGCGGCGGTCCCAGTCGGTCAGTTCTTCGGCAGAGTATGCGTTGTCGAGCGACAACATCGGCCGTGAGTGCTGCGCCTTCCTGAATCCCTCGGCCGGCTTGCCGCCCACGCGCTGCGTCGGCGAATCCGGAGTCACGAGTTCCGGGTACGCCGCCTCCAGCTTCTTCAGCTCATTCATCAGCGCGTCGTACTCTGCGTCGCCGATCTCCGGCGCATCGAGAACGTAGTACAAATGCTCGTGGCGGCGAAGTTCGTCCCGCAGCTTTTCGATCTTTTTTGGGGCGCTCGTCTCGGCCATAGCTACGAATTATAGTGATCCATCGGCCCGTTCCAACTCCGCTAATCCCGCCAACTCGCTAACTCGCCATGTGCACGCAGTGCACGCCAACTCGGCAACTTTTGACAACCCAGCTTGCTTCGCTTAGTTCCCCGCCTCTTTCAGCCCGCGGTTCTTGAGCAACGGCTCGATGCTCGGCTCCCGACCCAGCCACGTGCTGTACATTTTCTCGAGGTCCTCTGTGTTGCCGCGCGAAAGCACCATCCGCCTGAATCGATCGCCATTCGCGCGCGTCATTCCGCCGTGATCCTCAAACCACTGGAAGGCCTCGTCGTCCAGCATCTCGCTCCACGTGTAGGCGTAATAGCCCGCCTGGTAGCCTTCATTCCAAATGTGCAGAAAATAACTGGACCTGTAGCGCGGTGGCACGTAGCTCACCGACAAATGCGTCCTCTTGAGCGCCTCTTGCTCAAAAGTGTCTGGATCCTGAAACGGCGCGCTCGCCGGCAGCATATGCCACTGCATATCGAGTTCCGACGCCGCCAGAATCTCGGTGAAGTCATAGCCCTGGTTGAAGGTCTTCGCATTCACGATTTTTGCCGCCAGCTCGGCGGGCATCGGCTCGCCAGTCTTGTAATGCCTCGCGTAATGCGCAAACACCGCGGGATAGCTGGCCCAATGTTCGTTGAACTGCGATGGAAACTCGACAAAATCGCGCGGCACCGCCGTGCCCGACAGGCTCGGATATTCGGTGTTGGCAAACATGGCGTGCAACGCGTGGCCAAATTCGTGGAACATCGTCGTCACATCGTCGAAGCTGAGCAGCGCCGGCTGCCCCGCAGCGGGCTTTTCGAAATTAGCCACGTTGTACACCACGGGCAGCGTCTTGAGCAGTTTCGATTGGCCGACAAGCGAGTCTTCCCACGCTCCGCCATTCTTGTTGTCGCGCTTGAAGTAGTCGCAGTACCACAGCGCCAGCGCCGTGCCATCGGCGTCGTATACCTCAAACACACGCACGTCCGGCTGCCACACCGGCATGTCCTTGCGCTCCTTGAATGTCAAACCGTAAAGCTCGTGCGCCGCATAAAACACGCCGTCTTTGAGAACCGTGTTCAGCTCGAAGTAGGGCTTCACCTGTGCTTGGTCATAATCGTATTTGGCTTTGCGCACTTGCTCGGCATAGAACTCCCAGTCCGCGGGATCCACAGTCGACCCGTCGCTATGAAAATCATTCAGCGCCTGAATCTCTTTGGCCTCACTCGCCGCCTTTGCCGTGGTGGCAGGAACCAGCGCATCCAGAAAATGAATTGCTGCTTCCGGCGTCTTGGCCATCTGGTCGGTCAAATTCCATGCGGCGTAATTCGGGTAGCCGAGCAGTGCGGCTTTCTCCGCCCGCAGTTGCGCCAGGCGCGCAAGCGTCGCGCGCGTGTCGTTCGCATCTCCACGCTCCGCCCGGTTCCATGAGTGCTCGAAGATCTCGTGGCGCGTAGCGCGATCGCTCAGCAGGCCCAGATTGGGTTGCTGCGTCGTGTTCTCGAGCGGCAGCAGCCAGCCCTGCTGTTTGTGCGCCTTCGCTTCCTCCGCTGCCGCGGCCATTTGACCTGCAGTCAGCCCGGCCAGGGTCGAAGGGTCCGTCGTCGAGTATGCACCCGCCGTGGTGGCGTCCAGCAACTTGGTCATGAACGTGTTCTCGAGCGTCGACTCCTCTTCGTCGAGCTTCTTGAGTTTCTCTTTGTCGGAATCCGACAGATTCGCCCCGGCCTTCACAAATTGCTGGTACTGGTACTCCACCAGCCGCAGCGATTCGGCATCGAGCCCGAGCGACGCACGCTGGTCATAGATCGCCTTGATGCGCGCAAAAAGCTTCGGATTCAGGTTAATCGCGTCCTGGCGCGCAGCAGTGCGCGGCGCCTCATAGTCCTGCACCTTTTCCAGTTCCGGATCGGTATTTGCTTGCGAAACCAGGTTGAAAGCGTTCCACGCGCGGTTGTACAACTGGCCCGTGCGCTCCAGCGCCACCAGCGTGTTCTCGAATGTCGGCGGCGCGGGGTCATTCGCGATCGCTTCAACCTCCACGAGCTGCTGCGCCATGCCAGCGTCAATCGCCGGCTGGTAATCGCTGTCCTTGATCTTGTCGAACGACGTTGCCTCAAAGGGCAGCGCACTGGGCGCATAAAACGGATTGCTCGGCCCGAATTTGCCGGCCGGATTTGGCGTCTGCGCGCTGCAGATTCCCGTCGCGGCGATCAAAAGAAAAAGGCCGATTCCTGGTCCCAGAACTCTCTTGAATTTCTTATCAATAGGTGGATGCATCATGACAGAATGTGCCTCTCAAATGGTCAAATTAGCCACCGTCGATTGTATGCGAATTAAACGTTTGCTGCCTAACAGCCGCACCATCCTGCACGAACCCCTAAAATGGAAACACATACCGTCCGACGCATGGATCAGAGAATCTCTGGCCTGCATCAAAGGTTGTTTTCCCGGAGAATCGATAAGGAATGCCACCCACCGCAACCACCCCTGAAGCCCGCACGCAAGCAGAGAACCTGGACCAGCTCGCCTCCGTTGCAATCAACGTCGGCCTCGGCCTCAAGCCCTCGCAAGAGCTCGTGATGACCGCGTCCGTCGACACGCTGCCCTTGGCGCGCCGCATCACCGAGCAGGCTTATCGCGCCGGCGCATCGCTCGTCACCACGCTCCTCACCGACGATGAGTCCACGCTACTGCGCTATCACTTCGCTCCCGACGCAAGCTTCGACCGCGCCGCCAACTGGCTCTACGACGGCATGGCCGAGGCCTTCAAAAGCGGCGCTGCGCGTCTCGCCGTCGCCGGAGCCAACCCGAACCTGCTCTCCAACGAGGATCCCGATAAAGTCGGCCGCGCCAATCGCGCCCTCTCGCAAGCCTATCGCCCGGCCCTCGAGCTCATCACGCGTCACCAGATCAACTGGACAATCGTTGCCGCCGCCACTCCTGCGTGGGCCGCGGCCATGTTCCCCAACGACGCGCCCGATGAAGCCCTGGCCAAACTCTGGGCGGCGATCTTTTCCACTTCACGCATCAACACGCCCGATCCCGTCAGCGCCTGGAAGACTCACGACGCAGAGCTGCACAAACGCGCCGCGATCCTCAACGAAAAGCGCTATTCGGCTCTGCAATATCGCGGTCCCGGCGTGGATTTCCGCCTTGGCCTCGCAGACGATCACGAGTGGCTCGGCGGCGGCACCACCGCGGGCAACGGCAACTACTGCATCCCTAACATGCCCACGGAAGAAGTCTTCACCACGCCGCACAAGGACCGCGCCGACGGCACCGTCACCGCATCCAAACCTTTGTCGCATCAGGGAACAATGATCGAAGGCATCCAGGTCCGCTTCGAGCACGGCCGCATTGTCGAGGCTCGCGCCACGCGGGGCCAGGAGGTGCTCCAGAAGCTCATTGACACCGACGACGGCGCGCGCCGCCTGGGCGAGGTTGCGCTCGTCCCCCACTCATCTCCCATCGCGCAAAGCGGCCTCGTCTTCTTCCACACGCTCTTCGACGAGAATGCCGCCTCGCACATCGCGCTCGGCCAATCCTATTCGTCTTGCCTGCGCAACGGAGATAAGCTTTCGCCCGAGGAACTCGCCGCCAAAGGCGCGAACACGAGCCTCATTCACGTTGACTGGATGATCGGCTCGGCTCAGCTCGACATTGACGGCATCACCGCAACTGGCGCTACCGAACCACTCATGCGCAAGGGAGAGTGGGCCCAATAGAGCCCACGCACTCATGGAACCGGTCACCCACTTTCTCACCGGCGCTTGTTTGGGCCGCGCCGGATTCAATCGCAAAACGGCCTACGCTACGCTTGTCGCAGTGTTGGCCGCCGAGGCTGCCGACCTCGACATCCTTTGGGGACTCGGCGGCCCAGTCGACGAGCTCAAGCACCATCGCGGCATCACGCACACCTTCTGGGCCGTGCCTGTGGTGGCTGGCGCAGCGGTGGGCGCGGTCTGGCTCTTCGACCGCTTGCGCCGAGCGCGAATTCAGCGTGCTGCTTCATCTGGAAACGCGCAGCCTTCGCACACGCAATCCGAGTCTGGCTCCCTTGCTCCCTCGCTCCCTGCCGGGGCCGCGAAGCGGGGGGACGGGCGATTTGCGCCCGCTGAGGTGGCTCGCTCCCAGCCTCTGCATTGGGGCTGGCTCTATCTAACCGCGTGCGTCGCCGCGCTCAGCCATCTCCTCCTCGATTGGACCAACAACTACGGCGTGCGGCCGTTCTTCCCATTGAATGCTCACTGGTTTGCCGGCAGCTTTATGTTCATTGCCGAGCCGATTTTGTGGGGGCTGTTCTTTCTGGCTTTCGCGATTCCGTGGGTGCTGGGCCTCGCCGATCGCGAAATCGGCGCGCGCCGCAAGCCGTTTCGAGGGCAGGGCTGGGCAATTTTCGCTCTTATCGGAATGTTGGCTCTGGGCTGCCTGCGCTGGGCCGAGCATGCGCATGCTTTAACAATGATCGACAACACGAACGTCGCCTCAGAGCCTGTAACACGGACGGCTGCCGAACCCTATCCGGTGAATCCGTTCCACTGGCACGCGATCCTCGAGACGCCCGATTTTTATCAGACCGCCGAGATCGACACCTGGCCCGGAACATCGTCCGGCTCGATTGACAGTGACCCGCACGCCGATGTGCTGTACAAGCCGGCCGACACGCCTGCGGTGGAAGCCGCCAAACGCACGCCGCTCGGCCAGGTGTATCTCGACTGGGGAACCTGGGCCGTAGTGCGCGACGTCGGCCCCGAACCGATTCCAGGCCCTGTGCCGGGCCTCGACCCTCCGCAATTGCTTCCGAATCGCACCTGGACCACCGTCGAGTTCACCGATCTCCGCTTCGACTACGCCTTCCTCGGAACCCGCAGCGCCTCGGCGCGCTCGCCCCTCGCCGGCTGGGTCTACATTGTCGATGGCCGCGACGACGCGGGCGAGGTTATGAATGGCCGCGAACAACGATAGAAGATGCAGCGCCAGTCTCCGGACCGGTGTCGCGCTGCGGGGAGCAAGCTCGAATGTCCCGCCGGCCCGTTGCATTTTGTACCGCCGGCCCCTGGCCGGCTGTCGTGCGGGCGTCCCCGCCCGCACAAATCTGCATCGCCAAATCAGCGAACATAGGCTACCAATTTTGTCCCCACGCAAACTTTTCTTCGCCTCGTGGAACCGTTTGGGTTGACCGCGCGGCCCGTGGACCGCAGAATAGATGCAGTCCTTTCATTTGCGGGACTGCCGTTTTCGCGCCGGAGTTCCCGGCGCCATTCCAACGAGGTGGTCATGGTTGCTTACCTGCTGCTGCTGGTTGCTGTCTTGTCGCGCGTGCTGCCCCATGCGGGCTGGTGGAACTTCACCGCTGTCACTGGCGGCCTTCTCTATTTCGGCGCGCGCCGTCCCTGGCGCGAAATGCTGGTCCCTCTCGCCGCTCTCATGGCCACCGATGGCTTTCTCACCATCGCCGTCTACCATTACAGCTTTCGCTGGCAGAGCTACGTAATCACCTGGGTGTGGTACCTGGCGGCAATGGCGCTGGGATCGATTCTGCTGCGCAAGCAAACGACCTTCGCGCGTGGAGCCGCAGGCGCGCTCCTGGGACCGACCGGGTTCTTCCTCGTCTCGAATTACGGCGTCTGGGCAAGTGGTTTCAATGGCTATCCACCCACCCTCGCCGGGCTGGGAGCCTGCTACATGGCCGGAATTCCCTTCTATCGCAACGATCTTGTTTCAACAGCAATCGTTCTTGGCGTAGCGCTCGGCGTGCCCGTCCTGGTGCGGCGGATGAACATGGGCCGCGCGCAACAGGCGCTGGCGGGCAAATAACAGGAGTGGTGCGAGCAGTACGCTCGCGAAAGGAGGACGAATGGCATCCGCAACACAACCCGCGCACGTGCCCCTCGACGTCTATCTGAAATCCTCCTTTGAGCCCGATGCAGAATACGTCGATGGCGTAATTGAGGAAAGACCTATGGGCGAATGGAGCGATGCGGATTGGCAAGCGGCGATTTTGGAGTTTTTCCGGCGCCAACGCATCGAATGGAAGATCAGAGCAGCTGCTGAGTTAAGAGTTCAAGTATCGAAGAACCGGTACCGCGTTCCCGACGTGACCGTCCTCGACCGCAATCTCCCCATCGAGCAAATCATTACGCACCCGCCCATTGCGGTCTTCGAGATTCTCTCGCCCGAGGACTTGCTTAACCGCATGATGACCAAATTGGCCGACTACGAACACATGGGCATCAAGACAATCCTGGTTCTCGATCCCAATGGCCGCCACTTCCGCTATGTTTCTGGCCGCCTGGAGCCGCTTCCCCCGGAGCCATTCGACCTTCCGGGCAGCGCGTGCCGCTTCGATCTTTCGGCAATCGAAAAGCTGCTGGATTAAAGCGCTCCTCCCGACCCTCGGTCCAGCCTCGCATTCGCTGCGCCACCCCTGATTCCAAAGCACTTAAGTAACTACCAGCTCAATTCGTTGGATTGACAGCCCGGTCAGCGGTCGCCGACCGTTGTAAAGGTGCGCGCTTCCCTCGCGCGTCGGAGGTCGATCATGCAGTTGCGATTCCCTGTCCGCAGCAGCCATACGCTCACGGTCTTCTTGTGCGTGCTGGCCATCATTCCGCTCTCGGCTCAGCAACAGAACGGCAGCCAGCAGAACAGTGGAACCAAGCCTGCATCCGGCAGTGAAAAGGCCGAAGTCCGCACCGAAAAGTTTAAAGTCAAGCAGGAATTCGGACCGCAGACCGTTGCGCGCCGCGGCGACACGACAACCACGGTAACGCTGCCAAGCCAAGGCAATGGCAATAAGAATCAAGGCGCATCCGGTGCAACCTCAAGGCAGGAGTTCGGACCAGCCGTGCACGGCCCGCGCCAGCAGACCACGAGCACTGACGGTTCTAGCCAGCCGGGCTTCAATCCGCTTGCAACAGCCGGCACGCAAAAGGCTGCCAGCCGGGGCGGAAACCAACAGAAGGCCACGAATCCAAAGTCAAAATCGTCGCGATAGCCGTCCAGATACGACCATTCTGGCGCTTCGCCGCGATACAGTGCGAAGCGCTTTCACCCTTCCAGCAGTTTCCCGCTGCGCTTCTTCCGTATCCACCACCACGCAAACCCGGCCACCGCCAGCACGCCCACGGCGGTCACCACGGGCACTGCATGGCGCGCCACCAGGTCTACCGCGCCCGGGCCCAGCTTGAGCACCAGCAGCGACAGCGCCAGCCAGCGCAACATTCGTCCCACAAACACAGCCAGCAGAAAAACCGGAATGCGCATCTCGAAGACGCCCGACGCGAAGATGAACATCTTCCACGGAGCCGGCGGAGGCATCATCGAAGGAATCATCACCGCTAGGAACTCCTGCCGCTGGAAGCGGTCGCGCATTTTCTCGAACTTTGCCCGGTTTATCCGCTTGAGAAGAAACAGCTCGCCCCCGGCGCGGCCCAGCCCGTAGGGCAATAACCCTCCGAGCGCCGATCCCGCCGCCGCCATCAGGCAATAAACCCAGAAGTGGCGTTTGTCGTTCCACACATAGAGCGCCAGAATTGCGTCCATGGGAACTGGAATGCTCGAGGAGTCCAGCACGGCAATCGCGCCGACTCCCAGGATCCCCCATTTCATCAGCGCCGGCAGAAGCACCAGCTTCCATTCCGCCGCCACATGCGCAAAAAACTGCTTCAAACGCTATCCCCTTCCAGTCTATCCCGCGTCAATTCAATAGGAACCATTGTACGAGGCATGGTACTTAGCAAGTTTTAAACGAGAATGAGAGAATAGACAGGAAGGACTCAAAAAAGAGCCAAGGATGCGTGCGCGTGCCTGAAAAACGCATCTTCAGACGCTCCCAAACCGAGAATGCCCACGAGCCAGCCGCCAATCGAAGAGACCGAGCCCAAAGGGGCAGCCAAGCCGGCCCCGGACACGAAAAGCTCCGCCCCTGAGAGCTCAGTCCGAGACATTCCGGTCCCAGGAGGATTCCTTGGTCTGCCCTTGAACCCTAAGGGTCCGCTGGAGACCCGGCCGTCCGGCTCCTCCGCTCTCCGCGGCTCGCGATGGGTCGACTACGATACCCACGAATTGCTGGAGATGATCGGCGAGCTCGAAGACGAGCGGCGCTGGTCCCGCTTGCGCGAGGGCTTCTGGCTCGCTCTTCTCTTTCACATTTTGCTCTTCTCGGCGATTACCTGGATTCCCACTTACATCTTCAAAGTGCCCAAGGTCGTCGACCCGTTCGACGAGATCAATAAGCGCAAGGATCTCACATACCTCGACGTGCCGCCCGACGCTCTGCACGAGACCCGGCCCAAAGTTGCGCCCAAGCCTTTGCCCAACCGGCCGCTCATCGACAAGAAAACTCTCGACGAGCTGAATCAACAGGCGCCGCCCACGCCGCCTCCTCCCGTTCAGCAGGCGCCGGACCAGCCCAAGCCGCAGCCCTCGCAGCCGGTTCCGCCCAATTCCCAGTCGCAGGTTGAAGCGCCGCGTCCCGCAGCCGTTCCGGCCAAGCCCAACTTCGCCATGGGCCCTGGCAATCCTGCCGATCAGCTCAAGCAGGACATGCAGAACGCCATGCACGGCGGTCAGCGGAGTTACGGCGATGTGCCGTCGGGCGGACCCTCGATGCACCCCGGCGCGGGCAATGGCGTCCAGGTTCTTTCTGACACGCAGGGCGTAGACTTCAGCGATTGGCTTGCGCGCTGGCACTACATCACGCAAATGACCTGGGACCCGCTCATCCCTGACGAGGTCAACCCGCCCATCCTCAAATCCGGCGTTGTGGTCATCCGCTTCAAGGTTCTGCCCAACGGCCAGGTCACCGATATGCAACTCGACGGCCGCTCCGGCGACACCGGCCTCGACCGCGCCGCCTGGGGCGCAATCAGCGGTTCCAGCTATCCCAATCTGCCCCGGGACTTCCACGGCCCCTACCTCGAGCTCCGCGCGTATTTCCTCTACAACACCGAGCCGCGATAGCCGCGCATTTCGCGTTCTGTTCTGAATTCTTTTGTCGGCACACCCCCGAACTTGCATAAATGTAATCTATGGATTACACTTATAAAGAATCGAATTGGTAGAGCCCTGTGCAAGTTCGTCGCACTGAAGAATTCGCTGCATGGTTGGGCGGCCTGAGAGACAAGCAGGGTCGCGCAAAGATTTTTGAACGAATTTATCGGCTGGAGGAAGGAAACCCCGGCAAGACAAGGAGCGTCGGCTCTGGCGTCGTCGAGATGAAGATCGATTTTGGCCCCGGATACCGGGTCTATTACATCCAGCGCGGACAATTGCTGATCCTTTTGCTTTGTGGCGGCGACAAAGGCACGCAATCGAACGACATCGAGCGGGCGAAGGCCCTCGCGGCCCATTGGGCCGAAACAGAAGGATGAGATTTAGCGCCACTATGTAGTTAAGAGAGGGTTCGCCCTCAAACACTCGAAAGAGGTGAATAAGTCATGCAACGCACTCCCCGGCAAAAAATCCAACAGGCGGTCAAAACCAAACCATACGATGTAGCCGAATTCCTGACCGATCCCGAAACCATCGCCGCTTATCTCACAGAGGCGCTCGAGAGCGACGATCCGCGTTACATTGCCAAGGCGCTTGGCGCCGTTGCGCGGGCGCGCGGCGGAATGGCCCAGCTTGCGCGCGAGACTGGCGTCACGCGCGAATCTCTTTACCGAGCGCTCAGCGAAACCGGCAACCCGGAGTTGGGCACAACGCTCAAGGTCATGCGCGCACTCGGCGTCCGTCTCACTGCCTCGCTCATCGCTTAACCCAATTTGGAAATTCGCAGTTTTTAGCTGCCCCCCAGCCAAGAACAAGCTTTTCATTTCACTCAGATCTGCGCTAGAATTTCCTTGTACCCATGCGCCGCCGTCCCAACATTGCCGGCTCGCCCCTCCTTAGGCGCTTTCGCCACGGCCGCCCCGACCGTGGACGTTGATGCCGCACACTGAGTAATCTGTTTTCGACGAGTTTGTTGCCGCGCCCGGTTCTCCGGTGCCGGCGACCTGGCTCCGCCAGCTCCGCTAACTCCGCTCGTTTTCAAGCTCCGCTAGCTCTGCCAACACCGCTAGCTCCGCTGAGAGGATCTTCCGATGAACAGCTTCAATAGCCGCGCCGTGCTCACCTCCGGCAGCCGCTTCTACACCATCTATCGCCTCCCTGCCCTCAGCGCCCGCGGCTCAAATGGCGCTCGCGGTTTCGATCTCACGCGCCTCCCCTACAGCCTTAAAATCCTGCTCGAAAATCTCCTGCGCCGCGAAGATGGCCTCAACGTCACCGCCGCCGACATTGAATTCCTCGCCAACTGGGACGCGAAGGCCGAGCCCAGCCGCGAAATTGCCTACATGCCGGCCCGCGTCCTCATGCAAGATTTCACCGGCGTTCCCGCCGTCGTCGATCTCGCCGCCATGCGCGACGCAATCAAGACCCTCGGCGGCGATCCCGAGCGCGTCAACCCACTCGCGCCCGCTGAGCTCGTCATCGATCACTCCGTTCAGGTGGACGAATACGGCACGCCCGCGGCTTACGAGGCCAACTCCCTCCTCGAATTCCAGCGCAACCGCGAACGCTACGCATTCCTCAAGTGGGGCCAGTCCGCATTTCGCAACTTCTCCGCCGTCCCGCCCGGCATGGGCATCTGCCACCAGGTCAATCTCGAATACCTCGCTCGCGTCGTCTTCACCACGGAGATCGACGGCCAACTTCATGCCTATCCCGACACGCTCGTCGGCACCGACTCGCATACCACCATGATCAATGGCCTCGGCGTTCTCGGCTGGGGCGTGGGCGGAATCGAGGCCGAAGCCGCAATGCTCGGCCAGCCCGTCTCGATGCTCATTCCGCAGGTCGTCGGCTACAAACTCACCGGCAAGTTGCGCGAAGGCGCTACGGCCACCGATCTCGTTCTCACCGTCACGCAGGCGCTGCGCAAACTCGGCGTCGTCGGCAAATTTGTCGAGTTCTACGGCCCCGGAATCACGGAGCTCCCGCTCGCCGATCGCGCCACCATCGGCAACATGGCGCCCGAGTACGGCGCTACCTGCGGCATCTTCCCCGTCGACGCCGAAACCCTCCGCTACCTGCGCCTCACCGGCCGCAGCGAAGACCTAATCAATCTGGTCGAGGCCTATTACAAGGAGCAAGGCCTCTTCCATACCGCAGGTGCGCCCGAAGCCGAATACTCGCAAACCCTCGAGCTCAACCTCGGTGACGTCGAGCCCAGCGTTGCCGGGCCTCGCCGCCCACAAGACCGCGTGCTCCTCAAAGATGCAGCCGCGAGCTTCGCCGAGCAACTGCCATCGCTCCTCGCGCCCACGGCCAAGCCCCTCGGCTCACGCACCGCAGCCGCGTGGCAACGAGACACGGTTACCGACACAGCCGTCGCCGCCGAAGACAACGAAGGCCCAGATACTTCGTCTGCCACGTCTTCTGCCACTTCCTCCGCTGCGCCCGTCGCCGCTCGCGTCACTACGACTGTTGTCCAAAACACAGTCAAAGCCCGATTCAACATCGATCCCGACAAGTATCTCGATCACGGCTCGGTTGTTATCGCCGCCATCACCAGTTGCACCAACACGTCGAATCCATCCGTGATGATCGCCGCCGGACTTCTCGCTAAGAAGGCCGTCGAAAAAGGCCTCACCGTTCCGCCATGGGTCAAGACCTCGCTAGCTCCCGGCTCGCGCGTCGTCACCGACTATTACGAAAAAGCCGGCCTCCTTCCGTATCTCGATAAGTTGCGCTTCAATGTCGTTGGTTACGGCTGCACCACCTGCATCGGCAACAGCGGCCCGCTGCCCGCCGATGTTTCGAAATCCATCGACGAGCACGGCCTCGTCGCCGTCAGCGTGCTCTCGGGCAACCGCAACTTCGAGGGCCGCGTCAACGTCGACGTCCGCGCAAATTATTTAATGTCCCCGCCGCTCGTCGTCGCCTACGCGCTCGCCGGCCGCATCGGCCACAACTTCGACGCCGATCCGCTCGGCGCCGACCAGAGCGGCAAGCCCGTCTACCTGCGCGATATCTGGCCCACGCAAGCCGAAGTCTCTGCCTCTATTGAACGCGCAGTTTCGAGCCAAGGCTTTCGCAAAGAGTACGCCACCGTCACCGATGGCGACGCCAGTTGGCAGGGTCTCAGCTTCCCCACTGGCGACGTCTACCAGTGGGAGCCGGACTCAACTTACATTCGCAAGGCTCCGTACTTTGACGGCATGACGATGACTCCCGCGCCCGTCACCGACATTTCCGGCGCGCGTGTCCTCGCCGTTCTCGGCGACTCGGTCACCACCGATCACATCTCACCCGCCGGCTCCATTAAAGCCAACGGCCCCGCCGGTCAATATCTATCTGTCCATGGCGTGCGTCCCGCTGATTTCAACTCCTACGGCTCGCGCCGCGGCAATCATGAAGTTATGGTGCGCGGCACCTTCGCCAACGTCCGCCTGCGCAACAAGCTCGCCCCCGGCACCGAGGGCGGCGTCACGCGCTTACTTCCTGAGGGCGAGCAGATGTCCATCTTCGACGCCAGCGTGAAGTACGCCGAGCGTGGCACGCCGCTCATCATCCTCGCAGGAAAAGAATATGGCTCTGGCTCCTCGCGCGACTGGGCCGCCAAGGGTCCAAAGTTGCTCGGCGTTCGCGCCGTCATTGCCGAGAGCTTCGAGCGAATTCACCGCTCCAACCTTGTCGGCATGGGCATCCTCCCGCTGCAATTCGCGCCAGGCGAAAACGCCGAGTCCCTCGGCCTCACCGGCGAAGAAGTCTACGACTTACCCGGCCTCACCACGCTCCTCAAGAATCGCTTCGCCAACGGCCGCACCCTCGTCGTCACTGCGACCTCGTCCAAAGGCCCGAAAAAAATCAACACCACCGTCCGCATCGACACGCCGCAGGAGATCGAGTACTACGAGCACGGCGGCATCCTGCAGTACGTCCTGCGCCAGCTCGCCGCAACGTGACGCTACCCAATCCAGAAGCTGTGTGCCCCATGTCCCGACTGCGGGACATGGGATCCCACGATCATCGCCCTTCGCGCTGTCAAAATTGCGGGACCAATTTAATTCGAAGTCGGCGGCGTCATCTTCCCAGCGAGCGCCTGGAATGCAGCCCAGTTCGCCTCGACGAATGCCGCATTTGCCGGGGTGATTGAGTTCGGCGGGTACGCCTTGATCATGCCCTGCATCTTCATCCCCACAAACCCAACGTCGTTGATGATCGCGCCGGTGATCAAAATAAACTCTCGCGTCTGCAATCCATTGGCATGAATGATCGTGGCAATCTGCGGATATTTTGAGTCGATGTCCTGTGCCTGCTGCGTGATCGTCTCTTTGCCCGTCGTGTTGCCTGAATTATCGAGCGCCGCACTCAGGCTGGGGTTGGCCGCGACCAGTTGGTTGATGCCCTGCATGGCCGTGGCTGTTTCTTGTGCCTTCGCCAGCGTCAGCACGTAGTTGCGCACCTCGCTCACATCGGGATTGTTGCCCCCTGCGCCCGAGCCTTGTGCGCTCATCGTGGCCGTGGCCAGCGCTACCATTGCAACACCAGTGAGGTACGATAGTGCTTTGCGAGATCTCATTGGTTCCCTCCAGGTTTTCTTGATTGATTTTCCTTGCTTGCTTTGCGGTTCCTCGTCCCGATTCCGGATTCTCGGAGTCGGGGACCCGTCCTTACGCGCCCGGTCACGAGAGAATATACCCCCGAGTGCCTGCCTCACCACCGAATTCGCTCTCGAACTTCGGCTCTCAACCGATCCGCGGCATCGGAAGTTCCGGTGACGGTTCTCCGCGATCAAGCGCCCACAACCACTCGCGCACGCTCTCGCGAACGGCCTCAACTTCAATCCCTCCGTAAGCCGAAGGAAACGAATCGAGCCGGCGCAACGATGCGCGCAGCAGCGATGCGGCGCCTTTAAGATTCTTCCTCTGTAAATGGTGAAACGCTGCCGTAATCTGAATCAGCGCCTGCAGGAAAGTCTTCTCCGGCTCCTCGCACTTCAGCCAGACACCCTCCCAATGCTTATGCGCGAGAAAGAATTCGCCGTCCCTGTAGCATCGCAGCCCTTCCGCCAGTCCGCCGCAACTCCAGTCAAGGGCCAATATTTCCTCATTGTGGCAATCGCAGGATGGGGATTTGGTAGTTAGGGATCAATCAACCAACAGCGCTCGGCGCCGCCAAGCCGACAACTTGTAACTAGTCGTCTTCCAGCACTTCGTCCAGCAGCATGCGCAGGCTGTTGGCGCGGGCGTGGCCCAGTTGCAAATCAGCTGAGGTAGCCTGCGAGACCTCATCGGCGAGATTCAGCGCGGCCAGCACGGCGACGCGCAACGAATCGGCCGTCCGTCCGTGCGCGGCCACGGCGCGCATCTTGGCGTCCACAATCGCCGCCAGCTCGCGAATGTGCTCCGGGTCCTGTCCCGAAAGATGGTAGAGCTGGTCGTAGATCTCCACCGTCACGTATTCGACCGGATTGTTCCGTTTCTGCTCGGCCATCATTGCCTCACAGCTCCAGCGTGTCGAGCTGCTTGAGCAGCCGTTCCACGCGCTCGCGCACCTGGTCGCGCTCGGCGCGCAGTGCGCTCAACTCGCTTTTGAGCTGCTCCACCACCGGCAACTGCGCCTTTGCTCGCTCTTCGGCCTGTGCCGCGCGAGCTTCTAGCTCCGCTTGCCGCGCCTCGGCCTGCGCCGCGCGAGCCTCGGATTCAGTTGCGTGAGTTTCCAATTCCGCCACGCGCGCTTCGGCCGCCGCCCGCGCCTGCCGTTCCCGCTTCACCATTTCAACTGCGCGCCGTACCCGTTCCTCGAGCGCCGAAAAATCGTCCATACTCACGGCCAGCGCGACCGGTTCTTCGCGCGCCTGCTGCTCTTCGTTCTGCGTCTCCACTGCCGCCTCCGAATCCGACATCGATCCCCCCAAACAAACTCCAGTTGCGTTCGAGTATAGCGCCGCCCGGCGCCGATCCTTCTCTCAAATCCGCTGTCGAGCGCTCAAACCCGCAGCCGCGCTCCCGCCTTGCCAACCGCTTCCACCACGCGCGCCTGAAAACTCTTGAGCTCCTCCTCGCGCAGTGTCCGATCCTGTGCCTGGAACGTCGCGCCCAGCAGCAGCGCATACTCGCCCTTGGCGTACCGCGCATCGCGAAATACCTCGCGCACCCGCCACTCCACAAGCTCCGGAATGTGCAGCTCAGCTATCGCGTGGTCGATTGTCTCCCACTCGACGCTCTCGTCCAAAACCAGGGAAAAATCGCGACGGACCGGTTGATAGCGCGAAATCTCCCGCGCCGCGGGCCTGCGCAGCGGCAAGTTGTAGAGCCGGTCGAGATAGATCTCGCCGATCAGAACCGCGTCCCCCTGCCTTCGTGTATCGATCTTCCGCGCCGCTGCCTCGTGCGGATGCAGTTGTCCGAACCATCCAACCGTCACCCCGTCTGCCACAGCGCGCGCCGCGCGATACGGATGCAGCCACTCCGGCGTGATTCCCGCCTCTGCCGGAAAGCGGTCGAAATACATCGCACGCATCTCGAACCTTCCGAGCACCTGCTCCACCAAGCCCTTTACGTCGTGGAACTCGAACGCCCTTCCCGCGTGCAGTGCGCTCTCCTCGGGCAAACTTCCCACTGCTCCGAACGCCAGCGCCGGCCGCTCTTCCACCTTGTCCGCCATTCCCTTGTCTGTCGCCCCGCCAAACACCGTGCCCAACTCGAACAATCGCACATCGCTCACATCGCGGTTCAGGTTGCCGGCAATCATCGCCAGCATTCCAGACACAAGCGACGGCCGCAGCACGCCCGCTTCTTCACTGAGTGGATTGCCCAACGCAACCACCTGCCCCGGTTGCGGCGCGGTCAGTGCGCCTTCCGCCGCCGAGCAGAACGAACTCCCAATCGCCTCGTGGAAACCGGCGGCCAGCAGCGCCCCTCGCACTGCCGCCTCCTTCTCCGCCCAGGGCAGCGCGCGCACGCCCTCGCCAAAGGCCGGCAGCGTATTGGCGAACCTGTTGTATCCGTAAACCCGAGCGACCTCCTCGATCAGGTCGATCTCGCGCTCCAGATCGAGCCGCCAGCTCGGCAGCCTGACCTGCCATGACTCTTCTCTGGGGGCCGGCCGCTCTGCTGAGGCTAAGCCGCACCCCAGCGATGTCAGCACACCTTCCACCGTCGCCGTCGTAATTCCCTCTTCATCTTCCGTCGCGCCCAGAATTCTCCACACCTCGCTCAGCTTGAGCTGGATAGGCTTGCGCCGCGCCGTTCGCTCTTCTTGAGCCGCCACGCGCGAATCCACCAGCTCGCCCTCAACCCATCCACCGTTCGCCAGCAGAATCGCGCTCACAAGTGCCGAAGCCATCGGCGCAGCATTGAAGTCCGCGCCACGCTCAAACCTGTGGCTGGCATCGGTGTGCAGCCCGTGCCGCCGCGCCGTTTGCCGCACCGCAACCGGATCGAACCACGCCGCCTCCACGAGCACATTCTTCGTCTCCGGCGTAATCATCGTGTCCCAGCCGCCCATGACCCCCGCGAGGCCCAGCGCCTTTTTGTGATCGGCCACCACCAGGTCGTCCGCGTCCAGCACGCGCTCGACGCCGTCCAGCGTCTTCAGCCGCTCGCCCTTGCGAGCCCGCCGCACCACGATTCCTCCCTCGATCTTGTCCAGATCGAATGCGTGCGTCGGTTGGCCCATCGCCAGCCAAGCAAAATTGGTCGCATCCACGGCGTTCAGGATCATCTTCTGCTCGAGCAGCGCGAAGTACGTCGCCACCTCCGCGCCCGCGAACCAATCGCGTGACTCGCCGATCTTAATCTCTCGCAGCACACGCGCCGTGAACCGCCCGCACGCACCCTCTGCCTCAATCCGGACAGAAAACGGCTTAGCGGCCGGCTTCGCAGCTGGCAGCACGAACTGTAGCGCCGCCAGCTTCAGTCCATAAATCGCCGCCGCCTCGCGCGCAATGCCGTAATGATTCATCGCATCCACGCGATTGGTGGTGATGTCCATCTCGTAAACCGAGCCCTTGCCCTCACCGAGCGGATAAATTCCCTCCACCGCGATCCCGCGCAGAGTCAGATCCTCGGCTAACTGCGCGTCATCGACTGCGAGTCCCGGCAAATACGCCCGGAGCCATTTGGTCAGAATCTTCATGCGAACTGCCCCAAAAACCGCATATCCCCCGCAAAAAAGCTGCCGATCTCGCTGATGCCATACTTCATCATCGCGATCCGCTCCACGCCCATGCCAAACGCGAATCCCGAAATCTGCCTCGCGTCGTAGGCGGGCTGTTTCTCCGCCGCGAACGCGAACACCGCGGGGTCCACCATGCCGCAGCCCAGCAGCTCAATCCACCCCGACTGTTTGCACTTGCGGCAGCCCTTGCCGCCGCAGAAGATGCAACTGATCTGCACGTCGGCGCTCGGCTCAGTAAACGGAAAGAACGACGGGAAGAACCGCGTCTTCACCGCCGACCCGAACAGCGCCTTCATCGCATAGTCGAGCGTGCCCTTCAGGTCGCTGAAGGTGATGTTCGCGTCCACGCACAGCCCCTCGACTTGATGAAAGATCGGCGAGTGCGTTGCGTCGGCCGCGTCGTTGCGGTGCACCTTGCCGGGAATCACGATGCGTACCGGAGGCGGCTGCTGTTCCATCGTCCGCATCTGCACCGGCGAAGTGTGCGTGCGCAGCAGCAAACGGTCGCGAAGCGGTTTGCGCTCCTGGCCCGCAACCACCAGCGTGTCCTGCGTGTCGCGCGCCGGGTGTCCCGGCGGAAAATTCATGCACTCGAAGTTGTAGTAGTCGGTCTCAACCTCAGGCCCCACGCCCACCGAATAGCCCAGCGCCGCAAACACGGACACAATCTCATTCATCGTGCGCGTAATCGGATGTTCAGCCCCAGTCAGCCGCCGCGTCCCCGGCACTGTAATGTCGATGGCCTCGGCCTTCAGCGCCGCCCATCTTCGAGAATCGCCCGGGCCGCCTGTCAGCGCCGCATCCAGCAGCCCCTCCACCACTTCCTTCAGCGCGTTGAAGCGCACCCCGAGCGCCTTCTTCGCGTCGGCAGGAGCTGATTTGAGCCACCTGCCCGAAACCTCGTTCAACCGTCCCTGCTTGCGCCCCAGCCATTCCAGGCGAAACGCTTCCGCAGCCGCCTCGCTGCCCAGCCCAGCTGCTGCCTCCCGCGCCTGTGTCTCAAGCGCAGCAAACGCCTTGTCCAGCGCAGTTTCGTCAAACGCTGTCAGATTCGGTATCGCTTCGTTCGTCATGTGTAAACAGCAGGATAAACCACTGCGTGGGGCAGCCGCGTGCGCATTCGCGCCCGCCCGAAGTTCGGGGGAATTGAAATCCTCCATACAGCGGATGCGCGTTCATGCGTGCCGGGACGCATCGGCCTTGCCAACCGCATTCGACGGCACCGCCAAACCGGAACTCAGCCCGCCCCCCCAAACGCACGACGGCCAGGCATCCTTTCGAACTCCGGGCCGCCTTTTCCGCCAGTCATATTTCAATCTCGGGTGCCCCCATCCTTTCGGCGCTTCTTGCCGAAAGGGTGGGATCGCGCAACTCTTCCTACGCTGCCTTGGTCTTCTCTGCCTTGGCCTTCGCCGGCTGCGCCGCCTTGGCCTGCTCCACCAGCTTGGTAAACCCCGCCGCGTCATGCACGGCAATGTCGGCCAGAATCTTGCGGTCCAGCTCCACGCCGGCCTTCTTCAGTCCGCTGATGAACTGCGAATAGTTCGTCCCGTTCAGCTTGCATGCTGCGGCAATGCGCACAATCCACAGCGAGCGGTACTGGCGCTTCTTAAGCCGCCGGCCCGTGTACGCAAACTTCAGGCCGCGCTCCACGGCCTCCTGGGCCGCCTGGTAGAGCTTCGATTTGGTTAGGAAATAGCCGCTGGCGCGCTTCAGAATCTTTTTGCGGCGGTCGTTCCGCTTCGTACTGCGTTTTACGCGGGGCATGTTTTCTCCTTTTTTGGATTCCGTTCGCTCCGCGCATCGCGGAGACGCTCAGAACCCTGCTCAAGCACATCGAGCTAAGAGCTAAAAGCTAATAGCTAGCGGCTGTTTTTCGCGGCTGGAGGCAGGAGGCCATCGCATCTGCGACGGCTGTCAACCTCTTCACTCGCTCTCGTCAAGCCTGATCTCTCGCCGCTCGCGAACGCTTCGCAAACAGCGGGGGCCAATACAACGGCCCATTTGCATTAGCACGCCCCTCAACCAAAAGGCTGCTCCATGCAATGGTCAGGCGTAGGGAATCATGCGCGCTACCTTCGCGTAGTCGCCGTCGGAAACAAGCAGGGTCCTGCCCAGCTTCCGCTTGGTCTTTGGATTCTTCGACGTCAGGATGTGCCGCGTCTTCGTCTGGCCCCGCTTGATCTTGCCGGTCCCAGTCTTGCTGAAGCGCTTGGCCGCGCCCGAATGGGTCTTCAACTTTGGCATTTTCTTCTCGGTTTTGCTCGATTTCGGCAAGCGGATCGCTCGCCGCGGGCCTCTTGAGACAGGGATTTCCCCGCTCCTTTAGGCCTTCATCAGTATACCGCAAGCCCAAATCCGACGCGTCCTAAACCCGCCAGCCCCGCCAACTTGCTGAACCGCTAACCCCGCTAGCGCCGCCAACTCGCTAGCTCCGCCAGCCCCGCCAACTCGCAAACTTGCTAACCCGCCAACTCGCTCCCTCGGTCCCTTGTTCCCTTGGTCCCTGCTCTTTCACTCCGCCGGATCTTCCGCCGTAAAATCCGAGCAGCACGGCTTCTCCGTCGCATGGAAGTTCATCATCTCCACGCGCGTCCCATCCGGATCGTAGAGATTGAACTGGTATTTGCCGTCCAGCCCGATCTTTGGCGCCTGGTCGTGCCGCCCGCTCAGCCGGTCCGCGCTCACCAGCACCTTGTACGCATCCGGCACCGAAGCCTCGCCGATCGAGAAATGGTCCAGCACTCCCAGCGTCTGCTGCGTTATGTCCGCCGGAATCCCTTTGCCCGGCCCCGCCGCCAGCATGTACTCAATCCAGTCGTGGCCGTCTGGAACCTGCTGGCTCACCCACTCCACCGCTACCTTGCCCCCGCGCCCGCCCCACCAATACGGCCTGAACCCCAGCAGGTCGCGGTAGAACTTGTCCTCTGTCGCACGGTCGTGCACCAGCATGCCCACATGGATAATGTGATGCCCGATGGCATTCGGCGCGTCCACCGGCTTCGCGTTCGCCGGCAGCTGCAAAAACTGGATCGTATTGCCCTCTGCATCGAGCACGTCGAACCAGCGGCTGCCGTCCTTCGCGCGCTCCACGTGCGCCGGCGTCGTCCATCCCTTGGCCGCGAGATACTTG
>Ga0181520_10004959_pt1 | contig 21710 bp, 17 predicted proteins | sample PEATcosm2014_Bin_29_FD_132451 | JGI IMG/M metagenome (GOLD analysis project Ga0181520, IMG submission 132451) | Peatland microbial communities from MTU Mesocosm Facility, Houghton, MI, USA - PEATcosm2014_Bin02_30_metaG | ecosystem: Environmental > Terrestrial > Soil > Wetlands > Peat | place... | reverse complement strand
CGGGTGTTCATCTTGTCGCGGTCGGCTTACGCGGGATCGCAGCGATACGGCGTGACGGCTTGGTCGGGTGATGTGCTGAGCGATTGGGTGACGTTTCAGCGGCAGATTACGGCGGGATTGAATTACGTGATCTCGGGGATGCCGTATTGGACGACGGATATTGGTGGATTTATTTCGGGCGGGAATCTGAACGATCCGAAGTTTCGCGAATTGTTTGTGCGGTGGTTTCAGTTTGGCGCGTTCTCGCCTGTGTTTCGCGTGCATGGCACGCGCAATCCCGATGAGAACGAGTTGTGGTCGTATGGTCCGGATGCCGAGAAGATTCTGGTCGACTATGACACCTTGAGATATCGATTGATGCCGTACATCTATTCGGAGGCGTGGCAGGTTACAGATCATCACGGCACGTTGATGCGACCGCTGGTGATGGATTGGCGCACGGATGTGGAGGCGCAGAACACCGGCGATGAGTTTTTGTTTGGGCCGGCGCTGCTAGTGAGTCCGGTGTATGTGCAGGGCGCGACGACGCGGACTGTGTATCTGCCGCAGGCGACGTGGTACGACTTTTGGACTGGAGAGACGCAGGAAGGTGGAAGACGGATTGAGATGGATGCGCCGCTGAACAAGCTGCCACTGTTTGTGCGGGCGGGGTCGATTGTGCCGTTGGGACCCGCGATGGAGTGGACGACCGAGAGGCCGGCGGAGCCGCTGGAAGTGCGGGTGTATGCGGGAGCGGATGGAGATTTTACTTTGTATGAGGATGAGAACGACGGGTATGCCTATACGAAGGGCGTGCATGCGACGATTGCGCTGCATTGGGATGACGCGGGGAAGACGTTGACGGTGGGGGCGCGCGACGGAAGTTTCCCGGGGATGCTGGCGAAGCGGACGTTGCGTGTGGTGCTGGTGGGACGCGGGCATGGAGTTGGGATTGGGGAGAGTGAGAAGGCGGATAAGACGGTGGAGTATGCGGGAGAGAAGACGACTGTTAGGTTTTAGCTGAGGGCTTGTTTAGGTTCGTGCTTTCCCAGGTCTCAGAAGCGAGACCTGGGGCACCCCTGGTCTTGCTGATCGACCTATCCCGAAACCAACCGCGGGTCCTTCGACTCGTCCCTCGCTGCGCTCAGGACTCGCTCAGGATGATGTCGGTCTTGAGTTTGTTGCGGCTGATTCGAGCATTGTGGTGACGAGCGCTAATGGCAGGCCGACTACGTTGAAATAGTCCCCGGTGATGCGGGGGATCCAGCGGGCGGCACGGCCCTGGATGGCGTAGGCTCCGGCTTTATCCATGGGTTCGCCGGTGGCGATGTAGGCCGCGATTTCTTCTTCAGACAATGTGAGAAAGCGGACGCCTGTGACTTCGGCGGCTATCTCAGTGTGCGTGGCAGTGACAACGGCGACGCCGGTGATTACGCGGTGGGTGCGGCCCGAGAGCAAGCGCAGCATGCGGGCGGCGTCAGCGGCGTTTTCGGGTTTGCCGAGGATTTGGTTGTCGATAGTGACGGTGGTATCGGCGCCTAGCACGGTGAGATTTCCCTCAGGGGCTAAAGCCCCGTTCTCTTCGGCTGGATCGATGTACGGGCTGAAGCCCGTACCCTTCACTGTCTCGGATCTGAGGCCAGCATAAACAACCTCGGCTTTTTGGCGAGCGAGACGGACTACGTAGGCGATGGGGTCTTCGTTGGGGAGGGGGTCTTCGGGGATGTGCGCGGGGTGGACCTGGAAGGTGAACCCGGCCTGGGTGAGGAGTTCGCGGCGGCGCGGCGAGGCTGAGGCGAGGATAAGGTTCATGGCGCTTCTTTAGGGTAGCGCGAGGGTATCAGCAGAATGAGCCAGTTCAATCCCACCCAAGCAGAGCTTAGATCCACCCCACGGGCGTGGACCTGCCCGTGGGGACCCCTTTGGGGCACCCTCGGCGAGTGAGGATCGAGGCGTGTAGGATGGCCGGATGATCTTTGCGGGTCTCGATCTTGCGAAACGCCTGGAACGTGCGGAGGGGTTCGCTTGTGTGCAGTTCGCGGCGGCGCGGAAAAAGGTGTTTCCGGACTGCGATTCGGCGTGGATGCGGTGCGCGGGGGCGGATGTTGTTTTTGATGGTCTGGATGCTCCGACTACACAGACATTTGGATTGGGCTTATTTGAAGAGTTGACTCCGAGTGCCCTCGATGAGATTGAGCGGTTCTTTTCGGAGTACGGCGCGGCGGTGATGCATGAGGTGAGCCCGCTGGCGGGTGTGAAGACGTTGGATCTGTTGTGCACACGCGGGTATCGACCGATTGAGATCAGCAACGTGCTTTTTCGGACGGTAGAGAATCCGGAGAGTATGGAGCGGGAGAACATTCGGGTAAGGATGATTGGGGCGGGTGAGGCGGGGCTTTGGGCTGGTGTGAGCGCGCGGGGATGGACGCATGAGCATCCTGAGCTGAAAGAATTTGTGGAGCAGATGGGTGTGCTGATGGCGGCGCGGGAGCAGAGTCCATGTTTTCTTGCGGAAGTGAATGGCGTGGCGGGCGCGGCGGGCGGGTTGAGTCTGCATGAGGGCGTGGCGCTGTTCGCGGGGGCGGCAACGGTTCCGGAGTTTAGGCGGCGGGGATTGCAGGGAGCGCTGTTGGAAGCACGGATGCGGTACGCGCTGGAACAGGGGTGCGATCTGGCGATGATGGTGGCAGAGGCTGGGAGTCATTCGCAGAGGAATGCGGAGCGGCAGGGGTTTCGGGTGGCTTATACGCGGATGAAGTGGAAGCTGGGCTAAGAGAAATCATTCAAGATGTCTTTGCGAATGGAGGCATCGCGAGAAGCAGATCCTTCGCCCCGCTTACCCCAAGCGCACTTACGCGCGCTCGGGGCCCCATACGCGCGGGAGCTCAGGATGACACAGTGGTGGTGAAGCCGCGAGAAGAGGACGACAGGACGCCGCCTAACTCGCGAGTCCGCTCATCTGTCTACGCCCTCGCGAAAGCGCTAGATGGTGAGGCCGGTTTGAAGGCCGCCGGGGGTGGCTACGCCCCAGGCCATGGCGGGGGTGTTGTGAGCGAGGCCGAAGCGGCCGTCGGGGCCGAGGAGGATGATGCCGCCGTGTCCGCCGAGGCGGTTGTAGAGGTAAGAGATGGCCTCGCGGGCGGCGATTTCTGGAGCTGAGCCGGAGGCGACGCGGTCGGTGGCCCATTTGCCGAGGACCAGTTTCATGATAGGTTCGCCCCAGCCGGTGAGGGAGACGGCGGCGGCGAGATTGTCGGCGTAGCAGCCGCAACCGATGAGGGACGAGTCGCCGACGCGGCCGGGGGTTTTGTTGAGGGTGCCTCCGGTGGAGGTGGCGGCGGCGAGATTGCCACGGGCGTCGAGGGCGACGGCTCCCACCGTGTCGTGGCTGCCTATTTCGGGGCGGGGTGGTTTTGCCTCCGGGGCTAAAGCCCCTTTTTCTTTGGCTGGTTCAATGTACGGGCTAAAGCCCGTACCCTTCAACGGCAAGTGTGCCGGATCTGGTTTCGTGGTCTCCCAGGTCTCAGAGGCGAGACCTGGGGCACCCAGTGTCTCGGAGTCAAGTCGGAAGGCGGTTTCAGGATCTTTGTCGTCTTTCAGACCGGAGAAGGTCTGGTCGGCGAGTCCGGCAGAGTGGCGGGCCTGTGCCTGGATGAGACGTTCGCGCTCGCGGTCGAGGACGAGTTCGCTATTGTCGATGAGGGGCATGCCATGGGCGTGTGCGAATTGCTCGGCACCGGGTCCGACGAAGTAGACGTGCGGACTTTTCTCAAGGACGAGGCGCGCGGCGTGGATGGGATTGCGCAGGTGCTCCACGCAGGCGACGCCTCCGGCCTTCATGCGGCCGCCGTCCATGAGGAGAGCATCGAGTTGAACGCGGCCGTCGGCGGTGAGGAAGCTGCCGCGACCGGCGTCGAAGGTGGGATCGTCTTCAAGGATGGCGACGGCGGCTTCAACGGCGTCGATGGCTGCGCCGCCGCGGGCGAGGATTTCATGACCGACTTCGAGTGCGTGGCGCACGCCGGCTTCGTGGGCGGCTGCGGCGTCGGGAGGGATGGCCCACGCGCCACCGTGAACCAGGAGGGTGGGATCGTGCGTGGCGGGAAGAGTGTTCACCCAAGTATGGTAGTGCATTTGCGGAGACGCGGATGCACCGGGGTGGAGCGTGTCAACGAGCTAAGTGAAGAGGACGCGACTAAGCGATTGAAACGATGGATGCGATGGCGGGGGCGTGGAGTTGCGAACAATTTGGTGGAGGTTGGTTAGACTAAGGGCATTCATTCCTAATGAACTTGTATGAGGGAGAGCGCGGCTTGCTCTCCTATTTTCTTTTCGGACTCCTTCCACGGTGGTGGGCCGTTGTGAAGAGGCTGAACGATGCGGTGCGGAATGGGCAGCGAAGATGGATCTGCGCTGCCCATTCTGCGAAACGATCACATGCGTGGAGGGCTGTCCGGGATCGGCGGGCAGATGAACGAAACGGAAGAAAGACCTGCGGCGGCGGATGAACCGCAGGAACAAAAAACCGAGAATCCAGAGCTCGAGCGCAGCGGCGCGGAGAATCTTCGCGCAGAGGCAGGTAGAGTCCTGCAATCAGAGGGCAAGGACATTGCACAAGCGCTTGCCGCGAAAGCGAAAAAGGGGCATATCCAAAGCGCCAGGTTTCTGTATGACCTGGCGGACGAAAACTGCAAGCTTGGTGCGGCGGAGATGATACGGACCGTGCGGAGCCTGGCGATGCAGTGGACGACGGAGCCGTTGTGGACGCGGGAAGTGGATGAGGAAACAGCGGAGACTGCGGGCGGGAGCCGTGAGCTGGAGGGCTAACCGCGGCGATGGATGGGTAACTCGGCAGTAACTCAGAGTAACTGCAACTGACTTAGGGATAGCCATGGCTTTTCTTCGGCGCGGAGGTGACGATCTGCGCTGGCGGGGAGCCATGGCCTTTTGCGGCATTTTTCCTGGGTTCGGCGGAGCGGTTTTTGCAAGAAGTCGCGAGAGAAGTGGACGCGCTACACGGAAGAAGAGAGAGACACGAATGAAGCTCACAGAAACGAAGCGTTGCAATGCTGGCAGGTTGATGGGCATTTGCCTGGCCGCGGTGCTATTGGTTTGGAGCGCGGCCGCGCAGACGATCAGCACGACGACGGTGCAGGGCACGGTGTACCTGGCGAATGGAACGCCGGGCTCGGGAACGCTGCAATTGAGCTGGCCGGCGTTTGCGACCTCGAACAGCCTTGCGGTTGCGGCGGGTTCGTTGTATGTAACTGTGGGCTCGGATGGATTTGTTAGCGTGAATCTGACCCCGAACCTGGGGGCGATGCCGGCGGGACTTTTTTATACCGCTGTGTATCACATGAGCGATGGAACGACGAGCACCGAGTATTGGGTGGTGCCAGCGGCGGCGCAAGTGAGTTTGGCGCAGGTGCGCGCGCAGGTGATGCCGGCGGCACAGGCAGTTCAGGCTGTGAGCAAGGCGTATGTGGATCAGGCGATCCAGTCGCTGGCGCAGGGGACTTTGACGCCGGTGGGTGGGACGTTAAGCGGGCCGTTGTATTTGAACGCCGATCCTACGCAGGCGCTGCAGGCCGCAGATAAGCACTATGTGGATACAAGTTTCAGTGCTGCGTTGCCGTTGGCTGGCGGGGCGGCGACGGGGGAATTGACGGCAACGCAGATAGGTGCGGCGTACCAAGTGGATCAGTTTCCGGGCGCAGATTTTGGCGCGAAGTTGCAGGCGTGCCTGAGTGGGCTCAGCACCGTGTATGGCGGGACTTGCGATGCGCGGAGTTTTAGCGGGACGCAGGCGATGGGGTCGAACTTGACGCTGTCGGTGGCGAATGCGACGGTGCTGCTTCCGTGCGCGACAATTGCGACTGCCAATCAAGTAGTAGTGACGGCAGGAACGCGCAATGTTGTGCTGCATGGATGCGCGCTGCGCGGGGCGAGCACGGCGAGCGGCAGCCAGGGCGGAACAGTGTTCCTGTATTCGGGAGCGGCAGTGGCGATTCAAGTTGGCGATCCGACGTATGCAGCGGACACGGCGGGATTTCATTTAGACAACGTGGTGATCAACACGACTGGGGCGAGTAATTCGACGGCGCGGGCATTGGTTGCGTATCGCACGCAGGAGATGGATGTGGAGAGCGTCTATCTTCTGGGTAACTCGAACCAGATAGGAATGACGTTGGATGGAACCGGGAATTACACGGGCGGGACGTTCTATGACAACGAGATTAGTGGATTTCAAGTTGCGGTGAATGCGATTGGGCATCAGGTGGTGAATTCGGCGACTACGGACTGGTTGAATGCGAGCACATTTGTACGGCTGCATATTGATTGCCCGTTAACGGGTGGGAATCCCGTAAGTGGAACGGCGGGAATCAATCTGCAGCAGGGCGATGGGAATACTTTCACGGGCGGCGATGTGGAGGGATGCGCGACCGCACTGCACCTGGGAGCGAATGCGCAGAACAATACGATTGTGGGGTTGCGCAATGAGAACTCGACTTCTCAGGTAGTGGCGGACAGCGGCAGCTCGTATAACAGCTGGGTCACGGGCGGAACGATGTTTACCGGAAAGCTGACGGATAACGGAACGCGCAACAGCTTTCTCGATACGTTTCATCGCAGTTTTAACGGGATGAACGGCGACTGGTACGGGAGCCAGCAGGACGCTACAGTGACGAATCATTTCCGGCTGGGTATTGGGAGTGGGAATGAGCGCGGGCTCTACGACCGGTATCAGACGGACTACGGCTATCGGTGGACATTGGGGTTGAGCGATGCGACGGCGGGCGAGCAGTTTTACCAGATATTGGATGAGCTGAATAGCGTGTACCGGCTTTCCATTGGGCAGTACAACAATGGACAGTCGAGCACGAACGATCAGACGGTGATTAATGCGGCGGGCACGGGCGCAGTGGTGCTGAACGGGTCGAACAACTCAGGTACGGGCGGCGTGGTGATTGGATCGGGCGGGCCGAGCGAGACGACTGCAGCAACGATCAGCAACGCGGGGAATGCGCAGTTCAATGGCACCTTGCAGGTGGGCGGAGTCTCGACCTTCACAGGCTCGACTACGGTTCGGAACAGTGCGGATGCGGAGATTGACGCGTTTCTTTGGGCGGGCGCGACAGCGAGCCAGAAAGAGTCGTTTATCTACAAGGACTACACGGGGACGAGTCAGTGGTATCTCGAGAAAGACGCAAGCAATAACTGGGCGCTGAACTCGGCCGTTGGCGGAATGGATAGCTTCAAGGCGTATCAGAGCACGAACAGCGGGGACACTTACATTAATGCGTCGAATCCGACGGGCGTAGTGCGCGTTAATTATGAGAGTGGCGCAGGCACCGGATTCAATATCTATGGCGGAAACAGCGGCACGCTGTATGCGAGCTTTACGGGAACGACCGCGATTAAGTTTCCGGGTTTGGCGGCGAGCAGTGGACATAACTGCCTGCAGATCGATAACTCGGGCTATCTCACGAACACGGGCGCTGCTTGCGGCACGGGAACGGGCGGCAACGGAATTGTGAACAGCGGCACGGCAGGGCAGATTGCGTATTACGGTGCGAATGGCGCCGCGGTGAGTGGACTGAATGCTGTTCCCGTAGGTGCGGGCGGGACGGGTGCTACGTCGGCTGCGGCGGCTCTGACGGCGTTGGGTGGGGCTTCCCTGGCGGCGACGGGCGCGCAGGCTTTTGCGGGACGCGTGACGGCAAATGATCTGGGTGCGGTGTACCAGGCAGACCAGTTTGCCGGTGCGGATGCTGGCATGCAAATCAATGCATGCATCGCAGCAGCGATTGCGGCAGGCGGTGGGACTTGCGATGCGCGCGCGCTGGGCGGGACGCAGGTGATCGCTGAAGAGATCGACCTGGGCTCGGAGACGCAGGCGGCAAGCGCGACAGTGAGTGTGGCGTTGCTGCTTCCGGTGTCGGCGGTGTGGGAATTCAACATCACGAATGGAACGTCGTGCGGGATCAAGCAGTTTTCAAACAATAGCCTGGTGGGCGAAGGCACCACGGGCGGCGCGGTGCGGATGATTCTTGCTCCGTATAACAGTTCGACTAACATGGACAGCCTGTACTGCACTGATCCGAATCCGACTGGATCCGGCGGGAACTATGTGCGGGCGCGAGGATTCGCGGCGTTTGCTTCGTATGGAGCTACGGGGACGGGAGCGTTTGCCAATGGCGCCGTGCATGTGCAGCATATGTTCGATGAGTCGTCGTTCTCCTATATTGTGGCGGGCGGATCGTCAGCTTCTCCCTATGGATGGCAGATCGATGACACCTGCTGCGGCGATAGTTTCGATCACGTGCAGGGATTGATGCGCATCGGCAAGGAAGACATTGTGACCGGAGCGTCGACGACGGCCGGAAGCACGACTGTGACGTACAGCGGGACGACGGCGAAGACGCCAAGCGCTCTTGTGGGGAAGTCGATTTACTCATTCGACAATCAGAACCCGGCGACCGGGGCAAATGCAGCCAATGAGACCATCGCCGCGGGAGCGACGGTGACAGCGGCGACGGCAACGACGTTAACGCTGTCACAGGCCGCGGTGAACACGACCAGCGGAAACATTTTTGAGATCGACCCAGGATCGAGTGGGGGATCGAGCCGTGGAGGCGCGACAACGAGTTCGTTTTCGGACATGACGGCGAACGATCCGCCGGTGGGGATGCCGAACATGCTGGTTGCGGGCGGAAGTACGAACCTGGTGTTCACTAACCTTTACATGGAGCAGGATTCCGACCCGGACAACACGACGCCGATGGTGTATGTGGGATCGAAAACGGCCGGCGTGTTTCTGCATGGGACCAACTGCGCGGATAACGGGGAGACGACGAAGCCATGTATCTATGGGACGTCGTCATCGTGGGGATACGACACGCTGACGGGACACGGCGGGATCGTGGACAAGTTCTACGGTGTGGTGCTGCCACCGCAGAATGGAAGTGAGAGCGTGCCGTATCAGACCAACGCGACGAATGCGCTGACCAAGGCTGTGTTCACGCCTTCGACGACGGGGTGGTATCGGATCCTGGACACGTCGCGGCTGTTTCAGCAGCCTGCGGTGCTGGCGGGGACGCTGGAGGTGAGCCAGTTTCAAGGAGAAGACACGCTGTGGGATTTCACGGACGGGACGTACGCGCAGCACTCGTCGCTGTCGGTGCGGCGTGCGCTGTATCAATATGCGAGCTGGGGATCGGTGACGAAGGTAGAGGTCTCGAAGAACGGGTTGAGCCAGTACGTGGACGTGTACGTGTCGAGCACTTCGTCGTTTCCAGTGACGGTCACGTTGAGCGGGGCAAGCATTCCTTCAGCGGCGATTGTGCCGTCGCCGCTGGTGGGGGCGACGCCGCCTGGGGATGGGAATGCTGCATTGATCGATTTGACGCTGTTGCCGCAGAGTACGCCGCACGCTACCACGGAAAGCGAAGTCGCGGTAGGCAGTCCGTTGATGGCGGAGAGCGCGGATGGAACGGACGGCGTGGAGCTGTATGCGAACAACAGTTCGGGTGGTGGGTACATTCAGCAGACAGGTGGCGGGAGTTTGTGGATCAACAATCCCTTCGTGGCTACATTCATTCAGACGGGCGGATACCAGAACGTGGTTTTTAACAACAATGGAAAGACGCAATTCAATTACAACGTGGGATTTGGCGGGAACGGTTCGGCGGCGTGGATGCTGGCGGGGCCCTCGAATAACTGGGGCGTGGATGTGAACGGAATGACGCACAATGCGGGAATGGCGCCGGTGGCGAGCGCGGGATCCGTGACGGGGACGAATGCGGGCGGGTTTGTTTCCGGACTAAGCGCGGCGACTTCGGTGACGCTGACGTTTGCCAATAGCGGATGGAGCAGCTGGGCGAGCTGCGTGGCGACGCCGAGTGCATCGCTGAGCACTGGGCCCTATGTCAGCACCATCAGCAACACGGCAGTCACGTTCACGTTTCCGTCTCTGACGGGAAGGCTCTACTACCACTGCGATGGAAACTGAAGGATGGGTGCGGAGGATGGGGCTTCCGATGCGGCGGGTGTGAAGCAGGCGCTGCCGCTGCAAGCGTGGTTTCCTGCGCCTGAGGAGCTGACGCGAGAGGAGCTGGTGGGGTTCGGTGCAGTGCTCGACCGGCGGCCTGCCAGCCTGAAGGGAAAAACTGTGTTGATGGCGCTGGCTGCGCAAATCCTACGGGTACGGACGCGTGACGGGCAGACGGAGCCGCTGCGATTGAATGCGGTGCAGCGGGCGTTTGAGCAGCGGCGGGGCCAGCGAAACATTGTGCTCAAAGCGAGGCAATTGGGGTTGACGACGTGGGCGGCGGCGCGTTTTTTTCTAAGGACGATTACGCGGCCGGGAACGCTGACGCTGCAGGTGGCGCACACGCAGGAGGCGGCGGAGGAGATTTTCCGCATCGTGCACCGTTTTGTGGAGTGCCTGCCCGATGTGGTGCGCACGGGACCGCTGCGGACTTCACGGGCGAATACGCGGGCGATTGCGTTTCCAGAGATGGATGCGCAGTATCTGGTGGTTTCGGCGGGCGAGAAGAATGCGGGGCGGGGACTGACGGTGCAGAACCTACATTGCTCGGAGCTGGCGCGATGGCCGGGCGATCCCGCGGAGACACTGGCGGGACTCCGCGCGGCGCTGGCGCCACAGGGAGAACTGATTTTGGAATCGACACCGCAGGGCGTGGGCGGATGCTTTTATGAAGAGTGGATGAAGGCCGCGGAGACGGGGATGGTGCAGCATTTTTTCCCGTGGTGGATGGAGCGCGGCTATCGAGCGAAGGCGGTGAACGAAGGGAATCTGACAGACGAAGAGCGGGCGCTGCGGGCGCGAGAGCATCTGGACCTGGAACAGATCGGGTACCGGCGGCAGATCAGGGCGGATCATCATGCGCTGGCGTCGCAGGAGTATGCCGAGGACAGTGGGAGCTGCTTCAAGGCAAGTGGAGACTCGGTGTTTGAAGTTTCGGCGGTCGACGAGCGATTGGCAACTGCGCCGGCTGCTGTGGAGACGCGACGCAATGGAGAGTTGGAGATCTGGCTGCCGCCGCTGAAGGGCAAGACGTATTTGGTGGCGGTGGACCCGGCGGGCGGCGGGTGCGATGGGGACTACTCGGCCGCGCAGGTGATGGAGTTGGAGACGGGATTGCAGTGCGCGGAGTTTGCCGGGCACGTGGGAGGACTGGAACTGGCAAAGCTGGTGACGGCTCTGGCCGCGGAGTACAACGACGCTTGGCTGGTGGTGGAGCGCAACAATCATGGTAGCGGGGTGCTGTCGCTGGTCGAGGCGTCGTGCAAGTATGGACGGATCTTCAAACAGGACGGACAGTTGGGGTGGCTGACGAATTCTGTAAGCCGGCCTGCGGTGCTGGGGCGGTTGGATGCGGCGCTGGTGGAAGCGCCGCAGTGCTTTTTGAGCAGGAAGCTGCTTGCCGAATGCCGGAGCTTTGTGCGTTTTCGGAATGGAAGTACTGGAGCTCGGGCGGGGACGCACGACGATCGAGTGATGGCTATGGCGATTGCGTTCGCGGCACGGGCGGAATTACTCGCAGGAAATAAGGGAATAGGGAAAAGGGAATAGCGGAGGGGCGCGTAGAATTTGGGAAACGATCCGGGAGAGAGCGTTTGGCGGTTCTGGCGGTGCAACATATCCGGCGGATGCGGGGAGGCGCCCAGGGCCACTTGATGCTGGGCGCGGATGGCAATGCCTACGTGGTGAAGTTCCAGAACAACCCGCAGCACACACGGGTATTGGCGAATGAGCTGTTGGCTTCGCGCATTGCGGCGGCCGTGGGGTTGTCGGCTCCAGAGGCAGAGCTGATTGAGGTTTCGAGCTGGCTGGTGGAGAACACACCGGATCTGGAGATGGATTTGGGCAGGTCGCGCGTGCGCTGCCAGGCAGGGCTGCAGTTTGGATCGAGGTTTGTCGGCGGCCTGATGCCTGGACACGTGATGGATTATCTCCCCGAAGAGCAGCTGGACGAGGTGCGCAACCTAAATGAGTTTGCGGGAATCCTGGCGCTGGATAAGTGGACGGGTAATGCGAATGGGCGTCAGGCGGTGTTTGCACGCAAGCAGCGCGAACGACGGTATCGGGCAGTGTTTATCGATTTTGGATTTTGTTTTCACGCCGGGGAGTGGCGGTTTGAAGATGCTCCATTGCGGGGGGTGTATTACCGCAACGCTGTGTACCGGGAGGTTGCGGGGTGGAATTCGTTTGAGCCGTGGCTGACGAGGTTGGAGACGTTGGCGCAGGGAATTGTGTGGGACGCGGCAAACGAAGTTCCGCCGGAGTGGTATGGCGGCGATCAGAGCGAGATGGAAGCGCTGGTGGAGAAGCTGCTGGCGCGGCGGAGTCGGATCCGGGAGCTTATTGAGGCTTTTGGAAAGTCGGATCGGAGGCCATTTCCGAAATGGGGTGTCGCCCGTGGAGATGTTCCGGAGGAGGGCTGGAAGGATGTGCGGTGGGGAACTAACATCGAGGGTGGGCTGATGTGAGGGGGGAAGGGGCCGATGGGTATGGTGGGGCGAAGCGAAAGGGTGCTCCACGAACGCCAGAGAGAGTTGGCGCGTGTGAACTCGTTTCAAGAGACAGGGCTGAGGCTGCGCTAAAGTGAGTGTGCCATGACAGACGACGGAGGGCGACAGCGATGCAGGTTTCAGCTTCTCCTCTATGCGCCGGATCGGGTGCGCAACGAATATGTGCACATCGGAGTGGTGCTGCGCGCGGCGGATGAAGGAGCGCCGGGTCAGACCGAGGTACGGTTCACCCGCGATTGGCGGCGTGTACGGTGCCTTGATCCGGATGCGGACACAGCGCAGCTGGAGGGAATGGAAAGCGAGTTGCGGCGCAAGCTGAGCGAGGATCCGGGCGGCGAGTTGATGCGGATACTGGATGAATCGCTTTCGCTGAATGTGCAGATGACGGCACCGAAGGCCTATCTCGTCGAAAGCCTGCCGGCCGGCGTGGATGAGCTGATGCGGATGTATGTCGATCCGCCCAAACGGGAACGTGCTGAGCGGCTGAGCGGGCGAGCGGCGATCCATATGAAGATGCGGATGGAGTTTGAGCGCGCCGGGGTGTGGGATCTGATGCGGAAGCGGATCGCGGCTTCAGAGTATACGCGGCCGGGCGATCCGCTCAGGATTGATGTGGGTTATCGGCCCAATGGCATGAGTCACCCCGCGAACGAAGACCTGTCCGCGGGGACCCCGATGATCCGAATGTTTCACGCGGTGAGCCTGGAGCCGGGAGTGGAGATGGCCAAGGTGCTGGCGTTTTCTGCGGCTGGGTTGCGTGCCGGTGTGGAGCGGGTGGAGAAGGCGAGTCTGGAATTAACTGCGGTAATTGAGCCGGCGGCGAAGGTCGGTGCGTCGGCGGAAGAGCCGGAGCGGCTTGAACTGTACCGGTTCGGTGTGGAGACGATGGAAGAGCACGCGATTCGCGTGTTGACGACGACGGACCTGGGGCGGATGGCGAATACGGCGCGGCGGGAGTTGCATGTCTGAATTCGGTATTCGGATAAGTATGGAAGTTATTGGAGAAAAGTTTGCGGCGATTTGCGAAGATATATCCGGGTTTCCGGTAACATTGAGTTTGTAAGTAAGAAACAAGGACTTATCATTGTCTGCTAGAGAATAGCGGTGGTGGTTCGAATGCAGAAGGCGCAACCCCAAGGGTTGCGCCTTTTTCTTTGCAAAGGAAGGTACGCGTGAAGGTAGCGGTGCAGTTGCGGGAGATGTGGCGGCAGGCGACCGGCCGTGTCGAAAAGACCGCTGTGGAAGCCTCGGCAGAGACGGAGCGCAAGACGCTGGCGATGCCTTCTGTTTTGAGCCCGGTGCAGTTTCCGGGACAGCTTTTACCGAAGCCGACGCCGATGAATCTGCGCCGCTTTGCGGAGACGCCGGTGGTGCGGCGCGCGATCAACGTGATCAAGGACCGGATCGCGGCGATGGATTGGCAGGTGCGAGTGCGGCGAGGTATTGCGTCAGGCGAAAGAATGGATGTTGCACCCCAGTTGGCAGCTCTGCGACGCACGCTTGAGGAGCCGAATGCCACGGACAGTTTTCGCACTTTGATCGAGCAGGCGATCGAGGATGCGCTGACAGGTGGATTTGGTGCAATTGAAATGGAGCCGACCGGCGACGATGAACGGCCGGCGATGCTGTGGCCGGTGGACGGAGCGACGATCCGGGTTAACGCGAAGTGGGATGGGCGGGCCGAATCACCGCGCTATGCGCAGGTGATGACGGGGCAGATGGAGTCGAACGCAATCGATCTGCGCGACGACCAGCTGATGTACATCCGGATGAACCCGCGCAGCTTCACGCCCTTTGGGCTGGGGCCGCTGGAAGTGGCGTTCGAAACTGTGAATCAGTTTTTGAGCGCGCACCGTTTTGCGGGAAAGCTGGCGGCGAACTCGGTGGCGCAATATGCGCTGTGGCTCAACGAGGCGACGCCGACGCAACACGATCGGTTGATTCGCTGGTGGCAGGACGAGATTGAGGGGACGGGACGCGTGCCGTTGCTGTCGACCGAGCAGAAGCCAGAGGTGCTGCGGTTTGCGCAGGGCACGGACGCGGATTTGCGTCTGGCTTGGCAGGAGTTTCTGATTCGCATGGTAGCGAATGCGTTTGGGCTGCCGCCGCTGCTGCTGGGACTGGAGAGTGACGTAAACCGGTCGACGGCGGCAGAGTTGGCGGATGAGGCGTTTCGCGGGGCGATTCTGCCTCTGGCGCAAATGCTGGCAGGTCATTTGACGCGCGACTTATTTGGGAAGTGCATCGGATGGCGGGAGTTTGAGTTTGTCTTCAACGATCTAAATGCGCGCGACGAAGAGACAGAGCTGGCGGTGCAGGTGCAACTGCTGCAAGCCGGTGTGCTGACTGTAGACGAGGTGCGCGCGATGCGGGGCCTGGCGCCGCCGGCGAAAGACGGTGCCGGACAATTGGCCGGCCAAGCGGATACGGAAACAAATCTATAAGTGGAGATCCGATGCGATTGGAAGCGATGGCGGTGAAATTTCCTCATGTGGATGGGCACCCGAACCGGGTGGCATTCGAAGGGGTTCTAACGGTAGTCAACGCGGCAAGCGACAAGGCGCCGGCGGGTGCGCGAGGGCATCGCGTAGTGCTGACGCGCGAAGCAGCCGACAAGGCGCTGCCGTCGCTGCTGGGGATGGCGGTGGACTATCGGCCGGGGTGGGACGGACACGATGCGCGGCGCAAGATTGGCCTGTTGACGGAGGCTAGCATCGTCGGCAACAAGGTGATGGTGCGTGGATACATCTACGCGCGCGATTTCCCGGAGGTGGCTCAGACGATCGAGTCGCAGAAGCCGGGGGAGATGGGGATGAGTTACGAGTTAGCCGATGCTCGCGTCGAAGATATGCGCGCCGATATCTGGAAGTTGACGCGAGTTACCTTTACGGGGGCCGCAATCCTGTTGCGCGAAAAAGCGGCGTACCGGGCTACCAGTTTCAGAATGGCGAGTTAACCAGTTAGCAAGTCAAAGAGCATACGAAAGGCTCCGGGGCTCCGGGGCCTTTTCCGTTTTTGCGCGACAGGACGGACCGCCTGGTACGAAAGGCAAGCAAGAAAGGAACAACATGGAAAACAAAGAACGAGAGATGGCGGAGCGGCTTGAGGCCGCAACGACTCTGCTGGAAAGGGCGTTGGGCTGGCTGGAAGAGCGGCAAAGCGCGTTGACCGGCGAGGTGGAAAAGATCTCGGCGACGGTGGAACAGAACCGCCGCGAAGCGGAATTGACAGAAAAGCTGGCAGCCGCCGAGCGGGAGGTTGCGGAGCTGAAAGCCGCGGGTACGCACAATGCGCTGAATCCGCTGCGCAAGACGATGCCCGCAGCAACTACAGAGATGCTGGCCAAGCATGGCATTGGGGAAGCTGACCACGAGTTCGCTGACATTGAATGCGCCGGTTAGCGAATTTGTTCCCGATCCCGGCGCCCCGTGGAGCAAAAGCGCAGGACAAGTGGCGAGTCAGGCACGTGCTGCATATCGCGCCGTGAATGGCGCGCTGACATTGACCGCTGTGCCCGCCGCGGTGCACACGTTGAACGAGAAGGATGGGAGCCTGGAACTGGCGAGCCTGAATTTGACTGCGGGCTTTAAACGCGCGCTGGCGAACGATGTGACGGTCTGCGGAGAGCACGAACCGGTTGCGTATGTGACGGAGTATTTTCTCGGCGATGGAGTGACGACGCAATTCAACCTAGCCGCGGATCCATATTGCCTGCCCGCGTCGAAGGCTACGCTGATTCACGAACTCTTCAATGAGAGCGCGATTGACCCGCGTGTGTGGGGAGTGCTTGGCGGCAATGGGTATCTTTCGCTGGGGCCGGGCGGGTTGACGATGCAAGGGGGGAATGGCATTGATGGCGACACGCTGCTGACGTGGATGGACCAGATCGAGATGGGCGGGACCTTGCTGCTGGAAGCGACAGGAGTCACGCTAGCAGCGGGAAGCACGGGTGTCGTCGCGGGATTCTTTGTGGGCTTGGAGACGCAAGCCGCGTGCACAGCGGGTTTCCAAGTGACGGCGCAGCAAGGAACAGGAGCGGTGACGGTGCAGCCGTTGGTCCAAGGTACAGCGTCAGGGACGACTTACACTATCAATCCGGCAAACCAATATGCACTGCGCATTCGCGTGCACTGCAACGAGAGTGAACGGGCGCTGGCAATTTACCAGTCCTATGGAGACAACGGCGCGGTGAGTTATGGCGGCCAGACAAATATTGTGAGCGCTTCGCTGCAATTTGAGATTCAGCAGTTTGTGAATGGCGTGGCTGGGATGCCTGTAACGCTGTATGACGGATCGATTGCCAGCCTGCCTGCGGCGTGCATGGTAGTGGCGGCGAGCAGCATCAACCTGATGGGAACAATGCGGGCGCTGAACCTGACCAACCTTGGATCGGGATGGGGGGGGAGCACGCCTGCGAATGGAACCCCGTTTACGCGGCGTGTGGGAACGACGGCGCAGGCTGCGGAGTGTCATGTAGAAAACACAGGCAGGTTGATGTTTTATACGGGCTATGCACCGCCGGTGGGCGAGTTGATCGCCGTAAGTTATCGAACAGTGGGCCGGGCGGTAGGACGCCAAGTGAATTCGGCGAGCCAGCAGGTCCTGACGCAAGCGGGATTTCCGCCGGTGTGTGCGTGGATAGGTTCGGTGACGAGCCCGGCGGCGCGGAGCTCGCAAGACTGTAGCAATGCGGCGCAGGCGCTGGTGCAGGCTGCGAGCGGTGTGAGCGCGCTGTGGAGTGGGGCTTACTCGGGGACGCGAGCAAGCTTCGCAAGCGATGTGTGGCCAGGCGACGCGCTCGCATTGAACGCGCCTTCGACGAACCTGAACGCACAGGTAGTGGTGCGTAGTGTGAAGGTGAGTTACAAAGCCAGTTATCCAGACTTAGTGGAGTATGCGATTGGGTTTGCCAACGACTGGGCGGATGACTTAGCTATCAAGACGAGTGCGACAGTTCCGGCGGATACGTGGCTGCCGGCAACCGTGAATCCGACAGTGCTGGCAAACCTAAGCGCGCTGACGGTCACTGCGATGAGCGGAAGTACCGTGACGATCAATACTGGCGCGACGGCACCTGTGGGCGGCGGGTTTGAGATTCGACGGCGCGATTTTGTCTTTATGCCGGGCGAAGATTCGGACTTGGTGATGCGCGGATCGCAGTCCACCATGACGTTTACACGGGTTTCGGCAAGTGACCGCTTCTATATAAGGATGTACGACGGAGCAACACCGCCGAATTACTCAGAGTTTTCGGCGGCCCTGTTTATCAATTTGCCGCTCGGATCATGAGGATGCAGGGATGGATTGGGGACGAGTGGATGGAGTCGGATGCATGCGGATGATGAATGAATTCGAAGCGCAGGTGCTGAGCGATCTGAGTGTGCTGAAGACGCAGATGAACGGGTTGATGGGCGATGGGAATGGCGGGCGCATTGCGGAGCTGGAGCGGCGCATGGAACGGCACGAACAGAACTGGCAGCGCGCAAAAGGATTCCTGGCGGCGGCGAGCGTGGTGTTTGCGGTAATCGAGGTGGCTGTGGATGCCTGGTTTCGGAAATAAAACCATCCGCGAGTAACTGTCGCCCAATTCCGATCAAGACCTTTTGTCGAGGCGCCGCCCGTATAATCTGCCCATGCAGGTGAAGCCGCTGGTTGGCGTGGTGATGGGGAGCAAGAGTGACTACGACGTGCTGTCGGCGGCCGTCGAGATTCTGCGCGCGCTGGAGATTCCACATGAAGCGCGGGTGGTGAGCGCTCATCGCACGCCGGACCGGCTTTTTGAATACGCTGAGACAGCGCGTAAGCGCGGCCTGCGTGTGATCATCGCCGGAGCGGGTGGCGCGGCACATTTGCCGGGGATGTTGGCGGCGAAGACGCTGGTGCCGGTGCTGGGTGTGCCGGTGGCGGCGACGCAGCTGAACGGGCTGGACTCGCTTCTCTCGATTGTGCAGATGCCAAGGGGAGTTCCTGTGGGGACAATGGCGATTGGCAAGGCCGGCGCAGCCAATGCGTCGCTGCTGGCGGCGGAGATGCTGGCAACGACGGATGCGGCTCTCTATGAGCGACTGGTGGCGTGGCGCGCGGCACGAACCCAGGAAGTGATGGAACAGGAGCTTCCTGCTTGAGCGAAGACTTCGGGCGGCAACGCAAAAACTCGATCATTCGGCCGGGTGGACTGGTTGCAATTTTAGGCGGAGGCCAGCTGGGGCGCATGACGGCGATGGCCGCGCGCACGATGGGGTATCGTGTGCGTGTGATGGATCCTGAGGCTGCGTGCCCGGCGAGCTTTGTGGCGGATGAGACGATCATCGGCGCTTGGGACGATGTGGATGCGGCGCGGCGTCTTGCCACGGACGCGGATGTGGTCACGCTGGAGATCGAGCAGATTGGCGTGGACGCACTGAACGCGGTGGCGGCGATTGCGACACTGCGGCCGGGCGTGGAGCCGATTCGGATTATTCAGGACAAGACGCTGCAGAAGACATGGCTCGCCGAGAACGGATTTCCGGTGGGCGCGTTTCGGGTGGTCAGGAATGAAGCTGAGCTGCACGAGGCCGTGCGCGCATTAGGTGGGCGCGTGTTCTTGAAGACCGGCCGCGGCGGCTACGACGGGCGCGGGCAGGCGCGGATTGGATTGGATGCGCCGGCGACAGAAGAGGCGATTGCCGCGGCGTGGAAGAGCATTGGCGAACAGCCTGCGGTTGCGGAGCAGGCGTTGGCGTTGGAGTGCGAGATCAGCGTGATGGCGGCTCGAAATCCTTCGGGCGAGGTATGCAGTTTTCCCGCGGCACGCAATCAGCATGAGAAGCAGATACTGGCGTGGAGCGTGCTTCCGGCGGAGGTGCCGAGCGATCTGGAATTGCATGCGGAAGGACTTGCCGAAGCGATTATTTCGAAGCTTCACCTGGAAGGCTTGCTTTGTGTGGAATTGTTTGTTACGTCGAACGACGAACTTGTTGTGAATGAACTCGCGCCTCGTCCGCACAACAGCTATCACCAGAGCGAGCGCGCCTGTGTGACGAGCCAGTTTGAGCAGGCGGTGCGCGCGGCGTGCAATTTGCCACTGGGCGACACGTCGCTGATTACGCCGGCGGCGATCGTGAACCTGCTGGGAGATGTTTGGCTGGACCGGAGCGGCGAGCCGAATTTTTTTTCCGCGCTGACGGTGCCGGGCGTGAGGCTACATTTATATGAGAAGCACACGCCGCGGCCAGGGCGGAAGATGGGGCATTTGTCGGCGGTAGGACCGACGGCCGATGAAGCGCTGCAACGGGTCCTGGAGGCGAAGAGAAGGCTTTAGGCGATTCATCGGAAATCTTGCTTTCCCAGGTCTCAGAATCGAGACCTGGGGCACCCAATTTTCTTGGCGTTATCGAGATCAAATCCAGACATCGTTGGGTGCGGTACGTTCGCCGCCTTCGTCGCCGGTGTTGCGCACCCCGCGCGGCTCGATCAGCAGAAGCTTCACTTCTTTTTCCGCGTAGGGCTTGTGCTCCACACCTTTGGGGACGATGAACATTTCGCCGGGGCCGACGTGGACCGCGCCATCGCGAAGATCGATGCGCAGATTGCCTTCGATCACGATGAAAGTGTCGTCGGTGTCCTTGTGGTCGTGCCAGATAAAGTCACCCTGGAGCTTTACGACTTTGAACTGATAGTCGTTCATCTCGGCGATGACCTTGGGAGCCCAGTGCTCAGCGAACAGGCTGAATTTCTGCTGAAAGTTGATCGCTTTGTAGGTCATCGATTTCTCCAGAAAATTAGCCGGCCACCTTCTCTGTGCGCCTTGGGCGCCGGTTTGCCTGTAGGACCTTCTTACGCAAGCGGAGCGATTTGGGTGTAACTTCGACTAACTCGTCTTCGGCGATGAATTCGATTGCCTGCTCCAGATTCAAAGCCTTCACGGGCACCAGACGAATGGCCTCATCCGCGCTTGACGCGCGCATGTTGGTCATCTTCTTTTCGCGCACCACGTTTACGTCGAGGTCATTGTCGCGCGAATGTTCGCCCACGACCATGCCTTCGTAGACCTCGACGCCGGCGCCGACGAAGAGAATGCCGCGCTCCTGCAATCCGTTTAACGAATAAGTCGTGGTCTGTCCCTGGCGATCGGAGATGAGCGCGCCGGTAGGGCGCTGCGGAATCTCTCCCTGGTAGGGCATGTAGCCGTCAAATAAGGCGTTCATGACAATTGTCCCGCGCGTCTCGGTGAGCATCTCGCTGCGCAGGCCGATGATGCCGCGGCTGGGCACGCGAAACTCCATGCGCACGCGGCCTGAGCCGTGATTGTGCATCTTGGTCATTTCACCTTTGCGCGGACCGAGCTTTTCAATCACAACGCCGGTGTGCACTTCCGGCACGTCAATGGTGAGGTGCTCGACTGGCTCCATGCGTATGCCGTCGACGACCTTGGTGACGATTTCGGGGCGTCCCGCCATCAGCTCGTATCCTTCGCGGCGCATCATCTCAATCAGAATGGCAAGCTGCAGTTCGCCGCGGCCCAGCACTTTGAAGCTATCAGGCGATCCGGTCTCTTCCACGCGAATGGAGACGTTGGTGAGCAGTTCTTTTTCAAGACGCTCGCGCAAATTACGGCTCGTGACATATTGGCCTTCGCGGCCTGCCAAGGGTCCGTTGTTCACGCTGAACTGGATCGCGATGGTGGGCTCGTCGATGACGATAAGGGGCAGCGGCGCGGGGTTTTCGAGCGACGTGATGGTTTCGCCGATGGTGATGCCTTCAATGCCGGCGACGGCCACAATGTCGCCTACTGTCGTTTCAGTGGTCTCGGTGCGCTTGAGTCCCGAGAACGTGAAGAGCTTGGTGATGCGCGTTTTGTAAAGCGAGCCATCGCGCTTGGAGATGTTGACGTCGTCGCCCGCGTGCAGGGTGCCCTGAAAGACGCGGCAGATGGCGATGCGCCCGAAGTAGTCGGAGTAGTCGAGGTTGGTGACCAGGATTTGCAGCGAGGCATCCGCGTCGCCAGTGGCGGCGGGAATTGTGGAGACGATGGATTCGAAAAGCGGCTGCAGATCTGTGCCCGGTACGGCCATGTCGGTTGTCGCCGTGCCCGCCTTTGCAACTGCATAGAGCACTGGAAAATCGAGCTGCGACTCTTCCGCGTCGAGGTCGATGAAAAGGTCGTAAATTTCGTCGAGCACTTCCTGCGGGCG
>Ga0181520_10004958_pt1 | contig 21711 bp, 18 predicted proteins | sample PEATcosm2014_Bin_29_FD_132451 | JGI IMG/M metagenome (GOLD analysis project Ga0181520, IMG submission 132451) | Peatland microbial communities from MTU Mesocosm Facility, Houghton, MI, USA - PEATcosm2014_Bin02_30_metaG | ecosystem: Environmental > Terrestrial > Soil > Wetlands > Peat | place... | reverse complement strand
CACCAGCGAATCCTGAATGTGGCCCATCTTCTCGTGCTTGGTCTTGAGATAGCGCTCGAAGGTCTCCTGCATCTCAACCTCGGCAGAGACCCGCTCCACAACCGCGATCCCGCCCGATTCCATGGCTGCGACCTTCTCGGGGTTGTTGGTGATCAGCCGCACCTGGCTAACACCCAGCAGCTTCAAAACCTCCGAAGGCAGCTCGTACCCGCGGCAGTCGGCGGCAAAGCCCAATTCCACATTGGCCTCCACGGTGTCCATGCCCTGGTCTTGCAACTGGTAGGCCTGCAGCTTGGCCATCAGACCGATGCCCCGGCCTTCCTGCTGCTCGTAGAGCAGAATGCCCGCGCCCTCGGCCGCGATCTTGCCCAACGCCAGCTCCAGCTGCAACCGGCAGTCGCAGCGCAGCGAGCCGAACACGTCGCCGGTAAGGCATTGCGAATGAATGCGGACCAGCGGGGGCGCGCTATGAATGTCGCCCATCACCAGGGCCACCAGGCCCTCCACTTCGCTGCCGGTCTGCGTTGCCGGTTCGCAGTCGGGCCGCGGCGCCGCCAGAAGACCCTCGAAGCCGAAAATGCGAAAGGCTCCCCAGCGGGTCGGAAAATCCGCCTCGGCAACCTTCTTCACGCTTACAAATCCCATGCCTCTATTCTACTTTGCCCGCGCTGCTGCCCCGTTTTACAGTCCCTCATTCCCTCAGCCCCGAGTCCCTGCTCCCTCGTCCCTAACCTCGGCACTGCGCTAAAGTGGTGATGTGACCGAAAGACTGATTCTGATCACGTTATTGGTGAAACTGGGCGTGGTGGCCTCGGTGGCCAGCATCCTGGCGCGCGCCAGCAGTTTCCGCAGGCTGTTTTTCGCCGAGCGGCGCACGGCTCGCGAAACCCTCATCATGTTGAGCTTCTTCCTGGTGCCGTTGACCCTGGGCGTGTGGGTTCGGATTGCCGTGCCCAACTTCCTGGCCGCCGACATCTCCTTTGAATCGGTCATTCTGCTCGGTCTGCTGGTGGGTCCGGGATGGGCCATGCTGGGCGGCGCGGTGCTTTCGGCTCCCGCCATGGTGCACCACGAATTCCTTGCCCTGCCATTCAATGTGGCGATCGGATTGGCGGCGGGCCTACTGGGCGGCGCGGTCGAAAGAGAAGAGATCTGGTCGTTCACGCCGTTCATCGACCTGAGCCTCTATCGCTGGGTCCGGCGCAACCTGCGCAAGCCGCAATTCGACCGCCAGATCCTGATGCTGGTGCTGATCGCCGCCATGGAGATGCTGCGGGACTGGGCGCACTATGTTTATCCGCGGCGTCTGTTTGCCTTGCAGTTCAGCCAGCCCTGGTTGCAGGTCCTGGTATGGATGAGCGCGCCCATCGTGGTGGGCATCGCCATCAAGGTTTGGAACGCCCTGCGCATCGAACTCAAGCTTGAAGAGCAGAAACGCCTGCTGCTCGAGGCCCGGCTCGATGCCCTGCAGCGCCAGATCAACCCGCACTTCCTGTTCAATACCCTGAATTCCATCGCCTCGCTGGTGCGCATGAAGCCCGAACTGGCGCGGCAAATGACCGTGAAGCTGGCCAACATTCTGCGCGCCCTGCTGAAGGACCATGACACCTACGTTCCCCTGCGCGAGGAACTGAGCTTTACCGACGACTACCTGGACATTGAGGTGGTGCGCTTCGGGACCGAGAAACTGCGCGTGGAGAAGGATATCGATCCGCGCACGCTCGGCGTCATGGTGCCCGGCATCCTGTTGCAGCCGCTGATTGAAAACAGCATCAAGCACGGACTGGAACCGCGCTTGAATGGCGGCACGGTCACGCTGCGCAGCCGGCTGGAAGGGAACCGCGTGACCATCGAAGTGGCCGACGACGGCGTGGGCATCGGCAACCGGCCGGCGTCGCTGCTGCGACGTGCCGGCGCGGGCATCGGCCTGAAAAACGTGCAGGAGCGCCTGGAGGTGCTTTACGGAACACAGGCCAGTTTTTCGGTGATCAGCAATCCCGGCAGGGGCACCGTGGTATCCATAGAGATCCCTGCAAACCTGGCGGAACTGTCGTAGAGGATTTTCGGGAATTAGGTAGACCGAAGTTCAGCAGTTACCCCACCCATTCTGCAGAAAAACGCGGGATGGATGGGGACCTGGGAAGCGAGACTATTTTGGACGGGCGTTGAGTTTGTCGAGGACCTGCTTGAGTTGATCGAGCTTCTGGCCCGCTTCGCCCAGCTTGCCCTCGGCGGTCAGGCGCTGGTAATCGGAGAAGTCCTTGCCGGCCTCGGCGATGAGTGTGTTCAGGTCCTCCACAGGCTTGGCTGCGCCTCCGGCCGCTGCAGCTTGGGCGCGGGGTGCTTCGGCGGAACTCAACGACGAAGCCTCGGAACCAAACAGCGAAGCCAATGCAGCCTCAAAGGTCGGTGCGTAGACCAGGCGGTCTTGCAGAGCCAGCACCACCAGCCGCAACTCCGGCATGGGGCTGCGATCGGCTTGCAGGTAGATGGGTTCCGCATACAACAGCGCGCGGCCGCATGGAATCACCAGCAGGCTGCCGCGGCGCACATGCGAGCCCTGCTGATTCCATAGTGTCAGTTGGCCGGATAACTGCGCGTTCTGGTCGATGCGCGACTCGATCTGCTGCGGGCCGTCCACCAGCCGGGTCTTGGGGAAGTCGTACACCGAGGAGGTGCCGTAGTGAGCGCCGTCGCTGCGCGCCGCAATCCAGCCGATCAGGTTGTTGCGGTTGGCTGGCGTGAAGGGCAGAATCTCCACGAACTCCAGACCCGATTCTCCCGGCAGTTTCATCAAGACGAAGTTGGGCCGCATGGCTTGGGTGGTTTGCTCGCCGCCTTCCGCCATGCCCGTTTCCGTGGCCACGGTCCAGAGATCTTCGCGGTTATAAAACACCTCGGGATTGGTCATGTGGTAAAGGCCATAGACTTCGGCTTGCAACTGCAGCAGCAACTCCGGATAGCGGACGTGCTTGCGCAGGCCGGCGGGCATCTCCGCGCCATCCTTGAACAGGGCAGGGAAGATGCCGCGCCAGGCTGCCAGGATGGGATCTTCCTTGTCGAAGACATAGAAGGTCGTGGTTCCGTCGTAGGCATCCACGACCACCTTGACGCTGTTGCGCATGTAATTGACCGACGCGCCGTCAAGCCGGTAGTGGCTGGAATAAGGGTAACTGTCGGACGAAGTGAACGCATCCATCACCCAGGAAAGACGTCCGTTATCGTCGAGCACGATATACGGGTCGCGATCGTAAGTAAGGAACGGGGCCAGCGCGGTAACGCGATCGCGGATGTTGCGCCGCATCAGCAGCCGGCTCTGCGCGTTCACGTCGTCGCTGAAGGGCAGCTTGGCGATGTCGCCGCGCTCAAAGGCCAACAGAATACGGCGCAGGAATCCGCCGACTTCAATGCCGCCCTTGCCTTGATAGGAAGTGAGATTGTTGGTCTGGCCTTCAGGAAAGTTGAATTCCTGCTGATTTGTCTTGACGTAGACATCGGTGTTGGTCATCTCGCCAAAGTAGATCTCCGGGCGTTTCACGCTGAGGCTGGGCACCGTGCTTTGCACCGGCATGTTGCTCAACAGCAGAGTCGGTAAACCCTCCGCGGTGAACCCGTTCACGGGATTCATGGTGATGCCGTAACCATGGGTGTAGATAAGCTTTTCGTTGATCCAGTTGCGGCTGCTCTCGGGCAGTTTTTCCACATTGAGTTCGCGCGCCGCCAACATCACCTGGCGCAGCTTCCCGTCGATCTCATACCGATCGATATCGATGCTGGGGAAGTCGTAGTAGGTGCGGATTTCCTGAATCTGCTGCAGCGTGTCTTTGAGCGCTTTTACATCCCAGAGGCGGATGTTTTGCAACGTTGCCTGATTGCCGTTGGGGTCCGCTGCCTCGACGGTGGTGTCGGCGGGGAACTCCTGCTGCTGAAAGCGGTCTAGCCCGTAGGCTTGCCGGGTCATGACAATGTTGTTGGCGATATAGGGCTGTTCGCTGCGCAACTCGTTGGGCTTGACAATGAAGCTGCTGACATACCAGGCAACGATGCCGACGACGGCATAGGAAAGCACCGCTGGAACGACGGCGGCGACGAGCCAACTGCCGCGAGGCCGGAACAGCCCGGTAAGTACGGCAATAAACGCCCCGACAACCAGGGCTGCGCAGACCACCAGCATCCCGGTCAAGTTCACGTGGGCGTCGGTGTAGGTGACCCCTTCAAAGACGGTGTGATGCTCAAACAGCATGTCGAAACGGCCGAAGTAGACGTGCAAGGCCATGATCAGCAGGAAGCAACCGATGGTGACGGAGAGACCGCGCCACGGCAGGGGCGAACGGCTGCCGAGCCGTCCTCCGAGCGCGCGCGAGCCTCCCGCAACCAGAAGGAAAAACGCGGCAACCAGGCAACTGATGACCGACAGGGTCAGCAGCCAGCCGATCAGCAGATCCCAGGCAGGTAGTGCGAACAGGTAGAAGTTCAGGGGCCTGCCGAGAATGGGGTCGGCGACATTGCCAGACGTCGGCGGCGCATACCAGAACAGCGCCAGGGTGGGCCACTGAGCCTGCATGGCCGCGCCGGTCACCAGGGAAATCACCAGGGAAAGGGCTCCGGCTATCCAGCGCAGAGCCGGGCCCACGGGCAGCTTGATGGGATTGCCGGCGATGAAGATGGTGTGGTCGTCGGGCAGATCGTCGGAATGGATATGCTTGAGAATCGAGAACACACCGAACAGGATCGCGAACGTGACGACGACAAAGGCCGAAAAGATTCCCCACTCCAGGCCGCGCGCCTTCCAGAACACCTCGGCATAGCCAAGAGAGTTGAACCAGAGCAGGTCAACCCAATAAGACAGCGCGATGCGGCTGCCGAAGACCAGCACGGCCACGATTGCAATCAGGAAAATGAGCCCACGATGGCGCGGCCGCGGCGTTGCCGATTTCAGAGGCCAATCAATCGATTCGTTCAATGCTCTACCCCACCTTGCAGGTTTGTTGACGCTCAACACACGGTTCACCCAGCCATGAAAAGAATGGCATCGGCGTAAATCAACGGGCGCAACTGCTGCCCTATCCACTCTAGTCTCCCGGACCGCTGTTTGCAGTGAGCAGTGATAGGGAACTTGTGGATTGATCTGGAGAAGGCCGTCCGGCTTTCCCCAGTTTCGAGAGGTGCACGAAATCAATGGAACTCAGCCGTCTCCGGTAGCCTTGCTGGATGGGGCGCCCGTGCGCCGGGCCAGACGCTCATTTTTGTGTCGGGAAGTGACGGTCGTCACAGATCTTCAAGTTCCTGAAGACGCACACTCGTCTTTCCAGATGAATATGGAGCTAAACGGTCCGAAAAACTCCGGGTTCATTGGAAACGCCCATGATCGAATCCATTCGCCCCGCAAAGTGTACTGCCGGGCCCTCAGCCATGGCGGGCCAAGCGGGGCGGGTGGAGAGTTCGGAAGCGTGGACTTCAAAACAGGACATAAAGTTGCGGCTCCCCCACTGCTCGCGTCTGCGGCCCCCGGGATACTTGTTATCTTGGAGGCCGCACGGGGCGAGAGACAGGACGGCACCCCGCGGGCTCTCTCTGGTATAAAAGGGCCGATCGACAGACCTTATCGAAGACTTTCAAGCCATGAAATCAATCAGGTAATTGTCATGCCATGGCCGGGAAGGCAATTGGCCGTGTGAAAATCAGGAGGGAAGGAAACGAGGCGATCGGATGGAGGCATCGAGTTCAACCATGCAGCTTACGCGGGCGGCCGATTATGCGGTTCGCGTGATGATCTATCTCGCCACGCTGCCCGACTATCAGCGAACCACGTTGCCGGCGCTGGCTCAGGCAACCGGGGCGCCGAAGAGTTTTCTCTCCAAAGTGCTGCAAACTCTCTCCCATGCAGGCATGATTTCCTCTCAAAGGGGACAGTTAGGGGGCTTCGAGATTCTGTCCCAAGGCCGTGCGGCTACAGTGCGTCAGGTCATTGAGGCCATTGACGGACCGATCGCCCTTAATGTCTGTATGGCGTCAGGCCCGTCCTGTGAGCGCAAATCTCACTGTCCAGCCCATCTTGTCTGGCGCAAAGCGCAGACTGCCATGCTGGGGGTTTTGGAGTCGGCCACCATTGCAGCCCTCGCCAAAGAGGCCGCAGCGGCCTGAGGCTAGAAGTGTCCATATCTCCCCGCTGCTGGAGTTGCGCGCCTGATGTTGCAAACCCCAGTTGGCAGGTTGGAGCGCAAACCGCATAATGAAGACAGAGACCGCACTTCCCCGGCCGCGCGCCAGTCTCGCCCTGAGAACATGATTTTGCCCTTTCATGGAATGTCGATCCTTGCCTCGGTTGCCGGACTAGCCGGCGTCCTCGCTTGGCGTGTGCGCGAAGGGCGCAGCGCGGTTACCATCCGGAAAATCATCATCCCCCCGCTTGGAATGGCCACTGGGTTTTCCATGTTTGCCGTCCCGGCCTTCCGCATTCCGTGGGGTTGGGCTGCCTGTGCGTTCCTGACCGGCGCCTTGGTGCTCGCCTATCCTCTGCTGAGGTCGTCCCGCCTGGTGCGCGAAGGCGAGGCAATCATGATGAAGCGCTCCAGCGCTTTTTTCCTGGTCGTGATTGCTCTGGCGGTGATTCGAATCTTCGCGCGCTCGTATATCGATACATTCCTCAGTCTGAACCAGACGGCGGCGCTGTTCTTTGTGCTCGCCTTTGGCATGATTGTCCGGTGGCGACTCCGCATGTTGCTCGAATACAGGCAGTTGGAGCGCTTCTCAAATTAAGTCGGAATCGGCTTTTCGCGTACTCCGTGACATTCGCGGCCAGTTTTTTGCTTGCCTCTTCGGGCCACCGGATTCTAGCCGAAGTTCTCCTGCGCAAACACTGTGCAGCCAGTCGTTGAGCACCCTACACCCAGAAATTGTGCATTGCGAGGGCAGGATTACGTCTTGCCTCCCGCTCCTTGGTGGAGACTCTCATGGTCCGGGTCAAACGCAAGAAGAAAAGCCCCTTAGGTGCATGACGCTCCTCGTACGTATGACACATGACATACATAAAGCATTGATTTTAAAGGAAAAAGTCCTTGCGCATGAGCCCGAAACTGGAGTATACAAAGGATGTCATTCCCGACGATCAGGCTTCATCTGTTTCGTACGGTACGGAGGCTAAGGATGTTCAGGAAATTGCAAGTTGTCGTCATCCTGCTCTGCATGTTGTCCTATTCGGCGGCCAGTACGGTTTCGATCGGCACCGCTTGTGTGCGCGGGGACATGAGGGTGGACAGTGCAAAAGTCAAAGGCAATGCCACTTTGTTTAATGGCTCCGTTGTGGAGACTGGCGATGCGAGTGCAGATTTGCGCTTGGACAAAGGCACCGAAATCAGGATGGCCACAAACTCGCGCGCCACGTTGTACCGCGACCATGCTGTCCTTCAGCAAGGCGAGAGCGAATTGGCTGCCAATGATTCGTTCCAGTTGCAGGCGAATGGACTGCGCGTGTCCGGGAGTGAGCCAAGTTCGCGTGGCGTGGTCTCGCTGCGGGATCCGAACACCGTGGAAGTCGCCGCCCTGACGGGTAGCTTCGGGGTCACTAACGGACAAGGCGTCCTGGTGGCTAGCGTGCATCCCGGTCTGCCGATCTCCTTCGCAATGCAGGCGGGCGGAGCCGTCACGACAGCATTCAAGGCGAAGGGCGTACTTAGTACGAACAACGGCAATTACTATATCACTACGAAGAATGGAACAGTCTATCAGGTAACCGGCAAAGATCTTGCCCAATATGTAGGGAAAACCCTGCAGATCACCGGAACCGCAACCACGACTACCACCGGCGCCACTGTCATTACAATTACGAGTACCTCGCTGCTGACCGTAGCTGGACTTACGACGACAACCTTGGTGCTCACTGTGGTGGGAGTAGCCGCGGGTGCAGGCGTCGGAATTGCCGCAGCGGCCGGAGCCTTCACGCCAGCAAGTCGATAAAACAGGTTCGGCGGTCCCAGACGCTCGACCTGTTGCGGATATCGAATTCCGATCGTCGACGCACAACGTGCCGGTTTGACCGTCACGAGTTCCCTATGAGTGCACCCGGCCGGGAGCACTCTGGCGTTTGATTGCTTTCCGAGGGCTTTTCGAGTCGCATTGCTCCAGCGTCCGGCTGTTTTCGCTGGGTCTGATGACGCTGTTGTGTCGAAGGGTCAATGCCGGCCTCGGTCCAACGCTCGCGGGCTCTCCGAAACCGGCCGGAAAATCGGAGAATGTCAATGCGAAGGGGATTCTGGGAATGGCACAACTCCCGAATCGTTGCATGCCGGAACAGAGGAGGCAGTGTCCTCTGTAATCACTTTGGATCCGAGATGTCCTCATGGGCCAACAACCTGATTGCCAGCGACAACGGCGAGAATGCATCTGAGATGGGAACTCTTGAATACATGGCATTCCCGACATTGATGAAGGTTAGGGTAGAGGATTCTGCAGCTACCCGTCTGTGAATGACGTTTTGAAGAGCCAACCCCGCTGCGACAACAGCACCGCACTTCGCGGAGGGACTGGCATCCCGGCAGCACCTGAGAGATGGGGACAAATGTGATTCAGGACACTTCGCAAGAGAATGCCGCACAAATCAAGGAGACCGATTTCTGGCCACCGGACCTTAGTCGGTAGCCAGCAACTTGGCCGAAAATCGTCATACAACCAGCACATTCTGTATGACTTGGGATGCGCTTTTGATCTGCATCGAAGCGGCAAATGGCCGAAAACACGAGACATTCGTTCTGTTCGAAGTAATCAATGTCAGGCAATTGTCCCGCATTTTTCTTGCACTCTTCACAAATTCCTGTTAGGTTGTGTGTAATCTAAGTTCAGTTACAGAGAAGTGCGCCAGCGCTTCTTAAGCTCTCTCCAGAGGGTTGGGGCAGAAGGGGGCGAAGCCCGCTCGCCTCGGCCTGACGATTTTTCCAATTCCATCTGATATCTGTCTTCATCCTTCGCTTGACACTTGCCGAGTTCGCGCAAGTTACCGGAGTTGCCCTGGATTCTATCCCTTGCTGCAATCCCCATGACAGTCCTGAAACCGCGCACCCGCATGATCAGTGTCCGTCTCTCTGAAGAGGAGTACTCGGCCCTCAGACGTCTCTGTTCGGTGACCGGCGCGCGGAGCGTTTCCGACCTTACAAGGGATTCGATGCGGGTGCTTCTCAACGGCTCGAATCGAGAGGATATCCGCGGCTCCAATATGGACGAATTTCGCGCAGAGATCAGGAGCCTGAACAAGAAGATAGAGCAATTAGCGGCGGAAATCTCCGCTTCCAAAACAGGCAAAACCCATGAATGAGATTGAACATCCTCCATCAGGCACGAGCAATGCAATGTATCGAGTAGCCCGGTTACCGGAAACTGCGTCCTGGCGGTGGCCTATCCAAATCTCTACCTCGTTGCTGTTCGTCGCTCTGGCTACGGCATCTATGCACGCACAAGAGCAATCAGTCCCAACCCAGGTGGAGGGCACGGTAATCTCAAGCAAGGAAGCCGCAGATCCGTTTCCAGATCGAATCGGAAGAGACGACGTGCTAAGTGTTTCGGTGTACGACGCGCCCGAACTGAGCCGAACCGTTCGCGTCGAAACCGATGGCGACATCCGCTTGCCCATGCTCAAGCAGCGAATCAGTGCGGCCGGCCTAGGGCCGGCTGAACTCGAGAAGGCTATATCGGCTGCTCTCGCAAGCGAGGAAGTGCTGGTCGACCCAGTTGTAACGGTGTCTGTGGCAGAGAACCGCAGCCGCCGAATCATGGTAGTTGGGGCAGTGAGAAGTCAGATATCAATCCAGCCAGTCGGCAGAATGACCCTCCTAGATGCGATATCGCAAGCAGGCGGGATCTCTGAGAATGCCGGACCGGATATCCTATTGAGCCGCCAATCGGTAGACGGAGAAGGCGAATCGGTCACCCTGACCCAGCGAATCCCAGTGCGCGCTCTCGTAAACACCGTTGCTCCCGCGTTGAATCTGGAACTGCACGGGGGAGAAACGGTTCGTGTTCCGGAAGCCGGAAGAGTCTATGTTGCCGGAAACGTGAAGAAGCCCGGCTCATACCTTCTAACGGAAGACTCGGGAATCACAGTCCTGAAGGCGGTGGCCTTATCGGATGGGTTGGGATCTTTTGCAGGGCACACCGCATACATTTATCGCTTCGAAGGCGGCAAAGGTGGCAAGAATGAAATACCTATTGAATTGAAGAAGATCCTTCAGAAGAAGTCGCCGGATGTGCAACTCGCCGCAAACGATATTCTCTACGTTCCAGATGCTAGCGGCCGGCGAGCGAGCGCGAGAGCGCTTGAAATGTCATTGGGCATCGGACTCGGTCTTGCCGGGCTCTTGCTCAGCCTTACGCGATAGGTTTGTCAAAGGGGATCCATGTCTGAACAATCGAGACCGGCTGAGCTGATTCCACTAGGGCAGTCCGGCAATATGCCAGCGGTTAAGTACTATCCTCCTAACCCGGCGCAACTCGATGTCGAGCCGGAATCTCCGACGGTTCCCTTGTCGCACTATCTTTGGATCCTCCGACGGAATCTCTGGAAGATTGTCGCATTCGTTGCGGTCTGCATTCTCATTACCTTTGTGGTAACCGCGCGCTTGAAGCCTATCTATGAATCGACCGCGACCATCTATGTTGACAGGCAAACCCCAGCGGGCGTGGTCGGCGAGAATTCAAGGAATGGGTCGGGCGGCGGTGATGACGATCGGTTTCTCGCTACACAGATTCGGCTCATTCAATCCGACGCCGTGGTACGCCCGGTAGCGGAGCAGTTTCATCTAATTGGTCGACCCGCTCAGCCCAAAGGAAATGACTCGGCCAAGGCGCAGCAAGTCGCTGAAACCCCGGTCGCTCTTTCTGGCCTCAGAGTAGGACGCCCAACCAATACATATCTCCTGCTCATAAGCTTCCGCTCCCCGGATCCACGCCTTGCCGCAGATATTGCGAATGCCACTGCAAATTCATACCTGGCATTGACATACAACATCCGAAACCGGTCGTCCGCCAGCATGTCGGAGTTTATGGAGAAGCAGATTGATGAATTAAAGGCGAAGATGGAGAAGTCCAACCTGGCGCTTGCGCAGTTTGAAAAGGATCTTGACTTGGTAAACCCAGACGAGAAGACGAACATCTTATCGTCGAGACTAATGCAATTGAATGGAGATTATACGATCGCCCAGTCAGAACGGGTCCGCAAGGAAGCAGACTGGGACGCGATGAAATCAGGGTCCATCGAAGCGACACAAATATCCTCCCAGAGCGACGTGTTTGCCAAGCTTACCGACGCTCTGAATCAGGCGGGTCAACGGTTCGCCAAAGTAAAATCGATCTACGGACCAAATCACCCTGAGTACCGAAAGGCAGCTTTGGAACTGGAGGAAGTAGAGAAGCAGACTGAGGAACTGCGCCGGAGCCTCAGCAAGAGAATCGAGGTGGAATATCAAGAGAGCCTCAACCGTGAGCAGATGCTCAAGAAAACTGTCGATGAGACCAAGTCTCAATGGGACCAACTGAATGCAAAGTCCTTCGGGTATCAGCAAGTGAAGCGTGAAGCAGACACGGACAAAGCCCTCTATGATGAGTTGGTTCGGAAGATTCGAGAAGCGGATATTAATTCAGGATTTCAAAATAATAATATCCGGATTGCCGATGTCGCGCGCCCTACCTTCAATCCGGTCTACCCAAACATGAGATCCAACCTCATGACGGCATTCTTCTTTTCAACTCTAATTGCGCTCGGTGCTGTGTTGTTGCTAGACGCCCTCGATACAACACTCCGCGATCCGAAGGAGGCAAGCCGGTTTCTCGGCACCGACGTTATCGGCACCTTGCCCATCGATCGTGCCGCAGCGCAACTCCCGAGAACTGCACCGCTCGTCCCAGCGGCAGCTGTTGCTGCCAAACTCTCACAGAACGGAAATGGAAAGGGATATTATCGGTCCACTTCCGATTTTGAAGAGGCAGTGCGGACCATCCGCAATACTATTCTTCTATCCGACTTCGAAGGGAGGCTGCGCTCAATCGTCCTCACCAGCGCTGCTCCAAGCGAGGGCAAGACCACCATGGCAGCCCATCTTGCTATTTCCAACGCCGACCGAGGGAAGAAGACACTGATTGTGGACGCCGACCTGCGCCGTCCAAGTCTGCATACGAAATTCGGAGTCACGCCACGAGAAGGCCTTTCCAACGTTTTGACTGGCGAACTAGCTTGGCCCGATGTCGTACTTTCAGTGGAGGGAAAGCCGAACCTGAGCATCCTTCCTGCTGGGCCTGGTTCCCATCGTGCTGCAGACCTGATAGGTCCGCGCCTTTCAACACTGTTGGACGAATTCGCAAAAGAATTCGATCTGGTGATTCTCGATTCGCCGCCCTTGCTAGGGTTTGCCGAATGTCTCCAAATGGCTACCGCCGCCGATGGGGTACTGATAATCAGCCGGGCCGGAGAAACCAGGCGGAAGGCGGTTGCCGAGGTAATCTCGGTACTGAATCGGCTGCGAGCGAATATTGTTGGGGTGGTACTCAACCAGGTGAGTCAGAATACGTCTTCCGATGGCTATTCGTACTATGGGTACTACCGCTACGGACATTACGGGAAATACGAGTGAAGTCAACATTCGTTCGGATACTCATTTGCCGCACATTGTGACTCTGAGCCATAGGCGCTATCGATAAGTTGGTCCTTTGATTGTGCTAAGTAACATGACAGGCGCCAACGCTGCTGGCCTAGCAATTGAACTGCCGGGGCCAAGAATCTAAACCGCACTCAACCCTATACCAATGGGCGAGGAAGGTAGATTTGCTTCGCGGCGATGCGATTCCGTTGAGTAACACCATCGTCCCAAGAGTTCACCCGCTCCCCAAGTTGAGACAGGAGAAGAGGCAAGCGACAAGCACGAGTGCTAGCCGAACGCCGCAGCCGTCGACGGTAGGCGCTACCGTTCATCTCGACGCATTGCGCGGGTTTGCAGCCTTCTCGGTGCTGCTGAGCCACTGGCGGGACGCCCTGTTTGTGGACTACTCCCAGCTAGGTCATGGCGGTCCGCTGATGTCAGCGGCCTATTTATTCACCGGAATGGGACACCAGTGGGTTATCGTCTTTTTCGTGATGAGTGGGTATTTCGTGGGTGGCAGTGTATTGCGCTCCGTGGAACGTGGAAGCTGGTCCTGGCGCCACTATTTGCTTGCCCGCCTCACTCGCCTTTATGTCGTATTGCTACCTGCACTGCTTTTTGGTGGAGCATTGGACTGGATGGGAATGCATTTAGCCGGCACGGAGCTGCTATACGGCGGCCGCGCGGGATTGCACGAACTTACTGTCAATGTTCATGACACCTTGACGCCAGTCACGCTCTTGGCGAACGGCTTCTTCCTACAGACCATAGTGCTGGGCTCCCATCAGGTTGCGACCTTCGGCACCAATGGGCCGCTTTGGAGCTTGTGTAACGAGTTTTGGTATTATCTGGCATTCCCAGCCCTGGTCCTATCGCTGTCAAAGTCGCAATCCCTCAATGTACGCGTAGGTTGTGCTTTGGCACTGATGATATTGGGGTGGTTTACGGGATGGAGCATTATTATCCTAGGTGTTCCCTGGCTAATGGGCGTATTCATCCCGTACCTCCCGACTTTCACTGTGCGCAGTCCGGGAATGCGAATTGGAGCGATCGTCGCAGCCTTGGCTCTGGTAACCTCAGGACTGGTTCTGACGAAGCTGTGGCTCTCTTTGGGCGCCACCCTACTGTTGGGGGCTTCAGTCACCCTGTTGATTTGGGTCACACTACGCTGCGCCAACGGTCCGCTGCCTACTGCCTATGTGTGGCTGGCCCGCCGCGCGGCGCATAGTTCTTACACTCTTTACTTGGTCCAAATGCCCATGTTGATCTTCCTCAAGGCGTCGCTGCATCTACCCCGAGCAACTCCAGGTCTGCTTGGACTCCTGGTGGGCATAGGAGTACTAGTAGCAATCCTTGTTTACGCGCAACTGGTCTACGAATTGTTCGAGAAAAAAACTCAACGAGTGCGTGAATGGCTAAAACCCTATGTAATCGGCAGCCGAACAGCCTGACCGATTCGAATCAAGAAATTCCGCTTTGTCATTGCAAGCGGGCCTGCTTACTTGGATATGACGTATTCGACCAAGCCATCTGAATGCTTGCTGTGTAACTCAAGCCAATAGACGAAGCTCGGACGCTGGCCCCTGCTGCCCTACGAAAGCCAACATGACAACTCCGACTCGGTTTATCGTCGTTCAGGTCGGCGCCAGGATGCACTATGCAGTTCCGTCGCTATTCGAACGAGCAGGTATGCTGGAGCGGTTCTACACCGATGCTCACGCAGGCGACTGGCCAGTCCGGCTGGGCTTGTCATGGTGGCCTGTTACTGTGCAACCCAGAGCCGCACGGCGGGTTCTAGGAAGGCATCTCCCGAAAGAAATTACCTCTAGGACCAAGAGCGTACCATTCGCCGCCGTGCGGCATTTTGTCACGGGTGTCGGGTGCGAACCGGGATTACGAAAGCGTGTTCTTAGAGACGGCTTTGGTGAGGCAAACGCCCTCTATACTCTCAGCAACGGCGATATCGAGGTCGTGCGCGCGGCGCGACATGCAGGACTCTTCGTGGTTCACGAGCAGATCCTGAACCCAGACGTGGGAAGAATCCTGCGGGAAGAGCGCGAACGCTTCCCAGGAATCGAGCGGCAGAATTCATTGGAGAAAGTCATCGCCGATGAGCAGTGCGACATCGATCAGTGGCGGGAGGCCCAATTGCTTCTGGCGCCCTCTGAATTTGTTCGCGCAAGCATGGTAAGGATGGGTGCCGATCAAGGCAAGATAGCCGTCGTCGAATACGGCTTATCGGAAGAATGGCTAAGGACAGTCACAGATCCCATACCGGGTCGCGTGCTGTTCGTCGGATCTGTCGGCCTGAGAAAGGGGAACCATTACCTTGCTCAAGCCAAGAGAATCCTCGACCGCCGGCACGTAGAAGCAGAGATTAGGATCATTGGACCGGCTGACCCTAGTATTCTTCGATGTCGCGAGTTTCAGGGACCGACCTATTGCGGGCAAGTACCGCGTCCGCTTATGTCCGAGGAGTACCGGCGCGCAGATGTCTTCGTTTTGCCGTCGCTCTCTGAAGGCTGTGCGCTTGTTCACCTTGAGGCGCTGGCTTGTGGAATCCCAACAATTACAACCCCCAACTGTGGAAGCGTGGTTCGCGACTGTGTGGACGGATTTATCGTTCCTATTAGAGATCCAGAAGCCCTCGCTGAAAAGATTCAAACGGTAGTCGAGAACCGGGAACTCAGGGAAAGGATGTCCCGGCAGGCAAGAGAAAGAGCCCGCGAGTTCACGTGGGCGAGGTATGGGGAGCGACTTCTCCATGCGGTATCCGCGGCCGCGACCACGACAACCGCATGTCCATAGAATCCACTGGCCGTTGGTGCACGCCTTTGGGCTCACGTGTCCCTACCCGTTTTGAGCTTGGCCATGGACTTCTGGCACTGCATTACCCCGGCAAATAGAAATGGCTATTCTCCTAATTGCGACGGGAATGGTATGTATCCTCCTCACTGCGAGAACCTGGATCGCCACGCATGATATCTACCATCCGATGATGCTCTTCGCACCAGTGCTCATCTATCTCTATGTTGTCCAACCTGCCCTGCTTATTACCTCTGCCGCATGGGATGCTTATTTTACCCAGGAACAGTTGCTTCAGATTCAGGCAATTAGCATCCTTGGGGTCATCGCTCTTCTGTTGGGAGCATCTCAAACGAAGATCCGGGTGCAGCAAAGCCTTTACCTGCAGGGCGCGCCCAATCCAAGACGGCATAAGCGATTGCGCCAGGTTGCTATTGCTATAGGTTGCATTGGACTTGGGTTGTGGTTCAAGACACTTGCCAACGTTGGCGGATTCCAGAGTGCGTTTGGTCAAGCATATGGGAGCGGCTGGTCTGATAGTGGATATATGAGGCAACTGTCTCTCGATGTCCCGTTTGCCGCGATCTTGCTCATGTCGTACTACTGCGGACTAACCTCTGCCAAGATCAGCAACGTACTCCTCGCCGTGGCATTTGGATTCCCGCTCCTAACACAAGCTTTGCTTGGGGCCCGTCGTGGTCCGACCTTTATGCTCGTTGTCGTCTGCTTCTGTGCATTTGACTTCGCTAGAGGAAGGCGACCTAAATTGACAAAGGGACTTCTAGTGGGCGGATTCGTAGCTGTGCTCCTCCTTCTGCTGATCACTAACCGAGGCAGTATCTACATCGGGAGCACGCAGTCCATCGACCCAGGAAAGATAGGTTCTTACTTCCAGATCGGCCCGGGATCTGAGTATGTAGTCGGAGGCGCGGAAATCCTGCACACTTGGGACACTGGACAGATTCCCTGGGGAACAAATTGGCTGGCTGAAGTAGTCGTTCGTCCGATACCTCATGAGGTATGGCCCACGAAGTGGGATGATTGGGCCGCGTGGACGGGCTCAGCAGTAATCAGTGCCACATTTCATTCTGGATCTGCAGAGACAGTGGGTTGGAAGGTGTCCGTTGGGTCTCCGCCCGGCGTCGTCGCGGAGACCTTTGCCGAGTGGAGTTGGCTATCGTTCCCAGTGCTATGGTGCATCGGGCGGCTATACGCGATGTGCTGGGCGAAAGCTCGCGCCCGCCAAGGCAATTGGCCTGTGTATTACACGGTGTGCGCCACGCTCAGCATCTATGTAACGGCTCAGGGGCCACTCGATACTATTTATCGGTTTCCCTTGATCATCGGAATACTGGCTCTCATCTTACGTTTCTCCAAGCCAGCAAAGATAAAGTCAAGAGGTTGGCTGATTCCAGGTAGGAATGAAGTATCTATTGCGGAAGCTAGCTATCATCCTGCTCCAAGTGGCGGGACACCGTGGGTGTCCGGCCCCTCCTCGAGCCACCATATTGGCCTTGCCTAAATGACGGTGAAAACCCGTCGAGGAAGTGTGAGTCTGCGGGGGTGTCATGCCGATTCGATTGACGAGAGGGAAGATAAGCGTGTTCACCTCTCGCGTAACGGTTGTGCCGGATCTGCTGTCCCTGTCAGAAGGACGTAACTCGCTCCAGGCGGACCAACACTGTGGCCGATAAGAAGGGTCGAAGTCAGGCGGAAGTGCCCAGGGTCGCCCTATTGTGGGTCCACTTCGGACCCTACCATCTTGCGCGCCTTCGCGCTCTTCGGCGTAACTGCCACGTTACGGCGATCCAGTTCGCATCGAGTCAGGAGATGTACGGCTGGAGAACGAACATCAACGCTGAATTGATTACTCTCCGAACTGAAACTTACCGGGCCGCAAGTTCTCTAGAAGGGTTTCTGCGGTTATGGACAATACTCAAGGAGACTAATCCCGATGTGCTGTTCATTCCCGGCTACCGCGAACCGCTTGCTCTGGTGGCTGCGCTGTGGGGCAAGGTACACGGCCGCACTAATGTGCTGATGTCCGATTCGACGGTCTTTGACCAGCCACGATCCAAGTGGAAAGAATCACTCAAGGCTCGTCTGGCAAGATGCCTGTTCCAGAAGGCCTTCGTGAGCGGCAAGAGATCTGCTTCCTACCTGCAGTCTCTTAATTGTCGACATCTCTTCTTCGAAGTGGGATACGATGTCGTCGACAATGAGCACTTCGCCACCAGAGTTGCAGCTATCCAAGCGTCCAAGTTGTTGGATTTACGGAGTCGTCCGTTTCTATTTGTCGGGAGATTGGTCGCGGCGAAAAACCTGTCCCTTCTTCTCGACGCATTTGCCGCTTATCGGCGCTTCGGTGGCAAGCGGAGCCTGGAGATTATCGGCCACGGTCCATTGGAATCCTCTTTGAAGGCCTCTGCCGCTGTGGTAGAACTCTCAGGCGCAGTCAGTTTCGGCGGTTTCCAGACCTATGAGTCGCTCCCCGAGCGGTACGCACATGCTGCATGCCTGATTCTTCCCAGCATCAGCGAACCGTGGGGACTTGTCGTGAATGAGGCGATGGCAGCAGGCCTTCCCGTGATTGTCTCGGATCGTTGTGGATGCGTAGACGACTTGGTCGAGGACGGCAGCAACGGTTATGTATTCCCGGCGTTAAGTTCAAAGGCGCTAACCGATTGCCTGCTTACAATTGACGCCCTTGATGATAGGTGTCTTAAAGCGATGGGCCGCCGGTCCAAAGAGATGATTACCAAGTTCTCTCTTGAAACTTGGGTGAACGCAGTTCTACGCCTCGCGCAAGGACGGCCCAATGCTCCACAGTTGCCTGAATCTGCTGCCTCATATTGATCCGGCTTTGGGTGGCCTCAGTACATCTGTTCCTGCCTTGTGTGCCAGTACGTCATTGGCAGGCGGCTTTCCCTCAACGATGGCCGCATTCTGCGACGCTGGTGAACAGAGTGAGACCACAGGAATTTCAATTACGCGGCTTCCCCGAAGTTTGTTCAGGCGCGACACAATTCGGCAACTCTCGCAGTTGATTGCAGGCGGCGACATTCTTCACATTCACGGGCTTTGGCAGGCTCCAAGTCTTGGAGGTGGCTGGCTGGCGCGCAGGCACAGCATCCCTTATGTCGTGTCTGCGCATGGGATGTTGGAACCATGGGCACTCCATCACAGGCGCTGGAAGAAGTCGATCTACGCCTCCTTGATAGAGAGGTCGACGTTGGCTGGTGCGGCCTGCCTCCGCGCTTTGACTCAAGCCGAGGCAGATGACTACAGAAGGTTTGGTCTCTCAAACCCAATTGCAATTATCCCTAACGGTGTCGAAGTCCGGCAGGCCAATCCCGAGGCTTTCCTCGATGCATTTCCCGAATTGAGAGGATTTAGAATAATTCTGTTCTTAGGGCGCATTCATTACAAGAAGGGACCAGACCTTCTCGTTCGGGCGTGGAAGCAGATCGCAGAGCAGTTTCCAGATGTGCGATTGGTGTTCGCGGGCAATGACAGTGAAGGGACCGAGGCAACGATCAAACGCCTTGCCATGCACCTGGCCATTGCTGGCCGAATTACGTTCACCGGCTTCCTGCGAGGCGACCTCAAGTGGAGTGCGCTTGCCGCGAGCTCTATATTCGTCCTGCCATCCCATTCCGAAGGCTTCAGCGTTGCGATAGTGGAGGCCTTGGGAAGTGCCCGACCAGTCGTTATCACGCCGCAGTGTCATTTCCCCGAGGTCGCCGAGCAACAATGCGGATGGATCGTAGATCCGGATTGCGAGTCGCTAGCGACAGCACTCACGAAAGCTCTTCACGCTCCTCATGAGATTCTGGAAGAAATGGGTGCGAGAGGCCGTGGCCTTGTTCGCAAGCGATGTAGCTGGGACGCCATCGGATGCCAGATGGCGGAAGTGTACCGGTGGATATTGGGAGGGCACAGGCCCCAACTTGCAGAGATACGAAGCTAGAAGTGGACCTCGCAGCTTACGACAATTCGTGGTATCGCCCTGGACGGCCTCTCTGGATGCAAGCGCTGTGGTTTTTTTTTGGGCTTCCGTTAATGAGATGTCAGTTCATCCCCTCTTCGGCGTTTAGGCGGGTCCTACTTCGTGCCTTTGGCGCAACTATTGGCGCTCGCGTCGTAATCAAGCCCGGAGTTAGGGTGAAGTATCCATGGCGCCTGCGGATTGGCGATCATTCCTGGATCGGCGAAGATGTTTGGCTCGATAATATCGGAAACGTCGAGATCGGTTCACATGTTTGCATTTCGCAGGGCGCCTACCTTTGCACCGGGAACCACGACTGGTCGGATCCGGCGTTTGGTCTGCGGGTACAGGAGATAGCTGTGGGTGATCGCGCATGGATCGGAGCAAAAGCGATCATCTGCCCTGGAATCCATCTGGGCCAAGGCGCCATCGCCGCGGCAGGCAGCGTGTTGACGAGGTCCGTGGGAGATTATGAGATTTACGGCGGCAATCCCGCGAGCAAGGTATCGGTTCGAACACTGTATAAGCGCACAGCGGCCGGGTGCTATTCCCCGCAGTCGACCAGCGAATTAGGTCATCCCAATGAAACGCCCACCAGCAGATAACCAAAGTTCAGCGCAGAAGACGGCCCCTAGTCAAGACCTTGCCAATCTCGACGTCCTAAGGAGCGTTGCGGTCCTGATGGTGTTTACTGACCATTGGCTCCAAACGATGAACGGCGGCTCATGGGATTTCTATAACTGGGTGGGGCACATGGGTGTGTTGTTATTCTTCATTCATACCAGCTATGTTCTCATGTTATCGATCGAACGACTACATGCGAAGGGGCCGTCCCTATTGTCAGCCTTCTACACGCGTAGGGCCTTTCGTATATATCCGCTCAGTATGCTAACGGTTTTAGCCGTTCTGGTGTTCCAAATCCCATACTTTACCAATGTGAGCTATACCCCGCCAAGACTATCGGCAATCATAGCCAATCTTCTGCTGGTTCAGAATCTCATAAGCCACGTAGATGTTCTGGCGCCACTGTGGAGCCTTCCGCTCGAAGTTCAGATGTATCTTTTGCTGCCCATAGTGTTCCTTGGCATCAAAAGATGGCGGAGCTTCTCCAATCCAATTGTGTTGGTTGCCGTTGGGGTTGCTTTGAAGATTATTGAAGGCCGGCTCGCACGGTTGCTCGGCTACACGCCTCTTCTCACCTATTCCCCTTGGTTCTTTATGGGGATTGTGGCATTTTCTCGGGGCTACACGGCACGATTCCGATCCTCGCTTTACGCGCCGGTTCTATTGCTCTTTCTCGCCCTCTGCTACTTGGTTCCAAATTTGATTCCTGGCTCTCGATCGGGATGGGTTGTGTGGGCGATTGGATTCAGCTTCGCGTGGCTACTTCCGGGATTTAGGCAGGTTCGACTAAAGATTGTTAGGATTCCCGCCAAGCTCATAGCTCGTTACTCGTATGGCGTCTATCTCTCTCACGTCCCCATTCTATGGTTTGCCTTTCGAGTGTGTCACTTTCGTTCCATGACAGTCGCGGTTGGAATAACCGCAATGTTAATTGCCATAATACCACCAGCTCTCTACCACTTGGTTGAGGAGCCTATGATGTCCATAGGCGCTCGGATTGCCGGTACGATCCAACGCTCTTTCCCGGCGTCCGCTAGTACGGCCGTCCCGAGCAAAGCATAGCTATCGACTCCTTGTTGCGGAAATGAATGCCTACCGTCGAAATAGGACAAATTCGGCAGGACCACGCAGTCGTATGTCATCCGCCTTGGGTAGGAGAGCGCATCCCCTCTCTCGATGGCCTCCGCGCTGTGGCTATTCTCATGGTCGTGGTGGGCCACCTGATGGGGGCTGCCTACGATCTCCCTCTCCTCGGGAGAGGACGATTCCCAATGCGTCTTACGCTCGGCAGCCTAGGTGTCCGGATCTTCTTTGTCATATCTGGGTTTCTAATCTCGACGCTGTTGCTCAAGGAGCAGGAAAGGAATGGCCGGATTTCGTTAAAGCAGTTCTACATTAGGCGCGCTCTTCGTATCCTTCCGGCAAGCTACACGTTCCTGCTGATCATGGCTATCGCGGTTGGGCTCAAAATCCTTTCGATTCCACGTGCTTCGTTCCTTGCGTCATTTCTGTATTTTCGCAACTATTTGAGTGGCGGCGATTGGTACACGGGCAGTAGTGTCCGGCTAAAACCGGGTCGCTCGCTGTAACGATCACATATTACACGGGATAGAGTATAACTCGCATTTTTCGATTTGAAATTGATGGCGGCAGAATCGGGGGCAAGCACCGAGT
>Ga0181520_10004957_pt1 | contig 21725 bp, 19 predicted proteins | sample PEATcosm2014_Bin_29_FD_132451 | JGI IMG/M metagenome (GOLD analysis project Ga0181520, IMG submission 132451) | Peatland microbial communities from MTU Mesocosm Facility, Houghton, MI, USA - PEATcosm2014_Bin02_30_metaG | ecosystem: Environmental > Terrestrial > Soil > Wetlands > Peat | place... | reverse complement strand
CGGGGCGAGCCCCGTCTTTTCCACGCCGACCAAGCCCGACGCCTCCGCGCCTCTGGGCTTGAGCGGCCTCCGCGCCCTCGCGGACGCGGTGCGCATACCCGTCGTGGCCATCGGCGGGATCGATGCAGGCAACGCGGCCGCCGTCTTCGGGGCCGGGGCTACTGGCATCGCCGTGGTGTCGGCGATCGTCGCGGCCGTCGACGTCGAGGCCGCGGCGCGGTCCCTGCGCGGGATAGCCGAGGCGGCGGGGAAATGACAATCGACGAGCTGGGCGAGTTCGGCCTCATCGAAAGGATAGCCGGGATCCTGCCGGCGGCGGGAAAAGACGTCCTCGTCGGCATAGGCGACGACGTCGCCGTCCTCGAGGGAGGGGGCGGCAAGGTCTGGCTCGCGACCTGCGACGTCCAGGTCGAGGGGGTGCACTTCCTCAAAGAGGCGACCAACCCTTACGATCTCGGCAGGAAGGCCCTGGCGATCAACTTGAGCGACATCGCCTCGGCGGGGGGCAGCCCGCGCTTTGCCCTCGTCTCCCTCGGCCTGCCCCGGGGCCTGGAGGCCGACTTCGTGGACGGCCTCTACGCCGGTCTGCGCGAGGAAGCCCGGAGCTACGGCGTCGACGTCGTCGGGGGAAACATCAGCGGTACACGGCGCGGGCTGTTTATAGATATATTCCTGCTTGGCGAAGCCGAGCGGGACGAGGTCAAGCTCCGTTCGGGCGCGCGGGTCGGGGAAGCCATACTCGTGACGGGAAGCTTGGGGGACGCGGCCGCGGGAGTCGCCTTGCTCCTGGAAAAGAGCCTGTCGACATCGGCCGGCTACGCGGCCATCGCGCAGGCGAGGCGGGATCGGCCGAGCCCCCGCGTCGCGGAGGGCCGGCTTCTCGGAGCGTCGCGAGTCGTCGGGGCGATGACCGATATAAGCGACGGCCTCGCGGGCGATCTCGGCCATATCCGAGAAAAGAGCGGGGTAGGGGCGAGGCTGTATGCGGCGGCCCTGCCGGTCGCCCGGGAAAATAGGACTCTCGCGCTGTCGGCCCGAGGCGACGAGTGGCACTTCGCCCTCCAGGGCGGAGAGGACTACGAGCTGCTGTTTACGGCTCCCAAAGAGGCCGCGGCGGGATTGGCCAGTCTGATACGGCGCGAGACGGGCTCGGCCGTCTCGGTGATCGGCGAGATAGTCGAGGCGAGTCGGGGGGGCGAGCTCGAGCTGCCCGACGGCAGGGTCGTCCCGCTCGAGGCCGCGGGCTGGGACCACATGAAAGCCGGAAAGCCGGGGGAGGCGGAATGAAGAGGGCCATGACCATAGCCGGCTCGGATTCGGGCGGCGGAGCCGGGATCCAGGCGGATCTCAAGACCTTCGCCGCCCATGGCGTCTTCGGCACGTGCGCCGTCACGGCCCTGACGGCCCAGAACAGCCTCGGCGTCCAGGGCGTCTTCGAGGTGCCCGCCGACTTCGTCGCCCTGCAGATCGATTCGATCGCGAGCGACATCGGGGCGGACGCGGTCAAGATCGGCATGCTTTCCAACTCCGGGATCATCGCCGTCGTGGCCGCCAAGATCGTCGAGCGCTCCCTGGGGCCCATCGTCCTCGATCCGGTGATGGTCGCCAAAGGCGGCGATCGGCTCCTGCGCGAGGAGGCCGAGGAGGCGCTGATCAGGGCGCTCCTGCCGCTCGCGACGGTAGTGACGCCCAACCTCCCCGAGGCCGAGGTCCTCTGCGGCTTCGCGATAGGCGGCATCGGGGACATGCGCGCCGCGGCCAGGGCCATCCGGGCCCTCGGCCCCGGGGCGGTAATCGTCAAGGGCGGGCATCTCAAGGACCGGAACGACAGCGTCGACATCCTTTTCGACGGCGAGGATTTCGTCGAGTACCCGGCTCCCCGCGTCGACTCGAGGAACACTCACGGGACGGGCTGCACCTTCTCGTCGGCTATCGCCGCGTCCCTCGCCCTCGGCCTTCCCCTTCGGGAGGCGGTGAGGTCGGCCAAGGCCTATGTAGCCAGGATCATCGCGGCCTCGGTCGAGCTCGGCATCGGTCATGGCTTCGGGCCCATGGACCACATGGCGCGGTAGGGCGGGATGCGGATACGCCTACCCTCGCTCTCGGCCCGAGGTTCCGAAGCGATCACCGCGTATCTGTTCCTCCTCCCGGCCGCCCTCGTCCTCGGCCTCTTCGGCCTTTTCCCTCTCGTCTTCAATGCCTACATCAGCCTCTTCGACTGGCGGATCAAGCATGCTTCCTTCGTCGGCCTCGCGAACTACGGGGAGATTTTCGGCGGAGCCGCGCCTTTCTTCCTGTTCCTCGCGTCCATCGCCCTGATGACGGCAGGCTTCGCCCTGATTCGGCGAAAGCGAAAGGCCCCCGCCCGCGTTCTCGGCGTCCTGCTCCTGGCGGGCGGCGCGGTCGCCCTCGCCCTCGACCTGCCACGAATCGACCTCGCGGGCGATTCCGACATGCTGCGTTCCTTTCGCGTCACCGTCTGGTATTCGCTGGGGACTGTCCCGGTCCAACTGGTCCTCGGATTCCTCATCGCCGCGGCCCTGGACGGAAAGTTCAAGGGCAAGCAGGCCTTTCGCGTCATCTATCTCGTGCCCTACATCGTGCCTACCGTCGCGACGGCGGCGGTCTTCGAGCGTCTTTTCTCGCTCAGGCCGGAGTCATGGGCCAACCAGGCGCTCGCCCTCTTCGGAGCCCGTCCCCTGCAGTGGCTGCGCGAGTACAAGGGCGTCTTCGAAATGCTCTTCGGCCCCGGCCTGGCGTCGGGCAGCGACAGTCCGGCGCGGTATTGGGTTACTTGGGCCGGAGGTCCCAGCCTCGCCCTGGTCAGCATCATGATCTACAACTACTGGGTCTATGTCGGCTACTACGCCTTGATCTACGCCAACGCCCTGGCCGCGGTGCCGCGCCAGCTCTACGAGGCCGCCTCCCTCGACGGAGCCAAGCCCTGGACGATGCTCAGGCGCATCACCCTGCCCCTGGTCTCTCCCAGTACCTATTTCCTCACGATCCTGGGAATAATCGGCACCTTCAAATCCTTCAACAGCATCTACGTGCTCCGCGATCCCTCGACGGGCGGCGTTACCGATCCGATGAGCGTCTATATCTTCTTCCAATTCTTCCACGACGGCCGCTTCGGCTACGCCGCGGCCCTCTCCGTCATCCTCCTCGCCATAGTCGTCGGGCTCACGGTGATCCAGAGGCGCAGCATGGAGAAGAGGGTCTTCTTTGACTAGGCCGAGCAAGGCCGGCGTCCCTCGTCGCGTCGCGCGGTATCTCGTTCTAGGCATCGGCGCCTTCGTCTGCCTCATGCCCTTCGCCTATATGTCGGCCAACGCGCTCAAGACCTATGCGGAGACGGTTACGCGGGTGAGCCCGAATCCCTTCTCCCCGGACTTCTGGCCCGCCTCGCCCCAATGGGCCAACTTCGCCGAAGTCTGGCTCGGCGACGCGTTCGGACATTATTTCCTGGACAGCTTCGTCATCAGCATGACGACTCTCGCGGGCACCCTGGCCACCTCGTCCCTGGCGGCCTACGCCTTCGCCAAGCTGAGATTCCCCGGCAAGGAGGCGATCTTCTCCGTCTTCCTCGCGACCCTGATGATTCCCGAGACGGTCACCCTAATCCCTAACTTCCTCGTCGTCAGCCGCCTCGGCTGGACCGACAGGCTGGCCGGATTGACGGTCCCCTTCATAGCGAGCGCCTTCTACATCTTCCTCCTGCGCCAATTCTTCAAGCAGATCCCCGACTCCCTCGTCGAGAATGCGCGAATGGACGGGGCCGGCAATGCGCGAATTCTCCGGTCCATCGTCGCGCCTCTTTCCCGCGAGCCCCTTTTTACCGTGGCCTGTCTGGACATCGCCTTCTCCTGGAATTCGCTGCAATGGCCCCTCGTGGTGGTGCAGACGCCGAGGTGGCGACCCATCTCCGTGGGCCTGGCTCGGCTCATTTCCGAGGCGGGGCCGCAGATCCAGCTTCGCATGGCGGGCGCCTTGATCTCGCTCCTGCCGATCGTGCTAGTCTATATCGTCGCCCAGGGCCAGATCGTCGAATCGATCAGCAACGCGGGCATCAAGGAATGATTCGAGGCCCGAAACGGGAGGAATGATGAGCGGATCCGCCTTGAAATCCCTGGCAGTTTCCTGCTTCGCGTCGATCGTCGCCCTCGCTGCCCTCGGGGCCCAGGACTTCGATGGGCTCGTCCTGAAGGGCACGGTCGTCACCTATTGGTACCAGCATAACCAAGGCCGGGAAGAGGCCCTTAAGAAGATGCTCGCCCGCTTCAACGCGACGAATCAATGGGGCATCACGGTCAAAGGCGAGTACGCCGGCGGCTATAGCGACATCGCCAACAAGATGACGGCCGCCATTTCAGGAGGCTCGACCCCCGACCTCGTCGTGGCCTATCAAAACAACGCGGCCACCTACGAGCTGAGCGACGCCTTGGTCGACCTGAGCCCCTACGTCGCCGACGCGACCTTCGGCTTCTCCAAGGCCGAGCTTGCCGATTTCTTTCCGGGCTTCCTCGCCCAGGACATCAACCCGCAGTTCGGAGGCAAGCGCCTGGGATGGCCGCCCAACAGATCGATCGAAGTCCTCTACTACAATGCCGATTGGCTTAAGGCCCTCGGGATCGCCGCCCCTCCGAGGACCTGGGACGAGTTCTACGCCGACGCGAAAAAGGCCACCGACTCGGCCAAAGGTACCTATGGCTACGAAATCAGCCTCGATGCCTCCAACGTCTTCGCTCAGGCCATCAGCCGAGGAGGCGATTTTCAGACGCCCGGCGAGGCCGGCTATAGCCTGGACAACCCTCAGATAAAAGCCTCCTTCGAACTGATGGGCAGGATGTTTCGGGAAGGCTCGGCGAAGAAGATCGCCGAGCGATACGGCGACCAGACCGATTTCGCCAACAGGAAGGTCCTCTTTACGATGGGGGCGACCTCCGGCATCCCTTTCTATGGCCTGGCGGTCGAGAAGGGCGCGGGAGGAGCCTTCGCCTGGAGCGTCGCCCCTCTTCCCCACTCTACGGAGAGGGCCGTCCTCGACGTATATGGGGCGTCGGTCAGTATCGTAAAGTCTACGCCCCAAAGACAGCTCGCGGCCTGGCTCTTCCTGCGATGGATGAGCGAACCGGAGCAGCAGGCCGAATGGGTCAGGGTCTCCAATTACTTTCCCGTGCGTAGATCCACCGCCGGCCATCTGGGGGACTATCTCGCCAGGAACCCCCAGTTCGAGGCCGCGTGGAAGGCTCTCCAGACAAGCGATCAGAAGACGGAGCCTTCCTTCCTGGGCTACGAGCAGGTCCGGGACGCCATAAGCGCTGCATACAACGCCGTCCTCGACGGCGCCGACATCGACTCGACCCTCGCGGCCCTCGACGCGAGGGCGAACAGGATATACCGGCAATCCAAGCCCTGAGACGCCCTCTCCGTCCGTTTCGGCCGGGCAAGGCACACCGTCGTCTTCCTTAAAGGGCCCAGAAATTTATTAAACCATATTTCCGACTTCCTTTCTATGGTATATAATGAACAGTGTAAAACTACTTTACTCCCAATATAAGTGAGGCCACTTAAGGTGAACGCCAACCCCTTGAATTCCCCAATCCTGCTCGAACTCATGGACTGCGCAGACGATTTCATTTTCGTATTGGACCCCACGCTTCAAATAATGATGGTCAATCGCTGTATCACGGCCTTCTCCGGCTACCGGGAGAGCGAGCTGAAGGCAATGAACCTCGTAGAGCTCATGGATACCGGCGACCGAAGGCGGATCGAGAGGCTGATCCAGGGAGCGAAGGAGAGGAGGGGCGGCGAGATCGTCCTTCGGACGCGATCGCGGGGTAAGGTACGGATCCGTTTCAGCATAAGTCCGCTCGCGGACTCGGGGGGAGCGTCGCAAGGCTACCTGATGGTCGGCGGATTGGCGGGAAAAGAAGCGTCTTCTTCGATCTCCGACCCTTCGGAGGATCTCGGCAAAAAAATCCTCAAGGGTATAGCGGACCCCGCATTCATCGTCGCCTATCCGTCTCATGCCATATACGACTGTAACGAGGCCGCTTTGACCGTCTTCGGATACCGAAGGGATGAGCTCGGAGGTCAGCCCCTTCTAGGCTTCCTGGTCGGCTCCAAAGAGCGCGATAAGGGCGAGGCCCTGAGCTTGCGGATCGACGATGCCTATTCGAAGATAGGTTTCTTTTATGAACGATTGTCCTTCACGCTCAAGAATGGCCTTTCCCTGCCCTGCGACAGTCTCGGCTTTCCGCTGTCCAAAGCAGACGGTTCCATGGATCGGAGAATCATCATTTTTTTCGACCGCTCTCACGAGGAACAGCGCGAGGCGGCATTGTCGGACCTGGTCGAAGGCATTCAGCGGCTGGCCTCCGAACTGGCCGCCATCGCCTCGAAGCCGTCTACTGGTCAGAAAGCGAAGCGGCTTTCTGAGCTGGGCTTCACATCCAGGCAGATAGATATAACCCGTCTCGTAGCCCAGGGATCTTCGTCGAAGGAGATCGGCTACCGGCTCGGTATTACCGAATCTACGGTGAAGAATCATCTCGCGGCGATATTCCGGAAGCTGAACGCAGGTTCGCGCATTGACTTCATGCGCATACTGGCAGAGCAGCGAATCCATATTTCCTGACCTGGAAATCCAGGCTAGAGCGGTCTTCGTCCGGGCACGCGTACTAGTCCTTTAGCCTTAGGGTCCTAGACTAACGGATATCTTGTATCCCTCCCGAGATAAAGTATTGTCTGAAGACGAAATGGCTCAGGCGGAACGTAAAATCATCCTTCTCGTGGAAGACGAGTTCATAATCTCGCTCGCCGAATCGGAGGCGATCAAACGTTTCGGCTACGATGTCCTCGTCGCCAACTCCGGCGAAGAAGCGATACGGCTGGCATCGCCCGAGCGCAAGGTCGATCTGATCCTGATGGATATAGACCTTGGCGGCGGCATCGACGGACCCGAAGCGGCTCGCCGCATACTCGGAGCGCGAAATATCCCGATCGTATTTCTTACCTCGAACACCGGGAAAGAGCATGTGGAGAGCGTAAAGAGAATCACCCGCTATGGGTATGTGATAAAGAGTTCCAACGATTTCGTACTGCAATCCTCGATCGAGATGGCCTTCGCCCTATTCGAAGCCAATCGGAAGGCGCAAAAGATCATCGAGAGCCTGGTGGATTATATATACACAGTATATTATGAGGACGGTCAAGTATCCAGGACAATGCATAATCCCGCCTGCATCGCCGTTACGGGATACTCCGCCAAAGAACTTACCGACGACCCTTACCTGTGGTTCAATATGATCCTTCCCGAGGATCGGGATCGCGTCGAAATGCATATGGCGACTCTTCCCGATACATCCAACCCCGCAAGCATAGAGCATCGGATCAGGCGCAAGGACGGAACCGTCCGGTGGATAAGAAACACCCCCGTCCTGCACTTCGACTCGAGCGGCGCCCTCGTTTCCCAAGACGGGATAATCGTCGACGTAACCGAGCGCAGGCTCGCGGAGGAGAGAATCCAGGCTTTGCAGAGAGAGAGGGATCTCCTTCTTCGGGACTCGCGTCGGGATTCGATTATTTGACCCGCCAGGGCACCGTTACCGGCTTGCCTGGAACCGGGAGCCTCGCCCGATAGTCGTTGATGTATGCCTTGTACTTGCCTCCCGGCTTGACGTCGAGGGCGACCAGGCCGGGAGGCTCGCCGATTCCTCCGCGGGTCATATGTCCATAGGCGACCGTCTGGTCGCTCGTATAGCCGTAATGGTAGTCATCGGGAGCCTCGACGAGCCGCGCGTAGAAGACATACTTCCCCGGTTTCTTGAGGTTGACCACGATGTACGGCGTATGAGGATCGTATGGGGATAGCTGAGTTTCCCCGCTGTCGACTTCCTGAGCGTACACGGTCGCCGCAAAACTGTTGTCTCCTCCCGCGATATCGAACTTGACGTTTACCTTCGCGGGCTTGGCTCCGAATCCGAGCAATCCGCAGCCCGCCAACCCGAAGCCGAGCGAAAGCAGCGCACAGACCCTGATTCTCGCGAAGACATTGCCGATACTCCTGCCGGTAGATCGATCATCGCGCGTCGCGGGGGCAAGGCGGTCCTTCATCGAGTCGTCTCCTTTAAAATGGGACTTCTTCCTATTAATTAAGATGCATTTCTCGAGGCCTCGGATGCGGGTGTCGGGCTTTTAAAATCGCGGCTTTCCCGCGCATAGTCGAAGGAATGGCGTCCGACTCCATCATGAAGGCGATAAAAGCCAACGGACGCCCGGATTTCAGGCTCCGGGTAGGCTGGCTTGGATCTCGCGGGGCAGCATGGAAAAAGTGAGGACGACGCTGAGGCCGGGGAGGGCTTCGCCCGGATTCGCGGCGCGGATCGTCAGCCGTCCATCGATCTGGTCCGAAAGGGAGCGGATGAGGGTATAGCCCAGCGAGGCGGAGTTCGCGGGATCGAAATCGGGCGGAAGCCCGACTCCCTCGTCCCGTACCTCGAGCCTCCGCGCCAAGGCAGAGCGTCCGTAGAAGATGAAGATATGGCCCGCGGACCCGTGCGGATATGCGTACTTCAGGGCATTGGTCACTAGCTCGGTTACGATGAGGCCGAAGGGCATGGCTTCGTCGATGGATAGGATGTCGGGTTCGGCCTCGACGTGGATCAGGGGATTTTCGTAGTAGCCGGATATTTCGCCGACGATGGCCCTGAGGTACTCCGCGGAGTCGATGGAAGAGAGGTCCTTGGAGCCGTAGAGCAGCTCGTGGAGATGGGCCATCGATCGGATGCGTACCTGCGTGTCCCTGTTCATCTCCCTTTCCGATTGGTCTCGACAGGACGTTTCCTGCAGGGAGACCAGGCTCGATATCACCTGGAGATTGTTCTTTACCCGGTGGTGGACTTCGCGAAGGAGCACCTCCTTCTCCGCGAGCGAGGCGCTCAAGAGCTCCTCGTGCCTCCTCGCCTCGGTGATGTCCCGCGCGACGAGGATGACGCGCTCGGCATCCAGGGGTACGAATCGGCCTTCGAAGCGCCTGGGCCCCGCCGCGATGACCGCCTCGTATTCCATGACGACGAGCCGCCTCTCCTCGAGGGCCGTTTTAATGCACCCCATGACCCGTTCGGCGAGGCCCGGCCCCAGGTCCACCTCGGTGACGAGCCTGCCGAGGAATTTATCGGGCGAGACGACGAGTTGATCCATGGATGCGGTGCCGTATTCGAGATACCGGCCATCCCGGTCGAAGGTAAAGAAAAGGTCAGGAAGAGCGGCGATGAAGGCCCGGTTCTTCGCCTGGCTCGCCTCGAGCTCCTCGAGCCTCTTCTGGACTTGCTCCGTGGCCGTCGAGATGCGCCTCTTGAGCACGAAGACGAAGAGGGCGAAGACGAGGCAGAGGCAGAGGAAGACCGCCGCTACGACGACCCCGATCCTGGGATCGACCGGGGCCGGGACTTTCGCCCCGAACCACTTCCGGTCTATCGCCGCATAGGATGAGCCCGGTATCGCGTCGAAGCCCGCGCGAAGGGCGGCGAGCAGATCGGCGCGGCCTTTCGGGACCGCTCGGTGGAATTCGCCGCCCGGCAGCACCAGGGAAGATCGGAATTCTCCTTCGATGCCGAGTTTGTTGAGGAAATAGAGAGCCGGCGGAAGGTCGATGCAGAAGACCCGGATCTCCCCCCTCGCCGCGGCTCTGACGATGGCCTCGTAGCTCGGATACTCCTCGAAGTCGCCGATCCCGTTGGCCGAGAGCTCTCCTATGAGGGCGTCGCCGGACTTCACGGCGACATGGAAGCCCTTGAGGTCGGAGAGCCTCGCCAGGCCGCTGATCGTCTGATGGAAAAAGACGGCCGATCGAATCTTGGCGTAGGGGGGACCGAAATCGAACAAGGCCCTACGCTCGGGAGTATCGAATATGGTATCGATGACATCCGCCTCTCCCGACTCCATCTTCCGCAAAGCCTCGTTCCAGTCCATGCCGACGAGTTCTACCTTTCTCCCGGTCGCCCGCTCCCATTCCCGCCATTGGTCGACCACGATGCCCTGGAGTTCCCCAGTGGAGCTTCGGAAGGCATAAGGGGGATAGTCGTCGTCGGTCAAGACGCGAAGAGGATCTTCCGACGTCGCTGCCAGGCCTTTCGTCAAAGAAACGAGGCAGAAGGTCGCGGAAAGCACGATTCGTATGCGATTAATCCGAAATATTGCGCTCGCAGTTTTGTTCGAGCCCTTGGGCAGACTCTTACCTTTGGTGATTTTTTGTCTCCCTTTATCATTATAACGGCCCTTTTTAAAGCAAAGTCAAGGGTGATGGGCCTACAAGCTCGAAGCTCGTAAGAACGCTCTGATTCCCTGCGCCCCGAACATCGAGAAAGGGCCTCGCATCAGTATATTATCCCTCGATGAGAAGCCAGAATCAGTTGCTGTCCAGCCGGACTCGCGTCAGGCCGCGGTATGCGCTACTGCCTCTCGAAGGCATCCCCTTTTCCCGCCTCCCGGAATGGCCGGGGGCCCCGATCAGAGTGCTAGCCGCGCCGGCCTTGGGCGCGAACTTCGCCGAATACATGATCGATCTGCGGGCGGGCCAGGAGGGCGGGCACCGGGCCGACGGCGGGGTCGAGTATTTCCTCTACCTTCTCGAAGGAGCCCTCGACCTCTCCGTGGATGGGCATGGCCATAGGCTGGAGGAAGGAGGCTTCGCCTTGGTGCCTCCGGCGAGCGGATTCGCGGCGAGGGCCTCGACCGCCGCAAGCCTGCTTTTATTGCGCAAGCGCTACGAGGCGCAGCCGGGTATCCCCATGTACGATCCTCTGGTCGGAAGCCGGGAGAAGGCGCCCGGCGATATCTACTGCGGCGATCCCGGCGCCAGGCTTCAGGTTTTGGTGCCGGACGATCCCGCCTACGACTTGGCGATGAACATATTCACCTTCGAGGTCGGGCACAGCCTGCCGGTGACGGAGACGCACGTCATGGAGCACGGACTGTTCGTGCTGCAGGGCAAAGGCATGTATTTCTTGGATGATGCGTGGATGGAAGTCGAGGCTACGGATTTCATCTGGATGGGGCCCTTTTGCCCCCAGAGCTACTATGCCACCGGTCCCGAGCCGTCAAAATATATATATTACAAGAACGTGAATCGCGAGATTCCGTTGTGAGGAGCCTATTATGGAGAAGATCTATCGCGACGCCGACGTAGATATGTCGATCCTTTCGGGCAAGACTATCGCCGTGATCGGTTACGGCATTCAGGGAAAGGTCCAGGCGGCCAACGCGCGGGACTCGGGCTGCGCGGTCATCGTAGGGACCAGGCCGCCGGAGGAGAGCTCCTCGCGCGCCCAGGCCCAGGCCGACGGCTTTACTTCCCTCGGCGTCGCCGAGGCGACGCGGAAGGCGGATATCCTCCTCATCGAGCTCGCCGATCCCGCCCAGCCGGCGGCCTACAAGAGCGACATCGCCCCCCACCTGCGCCCCGGCCAGACGCTCTGCTTCTGCCACGGATTCAACGTGCTCTACGGCGCCATCCGCCCTCCCGAATCGGTGAACACGGTGCTCTTCGTGCCTAACGCGCCCGGCGCCTTCGTCCGGCAGAAGTACCTGAAAGGCGAGGGGGTCTACGGCTGCGTCAGCGTGGACCACGACGCGACGGGAAACGCCCGCGAGATCGTCCTCGCGATCGCCAAGGCCGTCGGCTCCACGCGCGCCGGCGTGGTGGAGCTCTCCTTCCAGCACGAGACCGAGGGAGACAACTTCGAGGAGGAAATCCTCTACGGAGGCGCCATCCAGCTCATGCGGCTCTGTTTCCAGATCATGGCGGAGAACGGCTACCCGCCCAGCTTCGCCTATGCTAAGGCCGTGCGGTCCCTCCGGAGCGTGCTCGACGTGATGGACGAGAACGGCATCGAAAACTACCTGACCACGCGCTGCAGCCGTACGTGCGAGTTCGCCGTACGCACCCGGGGGCCGCAGGTGATCGACGAGGAGGCGGTCCGCCGCATCTTCCGGGAAACCGAGCGGGGAGGCTTCGCCCGGGACTGGATGCAGGAATGGGCCTTGGATACGCCGCAGCTGCACAGGATGCGCCGCGCCGCCGCCGAGAGCCTCATGGAGAAGACGGGAGCCGAGTGGCGCAGGGATTTCGGGAAGTGAAGCTGCTATGAGCGCGGCGCGTATCGAAGAGGGGCGGATGGCGCGGGACATCGAGGCCATCGCCGCCTGCAGCGAGACGGATCCGCGGATCGGCTACGGCCGCCCCACCTTCTCGCCCGCATGGCGGCGCGCGCGCGACTACGTGATCGAGCGGGCGGCCGAGGCCGGCGCCGCGGCGCGGATCGACGCGGCTGGCAACGTGCATGCGCGCTCGCCCGGGCTCGAGGCCGGGCAGAAGGCCTGGCTCTGCGGCTCCCATATCGACTCGGTACCGACGGGGGGCAAGTTCGACGGCGTCGTGGGCGTCGTGGTGGCCCTGGAGGTCTTGCGCGCGGCGCCCGAGGCTCCCATGGAGCTCATCGTATTCGCGGAGGAAGAGGGAACGACCTTCGGCCTCGGCATGGTGGGAAGCCGGGCCTGGGCGGGAACCCTGCCGCCCGAGAAGCTTCGCTTGCTGCGCAACGCCGAAGGCCAGGACTATCTCGCCGCCGGCGCCGAGCACGGCGTCGCGGCGGAGCGCCTGGCGGCCGAGCGTCTGCGGCCCGACGAATACCTCGGACTGATCGAGGCGCACGTGGAGCAGGGACCCGCCATGTGGAACGCGGGGCAGGCCGTCGCGGTAGTGACGGGCATAGCGGGTCGCAGGCAGTTCTCCTGCACGCTCGCGGGCCAGGCTAACCACGCGGGAGCCACCAGGATGAAGGATCGCAGGGACGCATTGGCGGGAGCCGCGCAGGCGATCTGCGCGCTCGAAGCCTGGGCTCGGGAGATGGAGGGCGAGCAGAGCGCTACGGTGCTCACGGTGGGCAGGCTCGAGCTGGAGCCGAACGCGGTCAACGTGATTCCCGGAAAGGCGACATTCACGATCGATTTTCGCGCCCGCTCGGACGAGATCCTGGCGCGGGGCGACATCGTCCTGCGCGCTCTCGTCGCCGATATCGCGGCCCGGCGGGGCCTGGACTGCCGGCTCTCCCGGACCGAGGAGCTTCCGGCCGTCAGCCTCGACTCGGGGATCTGCTCCCGTCTCCGCGACGCGGCCCGGCGGCGAGGCGTCGAAGCGCCGGACGCCGTCAGCGGCGCGCTGCACGACACCGCCATCCTCGCGCCTTTCTTGCCCGCGGCCATGCTCTTCGTGGCGAGCGAGGGGGGGGTCAGCCACAATCCGGCGGAGTTCAGCAGGATCGAAGACGTGGCTCAGGCCGCGCGCATCGTCGCCGAAGCGGTGCGAGCGTGAAGAAGGTAACCCTATCTTATCTTAATGGCCTTGGGCGCGGGAGCTTCACCGAGATCTGCGGCCCCTGCTTCGAGCTCTCGCCCTGGATCTCGGATCGCGCCTGGGAGCGCCGACCCTTCGCGAGCCGCGACGCGCTGCTCGGCGCCCTCGTACGCGCGATGCGGGAGGCCTCGGAACCGGAACGGATCGCGCTGATCGCCGCCCACCCCGACCTCGTCGGAGCCCTGGCGCGAGAAGGAAGGCTCGAGGCGGCTTCACTGGCGGAGCAGGAGGCCGCGGGCCTGGACCGGCTATCTCCGGAGGAGATAGTCCTCTTCGATTCGTACAATAAAGCATATAGGGAGAAATTCGGATTCCCCTTCGTGATCTGCGCTCGGGAGAACAGGAAAGAGGCCATCCTTTCCGCATTTCCCGCGCGCCTCGGGCATGCGCGGGAAGAGGAGATCGAGACCGCCTTGAGGGAGATCGCCGCGATCGCGCGCCTGCGACTCCTCGACAGGGTGGAGGAGGGTTGAAGCGATGCTACGATTGACGGACAACGATTACGGCAAGAGCGGCGTTCGCCTGACGAAGGTCGTCCGCGAGGGCGAGACTCAGAGCCTCTACGAGATGAAGGTGGACATCCGTCTGGGCGGAGAGTTCGAGCGCGTCTACACCGAGGCCGATAATTCCCTCTGCATACCGACGGATACGATGAAGAACACGGTGTACGCCCTCGCTCGCCGGGAGAGCTTCGATTCGCCCGAATCCTTCGGAAGCCTGTTGGCCGCGCACTTCGTGGAGGGCTTCGCGCAGGTGGCTTGGGCCGAGGTGGCCATCGAGCAGACCCTGTGGGAGAGGATACGCGTAGACGGCGAGCCCCATCCTCATGCCTTTTCCGGCGCGGGATCGGCCCGCCGCACGAGCCTCTCGCGCCGCGAGCGCGACGGCGCGAGACTCCGCGTCCGCGGAGGCATCGCGGGCCTGGAGGTCATCAAGACGACGGGCTCCCGATTCAGCGGCTTCCTCGTGGACGAGTTCACCACCCTGCGCGAGACCGAGGACAGGATCCTGGCGACCTGCATCGACGCGACCTGGGACTTCCCCGCCGAGGGCTCGGACTACAACGGCGCATTCGAGACCGCCAGCCGGATCATCCCCCGGACCTTCGCACTGCATGACAGCCATAGCGTCCAGGAGACGATCTACGCGATGGGCGAGGCTCTCCTGGCCGAGGCGCCCGCCATTTCCTCGGTCAGCTTCAGCCTTCCCAACCGACATCGCATCGCGGTGAACCTGGAACCGTTCCGCATGACCAACGCCAACGATATCTTCGTGACGACGAGCGAGCCCTTCGGCATCATCTCGGGCACCGTCGCGAGGGAATGAAGCCATGGGCAGGCTGAGCACCCATGTCCTGGATACCAGTCGCGGCGCGCCGGCGGCCGGCATGGGCATCGAGCTCTTCCGCCGGGATCATGGCGAGGCCGGAGGGCCCGAGGCCGTGGCCATTGCCTCCGCGTCCGTGAACGCGGACGGCCGAACCGATGCGCCGCTGCTCGAAGGCGCCGCCCTCCTCCCCGGCCCCTATCGCCTGGTGTTTCACGTCGGCGAGTATTTCCGGGATCAGGGCCATCCGGACGCGGGACTCTTCCTGGAAGACGTGCCGGTGGACTTCGTCGTGAGGGATCCGGAAGGGCGGTACCACGTGCCGCTCCTGGTCTCTCCCTGGTCCTACACTACCTACCGCGGGAGCTGAAGAAATGATATACGACCTTGTGATTCGCGGGGCCTCCGTCGTGAGGGCGAACGGAATGGAGGCTCTCTGCATCGGAATCGGAGACGGCCGCATCGCCGAGATGGCACCCGAGCTCTCGGGCGAGGCGAAGGAAACGATCGACGCGCGGGGGCTGCTTCTCTTTCCGGGCGTGATCGATGCCCACGTGCACTTCAACGACCCCGGCCGATCGGAATGGGAGGGAGTCGCTTCCGGCTCCAACGCCCTCGCGGCCGGCGGAGGGACCTGCTTCATCGATATGCCGCTGAATTCCTCTCCGCCGACCCTCGACGCCCCGTCCTTCGCGGCCAAGCTCGCCGCCTGCGGCAAAGCGGCGCGCACGGATTTCGCCCTGTGGGGAGGCTTGACTCCCGACAATCTCGACCATCTGGAGGCCCTGGCGGATTGCGGGGTCGCGGGCTATAAGGCATTCATGTCCGGCAGCGGCATCGACGACTTCCGCCGATGCGACGACGAGGATCTGTATCGGGGCATGCGCGTCGCCGCCAGCCGAGGGCTTCCGGTCGCCGTGCACGCGGAAAGCGAGGCCTTGGTCGGCGCTCTTTCCGCGGAGGCGCGCGCCGCGGGCCGCGCTTCGGCGCGGGACTTTCTGGCTACGCGTCCGGTGGATGCTGAGACCCGGGCCATCTCCCGCGCCATCGTCATCGCGGCGGAGACGGGCTGCAAACTCCATGTAGTCCACACGAGCTCGGCTCGCGGAGCGCGGCTCATCCGCGAGGCCGTCGCCGCCGGGCTCGCGGATGTCAGCTGCGAGACTTGTCCCCACTACCTGTTCTTCACGGACTCCGACGTCGAGCGGCTCGGCGCCAGGGCGAAGTGCGCCCCTCCCCTGCGGCCCGCCGCGGAACGGGACGCCCTCCTGGCCCTCGTCGCGCAGGGCCTGGTGGACACCATAGGGTCGGATCATTCCCCGGCGCCTCTTTCAATGAAGGAGGCCGCCGATTTCTTCGATGCCTGGGGAGGAATCAGCGGGGTCCAGTCCACGCTTCGCGTCATGCTTACGCTTCCGATAGCCTTACCCCTCCTCTCGCGTCTTCTCTCGGACAACGTGGCGCGCCGTTTCGGCCTGTCGGGCAAGGGCGGCCTGCAGGTCGGGGCGGACGCGGATTGCACCCTTGTCGATCTCTCGGAAACGCCGATAGTATCGTCAGAGGAGCTGTTCGACCGCCACCGCTTGAGCCCCTACGTGGGCAGTCCCCTGCGCGGCAGGATAAAGCGAACCCTTCTGAGAGGCCGTACCGTCTTCCGGGACGGCGCTCTCGTCGGCGATCCGGAAGGACGCTTCATCCGCCCCGAGCGATGACGAGACGCGAATAAGCCCCGGCCCCGGAGGCTCGACGCCCATGAGCGAATTCACAGTCACCATCAACGGAAAGCCGGTTTCGGTAACGAACGAAGCCCCCACGACGACGCTGCTCAATTTCCTGCGCTCTCGCGGATACACGGGCGGGAAGGAAGGCTGCGCCGAGGGAGATTGCGGGGCCTGCACGGTCGCGCTGCTGGATCGCGACGCCGCGGGCAAGCCCAGCTATCGCGCCATCAACAGCTGCATCGCCCTTCTCCCCATGTTCGCCGGCCGGGAGATCGTGACGGTTGAAGGCCTGGCCGCGGGGAACAGGCTCCACCCGGTGCAGGCGCACATGGTCGAGCAATACGGATCCCAATGCGGCTATTGCACGCCCGGCTTCGTCATGTCCCTTTTCGAGGCCTATTACCGCGACGATTGTCGGGACGCGCGGCAGCTCAGCGACCAGCTGGGAGGCAATCTCTGCAGATGCACGGGCTACCGCCCCATTCGCGACGCCGCGCTTGGCGCTTTGGCGCAACGGGACGCCGAAGAAGCCGAGGGCGGAGACCCTTTCCGCGCCCGTCTGGGCAGGCCCGTAGAGAGCCTGCCGGCCCTCGGCTACGAGGCGCAGGGGGAGAGCTTCTTCAGGCCGACGAGCCTCGCCGATCTCTTCGCCCTCATGAAGAAGCATCCTGAGGCCCGGCTGGTGGCGGGCGCCACCGAAATAGGCGTCGAGATCAATAAAAAGAACGCCTCCTTCCCCATCCTCGTCTCGACGGAAGGAGTTCCCGAGCTCACCCGCATCGAGGCCGGCCCGGGCGCCTGGAGGATCGGAGCCGCGGCTACCTTCACTGCCATTGAAGAATCGATGTCCGGCGAATACCCTTCCCTGGCAAGGATGCTTCGGGTCTTCGCCTCGCGCGGCATCCGAAACCGCGCAACCATGGGCGGGAACATCGCTACGGCTTCGCCGATCGGCGACAGCGCGCCGGTCCTCCTTACCCTCGATGCCGTCCTGGCCCTTGCCTCGGCCGGAGGCGAGCGGAGGGTGGCGATTTCCGATTTCTTCTTAGGCTACCGCTCGACTGCCCTGCGCCCGGGAGAGATCCTCCTCGCCATAGTCGTGCCGCGCCTGCCTCAGGTCGAGGGAATTACCCGGAGAATGGATTTCCTCAAGGTATCGAAGAGACGGGAACTCGACATAAGCATAGTCGCGGGCGCCTTCCGCGCCGAAGCGGACGCGCAGGGGATCGTGCGCCTGGCGCGCATCGCCTACGGCGGGGTCGCGCTGAAGTCGTCGCGGGCCTACAAGGCGGAGGAGGCCCTCCTGGGCCGCAGGCTCGAGGATGCGCAGGCGGCGGTCGCGGAGGCGCTCCGCGGCGAATTCCAGCCCATCGACGACGTACGGGGGAGCGCCGCGTATCGCCGCGGCCTCATCGTGAGTCTATGGGAGAAATTCGCGAGAGGGGAGCGCAGCGTCGCTAACGACGGCGACCTGGACTTCGAATTGGGAGAGAAATTTCCCGGCGCCGACGCTTCCCGCGCTCTCGAGCACGAGAGCGGCAGGGGCCACGTCACCGGCGGGGCCCAGTACGTCGACGATGTCGCCAGGCGCAGGCCCATGCTCGAAACCTGGCCGGTCTGCTCCCCCTACGCTCGCGCGCGGATCAAGTCGCGCAACGCCGAGAAGGCCCGCGCCGCTCCGGGAGTGGCCGCCGTCCTGATGGCCGAGGACGTGCCGGGGGAGAACAACGTCGGCACGGCGCGGCACGACGAGCCTCTCTTCGCCAAGGACGAGGTCCTGTACCACGGACAGATCGTCGCCCTCGTGGTCGGCGCCTCTCTGAAGGAATGCCGGCTCGCCGCGGCCATGGTGGAAGTGGAGTACGAGCCTCTCCGGCCGATCCTCGGCATAGCCGAGGCGATCGCCCGGGACAGCTATCTCACCGAGCCGCATGAGCTGCGCAGGGGGGATTGCGAGAAAGCCCTCGCCGATGCCCCGCGCAGGCTGGAAGGCGAGTTCGATTCCGGAGGCCAGGAGCATTTCTATCTCGAGACCCATGCCGCCTGGGCGGAGCCGGGAGAGAAGGGCACGCTATTCATAAGCTCCTCCACCCAGCATCCCTCCGAGATACAGACCATCGTGGCGGAGGTGCTCGGCCTAGCTCGCAGCAGCATCGTCGTCCAGGCCCCGCGCATGGGCGGCGGCTTCGGCGGCAAGGAGGTGCAGGGCAACACCTTCGCGGCCCTGGTGGCGCTGGCTGCGATGAGTACGGGCAGGCCGGTGCGCATGCAGCTAGATCGCGACCTCGACATGACGATCACGGGCAAGCGCCATCCCTTCCATTCGCGGTTTTCCGTGGGCTACGACGACGAAGGACGCCTCCTGGCGGCGCGCGTGGTGCTCGTCTCCGATGGAGGATGGTCTCTGGACCTTTCCCAACCTATCCTGGACCGCGCCCTCTTCCACCTCGACAACGTCTACTACATCCCCGCCGTGGATTTCAGCGGACGTGTCGTGCGGACGAATACCACTTCTCACACGGCCTTCCGCGGATTCGGCGGACCCCAGGCCATGCTCGTCATGGAGGAGATCATGGACCGCGTGGCCCGAAATCTCGGGCTGCCGCCCGAGCGGGTGCGCGCCGCCAACCTTTATCACGGCAGCGGAGAGACGAATACGACCCACTATGGCCAGGAGATAGGCGACAACCGGCTCAATGCCATATGGGAGCAGGTCCAGGCCCAGGCGGGCTTCGCCGAGCGCCGCCGTGAGATCGATCTCTGGAATGGTCGGCACTCCGGCGTCAAGCGTGGTTTCGCGATTACGGCGGAAAAGTTCGGGATTTCCTTCACGCGGGACGCGTACAATCAAGGGGGTGCCCTGGTCATCGTCTACCAGGACGGCAGCGTCCAGGTGAACCATGGCGGTACGGAGATGGGCCAGGGTCTGCACACGAAGGTGCTCGGCGTCGCGATGCGCGAGTTGGGCCTTCCCGCCGAAAGCTTCCGGATGATGCCGACGAGCACGGACAAGGTGCCGAACACCTCGGCCACCGCGGCCTCGTCGGGAGCCGACCTGAACGGCGCGGCAGTTCGGAATGCATGCGCGACCCTCCGCGAGAGGCTCGCGCCCGTAGCGGCCGCCCTTCTCGCCGCGAAGCTAGGCGGTTCCGTAGCTCCCGGCCAGGTCCTGTTCTCGGGCGGATTCGCGCGCCTCGCCGGCCAAGCCGGAGCGGAAGTGCCTTTCGCGGCCGTCTGCGCGGAGGCCTATCTGCAGCGCGTCAGCATGTCGGCGCTCGGCTACTATTATACGCCGGGCATCGGCTGGGATTGGCAGAGCTCGCAGGGTCATCCCTTCTATTACTTCGCCTGCGGAGCCGCGGTCAGCGAAGTCGAGGTCGACGGATACACGGGGATGCACAGGGTACTGCGCGTGGACATCGTGCACGACGTCGGGGACAGCTTGAATCCGGGCGTAGACCGGGGTCAGATCGAAGGCGGCTTCGTGCAGGGAATGGGCTGGCTCACGCGGGAGGAGCTGCGCTGGGACAAGGAGGGGCGCCTCCAGACGCACGGCGCGAGCACCTACCAGATACCAGCGATTAGCGACGCCCCTCTCGAGTTCCACGTAACCCTCCTGCCCGAAGCCGCGCAGAAAGGCACGATACACGGCAGCAAAGCCGTAGGAGAGCCTCCCCTCATGCTCTCTATCTCGGTTCGCGAGGCGATCCGCGACGCCATCGCCGCTTTCGGCCGTCCGGGCGGCGAAGTCCGTCTCCCTTCTCCCGCCACGGGCGAGGCCGTCTTCGCCGCCATCCAGGAGCGGATCCGGCGCTGAACACTTCAGCGCGCGTCCTCTTTCCCGGCGCAGTCGCGGCAGCGGCCGTAGAGTATCCTTCGCGCCGCTTCGACGCGGAATCCCCTGGGACCCTTCTCGGGCGGCCGCGATCGGTCCGGAGGCAGATCGAATATGCGACCGCAGCGGGTGCAGTAGGCATGGTCATGTACCGAAGTGTCGGGGTCGTAGTTCACCTGTCCCCTTGCGACCCTGATTTCTAGGAGGAGCCCGGCCTCGACGAGGCGGCGAAGCGTATTGTAGACCGTGGCGAGCGCCATGCTCGGATGATCGGCGCGGAGCGCCTGGAAAACCTCTCCCGCGGAAGGATGGGACTCGTTCCCCTCGATATAGCCGAGGATCGCCATCCTCTGCGGAGTCAGCTTCAATCCCAGGCGCCGGAGCGCGGCAGCGCTATCCATCATGCGGTGAAGTATAGCTCCTTCCCGCGCTGGCTTGTCTGCATGGTCTTGCCGCCTTTCTTGAAGTTGGCGGGACAAACCTCGCCGACCTCCTCGAAGGTCTGCAGGGCGTCGATGATCCGGAGGGCCTCATCGGTCGAGCGTCCCAAGGGCAGGTCGTTGACGAGCTCGTGCCGCACCAGGCCGGATTTGTCGATCAGGAAGAGCCCGCGCAGGGCCACGCCCGAATCTAGAAGCACGCCGTAGTCGGCCGATATCCTCTTTGTGATGTCGGCGACCAGGGGAAAGCCGATCTTCCCGATCCCGCCCTTCGACCGCTCCTGCTCGCGCCACGCGTGGTGGGAATACTCGCTATCCACGGAGACGCCGATCACCTGGACGTTGCGCTTCTCGAACTCCCCGAGCGCGGCGTCGAAGGCCAATATCTCCGTCGGGCACACGAACGTGAAGTCCATGGGGTAGAAGAAAAGGACGACATATCTGCCCTTGAAGCCCGAGAGCTTGAACCCCTCCTTGATCGCGCCGTCGGGGAGGACGGCGTTCGCGCTGAAATCCGGCGCCGCCTTCGTAACCAATGAACCCATCAAGAACCTCCTTGAATTAGAATGATTACTATCGTAGAGTCATTCTAAATAGAATTCAAGGAGGTGGGATCATTCCTCCGGGGAGGGTGGGGCTTTGATCAGCATCTACGATGAGCTGTCGACGAAGATAGGCTTGGGCGCGAGGCGCGGCGCCCGCGACGGGGCGAGACGAGATCTCGGTCTTCTCCTTTTTGCTCAACGAAATCTCTTGAGCGATCTCTGGAAGGCTGCCGAACGCTTACCGGCCTCCTCGAAGCTGAAGCCTCGGGGGACCTGCGCGAAGCCGTCGAAAGGCTCAGGCCGCTTTTCGGGGAGAGAGCGGGATGAAACAGGGCGAAAATCCCTGTTGACAGATTCCGCCGATCGCTTAAAATAGGACAATAATTATCCTGCTTCATTAAGGGAGCGGGTCCAGTTGGCGGGGCCGGAGAAGATGCTGGT
>Ga0181520_10004952_pt1 | contig 21741 bp, 13 predicted proteins | sample PEATcosm2014_Bin_29_FD_132451 | JGI IMG/M metagenome (GOLD analysis project Ga0181520, IMG submission 132451) | Peatland microbial communities from MTU Mesocosm Facility, Houghton, MI, USA - PEATcosm2014_Bin02_30_metaG | ecosystem: Environmental > Terrestrial > Soil > Wetlands > Peat | place... | reverse complement strand
GATCCGATACAAGACCACGCCACCGTGAAAGATCTTCTTCTCTGCTCTGTCCCATGCCTCAAGAATGCCGCGCAAATCCTCATGACACAAGATGTGGTTCGCATAGCGCTCACGTTCTGAGACCCTTTACACCGAAGGCTCCAACGACTTCGTTTCCTCCATCGCTGCTTCGATTGCTACCGGGTGGAGCGAACCAGTTCCCGGGCGGGATTACCTCCCGCTGTGGATCAGCGCCTTTTCACGGCGCACTGAATGAAGCAGGTTAAGGCCCACAAGTTCCTGTGCCGCCTTCAGCGAGACTCCGGCCAAGATAAGCCTGGAGCAGAAACTGTGGCGTAGGCAGTGCTAGCTGAAATCGTTGATCTCGGCTTCCTTTACGGCTTCGTTGAACCAGTGGCGGAGAGCATCCGGGCCAAACTCCTTCCCTGTGGCGACTGAAAAGATGCCAGAACTGTCCCTTCATTCGGTCAGGTGCATAGCCCTCACTAAACTCCTACTCGTTCCCTATCTTGCGAACGGTTTCAATTAGCCTCTTAAACTCTTCATTGTCCGATGCGCTCTTCCAGCGGTTAGCGAACTTGCACACGACCTGAAGATTGCCCTTCTCGTAGTGGCCATTGGAATCAATGCGGTCCAGCGAGCAGTGCAGTTCATGGTCGCCGTCTACGCCCTGATGGAGCATTTCGAGCCCTGTCAATGCGCAGATTCCTTCTTGATCTTCGAGAAGCTCGATGATGTATTTCTCAAGGTCGATCTTGGAGGGAAAGAGAACCTGCTTGTCCTTTTTCTCCACTATTGAGATTTGCCCGCTCTGTTTTGCTGTATTCCAGGCGGTGTCTGCCATGTAAGCTGCGGACCTCTCCAGAGGAGTAAAGATCTTGACGGACCCTTTGCCTGAACGATCCTGCTTTGCCTGCCAGTTTGGCCTGCTTTCCCATTGGTCCAGGCTGGTGCCGTTGATCAGCGCAGTTGCATATAGCGCGTTGTCGCCTGCCAACTGCTGGAAGGTGCCCTCGGTCAACAGGAAGTCCCTTGCCTTGGGATGAATGGCCCGCCATTGCAGCCGAGCCCCTTTTTTGTTTGTGCAAGACCATGGAAGGCATTTCTTATGGTAGATGTACACCGTCTTGAAGCCGCCGAAAGGGTGCTGGTCTTCAATGATCTCGCCAACCGCCGCCTCATTGGACGAGACGGTCCACCAAAGATCCTCTTTTTCTCGATGAATCCAGATGTCACCCGCCGTTGCCATAAAAATGGTATTGAGATTGAACCAGCGCGAGGCCACTGGCGTAATGACAGGACGTTTCTCCCTGCTCCGATAAACCCTCTGCGCTTCGGCTATATATCCATCCCGATCATTTTTGAGCCAGTAGGGATGAACCGTAATGCCGTCCTGCACCGTAATGGTTGAGCGCTTCAAGCACTCTGGCCAGTAGACATTCTCTCTTCCGAAGTTCGCGATGAAGGTTTTCATGCATATCCCTCCAATTCTTCAGGCCGCTGATTCCGCGTATGTTTCACAGAATGTCATATGCATAGAAAGCAGCGATTCAAAGTCGACGGTATTCTCGTGAGGGGCAAGGTCGTAGGCGAGACAGAATTCAATGTCCTTGCGTGATATGTAATTCTGGTGGATAAAATTGATCTTGATTTCCTGCTCAGGATCTGCATATTGGCGGGCATCAAAGTCTCCGCTCTCTTGCAAGAACTGGCCATAAACATCCAAGACCACTGGTTTCATGTGGCTTTGGATGTTGGCGACCTCGCGCATCATCTTGCCTATTTCTGCGTCGATACTCTTCTGGTCATTGAATAGGACTGTGCCTGTTGGATGGGCAACCTGGTTTCTGTTCTTCAGAAACCTGGAAAACTCTCCTACCTGCTGATTCTCGCACCCAAGCAACTTGAAAAAGCGGAAAATCTCCGATTCCTTCAGCTTCTCGTAAAATGCAAACGGTGTACTTGCTTTAAGCAGATCGGCTTCTTTGGTTGATTGAAAACCAATCAGCGCATTTTTGAAGTCCTGCTCACGGACGTGGCGGATGCGCCATAGAGAGAAGCTGACGAAGCTCATGTACAAAAGATGGAAAGCCAGGCAGGAGAATTCGAACTTGCCGCCCTCGTAGTTGCTCTGAAAGGACTCCCAGAGGAAGCGAATGTAAGCTTCCTCTGAACTGGACCGAAAGGACACCGGCAAATAGTCGGCAAGTGCGAAAGCTTCGTCCATGGTTTATGCCTCCGCAGCGATGGACTCGTCTTCGCCCCAGATGCGGGCGAGGGTGGCCTGAATCTTCTTCTCGAAGCGGGCGATCAGCTGGCGATTAGCAGCGACCAGCTCCTGCTCGGCTTCGAGTTCGGCAACGATGGCTTTCTGTGTGACGAGATTTGGAAGTGGAATTTCCCTTTCGTATACTGTCGTCTGCGAGATTGAAGGTTGCCCACCAACTTTAGCGAACTGGTTCAGATTCAGCTGAGTCAAAAGTTGAGCTAAATATCGCAGCTCAATCTTTTGTTTGAATTCTGTGACGTAGAGCGCGTTGTCTGTGATCCACGCTCTTGGCTCGGTGATATGAACTGCGCCACAGTATGCGCCGACACGACCGATGACGACATTCGGCTCTTCCAGAAAATACTCGGAGTGGGTACCTGTTTTGCCATTTCCCCCGTAGACAGGATACTGACCTTCTTGCATGTTGGCCTGAGTCAGCCCGCGTCCGCTTGAAAGTTTCAAAACGTCGCTAAGCGAAACCATCGGCCAGTCGGGGTGGATGGCGATGTGGGGGCGGTAGTTGTCGAGAACGGCGCGGGCACCGTCGATGACTTTCTGGTAGCCATCGATCTCCGCCACAATCTCCTCCTGCACTTCCAGCGGCGGCAGGGGAATCTCGTACTCTCTCAGCTTTGAGAAGTGACGCTGGTATCCGCTGGCTTCCAATGGCCTCTCCCGAAGCAGGTAGTAGAGGAACCACGGGTCGAGGGTTTCAACGGTCTGGAGGATCTTTATTCCATCTGCGCCTTGAGCAAAGGGTGTCTCGATCATCTTTATTGCGCAGGTGTGATCGCCGAAGATCACCAACGGTTTGATGGGATGAACTAGGGTTGATTCGTCGTCTGTCCATCCCGCAATGTACTCCTGAGATTGATCGATGATTGGAAATCGGCCGGATTCACTAAATGATGTCTTCTGAATCTTCGCGGGTGGCGTAATCGTTTCAACTAGGGACTCAATCTTGTACCAAGGATAATTTGTGGATTGCGGCTCGCCTTCCCGATACCTCTCCCCGCTGAGGTTGTAATCGCCATTCGCTCTGATCTTTTCCTTCGGCACGACTAGGCCACAAGTGGACTGAAGGTCGTCGGCGGGTTTGTGGTTCCGCAATGCATGGAAGTAGGCGTCAATCTCGGCTTTTACCTGCGGCAAGTCGCTTCCATCCATGACGCGGCGCTGAGCGCCGAGGCTGAAACCGTCATTCTCAACCTTGAAGAAGCCGATGGTGTCGCTCTGTTTGGCAAGGGATTTGTCGAGAATGAGGATGGAGGTCTTCACGCCAGAGTAGGGATTGAAGCAGCCCGCTGGAAGGGAGATGACGGCAACAAGCGAGTTTTCGACGAGCATCTTTCGGAGATCCTTGTAGGCGTTCTGGCTCTGGAAGATGATGCCTTCGGGGACGATGATTCCGGCGCGGCCTGCGGGCGTGAGATGCTCGGCCATGTAATCGACAAAGAGGACTTCGCTGCGCTTGGCCTGGATGGAGAACCGCTTGTGCGGCTTGATGCCGCCCTTTGGGGACATGAAAGGCGGATTGGCAAGGATGACGTCGGCGGTTTCCTTCCAGCGTTCTTCCTGTGTGAGAGTGTCGTATTCGTAGATGTGCGGGAGGGGGAAGCCGTGCAGGTAGAGATTCACCAGCGAGAGGCGGACCATGTCCGGCGAAATGTCGTATCCCCTGATGTTCTGGACCAGACGCGCTTTTTCATCCGGGGTGAGCTTGATCTTATGCTTGGCGTCCCGGTTGGCGCGGAGAATGTGCTTGTAGGCAGAGATGAGGAAGCCAGCGGTGCCGCAAGCCGGGTCGAGAATGGTTTCGTTCTTCTTGGGATCGACGATGGAAACGATGAAGTCGATGATGTGGCGCGGGGTGCGGAACTGGCCGGCATCGCCCTGGGAGCCGAGCACGGAAAGCAGATATTCGAAGGCATCGCCGAGACGCTCGGAGTGGTCATAGCTGAACTCGTCGATGATCTTGAGGAAGCTTTTCAACGTCTCCGGGTCGCGGTAGGGCAGATAGGCGTTCTTGAAGATGTCGCGAAAGAGAGCCGGGATGCCGGGGTTTTGCGGCATCGTGGTGATGCCTTCCGCGTAGAGGTTGAGGGTCTCATGACCGCCGAGACCGGCGCGCATGAGCTTGGCCCAGCCAAAGCGGGCGAAGTCGCCGGTGAAAAACTTGCGCTTGCCGCCCAGTTCCTCGGATTCGGCGTCCATGTCGTCCATGAACTTGTAGATGAGGGCGATGGTGATCTGCTCGACCTGGGATTTGGGGTCGGGAACCTTGCCGACGAGAATGTCGCGGGCGGTATCGATGCGTCGTTTGGTGTCTGTGTCGAGCAATGTGGTCCTTTAGGAGACGAATTGGTTCAGGGAAACGTAATCCTTGACGTATTCGGGAATAAGCGTCCGGTACGCTGCCGGGACCGCTTTGAATTCGCGGGTTGAGAAAGATGGATTGGTGGCAAGGTCGGTGAATTGCCGGGTTTCAATGATGTGGCGAATCTGATCGCTGGAGACGTATGCCTTGAAGTAGTTTTTCATGGCGGGGATGGCCTCGGCCTCCTGCGGCTTGCGGTCGGCCACGAATTTGGCAAACTCCTCTTCCAGCAGATCGTCCTTCGACTTGAAGCGCGGAATCAGGCCGAAGCTCTTCTCCAGAATCTCACGCAGGCTGAGACGCCGGTCAACGGCGGCAGCGCGGCGAAGCTTTTCGAGGGTAAAGAACTCCTCTGGTTTGTTGAAGATCTCGCGGTTGACGTAGTCGATGACCTTGTCCCATTGGCCCGCTTCCACATTGGCTGCGATGGTTGGGTCTTCGTGGACGACATGCTCGAAGCTGCGGAAGAACTCGCGGTCAATGCGCATTCCCTGCGGGCCTACGGGCTGCTCCTTAATGGTGGAAAGGATGTCTTCGCCGACGTGGTTGTAGATGCCGCCCGCGATGACGACAGGGCCGCCCCCATCTGTGGGCTCTCCGGATGCGCCGGGACCGAATTGCGGGAGGTGGAGGACCTCGTCGTAGTTAAACTCTTCCTCAAAATACTGGCAATTGGCGAAGAAGTCGAAGAGCTTGTAGGAGGTTTTCTGGCAGGCGCCGAGGTCAGACTTGTGCGCCTTATCGTCCAGCTCCTCAAGAAAGCTGTGCTTGCGGGTGCCGCGCCCCTTGATCTGGATGAAGTCGGTGGGGGAAAAGATGGGCCGGAAGAGTCCGAGGTTAAGGATGTCGGGGCAATCGTAGCCGGTGGTCATCATGCCTACCGTCACGCAGACGCGGGCCTTGCTGGTTTTGTACGTGGGAAGGAAATTGGCGGTGCCAAGCAGTTTGTTGTTGGTAAAGTTGATGGTCATCTGCTGGGCGTCGTCGATTTGGGAAGTGACCTGGACGGCAAAATCGGACTGGTATTTGCCGGGAAACATCTTGTCGGCCATCAGGTTGAGAATCTGAGCGATTTTTCCGGCGTGGTTCTGGCTGACGGCAAAGACGATGGATTTGCCGACTTCGCCGCTGATGGGATCGCGCAATGCACGCTCAAGGAAGGTTTTGCAGAATAGCTCGTTGGTTCCCTCGGCGATGAACTTCTTTTCGTAGTCTCTCTGGCCGTAGCTTTGGCTCTGTTCTCCGCCGTCTTCGTCTTTGAAATCAACGATAAAGCCCTGCTCCGAGAGGAGCTGCGTGGTAATGCCCGTCCTGGCATCGACGACGGTCGGATTGATGAGGTAGCCCTCCTTTACCCCGTCGAGCAGGGTGTAACGGAAGGTGGGCTCGCTGTTTTCGCAGCCGAAAGTCCGGTAGGTGTCGAGCAGGAGGCGTCGTTCGTATTCGCGCGGGTCCTTGGTGGTGGGCTTCGGCTTGTCGAACTTCTTGAGGTAATCCTTTGGGGTTGCCGTGAGGCCGAGCTTGTAGCCGATGAAGTAGTCAAATACAGCGCGGGCGTTTCCGCCGATGGAGCGGTGCGCCTCGTCCGAGATGACCAGATCGAAGTCGGTAGGCGAAAAGAGGGTCTGATACTTGTTGTTGAAGAGGAAGGACTGGACCGTACTGACGACAATTTCAGCGTGCCGCCAGTTGTCGCGGTTCTCCTTGAAGATGACAGTCTTGTAGTCAGGGGTGAGGAGAGCCGCGAAAGCCTTTTTCGCCTGGTCCTCCAGTTCGAGACGGTCTACAAGGAAAAGCACGCGGCTGGCATTGCCTGAGCGCAGAAAGAGCTTGATGATGGCGGCGGCGGTGAGTGTCTTCCCGGTGCCGGTAGCCATTTCCAAGAGGAACCTGTCTTTATCAGCCTTGACCGCAGCCTGGACGGCATGAACGGCGTTCTCCTGGTAGGGCCGCAGGAATCGGAGCCGATTCACCTCGATAAAGCCGGGACGCTCGGCCTCATTGAGCCATGCGGCCTCGGCCTGGTAGCCCGGACGCTTGGTCAGAACGATGTAGTCGCTGCCTACCCGTTCTTCAATAAGGCGCTGCGGGTTTGGCTCGACCTGCTTATAGCCTTCAACGGACCTGGGCGTGGGGAATGAAGTGATGATGTAGGGGTTTCCGCGGCCTAAATCCCAGAAATAATGCAGATTACCGTTGGAGAGGATGACAAAGCGGCAATTCTGCGACCGGGCATATTTGCGGGCCTGCTCTTTGCCAACCAGAGGGCTCTTGTCCTCCGCTTTCGCTTCAAGAACGATGAGCGGGAAGCCCTTTTCGTTGAGCAGGAGGAAGTCGATGAAGCCCAGCTTGGTCTTTTCGAAGTTCTCGCCGAGATCGTCGAGGTCATGCTGACTGAGTTTGATCGTCTGTTCGAGCCGAATATTCGCGGGCTGACCGCCCTGCGGAAAGAACCGCCAGCCAGCCGCTTCCAGAAGATTGTTGATTTTGATCCGCGCCGTCGCTTCTTTCATCGTTTCGTCGGCTCCGAATGCCCCTGTCCGTGACCGTTCGGCCAACGAACGGACAGACAAATCGGCTTTCAATTCAACATTTTATGCAGATAAGCATAACACTCGGCTCGTTTTGGTGGCACCGCCGTCATCCTCCATGCTGACTCCCGGAGCGTTAGAAGAACAGGCTTAGCGATCGCGAACACGGCTTCTGAGCGCATTACTGACCCGCCTGAGCCAGTTTCCGGTGTGAAATACCCGAGGACGGAGGTATTCATATTCGTTACGAATCTCGGCCTTGTTCAGCCGGATAATCGACCGCCAGCTGGCAGGAAGAATGTATACAGCATTTCCCTCGAAGGGAGATTCCAAGACAACGTTGCTTGTGCCAGCAAACTCGAAAACAACATACCCCAACCAGGACTTGTCTCCGACGTAGTGCGCAACAGGGTTGAGCAGTTCAATCTGTCTGAATCGATCCCGATCTAACCACCGACCATTAAAGCTGTATGAGTGAGCGTGGGATTGTCTGCTTTTGCGTTCAATGGCCTCCCAAACCTCTTTTTCTCCTGGTGGGAGCAGTTCAAACGGAAATGTCTCTGCAATCCGAGATGGGAGCAGAACCTCTTCTTCTGAAGAATCGCAGCTTGCGAAGTGCTGCTCTTTGAGTTGTGGCAGAGCCACTGCTCCGCATCCTTGGGGATCGGGCACTGGCTTTTTCTGGGTAGCCTGCTTCGGAACCGGCATATAGACGATTGGAAGACCATATATGTTGGGGATGGCGATCCTGCCCGAGGACTGATCAAGTGCCCATCCAGGGTACTGTTCCCTCATATGGCTCTTCAAGTACCGCCTCATAACCTTGCAACCGCAAGCTGCGCATGTAACGAAAGCGCTATTGTTTGCACTTTCTGCAGAGTCCTTCTGCACCGCCGCGCTTCCTTCTGGATGAATTTTGGCAAGGTGCTTCGCAAGGTTCTTCAGCTTAATCCTGCTCGAGCAGACTTTGCAGGTGCCTAAATCATTTCCATTCGCGGTTTCATGGTTGGCCACTGGCACCCTCAAAACTCCACCGGGATGTGCTTTTGCAAGATGCTTCTCTCGATTCTTATTCTTGATCAGGCATTTGCACAGCTCGCAATGTGAGAACAGTTCCCCTGCAATCGCAGGGGCTATTTTCAGCCCAACAAGTTTGTCCTTCGCTTGTCGTCCTCTGTTCGTCCCGGAGTCAGAAGGACTTGGATCAGCGGCTGGCTTCTTCAGGGATGCTAGATAGGCATCTATATAGGCTTTCGTCGCAGGGACAGCGGCGGGCGCGGCGACAGATCTTGCCATTGCCTGCAGAGCAGGCCTAATCAACGATTGTCCTGGGAAGGCTTCACGAACGGTGGAAGTTTCTTTCTTTTGTTTCGCTTGAGCAGCTTCATTTACCGGTTGACTTTCAATCGCAGATCCCATTTAAAACAGGATCATACACCCTACAATTGGGGCTACCACTTTGAGTGAGGATACCGAAGGCCGTTATTCTTTTAGGCTGGTCCGCAAGAATACCTCAGATGGCCCGTAGCGGCGCTGCTCGCCGCACAGCGGGCAAGTGACACCACGTTGTCCGCACTGCTTGGTAAAGCGCAAATATGTCAGGAGGAGAGTCAAAAGGACCGTGGAATAAACGGAGGGGATCCGCGAAGCGAAGATGGTTCCCCTTATGCCGCTAAAGCCTCTTAACGCTCTGGAGGGCCGCACAGTCTTGGCATCCCGGGCAAGTGGGTTTTTAACACCTGCCCAGATGCCACACGGCGAGTGCGGGGCCTGGGGCAGAGCCCAGAGAAGGCTTTCACTGGTTCCTGTGCGTAGATTCTGCCGTAGAGTCAATGACATCGCACAAATCACAGGGCTGGCCCCAGTGTCACGGCGTTATCATACCCATATCAAACAGACTTGGGGGTATGCACGTGGAACCCAAAGCAATCCCAATAGAGACGACTGGGGAGTTTCTTGATTCTCTTGGCGATGATCTAAAAAGAAACGATAGCGTAGATGTCACCTTAGTGGACATTCTGAAGACGCACATTCTTAAAGCTGCACCTGACCAGAACGCAGTTGCAAAGGCCAAAGACGCGATTCTTAAGCTTGCCGGTGAGCGAGCAAGCAAGCTTAAGTCGGAGGTCACCAATGGCTGATCCGTATTTCCTCAAATCGTTGGAACTTGCCGGATTTCGTGCTTACCTTCAGCCCAAGATCTTCGATTTCAGCAAAAAGCGGTGCTTAGCGATCTTCGCGCCCAATGGCAGTGGAAAATCCAGCATTATTGATGCCCTGGAATTCATGTTCTCCAAGGATGGGACGCTTGAACGGCTCGGGCTGCGTACCATTAACAACCAAGCAGGCCCGATCGCACTCGCACACAACCTCGCTGATGAGGCCAAGATCGCACCGTCAGTTACAATCAGCGTCATCTCTGGCAAAGATGCTTACAACGGGACTCGTTCAGCGGTGGGAGTAAAGCGACCTATTCCACAGGTCGCGACCGTCGTAAACGCTTGTTTTGCGGTACCGCCAATCATTCGTGGCCATGCTCTGCGAACATTCGTTGAAATTCATACCCCAGAACAGCGCTATGCGGACGTTGCCAACTGGCTGCAGCTAGGTCCCCTAGTTGAGGTCCAGAAAAATATCCGGTCATTACGCACCCAAGTAAAAGCTGCGGCAGAAGACAAAGCGGGATTGCAGCGTACGGACACCCAGCTTGCTAGGGATACAGCACAAGCTGTGAAGTCTTGGGACGAGACTGCGGTTCTTGCCTATGCCAACACAACGGTCCTAGCACCGCTCGACACGACCCTTGTGTTCGCTACTTTGGCCTCAAATGATCCGGCCTATGGCGAACTGGCCTCCCGCGCCAACGCGGAAGAAAATAAAATAGGTCTCGCAGGACTGCGACAGATCCACAACACAGTCGCCTCCTTGTGGGAGGAGAAGATAGACACCGAAAGCGGTGAGGCCGTCATGAGCGGCGCGATTCCAAATTTCGATAAAGCCGTCGCGACGCTATCACTCGCTGCTCGCAAAGAGGAGGAGGAACGCAGGAAAGCGGCAAAAAGCACATTTCAAACGTTATGGAAAGCTGCAGAACCGCTTTTCGCCGAAGGTGCGCCGGTGCTCGAAGCTTGTCCGGTCTGTACCACGCCGTTATCAGATACGGCAGCAGGAAGTGTCCAAACGATCCGGGAACATATTGCAAAGCATCTTGGCGAACTCAGCGATTACGCGACAGCCAAGAAGGCGCTGGACGACGCCAAAGCGGAGGCATATAAGACGCAAAATCAACTTCTGGCCGCAATGCCAGGGTTAGTAGGTCTCCTGAGTGACAGTGATGCGGCGTTTAAAGCGGATCTGCTTGCTTTTCAAGATAGCGTCCTTGATTGGCACGAAGGCGGCACACTGCCATCGGCTGATATTGTTGCAAAGATTGCCATAGTGTTTGAGAATTTGAATCAGTCCATATCCGTAATTGAGGATCGACAAGGCGACCATACTTATTTAAGAGCCAAAGCGAAGATTGATCGTCTACTGGATCTGCAGGTCGATCGCGACATGCAGATCAGGATGCAAGATGAATTAGAGAAACTTTCCAACGAATTAACCGTGCTGGCCGGGATGATCTCGGGGGAAATTCGCAAGAAAGTGCAGACACTACTCGACAGGCTTCAAACGCCGATGAACGCCATCTACAAGCTGCTTCAAGGCGCTGAAGCCCATCCAATTCGACTGGAGTTGCCTGCGGAAGAGGATACGAACCAGCAGAGACTCAACCTATTAATCGACTTTGCGAAAAACCGGACAGGTGTGCAGCCCGGCGGCTATTTGAGCGACTCCCAGATACATTCGGTAGCGCTAGCGTTGCGGCTTGCCGCGATCAAGCAGTTTAATAATGCTGCGCCTATCATCGCACTGGACGATATCGTTACGTCCTATGACGCAGATCACCGCCGCACAATTGCGGGACTAATCGCAACCATGTTTGGTGATTGCCAGATCATAATCGCCACTCACGACGAACGTTTCTTCAATTATTTGAAGGATCAGTTGGAGGAGAAGACGTGGCATTTTACCCGAATCATTGGCATAGACACAACCTACGGACCTCGTTTTGCTGACCACAAGGTGAACGATGAAATGGTCGAGGCTCGATGGGCGGAAGGTCAGACAGCTGCCAATGAAATGCGGCAGGCGGAGGAGGAATGGCTCCTTCGCATCTGCAGGGATTTTGGAGTTAGCGTACGCATCCGGCCGTTGGAAAGGGCCTATTCCTACGAGCGAAGCGAATTAGCTTCGGCGCTCGCCGGCCTACTGAAGGAAGCCAAGCTAAAGCCTACCCTTGTACCGGGCGTCAACAACCGGTTCCTTACGAGCCTGGTTAAGGGCGAGATCGAGAATTTCGGGAGCCATTTCCAAGACGGTCCGTACGGTGATGGCTCGATCGGTGACGAGAGGGCGCGATGGGAAGAGTTCAAGGCTTTCCGGGGGCAGTTCGTATGCAAGAAGTGTAATCGTACGATATTCCAGCGACCTTTTCCTCTGAAGAAGCCAGTGTGTGCGCATGACGGATGCGAGGCGCAATTCGAGTTTGCATCGGGAATTGCAAAGGAATTGATAGCGCAGTGACGTTATTTGAGCCGAGGGCTATATGACTTTTAGCGGACCGGATTTTCGTAAGACGTGGCTTTGGAGACAAGCATTTTCGACACCGCGTTCAGACAGTACGCCTGAAGAACAAGAGTTCTTAAAGACACAATATCTCTCAGTTCGAGAGCGAGCAGCACAACTTGCTTCACGAATTGCGGTCGATTTACCAGGGATGACGGTCCACGACATCAATCATTTAGATAGTCTGTGGGACACGGCCTCATTGGTTGCAGAGGGAGCAGTTAATGTCAATCCCGTTGAAGCATTCGTACTTGGCACGAGTATTCTCCTCCACGATGCTGCAATGAGCCTTGCCGCGTATCCCGGTGGCTTAGCAGAAGTGAAGATGACTGTGGCATGGAAAGATGCCGTAGCGCGTTTCGCATTGGCATCGGAAGAAAACGGCGGAGAAATGTTTGACTTTGAAAATCCGCCAAATGAAATCGAGCAACAGATATTACCTGACGTCCTTCGCCGGCTTCACGCAGAGCGCGCAGAAGAACTTGCCGAGCAGGCTTGGATTACTGCAGACGGATCGCAGGTATATCTCATTGAGGACTCCGAACTGCGTCGATTCTATGGGCCGACTATTGGACTCATCGCCCATAGTCATTGGTGGTCTATACAGAAGCTTGAACAGGAGTTTTCTGGAGATCTGGGAGCACTTGCACCGCGAACACGTAATCTAGTCGACAGTGTAAAACTTGCTTGTCTTTTACGCGTGGCAGATGCTCTACACATAGACAGCCGCCGTGCCCCTAGATTCCTTCGCACTATCACTAATCCAAACGGTATCTCGATCCTTCACTGGGATTTTCAGGAGCGGCTGGCGCGGGCCCATATTGAACTTGATGCAGTGGTGTTCACGACGGGGCAGCCTTTCGGAAAAGAAGAGGCAGAATCATGGTGGCTAGCATACGACACTTTGAATTGGGTCGATCGTGAGCTCCGGGACGTAGATCTTCTCCTTCAAGGACGTGATCGGGAGGTGCTTAAGGCTAGAAGAGTCAAGGGCGCAGGCTCCCCCGAAATGCTTGCCCGTTCAGTTCACACGCGGGGATGGCGCCCCGTTGACGCTCGCCTTCAAGTTTCGGATGTTCCGCGCATCGTCGAAAATCTTGGTGGATCGAAACTATACGGGGACGACCCCACTGTGGCTCTTCGTGAACTTATACAAAACGCTGCGGACGCGGTTCAAGCGAGAAGAAAGTATGAGAAGCGGGCTGACGACTGGGGCCGCATTACAGTCGATTTGCGCTCAGAGGACGACAATGTTTGGCTGGTCGTCGAGGATAACGGAATCGGTATGTCTGAGCACGTCCTCACCGGGCCGCTCCTCGACTTCGGAACATCGTTCTGGCGTTCATCTCAGGCCATGGAGGAATTTCCTGGTCTCATGGCAGCCGGCATGAATGCTATCGGTCGATTTGGAATCGGGTTCTTTTCTATTTTCATGCTTGGTCCTGTCGTTCGCGTGTATTCTCGGCGTTGCGACAAGGGACAAGATGCCGGTCGACTACTCGAATTCCGTGGTGGTACAAGTACTCGGCCAATTCTTTCTCAAGTCTCCGGTGAGCCGGTGCCAATTGACGGTGGCACACGGGTCGAAGTCTTGTTAAAGAATCCTTCGGACCAAGCTGGGGGACTCCTTCGTATTAATCCATATTCCAAGCAAACGATTACACTAGGGAAGCTTGTTGCCGCAATTGCTCCCAATTTGGATGTAGAGATTGCAACCTTGGTGAAGAAAGATACGAAACCTGTGGCACAGCCAGGAGACTGGCTGAAAATCAGTGATCTCGATCTTGTGCGGCGCCTGAACCCAAGTGGCGAACATGCCGATGGCGACTCCTCAAAAGCAGATCGGGCGCTCATGCAGCCAATCGAAGGTGAGGATGGCCAAATATTTGGTCGAGCCTTCATATTGCCAACGCGATACTCATTTTCAGAAGACGGAGGCTGGGTCACCATTTCTGGATTACGCGCTGTCCGCCTCTATAATATTGCGGGCATCCTACTCGGAAAAGCGGTGACAGCTGCTCGCGATGCGGCTCAACCTCTTGCAACGAAAGAGGCTCTCGCGCGTTGGGCATCTAGACAGGCGGAGTTGATTGTTGCGTCGGTCAAGGACGAGGAGCGACAAGCCCGCTCTGCAGAGGTCGTGCTTGAGTGCGGCGGCGGTATCGGAAGCCTAAAGTTCATCAAATGGGGAGAGGATTGGCTCGACACGAACGAATTTGTAAACCGACTTCATTCTACGAAAGAAATCGTAATCAACTTTGATGGCGAATTCGACTACGACGAAGATCAGGACGATGTTCATCCTAAGGAATTTCGCAAAGATTTCAGTCAGTGTGAGAACGTTGCTCTGATTTTCAAGCATGACGGGGGAATCATGAGAACCGCTAACTCCAGTTGGCCAAGATCCGTTACCGGGAAGGCTAAATCGAGTGAATCAAACATTGCAGAGTACTCAAGAAATCTCATAATGCAGGTATGGGGCGACACTGTTGAGGAAGACACTGATGAGAGAGTTGTTGGTAAAGTTGGATATACCGAAATTACCCGCGTCGTAACGGTGTTCCGGATCCCAGACGAGGTGATGGACGATTTTGAAACTTTACAGTTTTGAGAAAATGAGGTTCTGCCGCCATGAAATAAACATTTTCTTTACGTTATTCTTTACGTATACGGAAGTCTTGTATCATTGTACGGGACGCAGCCTATGTAAGTGCAGGTCTTGCACTCACTCACTCGCTCAGAGTTAAAAATCTCAGGTATATATTACCCTTCTAATTAGGACCGCGAGGAGTTCCGTTGCTTATGAAGCATAAGCGCCTTAAATAAAACAGCTTATGCTCGGAGCCTATGGAACCTTCTGTTGGATTGGATGTTTTTGGGGCCGCTGCCAATGCAGATTTTGCATCGGCAGCGGTCTTCTTCGCAATCCATTTATTTTCCAGGCTTTTCATCTGCAACTTCTGGAAGTCCCGGTAACCGGCGGGCGTCTCCTGGTCGCCCGCTTCGTCGACCCAATCACGGAAACAGGCGAAGCTGTATAGCCCATTCCCCCATCAGGGCCATTGGTGCATCCCCGCACTCGTTGAAAGAGACGGGAGTTCGGTTCGCCCTGGATGCGGGGAACTGAATCCACGGAAGAGTTCGCCGGTTTCGTCGCATACGGCCAATCGAGTGCTCATGGTCTCTGGATTCAGAAGCTGTTGTATCCAGCGTATGCGCGGAGACAGATTCTGGAACATTTTCACTGTTGCTGTAATGCAGGCGTCGTGCGATCCCACCCTTGCGGCAAAGACAAGTACGCCGCAAGGATGGGGCACCCAGAGCTTACACTAACCTCGAAAATGCTCTAGGAATCGGATGAAGGTTCGTTGAACCGGTAGCCGATGTAAGCATCGGTCAACAGGTATTGGGGATGCTTCGGATCGTCTTCAATTTTCTTGCGCAATTGCCGGACAAATGTCCGCAAGTATTCGAGCTCGTTTCCGTACTCCGGCCCCCACACGGATTTCAGCAGCCGCGCATGTGGAATCGGCTCGCCCGCGTGAAGCATCAGGTAGTGCAGCATCTCAAACTCCTTGGGCGTCAGGTGAATGGAGTGCCCTCTTTTCTGGACGCGATATTTGACTGGGTCCAGTTCGATCTCACCCATGCGAATCGGATGGTCCCGGTTGACATCCAGAGCATTCCTTCTTCGCACCGCGGAGCGCAATCGCGCCGTCAACTCGCGCAAGTGAAATGGCTTGGTGATGTAGTCGTCGGCGCCTGCATCCAGAGCCAGAACTTTATCATTCTCGCTATCCAGCACAGTCAGCATCAGGATCGGCAAACGGGCGACAGCATGACGGATTGCCCGGCAGGCTTCCAATCCACCCATTCCCGGCATATCCACATCCAGCAGCACCGCATCGAAGCGCGTTACGCGAACCAGCGACAGAGCTTCCTCGCCGCGGGCCGCCTCTACCACGGTGAAGCCCATGCCAGACAATGTCATCCGCAAAGCCCTGCGCGTGGAGCTGTCATCGTCCACAACAAGGACGGTTCCATGTCCTTGATCCGGTTCCTCCGCTTTCACGTTGCCCTCCTTGCACCCTCTGGAATCGATAGAAAAAATGTCGTCCCGGTCTTGTCGTCGCTGATGACCCAAACATGCCCATGATGGGCTTCGGCAGCTTTTCTCACGGCAGAAAGCCCGATGCCCGTGCCGGGAACGGTATCCTTCACATCCGGCGATCGATAGAAGCGTTCGAAGATTCTTTCGCGGTCCTCGATTCGAATCGGGGGCCCAAAGTTATGCACGGAGAAGAGCAACTCGCCGCGCCCCTTTCGTGCGGCAATCTCAATCGGAGTGCCAGGTCTGGAATACTTCCGCGCATTGTCGATGTACTGCGTCAGGATCATGCCCAACAATCCGCGGTCCGCGCGCACGCTCAAAGCCGGGCTGTCCAGGGCAACATGAATGCTGTTCCTTCGCTCATCGATCAGCAAGGCTGCTAAAACTTCGGAAACGAGCCCTTGCACATTCACGTCGTCAGTTGCAAGATCGAGTTGCTCCGGGTTAAGTTTTGCGGTCTTCAGCATCCTGGTGCACAAGTCATTCAAACGCACCGCTTCGCCGTCAATCAGCGTGACCAGGTTGGCCTGCAAGTCCGAGAGTCTTCCCAACTCAAGCAACCCGGAACTGGCGGCATGAACCGCTGTCAGCGGCGTCTTGAATTCGTGGGCGAGAGCATCCAGCACCGCCGCGCGCAATTGCTCACTCTGCCGTGCTCTCTCGGCCCTGTCCTCTTTCTCAAACGACCGGTAGCGATCGATGGCAATGGCCGCGAGGGCCGCAAGCGCATCCATCAACAGGGGACTTAGACTTCCACGCACCACCAGGGCGCCCACGGATTCAGACCCTACCCGCAATAAGCGTCGCTCCGTTTGCGAATCATCTTGAGCAGCGTCACTCAAATAGCATTCCCTGGCCAGATCTTCTTCGTCCGCCGCCCAGTCGCCCGCCCTGTCCTGGCGTCCCAGATTCATATCGAAGAGGGCAACCGCCCGCACGTTAAAAATCCTCTGGATCAAAACCGCAAGCTGCGCACCGGGAGGCTGGCGCAGGTCGATCAACATGGTGCTGCGGCTCAATTCGTATAACTGCTCCATCCCCGCAAGCTGCGTGGCTGCTTCTCTTGCAATCCGCATCTCTTTCCCGTGGAACCTGCTGATTGCGAGCGCCGTCACTTCAAAAGTTACAAGCGCCACAAGAATCCCCGGGCCTGCAACCTCGAAACTGAAGATGGGGGGTTCGAAATAGTAATCGAGCAATAGTACGGCCAGAAGCGACGCAAACGAGGCTTGCGCGAAACCGAAGAGAGACGCGACGGCTACGACAACCAGCAAATACAGAAGGCTGATTGTCAGTTGGTTCGCTTGCAGGACGAATCCCCCGCAGGTCAGGAGTGCAAGAACCACCGCCGCTGCCAGGCACTGCGCGAGAGTGCGAAGTCTCACTTGAATGCTCGTGGATGTCAGCGCAATCGGAGTCGCCATCTGACGAATAGCCTGCGCGGTCCGTTCCCCCTGCAAGCTGGCTCAAGCCTAGCCATAAAGATGTGAAGAATGCATAAGGAATATGTCTGGATAGGATATGGGGAAGCATAGGGAGCGGTCCATTGACCCGGCTCCCTACCTTCGAGTTTCGCAACGCTGATGCGTGACCAATCCTCGGATGGGCAACGCGTTACCGCACGTTCACAGGAACTGCTGAGGCTGCCAGACGGCTGAACTTCGATTCCCGTGCTCCGGCCTCTGACGCTTTGTTCTGGTAGTACTCGTAAAGACTCCGTGCCCAGTCTACGGGTCTTGGATATTTCCCGAAGCCACCCGTGGTGTTCTGGCTCCTGCGTTCCCATTCCTTCTTCGCGTCCTCCTCCCGTTGCAGGTAAATTCCCTGCTGTGTCTTGTAGTAGTTGGCCAGAGCCAAGTACTGCTCCTGCGTATGGGCGTCGCGCGCCAACTGCTTCAATTGAGTCCGAGTGGGATGAGAACCAATCTCCGCCGAAGAGACCGTTGCCTGTGCCCTTCCAACATTCGCAAATGCGAGTGACAGAATACATGCTGCAATCATCGTGCGAGTCATGTGCTATCACCTCCCATGTTCGAGTATTGAAGCGAAAGCATGAGGGGCGCATGAAGAGAATGGCAGGAATGGAGTAAATTCCGGGGCGGTAGTACGGTGAAGGAATGCGCGATCGGGCAGGAGACTTAATAGTACGTTTCCCGCAGCGCCCGCGCATCTTTGACCATGGAGATGAACCTCCGCGCCAGCTCATGGATGCGATTTTCCTGGCGAAAATGCAGGGCTTCGGTCGGCAGCAACTCGCCTCCCAGGCCAATTGCTGTCGCCCCGGCCAGAATAAAGTCGGACGCCGTCAACTGATTTACGCCGCCCGTCGCAATGAGCGGAATCTGCGGAAACGGAACCTTGAGCGCGCGTATGTATTGGCTGCCGCCCACGGGAGTGGTCGGGAAAATCTTGACGAAGTCCGAACCAGCCTTCCATGCCGCGATGATTTCGGTCGGCGTCAAAGCTCCGGGAAGCACCGCGACCTCCGTCAGCTTCGCGTACGCTACGACCTTTCGCACAAACCCCGGGCTGGTCAGAAACCGGGCGCCCGCGTCCACGCATCGGCGCGCCGATTCCTCATCGAGCACGGTGCCTGCGCCCACAACCAGATCGGGATAGCGCTTCGCCAGCTCGCCGATCACCTCCAGGGCTCCGGGAACGGTCAGCGTGATCTCGACAATGGGGATTCCTGCGGCGTACACCGTTTCCGCGGCAAACAGCGCAAGATCCCGCGACGTCACGCGCACGGATGCCAGAATGCCAATCTCTTCGATGCGGGCTCGAACCTCTTCTCGCTTCATGGAATCTCCTCGCGTCCTGCGGCCAGATTCAATTGGCTGACGGTTGTCATGTACGCGCCGATCAATTGCAGATACGCCAACTGTACCGCGCGGTAATCGCTCTGCGCATTCAGGAAGTCCATCAGCGAAGCGGCGCCCCGCTGATAGGAGTAGGTAACCGTGTCGCGCACGCGCGTGGCCTGATCCTTGTATTTGTCTCGATAGGGCGTCAGCAGGGCGATGTTGCTTTGGACCTGTTCGTATGCCGAGTCCACATCGCTGAAAACTTGCTCCCGCGCCGCCTCGGTCAACTGCTTGTTGCGGTCGATGTCGAGGAGCGTGCGTTTCTTCTCGCCCTGGTTGCGGTCGAAGATTCGCAGCGGAATACTGACGTTGAGACCGAGCGTTTGCTGGTCGTATGGGTTATTGAAGGAGGGGTTGTACGTATACCACGCGCCGAACGTCGGATCCGTCGAGCCGTTGGCTGCGGCGAGCTTGTGGTTGGTCATTGCCTGTTGAAAGGCTTCAAGCGCCGCCCTCAGATCGGGCCGGTTGCTCAGAGCGATCTGACGGAACGTCTCAAGCGGCTGCATCTTGTCCGAGAATTCGAAGGGTCCGGACACATCGAACTTATCCAGGGGAGTCCGGTCGTCCAACAGTTGCAGCAACTGGATCTTGGCGGTGCGCAGGTTCACGATTGCCGTCTGAATTTCCGATTCATACTGCACGCGCAGGAGTTCGATTCGATCCAGATCGATCTGCCCAATGGCGCCGTCCTTGAAGCGTGTCCGGCTGATCTCAATGATCTTGTCGTAGTACTCAAGATCCGCACGCGCAAGTTCCAGAACCGCCTTGGCCTGCAACGTCTGAATGAACAGCGAGCGCAGGTCGAAAATCAAATTGCGTTCCAGATCCTCGTGCTGCGATCCTGCAATCTGCGTGCCTTCCCTTGCGCTCTCCAATCGCAATTCGCGCTTGTGCCGCCGTTCATGCAGATAGCTGAAATTGGGCTGGTACTGCGTGCCGGCCAAAGGACGCCACACTCCCTGGTCACGAGCGATCTGCGTGCCGTCGGTCGAGAATGTGAGCTGCGGATTGGGGCGCAGAAACGCCGTAATCTCAGCGGCTTTCATCTCCCGCACGTTGATCTCGTCGGCTTTCAGCGCGGGGTTGGCCGCCTCAAACCTTGCCTTCACCTGCTCCCATGTCAGCGTCTGCTGCGCGGCCGCGCAGCTCACCGCACACGCAAGACACAGGGCACATCGTCCGATGCCGCGCATCAAAACACAACCATACCTAACTTTCAAGCGACACCTCCGGCTTGGGGAGTTTGTCACCCTCCCTCGCGATCCAGACATACAGCGTGGGCAACAGAAAGATGCTCATCAAAAGGTCTGAGACCAATCCCCCCACAATGACGATGGCAAACGGCCGTTGCGAATCGGAGCCGATGGCGTGCGACATGGCGGCAGGAAGCAGTCCCAAAGTAGCCACCAGCATGGTCATCATGATGGGACGGAGCCGCAGGACTGCGCCTTCCACAGCGGCGCCTGCAATTGTGTAGCCTCTTGCCCGCAGTTGGTTGATGTATTCAAGCATGATGACGCCCGTCTGGACCGAGACCCCAAAGAGCGCCAGGAAGCCAACCCCCGAAGACACGCTGAAGTACGTTACCGTGATGAGGAGGGCCAAAAGGCCGCCCACGCGCGCCAGGGCCACATTAACCATGATGAGCGATGCCCACTTGACCGAGCGGAACATGAAGTAGAGGAGGACGAAAATCAGAAAGACCGTGATCGGAACCACGACAAACAGCCTGGCTTCCGCGCGCTTTTCGCTCTCGTACTCTCCCGCCCAATCAATGTGGTATCCACGCGGAAGCTTGACCCGCTGGTTGACTTTGTCCATGGCTTCACGGACCGTGGTTCCCAGGTCCCTTCCCCGAACTTCGTAGCGCACGCCAACGTAGCGCGAGTTTCCTTCACGGAATATGTCGTAAGCGCCGTCGCGGACTTCGACCTTTGTCAGTTGAGCGAGGGAAACGCGTTCGCCCGAGGGAGACAAGAGCCGTATGTTCTGGATGGCCTGCTCCGTGTCGCGATATTTTTCCTTGTAGCGGACGACCACGCCATAACTCGCCTCGCCCTGCAACAACTGCGTTACCGCGTTGCCGCCGACAGCGGTTTGAATCGCGTCTTGTATGTCGGAAGCATTGATGCCGAAACGCGCCGCCTGCTTGCGATCCACTACGAAGTTGAGGTTTGGCTGCCCCATGTCGCGGAATAGCCCAAGGTCCTTGACTCCCGGCACGGTCGCCATCACCGCGGTAATCTCCTCGCCTTTCTCCTCCAGCGTTTTCAGATCGTCGCCGAAGAGCTTTGCCGCCAGGCCGCCCTTGACCCCGCTCACCGTCTCGTCCACGTTGTCTTCGATGGGCTGTGAAAAATTCCAGAACACGCCGGGGAGCTTTGAAACCTCGCGGTTCATGGCGGCGATCAGTTCATCCTTGTCCCGATGAAAAACGGGCCGCCACTCGTTTTTCGGTTTCAGGTCAACAAAGTATTCCGTATTGCCAAAGCCGCCCGTATCGGTTCCGTCGTCGGGCCGGCCGGCTTGCGATACGACGGTTGTTACTTCAGGAAACGAAGCGAAGATGAGGCGTGCCTGATCCGTAAATCGCTTGCCCTCAGTCAGGCTCGTGCTGTTGGCCAGTGATCCGCGCGCCCAGATTGCGCCCTCGTCAAGATGCGGCAGAAATTCCGAACCGATGATTCCGCTGAACGCCAGGAACAGGCTGACGGCAAGGGCTGCGACACCGCTTCCAACCGTGATCCATCGGTGCTCAATCGCCCACTTCAGGTCGTGCCGATAGCGGCCTTTCAAAAACTCCATGATCGGGTTGCGCCACTCTTTGATGGCGCTGCGAAACAGCAGGGAACAGAGGACCGGAATGATGAAAATGGAAAACACCATGGCGCCCAGAAGCGCAAAGGCCACCGTCCAGG
>Ga0181520_10004951_pt1 | contig 21752 bp, 20 predicted proteins | sample PEATcosm2014_Bin_29_FD_132451 | JGI IMG/M metagenome (GOLD analysis project Ga0181520, IMG submission 132451) | Peatland microbial communities from MTU Mesocosm Facility, Houghton, MI, USA - PEATcosm2014_Bin02_30_metaG | ecosystem: Environmental > Terrestrial > Soil > Wetlands > Peat | place... | reverse complement strand
TGCCATTTGAATCCAGAATGTATTGACCGGCGGAGAATGCGGTATTCGCCTGCCATGAGCTGGGACCGGCATTGATCCAGACGACTCCCGCATCGACGGTGGTTTGGCTGAGTGTGGCGCTCCATCCAGGCGGAAGTGCATTGGTCGTTCCCGCATTCTGCGCAATCTGGATATTGCCGTTGGGATCGAGAACTCCCTGCCCCGCGATGTAACTCGTCACGGCGCGCCAGGGCGGCAGCCAATCATTGAGTTGGCTCAGCATCCAGAAGCGCAGACCGTTTGCGTCCATCTTCAATCCCTTCAGCAGACCGTAGCCACAACGGGCACGGCGACCGTGTTATCGGTTTCAACGACTGGCGTCAGGCTGGTCGGCGCCTGAATTCCCGAACCATCCGGCCCAGCCATCACGATGACATCCAGCACCTCGGGAAGCTGCCAGCTTTCCAAATCGAGTTCCGATGAATCGTTTGCGCCGATAGGCAGTTGTTGATAGCCGCCGGCTGCCAGCGGCTGAAAGATGTACAGTCCGTTCACTTCGATCACACCCGGCACCTGGCTGACGACGACCTCCAGTTCCAGGCTGCGCACACTGCGTCCCAGCGGCCATCCAGTATTGTCTGCGCCGCCCGGAGCGAGCGGCCAAAGATAGCTGCGCAGCGCGGTTTCAACGGCCTGCGAGACCTGCAAGAGACCATAGCCGGTCTTGACCTCGACTGCGACCGAGATTCCCAGCCCCACATATTCACTGGCAATCACGTACATCTCCGCGGTGACGGGACGGCAGGGATTGAGATACTGATAGACCGTCTCCAGCGTTGGCCGGTCGGCGCGCGGGCAGGGATTCAGCACACCGGCTTTGTTCGGAATCACCATCACCGAAACCACCCCCGGAACATTGCTGGCGCGGGTCTGCGGCTTGAAGAGCGGAAGCACTTCCACGCGGGCGACGTTGGCTCCCGGCGTCTGCTGGGCAAGATTGGAGTAGTCGGCGGCGGTAACCGCGCGGCTTTGGTTTTGCAGCAGGGCCGGGATGCGCTGCTGTGCCGAATCGAGTGTCTCCGGATCGGCGCCGCCGGTGGTGGCGATGGGTTGCTGCACGGTGATGGTCTGCGCCACCTGAACGCCGGTAGCATCGAAGGCCTGAATCGCGGTCAGAGAACTCGCGGGCAGGTTTCCCGCCGACCCTCCTCCAGCGCGCATGGTGCGCACACGCACGCGCCTTCCGGCAGGAACAATCATCCCTTGAAGCTGGTTGCCGAAGGTCACGGTGCCGGCTTCGGGATCGAGCACATAAGCCTGCACCGGACCTTGCAGGACGGCGAGATCGTCTACCTGCTGCCAGAGTTGGAAGCCCAAGCCCGGCATATCCACCTCAAGCAGAAAAGTGGCGGGATCGATCTGCGATTGAGGTAGCGCGAACTGTTGATTGGCGCTGCCGTCGCTGACTCCGATCACAATGGAGTTGTAGGTGGTGCGCTGATCGATCTGCACCGCGTTGACGCCCAGCCAGCTCACTTGCAGCGAACTCTGCGTGCTCAGGCGAACCCAGGTCAGCAGCCGCGCGGCGATCGAAGTGTCGTCGATCCGCGGCGGCTTCATGCCGACGCCAGCCTGCGGGTCGGAGCGGACATTGTTCACCGGTGCGCCGATGACTCCGCCGGGCGGCATCAGTAGCTGAACCACTCCGGGCTGAGTCAGGCTTTGCGTGGTGTCGCTGAGAATCTTGAGGGTTGTATACGTGATGGGATCTCCGGGCGGCGGAGTGGGCTGGCTCATCTGCCATGTGGCCTGCACCGCTGAAGGAGTTCCGCTTGGATCATATTGTCCAGGCACCGGATACAATCCCGGAACGGAGAGCGCGGGAACAAATCCTATATTCAAAATCTGCTCGCCATTCTGGCCGATTGCCTTCAGCACCGGAGCCAGATTCTCCGGTTTGGCCACCAGCAGAGCCAGCCACAGGCTCGAATCGGTCGTTCCGTTCACCACGTCGATGCCATTCGAATCGGCGAGATTGTTGGCGAAAACAGGAGTTGTCGTGTATCCGGCAGGCAGCGTGGAAAGATTGTAAAGCTGTTTCAGGCCGGCCAATAGCGGCATCGAGCTTGCCTGCTGATCGGCGGTCAGAGGCACTTTGATATACGCCTGCGCCGTGACCGGAAGCAGATCGATCTCGCCCAGAGTTTCAAAGGATACCGCTCCGCTGACTTTGGCAGGCGCGACAATGCCAACCGGAGAGACGGAAGAGGGATCGAGCGAAAGAGAAAGAAGACCCGTAGCCGCGGCTGCCGGCTTCATCGACTGGCCAAGCAGCTTGAGAAAGGCGATTCGCTGCCTCTCCGGTATCAGATTGGCGCGGTAAAGAATGGTGTCGGCAAGCCATGCGAAGAGTTCCAGCAGCGTGCGGCCGGGATCGCCCGGTTGCGGATTGGTCCACTCCGGAGTGTGCGCCGGAATGTTGGCGAGCATCTCCTGAATAAGATCGTCATAGGAGCGGTCGTCGAGAACTGGCGGTATCAGGGGCATAGGGTCAACCCACTTGCATGGTTAAGCCGATCTGCTGAGAGACATTGGTGCGCAGCAGCCGGTAGTGAATTTTGATCTGAAGCTGAGCAGGCGATCCCGCAACGGGATCGACATCCACGGCATCGACGGTGATGCGGTTTTCATAGTTCTGCAGGTTCTGCAAAATCGCGGTTTGTATCTGGCTTCGCAAAGCGATGGTGTTCCCTTCGTCGAGAAAGTTTTCCAGTCCCGCTCCGTAGCGCGGACGCATCAGTTGTTCGCCAGGGCGCGTCATCAGAATGATGCGGATGGAATCGCGCACATTCTGTTCGAGCGTGGAATAAGCGAGCTGGCCGGCTTGCGGAACCGGCAGGAAGGGCCAGCCAATCGGATCTTGATAGGTTGTGCTCATGATGGACCCTCGTCGGCAGTGGTTGGAAAGGGAATGCAAATCTTGATAAACGGCAGCCAAAAGAAAATGATGTTGAGCAGGCTGAGGAAGATATTGAGCACAAAGAATGCGCAGATAGTGATCAGCGGAATGTTGAAGCCGCAGATCCATCCCAGCTTGAGTCCGCCGCCGCCGCCGGCTCCGTTCATCAATCCGGTCAGGCTGGTTCCCTGCATCGCGCTCATCAGATTGCCCGGAACCTGAAAACTGCAATTCGGCTTCGCGCTCTTCACAAAGTCGGAGGTGGGATCGGGCAGCGGAATCGGAGGATGCGCGCGATTGCCGGTCGCGTGCCAGGGCGCAATCTGGAAGGCGTCGCTGTACTGGCTCCAAACCAGCCTGAGGGGACAGGCGGGCGTATCTCCCTTGACGCGGAAGAACATTCGCAGCTTGTAGTGGCGGCTGCTGTCTTGATAGCGTCCTTGCGGTGCGAGCAGAGCTTGCGATCGCGGCCCGGAAGCGGTAATCAATGCGGCAACCAGCGTGTTCTGATCCGGCACGGAAAGCGTATCCCAGGAGGCGGGCATCTGCAACGTCTGTGGTTGTGCCGAGGAGTTGGGATAACCACTGGGATCGAGCAGCGCGGCCTTTGCCGACTGAAAGAACGCACCCATCTGACTCGTCGAGCCATCGCTGAAAGTAACGTTGTACTGATTCAGAATGTTCAGGACCGGATTGCCGCCTGGCGTGGGATCGAGGACGCCGAAGACGGTATCCAGCATACGCAGCGCCGTCGTGAAGCCATGGAACCATGCGGCATCGGAGTTGGTGCTGACTGGCGCTGGCTGTCCGGGCGTGAGCGTAGTTGGCGGCGGAGGATAGACAAGATTCAGAAACTCATCCGACATCCAGCGGTAATCGACAAGCGGCGGGGGCGACGGCGGCGACGGCTGGGATGCGCTTTGGCTGGAGCGGAGCAGCGCCGGCAAACTGCTGAGCATATCCGCGGGGGGGATGGGCGGTAGAACCGGCGCCGTATCGCTGACCTCGCTACTCGCCGTGGGAATCACCGCGTAAAAAACTGTCCTGCCAAGAGCCGCGCAGATTGCAGGCGGAGCCGCGTAGGCCGGAGTCGTACTCTCCGTGTTGGCCGTGGAAAGACTCAGTGCGGCAAGCTGTTGGTCGATCTCCGCGTTTCCAGATTTCAATTGCGGACGCAGCGTAGGATCGGGATCAAGGCACTCCTGGCTGGGCGTCAGCTTGACCCATTGACTTTGCCCCGCGGGATTACGCATCCAGCCCGAAAGCGTTCCGTATTCCTCATAGTAGGTGCCGGGGCTGCTTCCCGGTATCCGGTAGACGCGGCGAATCACCAGCCCGGCGGAGACGATGCGGGTCGGATCGATGCGCGGATTGCCCAGGCCGGTGCAGCAGAGATCGACGAGAGCGAGATTCAGCATCCGCTGCACAGGCTGATAGAGAGGCTGCGCGGAAGCGTTCACGATTGCCGCGCTGGAGATCTGCGGCGACCCCGATGAGGCCAGATCCTTGAGGAACCGCGCGGGAAAATCGTCGTCGTTCATTTGCAGGATCACCGGCGGCTTCTGCTCTGAGCCGCTCAAATCCACGCCCTGCACCATCATTTCGTTCTTTACCATACGTTGCCTGCTCCCGGCGTATACGTAGTCGCCACCACCGTAGTCGCCTGCATCACCTGGCATTGCACGATGCCGCTGAAGGTTGCCATCGCTGCATTCACGCTCAGTTGCGGCGCGGTGATGCTCATGCTGCTGGCGGCCGTCACCTGCACCTGGGCCGTCGGAGCATTGATCGTCACGCCACTGACGTCGATGCGGATCGAGGTCTGATTCGAGTCGTTGAGTTGAATCGATCCATCCGAATCCGTCAACTTGCCGGAGAGCTGGCCGGGAGTGGTGAACTGAATCGTGGGACCGGACGAGTCTTCGATGATTGCGATCTTGGTTCCTGCCTTGCCGGTGATTGTCCAGCGATCGACGCTGTCGCCCGATCCGCCAAAGGAATCCGGCGCCGTGTCGTGGCCGTTCCACAATCCTCCCATCACGACCGGAAAACGCGAGTCTCCGGAGAGATAGACAACCAGAACCTCATCGCCGACATCGGGGATGAAGAAAGCGCCCCGGTTGTCGCCGGCAAAGGGCACCACCACGCGCGCCCATACCGCGCCGTCCTGATCGCTGATGCCGTCCGTGTTGAAGACACGCACCTGGATGCGATTGCGGTTGCTGGGGTCCTGAACGCTGACCACCGTGGCGAGGAATGCCCCAGTGCCCAGCATGGGCAAGCATTGCTCCTGCAGAAGGCGGCTCATGAACCACCTCCCAAGTAAGCGCACTCGGCTGAGAAGCGGGTTTCGTAGCCCTTTTCCGTGTCGAAGTGATGCACCGTCGCGACGGTGTAGTAGATATTCGAGAAGCGCGCTCCTAGCCCGTTGAGTTGCAGATAGGTGCCCACGCGCAGGTTGGGATTTCCCTCGGAGATTCCGTGCGCCACAACAAACGAGCGCATCCGCTGGGCGAACTCCGCATCCACCAGGGCTTGCGCCTCCTGTGCGTTCAGATTGTAAAACTGGCCGAGCTGCTCAGAGCGCGGAGCCAGCGTCTGTTGCAGCCAGTCTTTGCCCGCCTGTCCCGAACCCGGACCGAAGGAGGTGGTCTGGCTGGTGACCGAGATCCGCTGGCCCTGGTTGTAATCCCACCCGGTCGCCGTGATCTGAGTCGCCTGGTGCGAGAGGTCGGCGATCACGCGCACCTGCTTGAGCTGGCTGTTCAAATCGATCTCGATGGAGTTGCGCTGTGCCTGACTGCGCGGCGAGGCATGAAGCTCGCCGGCGACGATCTGCACGTCGGCATCGTAACGGGCCAGCAGTCGGCGCAGAAAGTGAAGATCGCTCTCGTTGAATTGCTGCTGCGTGCCGATGTTCGTGTCCAGACCGGCAAGCACCGGAGTCAGGCCAAGATTCGTCGCCACCTGCGTCGCAATCTGCGTCAGCGTCGCCGACTCCCAGTTTTTTGTGCGCCGCTGCATCCGGGCGCTTTGCAGCGCGTCTTCGGCCAGCACCACCAGATCGGGAGGTCCGCCATCCGGAAAATGCCCTTCGATCGCCGTGATCTTGCCGCGAAAGATCTCTGTCGGCGAACTGGCGTCTCCGCAGTAAACCAGCACCGCCGCCCCCAGCTTCAGCACCGCTCCGTCTTCAAAGACCAGATTGGCAAGCCCCGTCGAGAAGGAGCCGAAGTTGCTGAAACGCATCTCCAGCGACGACATCCCGCCCTCCTGCTCGCGCATCTCCGCGCTCAGCAACTGGGCCGTAACCTTGTCGTTCGCCTGACCGTCAATCTGAATGGTCGGGATGGCGCTGTAAACGGCGTTCTGTGTGAGTGGCTGTTCCGGCATAGGTCAATCCGCCCGCAGTCTGAGTTTGCGTTCACGAAGCATTTCGATGGCCTCGTGCAGTTGAATATCCTTCTTTGCATCCGCGCCCTGCTCCGGCGCGCTTGCCGCCGGCGCGTTTGGCTGAACCTCTACGTGCATCTCATCGATCGTCACCGCCATAAGCCGTTTCGCCTTTCTTAGTCGTCGCTGCTGAAGGTCAGCCGGTCGCTGAAGTTGAATTGCGTTCCCACGTCGGTCGACAAACCGGCTGAGCCGGTGCTGTTGGCTGCGCCTCCCAGGCTGAAGCTGGCGCCGCTGAAGGTGGCCACATCGGCGCTGGAGGTTGCAGGCATCATCTGGAGCGGATTGAGATTCGCCGTGGTGCTGGTCGATGCGCGTCCAGTCTGCAAGCCCGCAAAGGCGCCCGCCGTAGCCAAAACACCAGCGGAAGCAGAGGCTCCAAAGGCCGGACCGAGTCCACCGATCTGGACTCCTGCCGAAACACCGCCAGATGCGCCGATGGAAACTCCCGCCGATCCGCCCGCCGAAATTCCTGCCGAGCCTCCAATCGAGATTCCCGCAGATGCGCCCGCCGAAATGCCCAGGCTCAACCCCAAGCCCGCCGAGGCGGAGGGCGCAGTCACAAATGCAACCGGTGGATTGAGCTGCACGCCGCCGCTCACCTGCAACGAAGCGCCGCCGGTGAAGCGCAGACTGTCAAGGCCGTTGTCGGCGCCTAACTGTCGCGCAGCGCTGGGATCGCCCCCGCGCGTGGCCATCGATTGCGCGCTGTCGCTGCTCGAAGAAGGAACCAGACTGCCGGCGCTGGTAGGACCGGAGAGATTCGCGCCTTCATCGAAGACCTGATCCTGGCGTGATAAACCGATGCTGACCAGCGCGCGCAAAGCCACTCCATCAGCGGAGAAAAAATCGATCGTCTCCTTGAAGGAGTCCATAATTCCCTGAAACTGATAACTTCCCCACTGAAACATCAACACCGGCGGAGCCTTCGGCGGCGGGCCGGATGAATTGCCGTTGGCGCTGGGCGGAGCCGAGTTCTGCGCCGCCGCCGAGGCATTCGCTGATGCCTGCATGAAGAGCGCAACCTGATTGGTCACTGTGCGAACGTCCGCGCCGGTATCCGTGGTGTCGAACTGCAAATCCATCGTCAGCTTGCCGGAAAACTGCGCGACGTACTGAACCTTCTTCGGACCGCCCGATTGCTGCGCCACCGAGTTCTCCACCGAGTAGACTAACGACGCGGGATTGAAATGCACAGTGAGCGGCGTGCCGCTGGGCAGCGCGGTCAGGGTGGCTTTGGCGACTTGGGGCGGTTGCTGGGGCATCGTCTTAGAGCTGCTGCACCGTGGGCGTTACCGACCACAGGCCTTCGTGTGCAAGGTGTAACTCCTCGATTCCGATCTCGCCATTCTTCGCATTGAGGTCGGCGAATTTGTATTTGACCGGCATGGCTTTATCCAATTGCCAGGCCAGCACCGCCGAACCATCGATGTCGAAGAGGTTGATCGTCACCTGCATTCGGGGAGCGAAGGTTCCGGTGCTGACCGAGTTGAAGATCTGATAGAGATTCTGGTTGCTGCTGATGCCGCGCTTCAGCACCACGGTGGCGAAGGTTGTGCCGCCGGCGCGCTGTGCTGCGCCGTAGTTGCGTCCACCTTCCTTGATGACCTTCACTTCCATCGTCGCTTCCAGGCCGGTGCATTCAGCAAAGGCTCCGGAGCAGACCTGAAACTGCTCGTGACTCCCGTCGTCGGCCAGCGAGTCGGTAAAAAAGTCCACCTGAAAGCGGAATACGTGGAGGGGAAGAAGAGCGGCACTCGCCATCAGCTCACCTCCGCTAAATCGCCGGTGATCTGTTGAACACTGGTGCCGCTGGTCTCCATCGCCAGCGTGATGCTGATCGTCTCGACGGTCGCTGCGGCCGTGAAGGTTACCTGGGCGATCATGCGGCCGTTGTCGAGGTCGTTCTGTGTCATGGTGGTGCGGTCGCAGCGCACGCTGAAGGCCTGCGAAACCGAGGCCCCCGCCAAGGCATTCAACGTCCAGAGGCGGGTGAGAAGGTTTTGCAGGAATCGCTGTACGCGCCCCCACAGAGCCGGGCCGTTCGTCTGGAAGACCGCGCTCTCGCCCATGCGCCGCGCAGCGCGGCAGATGACAGCGACCAGCCGTGTGACCGCGCCCGACCGGTAGCTCTCGCCCGGATACGCCGTCACGTCGGAGAGCAGTTGCAGTCCGGAAGGAGTGAATCCAAAGAGGCTGAGCCTTTCGATCAGCGCCTTGGGCTGCGCCGTGGGCGCATCCGGGTCCCACACCAGCGGCTGCGCGGAACTCTGCATCTCCTGCGCGGGAAGTGCGGGCGACACATCGTACACCTCGGCAGGCATGGTCTTGGTCGCGCTGGTGAAAGCGCCGCGTGTCAGCGCCGTCCGCGCTATCAATCCCGCCAGCACTCCGTCGGGAGGTTCCAGGGACTCCAGCAGCGCGCCCGATCCGGAGGTCTTCAGCCAGGGATAAGCAAGCTGCAAGAACGAACTCGATATATTGCCGGCAACGACCATATTCTGAGGCGGTGGGATCTCCCGCATCTGCGCGGCAATCACATCGTGAATGTCCTGCGCAATCTCCGCGCTCGATGGGTCTTCCGCCGCCGTAGCTGGATTCAGGTCCTGCGGTAACGGAAATGCGGCAATGAATTGGATCTCGCGCAGATGAGGCTGATGCGTGATGCTCCCGCTGGCCAGATAATTCAAGATCGTGGCCACGCTTGCGGCCCAGCTTGCATAGTCGGCTGATTTCAATCGCGGCGCCGGCGAGGGGAAGCTCCGGTATTGCCGCGGCGTGATGTCTCCTTGCGAGCAGACCACGAACTCCTCTGGACCGCTGGATTGCGCGGGAAGCTGCCCCGTCGCGCCGGCCTGCGCCGAAGCGCAAAGAATGGGAAGGTCGGGAGTCGCCAGCAGCGAGACATCTTCAAGAACGCCCAGGCTGCCCACTCCCGTCCAGCTCTGCGCGCTGTCGGGCGCGTAACTGCTGTTGGGAAGCAGCGCTTGCAGCTTGGCGGCTATCTGCTGCGGTGTGTCGGGGGGAGTATCGGACATCTGACGCGGCGTGTGAATCGGTACAACCGGGTCGCCTACCCGCACCACGTAACACAGCCTGCCGCCCTGCGCAAAATAGCTGCGCACCGCCGCCGCCACGTAGTCGGTGCCGTAGCCTGTCCCGGCGCTGCCGTCGTCAAAGATCGAAGTGAATTCCAGATAGCTCTCCACCACCACGGGAATGTTGGTGACCGTTGCGATCTGGCTGTTTGCATATCCGAGAGAGTTGAGCCACGACGCCATGCTCGCCGAGACCGCGGCTCCGGGCAGCAGCCGCACCAGCCCGGCAAAGCAGGCGATGTCGGCGCGGCCCGGATTGAATTGCGGCGCGGCAGGCTGATTGTTGAAGATCACGCGGCTCATGGCACTCTCTCGCTGGCGTTCGCTCGGCTCTAGCTGGCCGAGGTTATTTCAATCGTCTCCGGAGCCAGCACCAGCTCTTCGATGGCAACATCGCCGGCTCCTTTGCCGCTGAGTGTCGGTCCGGTATAGCCCTTCGGCGTCACCGCATACAGCTTGAAGATCTGAACCGGGTTGTTGGCCTCATCGCGCAACGTGATAGTCACATCCCGCTGCGCGGAGGAGCCGTTGGTGCGGGCATCGGTGATCCAATCCCAAAGATCCGACGTATCCACAACGCCGCGCTTCAGCGTCACGTCGGCCGTGGTGTGCATACCGCAGTACTTGTGCACAAAGTTGGCGCTGTCGTTGCCATCGCGGTACTCGGAGAGATGCAGCTCGGTCTTCAGGCCGGCAAGATCGGAGAATCCGCCCAATGGCTTCTCCGGATCGCGCGGGCCTTTGAGATCGACCAGGTAACTGTAGGATGGGTAAGGTGCAGTACGGTTCGGCATGGAATTCCTCCTCTTTCAGCGATACTCGTTTAACTTTGTGCGCTTGCCGTCATCTGGCCTATGCGGAAGATGACAAACTCGGCCGGTTTCAACAACGCAACCCCGATCAGGCAAATCATGCGCCCATTGTCGAGATCGTTCTGCGTCATGGTGGTGCGGTCGCAGCGGACAAAGTAGGCATTTGAGGCGGATGTCCCCAACAGATTGCCGGCGGCGAACTCGTTATTCAGGAAGGAGTCGATCGAATCCGTGACCCGCGCCCATAGCGACGGACCGTTGTTCTCGAAGACCGCCCATTGCGTGCCGCTGTCGATCGAGTGTTCCAGATAGATCAAGTAGCGCCGCACGTTGATGTACATCAGCTCGGTGTCGGAACTCACCGTGCGCGCTCCCCAAACCCGGTAGCCGCGGTCGGGGAAGAAGCGAAGGCAATTGATGCCCAATGGATTCAGTACCGACTGCTCGGCGAAGTTGATGTGGCGCTCAAAGTCCACCGCGCCCAGCACCACCTCATTCGCGGGAGCCTTCGCCACGCTGTTTTCGGTATCGCTGCGGGCGTAGATTCCCGCCATGAATCCGGTCGGCGGCACCAGAATCTGAGCGGGAGAGGCGGTGCCGGCGACTGCCAGTGGATTCGGCGTATACACCCACGGCACATACAGCGCCGCGTAGCTGGAGTCGATCTGCGCGCGGACACTCTCATAATCAGGATCGAGCAGATTCGGCCCTGCTTCCAGGATGGCGACGCGATAAGCCCGCTGCGCCTCCACATGGGGGATCAGGCTGCCGATCATGATGTTGGTGCTGTCGGAGTAGATTGACGAGCCGGGCGTCGCAACGATCGCAACGTCCTCCAATGCTTTCAGGTATTGCAGCGGCGTCACGTAATCGGCCGCCATTGGCTCGGCGCCATCGTTACCGCCGCTCAGTGTGAAAGTGGCGGGAGAAGTAGGCGTCGCGGGCACCGCCGAGGGATCGTTCCAGGTAGGAAAGAGAGCGCTGAAGAGCGCTTCCGGCGTGGCCAGCGAACTGCCAATCTCAAACCATATCTGGTTCTGCAGCGCATCGATCGGGCGCGGAGGATTCACTCCCAGCGCCGCGCCGATATAGTTTGCATTCGCCGGATCCAGTCCCAGCCCGCTGTAGACCAATTGCTGCCCCGCCGCGCCTGGCGCCGCCACTTGCAGAGTCAGCGCATAGAGCTTGGCTGGCATGCTGGCCGCCGTGAGCGCAGCCGGCGTGGACGCGTTGGACATGAATGTCGTGCCGCTTCCATTGGTAAAAAACGTCGCCGAGCCGCCTCCCGACGCTGGCTCGCCCAGCAGCGATCCGGCTGGAAGATTCGCCAGATTATTGAAGTTCAGCACCCGCGTCGCAGTCAGCGAAACCGTCACAGTCTGCGTATTGAGCAGCGCTCCGGGGAATCGCGCGGCAACCACGACGCTGGTGGCCGAGGACGTGCCGGATTTTGCGATGCCCGGATCGATCGTTCCCGCTCCGGTGCCGGGATTGTTCGCAAAGACACGCGACACATAGAGCATCGAGCCGCCGTTGGTGAAGAACGCTTGCACCGCCATTGCCATGTAGTTGATGTTTTTGGCAGCCAGCGGCGCCGAGGAGGTCAATGCCAGATTGGCATAGCCGCCGTAGATGTTCTGAAAGTCGCCGAAGCTGGTCAGCAGTTGCGGAACCCCGCCCGACGGAGAGCCCGCGGTTGCGCTGTCCGAGGCCGGCAATCCCCCGTAAGGCATCCCTCCGACTGGGCCGGTCAGGGTTGGTCCGGCAAATGCCGTGGTCGTCGTTCCCACGCCTTCAATCGTCGGCGCACTGTAACTGACTTCTTCAACGTACACCCCTGGTGCTAGATAGCTGGGCACGGTTCTCCTCCTTGTTTCAACTCCGGGTTCGTTTCAATCTCCGCCTTCGGGTGCTCATTTCAACCTGTATGCGCATATCTCAAACGGTGATGGAAAAACTCATGGGCAGCTCCTGGCCAGAGCCGAGCTGAACCGCAAGGCTGCTGGTCTTGAGCGATGGATTGGAGAGATCGGACAAGATGTCATCCGGGTTGGGAATCCAGCCTGCCGGCTGAGTCAGCACGCTGGGATCAAAGTAAGCCGTGACCGTCGCCGCCACTGTGGATACGGTCACCGGCCCGGAGCCGCTGGAGCTGGCCTGCATCGTCAGACCAATTACCGCCAGCAGCGCCTCGCCGTTCGCGTCGCTCTGGCCCGTCGCCAGCACCGCATTGTCGCTGTTGCGCACCACCCGCAAAACGGCCCACGGCAGCCCTTGAACCGGCGTCGAGCCTTGCCGTGTCACCGATGCGTGGATCACGGCCCAGTTGGGTCCGATCGCCCCGGAGGGCGAGGGATAGAGCTGGATCTGCTGCGGCGCAAAGACTCCGCTCGGCGACGATGGAGGCGGAGGCGTGGCCGGCGCGGCCACTGGCGCCTGCACATTGGCCCGCCGCGGAAGATAGCGGAGATTGGGATCCTGCAGCGAGACTTCAAAAGTTGTTGCCGCCGGCCAGCTTCCCGTTGGAATGAATTGATCGGTCAGCAAATCGAAACCTGGCCCGTCGAAGATGACGTAAATGCCGCTGCGATTCGGCGTCACTGTCCATTGCGGCACGGAGACGGGAATTGCCGGAAGCACCGAGCTGCCGGTCATTGCGTCCACGCACACAAAGGCGCCAAGTATTCTCCGGTCGACGGTCTCGATCACGAGGCGCCTCCGTTCTGCAGCGCGAAGCGCGTCGCCACCACCGGCAGACCAGGCAGAAACGTCGTATCTATCCGCACCACGCGCGCAACGTATCCCAGCGTCAGGCGATACTTCGGACCCAGGCCATCCCATATATCGAGAATGTCCTGAAGGCTCAGATCGGCGGGAATCAGATGCACCGAATCGGATTTCTCCCAGCCCGGCGCCGCCGACGAGAGGGAAAGCACGGAAGTGTCCAGAATGGGGTGTGACTGCAACTGCTGCATCGTCCAGACCAGAATCTTCTGCTCCGCCTCCGCACCCTCCGCCGATGCATCCCAGTAGGAGAGAAGGTAGTGCAGATCGAGATAGAGAACCGGCTGGTCATAGGGCTGGTCTTGCAAGCGGGTCACGTTGCGGTAGTGCTCGGCTGTCGTCATGCGGTGAAGATAGAGAGAAACGGTTTTATCCAGATTGTTCGTATCCTCGTTGGCGATCTCCGCGCTGGAAACCAGCCTGAAGGCACAAGGAAAGCCGACGACGGTCGCGTCATAACTGTTGGTCAGGTACTTTACCAGCGCGTCCCCAACCGCGTACACAGCCTGATAATCAGCCACGCCATTCTCCTTGCGCCGTCTTACGTCCTAACCTTGCCGCACCGGCAATTTCCGGTTTGACTTCCTTCTTCCGTGAGCGGCTCAGTCAATCCGGTGCGTCGTCTTCGTGCGAGCTTTCTTCCAGCAGAGATTCGGCATCCTGACGGCGATCCGGGTTGAGCCGGAAGAGACTCTCTGTTCCCAGCCTCGCCTCCCGCTGCACATATCCCTCGTCAATCAGCCAATTCAACGCCGCCTCTGTGCTCTCGACGCTGCGCCGGACCCTCTCCTCCATCAGCCGCCATCGTGCCAGCTCCGTCAGACTGTCGGCAGCTTCGGGATTGCGCAGAAAGTAGCTCAGAATTTCTTTTGCGACAGGCTTGTTCGCAGGATTCTCATCTGCCACAACATCATTGTCCTTACTTCTACAACTGCATCTCTCGTTCCAAATCCCGGCGGATTTCCACATCTTTGAAATCTGGCGTTTGCGAGATGGCGCGAAGCCGCGAGCGGTCGAGCAGGGATCGCTCCGTCCCAGCCAATTGCCGCTGCGATGCGATGAAAGGTAGCGTTCTTGCAGGCGATGAAGGAAGAATTGTGGGGTGGGTAAAAGATGACCCGGCCTGGGTCATGAGCGGCCCGTCAGCCGGTGGTGGCGCTGGCAATGCGATATTTCTGCGCCAGACGTCCAAATGCGCGGCGGTCTTTGTGCGCTTCACGGGCAGCCTGCGTCACATTGCCTTCATGTTTGTCCAGCAATTGCCGCACATATTCCCGCTCGAAGTGCTGGATCGCAATCAGCTTGGCGCTGCGGAAGTCCTTGCAGAGCGCATCGCCAGCCTCCGGCTCGGAACGATCGTCGAAGGAATCCACAACAATCGCCGAGGCCGCGATCTGCGTACCGGGTGAGCATAGAACCGCGCGCTGCATCGTGTTGTACAGCTCCCGTACATTGCCCGGCCAGGGATATTGTTCGAGTTTGCCTGCCGCGGCGGGAGAAAGAACCTTCTTCGGGGTATTGTTCGTCTTGCAGATTTCTTCCACAAAATGACGGCTCAAAAGCGCGATGTCCGAAGGGCGCTCGCGGAGAGCAGGAATGCGAATCCTGAGGACGTTGATGCGGAAGTAAAGATCAGAGCGGAAGCTCTTGGCTGCGACAAGCTCTTCCAGATTGCGATTGGTGGCGGCCAGGATTCTGACCTCCGCCTGCTTGAAGACCTCCGAGCCAAGCGGGCGATAGATATGCTCCTGCAACAGACGCAGCACCTTGCCCTGTGCCATCAGCGAAAGGCTGTCGATCTCATCCAAAAACAGCGTCCCGCCCTCGGCCAATGACACCAGCCCCTTCTGGTCAGAACGCGCATCGGTGAAGGCGCCGCGGGCATGGCCAAAAAGTTCGTTCTCAAAGAGATGATCCGGCAACGCTCCACAATCGACAGGAATGAAGGGGCCGCGGTGGCGCTTGCTGACCAGATGCGTCACACGGGCGCAAAGCTCCTTGCCTGTACCCGTCTCGCCGGTCAGCAGAACCGGCGCGTCGTTGGCGCCAAACAGTGCAACCTGTGCCAGAACCTTGCGAAAGGCCGGATCGTTCCCGACCAACTGCCCAAAGCCAATCTCCGCGGCCAGAGCCGTCTCGATCTCTTTCAACTCCGTCTGCCCGCTTCCCAGCAGCCGCGCAATGCGCCGGTTGAGTTCATCGGGACGAACTGGCCAGAGCAGAAAGTCGTCCACCGCCTCCGCCGCCAAGCGCAGAAGCTCGCCATCCTCCGCCGGCAGAATGGCAAAGACGGGAACGGAGATGGAGTGCTTGCCAAGCCAGCGAAAGAACTCAGCCGCCTTGCCGCCACCCAGCACCGCATTGGCAATTACCAGCCCGTCCTTCGTTGCACACAGAGACTCTGGTGTAAAAGAATCCCACGCTTCGCGGCGTGAGTTCTTCCACTCCGGATAGATGACAGCCTGATCCCCGCCACAGTGAGGGGGAGACTGTGGGCGCTCGACAATGAGGATGCGGTTGGACAACGTAATTGTTGAACGAAAAAACTTCGGGAGCCTGCGGTAAACAGATTTCGGGAAGCGCCGCTCGGCTCGGCAACAGCTTAACACACTCTTTACCACTTACTCTACGATTTTTCTGTCCCGCATTGACCCTACAGATTTACGCTTGCGCAGCCGCGCCACGGTTTCTATATCTATATGGAAATACAGGAATTACCTTTGGCGAATGTGCGCGCGTCGATGGCCAATTTATAAACAAATTCTTGTAAATCTGCAAAACCTCCGCTTCGAATCCTCTCGCAATTTCTTGCGTTCTGCACTCCTACTGGTCGTCGTGACCGCCTGTCTCATCGTCGGCCTTGCCGCCCAGTGCAATCGCAGGAATCGCATTTTGCAGATCATTCCCGCACGGACGCGCACAATATAAAAATGACGGCGGACCAAAGATCGAGTCTTCTGTTCCCTGAGAACTCCCTCTTCTATTTATTTTCAAAACCTTGCAGGTAATTATTCCGGCAAGCGCGCAAATCGGAAAAGGCGGCCACACTGCTCACTCAAATGACATAGAATGCTCTCTAGCGCGCTGCGCGTCCATTTTTTCGAGGTGTCATCGATGCGTTTCCCAGCACTTGCCGTTCTTGCTCTTGCCTTGTGCTCAATCACCGCTGCGCAAACCGCCGCTCCCTGGGATTACGTCGGCAAGCGCGGCGAATTGAACTGGGGCAAGCTCGATCCGGCTTACCAGAGTTGTTCAAAGGGGCGCGAGCAAGCTCCCATCGATATTCGCGGCGCTCATCTGAACAAGGCACTCCGGCCCATCGAGTTTCATTACATTGCCGGGCCAGTGACGCTGGTCAATGACGGCCATACGATTGTTGCGCGTGTCGATCCCGGCAGTTACATCCTCGTTAACGGAGTGCGCTACGATCTGGTGAGCTTCAGCTTTCACCATCCCGGCGAACAGGCCGTACACGGCAAGCTGAGTGAGATGGATGCGCAACTTCTGCATCGGAGCGCCGACGGCAAAGAGGCCGTGCTGATCGTGCGGCTGGTTGAAGAGATCGGCTCTGCGAACGCCGTGCTGGCTACGCTCTGGCCTCACCTGCCCGCGACCGCCGGTGCAACGGAAAAGATCACGGAGATGGTGAACATGGGCGGCCTTCTGCCTGCCGATCGCGGCTATTGGACCTATATGGGCTCGCTTTCCGCACCGCCCTGCACCGAGGGCGTGCGCTGGTTTGTCTTCGAGCAGGAGCTGAGCATGAGCCGCGAGCAGTTGCGCGCCTTTGCGGCGCTCTTCCGCATCAACTCCCGTGGCTCGCAGGACGCGCACGGGCGGCGTATCGAGGCGAATCAGTAAGCGCCCGGTATACTGATCCTATGCACCTCCATGCGGCGCACCCCCGTGACGGCGCTGAGAGAACCCGATCCGTCCTCCGTTTCTCACTGGCAGCCACGCTGGCCTATGTTGTGGTCACCTTTGTGGCTGGCTTGCGCGCACACTCGCTGGCGCTCTTGTCCGAGTCCGGTCACAACATCTCCGACTTTCTTGCCCTGCTGCTCAGCTTCGCCGCCGTTCACTTTCAATCCCGCCCCGCCGATTCCACGAGGACCTTCGGCTACCAGCGCACCGGCGTGCTCGCCGCTTTTTTGAATGCCGCCACACTGATCGCGATTTCGATCTGGATCGCCATCGAAGCCATTCACCGGCTCTCGGCGCCGGTCGCGGTGCAGCCTCGCCTGATGATGATTGTGGCTGCGGCGGGCGTGCTCATGAACGGCGTCATTGCGGTGTTATTGTGGCGCGTGGCACGCGATGTGAATCTGCGCTCTGCCTTTCTTCACATGGCAGGTGACACGCTCTCCACTGCGGCGGTCATCGCTGGTGGCGCGGGCATCCTGCTCACCGACCGTAATTGGATCGACCCGGCGCTATCCTTGATGATCGCCGCGCTCATCCTCTGGACCAGCCTCGGCATCGTCCGCGAGACCCTCAATATCCTGCTCGAAGGCGCTCCGCGCGGCGTCTCGCTGCCAGCCATTCGCACCGCCCTGGAGCGCATCGAAGGCGTTGTCAACGTCCACGATCTGCACGTATGGTGCCTCGGCTCAAACTCCAGCGCCCTGGCCTGCCACGTCACCATCGCCGACATTCCTCCGTCGGAAAGCGCCTGTATTCTGCTTCGGCTCAACCATGAACTCAAAGAGCACTTCCACATCGGCCATACCACCATCCAGTTCGAGCATCTGGGCTGTCCGGAGCTTGACGGCTGCGTGGTGCCGATCGACGAGATGACCAATTGCCACGAACACCACGGCCACGCGCATTGATTTCGCGCTAGAATAGAAGACGAAGTGGTACTCCATCAGCCCATTCCGGCCCTCCTCTAGCGGCGCCCGCCGCCTACACTTGCTTTCCGCTCATCTTCGATTTTCTCTCTCAACAAGCAGCAACACGCCCGCGCACCGGCAGATGATTTGATCCGTGCCCAAAAGGTTCAGCCATGATTGACCGTTTAGAACAGATGGAGCAGCGCTACGAAGAGCTTTCCGCGCAGCTCTCGCAGCCGGAGATAGTCAACGACCGCGAAAAGTATCAGAAGGCCGGCAAGGCGCTCAGCGCCCTGGAGACGCCGGTGATGAAGTACCGCGAACTGAAGATCGTGCGACTGGGTCTGACCGAAGCGCGCGCGATGCTCGCCGATCCGGATATGCGCGCGATGGCCGAGGAGGAGATCGCCCAACTGGCTCCGCGCGAATCCGCTCTGGAAGAAGAGATCAAAATTCTTCTCTTGCCCAAAGACCCCAACGACGACAAGAACGTGATTCTTGAAATCCGCGCCGGTACCGGTGGCGACGAGGCTTCGCTCTTTGCCGCCGAGGTCTTTCGTATGTACACCCGCTTTGCCGAGCAGCACCGCTGGAAGATCGAATTGCTTTCGATGTCCGAATCCGGCGTGGGCGGCTACAAGGAAGTGATCGCCATCATCGAGGGCGAGCGCGTCTACTCTCAACTCAAGTGGGAGAGCGGCGTACATCGCGTGCAGCGCGTTCCGGCAACGGAGACGCAGGGTCGTGTGCACACTTCGGCGGTCACCGTCGCGGTCTTGCCCGAAGCAGAAGAGGTGGACGTGAAGATCGAGGCCAAGGATATTCGCATCGACACCTTCTGCTCCTCCGGTCCCGGCGGGCAATCGGTGAATACGACTTACTCCGCCGTGCGCATCACGCACATTCCGACTAACACCGTAGTGAGTTGCCAGGATGAGAAATCGCAGATCAAGAACCGTGAAAAGGGAATGCGCGTTTTGCGGTCGCGGTTGTACGAGCAGGAGATGGAGCGGCAGAATGCCGAGCTGGCGCAAGCCCGCAAATCGCAGGTTGGCACCGGCGACCGCAGCGAGAAGATCCGCACTTATAACTTCCCGCAAAACCGCCTCACCGACCATCGTATCGGCCTGACTCTGCACCAGCTTGACCTGGTGATGGAAGGCCGTTTGCAGCCGATTGTCGATGCTCTCATCACGCACTATCAGGCCGAGCAGTTGAAGGCCGGCGGAAATGCATGATCCACAAGGATTCAAAGATTCGCGCGATGATTGCCGCGGGTGAATGTACTCTCGCTGAAGGACCGCATCCTGAGCGCGCGCGACGCGACGCAGAAACACTCTTACTTCACGTGATTAGAGGAGAAGCGCAAGATGGTAAGAACGCTTGGTTAAATTATTTTGCAAAAGGGCAAAATATCAATAGCGTATGGCTGATCGCGAATCAAAACTTGTCAACTCATTTGAATTTTGGAGAAAGATTTGGAACCCTTGTTGCCCGACGACGCGCTGGAGAACCCATCCAGTACATCATCGGCGAAGCGGAGTTTTACGGACTGCCTTTTCGCGTCACGCCCGATGTGCTGATTCCTCGCCCGGAGACTGAGCACCTGATCGAAAAGGTTCTGGAACTGGCCTTGGGTTTCGACGCACCGCGCATAGTGGACGTGGGCACAGGCTCCGGCGCGATTGCGATTGCACTGGCGCACAAAATGCCTCGCTCCGCCATCACAGCCATCGATCTCTCCGCGCCCGCGTTGGCGATCGCCCGCGAAAATGCCAAACGCAACGGAATTGATCTTCGCTTTCTCCAGGGCGACCTCCTCGCCCCAGTCGCCGGCGAGCAATTTGAGATCATCGTCTCCAATCCGCCATACGTGCCCACGACGGACCGCGACTCACTCTCCGTTGAGGTCCGCGAGTACGAACCGGCGCTGGCGCTCTTTGCCGGAGAGGACGGCCTCGAAGTTTACCACCGCCTCATTCCCGCCGCCTTCGACGCGCTCATTCCCGGCGGCTACTTGCTCCTCGAGATCGGCTTCGGACAATCCCCCGCAATCATTGATCTGCTCGCCCGCTCCGGCTTTGCGCAGATCGAATTTGTTCCCGACCTGCAAGGCATACCTCGCGTTGCGTCTGCCCAGCGTCCCGGCAATTGCAGCAAAGCTTGAGCCGCTTGCAAAATTGCTTTTCAGAATTGCGAATCACACAAGAGACAATCTCCGCGCGACTAGAGTCCGAGGCTTATTTGGGCGGCTATCGAATGTTTTCGCTAGTCGAGCTCCATCGTCTCCCGCATCTCAGAATCGAGATGTGGGGCGCCCGCCTCCATCAGTAGAGTCGAAAGTTGATTTCGACGTTGATCATCACGGGCACTGGTGAGTTGCCCTTCATCGCCGGCTTGAATTTGTACTTCCGAACTGCTTCGAGGGCTTTTTCATTCAACCCCATCTCTAAACCACGAACTATGCGCGGGTTTTGGGGGTTCCCTTGTGCATCGACAACCATCGTAATGTGACAGACGCCTTGGTACTTGGCACGCCGAGCCTCGTCGGTGTAACCCGCGGCTACGTTATTCAGTAAAACCGGCGCGGAAACCTCCCCGCCTACACGGTACAGGTCATCATCCGTGGTTATTGCGTTTGTCTGGGGTGCTGGTGGTAATTCTAGGCTAGCCGGACGATTTGCAGCTATATTCTCAGGCGCATAGTAATAGCAGGATCTATTCGTTCCAATTCCACAGTTGACCCCAGGCTGCGCCCCTTGGATCAGTTGTTGTGGGTTGGTCACGTAAATCGGATGCTTCTTTTGAAAATCTAAATCACTCAATTTGCAGTCCGGGTCTAGATTACCGGGGCCTGAACAGAGAGCCATTCTCGCCTGAATGTATTTCTCTTTCATAACACTTTCCTGAACTGTCATGCCGTGGAACTCTTTTGACTCCTTCGTTACAATCGCTGTAATTGTTGCAATCGATTTAGATAGTTCTAAGGGCGCCTTAGAGATATTAACGCGGTTGGGGGCGAGCAGTGGCCGAACCACAATAGCAGTATTTGCTTTCGTGTCAACATAAACCGTTTCACGCCCGGTATTGTGACTCTTTCGGTGGTAAATATAAAGGTATGTGACATATGTACCCTCTTGCCGGAATTCAGCGATATGCCACGAGATCCATCCAGGCGAGGTGATATCCGGTACAAACGTTTCCAGCGCGTCGTTTGCGAACACCTTGATCGGGTAGCTCCACTCGCCACCCTCGCTCATAACCATGCGAGGCTCGCCGAACGATCCGGCGATGATGCTGTCCGGCCCGCCAGATGTTGTGTCTTGGCTCAGGGACAGCGTCGGTATAGCAAGAATCATCAGGAAGATTGAAACCTTCGTCCAATTCATTGAAAACCCCTTCTGGCAGAACAATACGTCGGAACCCTTACGACAACGGTAGTTGCGAGAGCTTCATGCGCACTCTCAAGCGGGAAGAGATCTACGCCAATACTTACCGCGACCTGGAAGACCTTCGCGCTCACATCGAGGAGTTCATGGAGCGTTATTATAATCGCATCCGGCTTCACTCGGCGCTTGGCTATCTACCGCCGGAGGAGTTCGAACAAGCTGCGTCAGGACAGGCGAATGGTTGCGGCGCAGCCAGCATGAGTTTTTTCAGGCATGGGGAAATCTATCGATGGGGTAAGAAAACCGCGTCGGAACATGGGGAGCCGAATTGCTCCAGCTCCCGGCCCATCCTATCGATGAGTCTCCAACCGGCTATTCCTTGGCGGGTTGCTCTCCAGCAGAGCCCGACTCCGCTTCACCGGTTATCGACTATGCTCAAGGAGAAG
>Ga0181520_10004950_pt1 | contig 21753 bp, 16 predicted proteins | sample PEATcosm2014_Bin_29_FD_132451 | JGI IMG/M metagenome (GOLD analysis project Ga0181520, IMG submission 132451) | Peatland microbial communities from MTU Mesocosm Facility, Houghton, MI, USA - PEATcosm2014_Bin02_30_metaG | ecosystem: Environmental > Terrestrial > Soil > Wetlands > Peat | place... | reverse complement strand
TCGCTGCGTAGCCATGTGCGGAAGAGATAAGCGCTGAAAGCATCTAAGTGCCAAGCTCATCCCAAGATATTGTTTCCCGGACGCAAGTCCCTAAAGACCACGGGCAGACCACCCGTTTGATAGACTGGGAGTGTAAGCGCCGCGAGGCGTTCAGCTGACCAGCACTAATCGGTCGTGCGGCTTGATTGCTTTTTCCCTTAATGGGAATAGCAAATTTCAACTCGCGAATTGTGGAACAATGCCCATAGACTCCTATGTGTAGTTTTCAGAGAACCGCCGAAGTGATCCGGTTGTTCTTTACATAATGATTTAGCACGGCGAAAACCGTGCGCAACAATTTGGTGGCAATACCGCAGTGGTCCGACCCGTTCCCATTCCGAACACGGCCGTCAAACGCTGCATGGCCGATGGTAGTGGTTGTATAGCTTCCGCGAGAGTAGGTAGCCGCCAGTCTTTACTAAAAATCCCCGAGGTAACGCCTTGGGGATTTTTTTTGTCTGGGTGGGACGGGAGTTCGCGGCGGGATGGGCGCTTTAAAGCAGTGTGCGACGGCTTGCCGGGGATAGGACAAGAAGGGCGGAACATTCCCGGCGGTGGTTTCTGGCACCGCCTTCGGGGTGCGGGAAAATCGGTGAGCGTTTTCCGAGGGTATCGCTCCCTGGTCGCTCAACCCCCGGCTACTTTCTGGAACGCCTCCGGCGTTCACTAACATTGGCTCAATTCAGGATTATGCCTTGGGGCATTTCGGCGAGGTCAGGCGCTCCAATGGCCGCTTTTGAGATAGGGCTTGAGTTTTTCCTTGAGGGTTTCGCGGCCGCGATGGATGAGGGACTTGGTGGCGGAGAGGGAGGTGTCCAGGATTTCCGCGATTTGCTCGTAGCTCAAGTCGTCCTGGCGGCAGAGGAGGATGGCGGTGCGCTGGGTTTCGGGCAGTTGGGCGATGGCCTCCTCGATTTTAGTGGCGAGTTCGCCCTGGAGGACGTTTTCGGCGGGGAGGGAGTTTTTCTTGTCTTCGTACTGGCGCTGGGGCAGGTCGTCGTTTTCGCCGTGGTTTTCCTCGATGGATTCGGCGGGGTGGCGGGAGCGGCGGCGGATTTCGTTGAGGCAGAGGTTGCGGGCGATGGTGAAGAGCCAGGTGGAGAATTTGGCGGTGGGCTGGTAGCGCTGGCGGGATTTGTAAACCTGGAGGAAGACGTTTTGGGCCAGATCCTCGGATTCGGATTCATCGCGCAGGGTGCGGCAGATGAAATTGAAGAGGGGCTGCCGGTATTTTTCGACCAGTTCGGCAAAGGCCGCCCGGTCGCCGCGCTTTACGCGCAACATCAGGGCGGCATCAAGGTCGGAGGGTTCCGGCATGGTCGCTTAAGTCTATTGAACGCCGGGCGCGCGACAAGGTTTCGCTGAAAGTGGCGGCGCGGGGGCGGAGAGAAAAAACCGGGGCAGGGCAAGTTTTTAATTTCTTTAAGGACTGGACCACTCCATCTTACCGGCAGTGCAGGATCTGCTGAAAAAAATCGAGGCGGCGGCGGAGGCGCGGCTGACCTTCTCGCCGGAGGCGACGGCCGCGGACAAGCTGGCGCGGTACAAGAAGTTTCTGAAGGTGGAAGGGAACTGGCTGAAGCTGCTGCATCGCGGCGGGGAGCCGGGGCGGGTGATTTGCCGGGGGCGGGCGGCGATCTTGGACGCGCTGTTGCAGCACCTGTGGATTGCGTTGCGGGAGGTGCTGGCGGCGGAGGGGCATCACGAATTTCCGCCGATTGCGCTGGTGGCGATCGGGGGGTTTGGGCGGGCGGAGTTGAATCCGCACAGCGACATTGACTTCATGTTTTTGCACGACGGGCAGGTGTCGGCGGGCAAGCCGCTGCCGTACTTGGCGCGGCTGATTGACGGGGTGCTGTATCCGTTGTGGGACATCGGTCTGAAGGTGGGCTATTCGGTGCGGGACGTGGGCGATTGCGTGAAGGTGGCGAACACGGACATGCAGTCGAAGACGTCGCTGATCGAATCGCGGCTGATCATCGGGGACGCGATGTTGTTTGAGCGGTTTGAGGAGGCGGTGGTGAGCAAGTGCGTGGTGGGGTACGAGGACAAATACATTGCGATGCGGCTGGAGGACCAGGCGACGCGGCGGGGGAAGCATGGGAATTCGGCGTGCATGCAGGAACCGAACATCAAGAACGGGTGCGGGGGGCTGCGGGATTTCCAGAATTTGCTGTGGATGGCTTTTTTCAAGTACCAGACGCGGTCGCTGGCGGAGCTGCAGGCGCGGGAGTTTGTGAGCGCGGCGGAGCGGAAGCAGCTGGAGGCGGCGTATGATTTTCTGCTGCGGGTGCGGACGGAGCTGCATTATCACACGAACCGGCCGCAGGATGTGCTGGGGAAGAACTTGCAGCCGGCGGTGGCGTTCAACCTGGGGTACACGGACCGGTCGCCGAGCCGGCGGATCGAGGTGTTCATGCGGGACCTGTACGTGCACATGCGGAACATTTTCCTGATCACGCGGACGCTGGAGCAGCGGCTGGCGCTGGTATCGCCGGGGGAGACGACGGGGCTGGAGAAGTTGCGGCGGCTGCTGGGGGGGGCGGCGCCGGCGGCGCCGGAGGCGGTGGACGGTTTTTTATTTGTGGGCAACGAGGTGCGGGCGGCGGGGAACCGGATTTTCCGGGATTCGCCGCGGCGGCTGATGCGGGTGTTTTTATACGCGCAACAGCGGCATTTGCGGCTGCATCCGGACTTGGCGCAATTGATCCGGAACCAGCTTTGGCTGGTGGACCGGGAGTTTTTGAACGACGCGCACGTGTGCGAGACGTTTTTGACGATCTTGGAGCGGCGGGGGGAGGTTTCCCGGGTGCTGCGGGCGATGCACGAGGTGAATTTGCTCGGGAAATACATTCCGGAGTTTGGGAAGCTGACGTGTCTGGTGCAGCACGAGTTTTATCACCAGTACGCGGCGGACGAGCACACGCTGGTGTGCCTGGAGCAGTTGGACAAGGTGTGGGAGGCCAAGGAGCCGCCGTTCAAGCACTACACGCCGCTGTTTCAGAGTCTGGAACGGCCGGGGCTGCTGTATCTGGGGCTGCTGCTGCATGACGTGGGGAAGGCGGCCAAGCATGAAATAGGCAAGCATCCGCAGGTGGGGGCGGCGCTGGCGGTGCGGGCGGCGCGGCGGCTGCAACTGGAGCCGGAGGCGGTGGAGCTGCTGAAATTCCTGGTGGAAAACCACCTGCTGATGGCCACGCTGTCGCAGCGGCGGGACTTGGACGACGGGGCGGTGATCCGGCAGTTTGCGCGGCAGGTGGGGACGCCGGAGAAGCTGAATTTGCTGACGCTGCTGACGTTTGCGGATTCGCAGGGGACGAGCGACAAGCTGTGGAACGGGTTCAAGGATTCCCTGCTGTGGCAGTTGCATTCGCGGTCGCTGGCGCTGCTGACGGGGGGCACGGAATTTCGGAAGGCGTCGCAAAAGGCGCGGGACGAGCTGCGGTACGCGGTGCGGGAGCTGGCGGCGCGGCGGATTTCGGACGAGGAGCTGGCGGCGCACTTTGGGCAGTTGCCGGACCGGTATTATGAGATTTACACGCCGAAGCAGATTCTGGACGACGTGGAGCTGGCGCACCGGTTCATGCACCGGCTGGTGGTGGAGAACCAGCGGGCGCTGGCGCCGGTGACGGCGTGGATTGACGAGCGGGACCGCGGGTACAGTCTGGTGAAGGTGTGCACCTGGGACCGGGCGGGATTGTTCGGCAAGATCGCGGGGTCGTTGAGCGCGGTGGGGCTGAACATCATGGGGGCGCAGATTTTCACGCGGAAGGACGGGATTGTGCTGGACACTTTTTTTGTGAACGACGGGCGGACGGGCGGGCTGGCGGCGAAGGAGCAGCGGGAGAAGTTTTCCAGCCTGCTGGAAGGGCTGCTGACGGGGGAAGCGGTGAATTTGGCCAAGCTGATCGGGCAGCAATCCACGGGGCGGCCGGGCTATTCGGCGTATTTGGGCGAGCGCCTGGGCACGCAGATCCGGTTCGACAACACGGCGTCGGACGGGCGGACGCTGATCGAGCTTGAGACGGAGGACCGGCTGGGGCTGCTATATGCGATTTCGCAGGCGCTGGCGGCGCAGCGGCTGGACATATCGGCGGCGCGCGTGGTGACGGAGCGGGGGGCGGCGCTGGACAGCTTTTACGTGCGGGAATTCGGGGGCGGGCAGGTGCTGCTGCCGGCGCGGCAGGCGGCGGTGGAGCTGGCGTTGCGCACGGCCATCGGCCAGCTCGACGTGAGCCCCATCTGAGCCGGAACGAATCAGTTCAACCACAGATGAACACAGATTTAAAACGGAAGAGTTCGACGCGAATTGCGGGAATTTTCGCGAATTAATTCTGAATTGGTCGGAGGGATGCAGGAATGCCGGTCTTGGGGTTGGAAGGTAAGGCCAGAGCGCGGCTGGGCTGAAACAGGGTTTGCAATTCAATGGCCCGGGCTACCCGACAGGTCTTCTGGCTGGCGACCTCGCTGCGGCTGGTCTTCGACACAGCCGCGGTCCGCCGCATCACATACGCCGGCCAATTCAAGCTTTGGACAGTCCGGAAGAATTTTGTTGCACATTCGCCGGGCCCGGCTGGCGGAGAGGGAAATTGACGCTGCGGGGATTTGTGATAGCCTGAGCGACCATTATGAATCGTCATCCGCACGTTGCAGTCGTGGGCGCCACGGGCGCCGTGGGCCTGGAAATGATCAAGACGCTGGAAAAGAGGAAGTTTCCGGTGGGCAAACTGACTTTGCTCGCGTCCGCGCGCTCGGTGGGCAAGAAACTGAAGTTCCAGGGGCGGGACATTGCCGTGGCGGAGCTGACGAAGGATTCATTCAAGGGGATTGACATTGCGCTGTTCAGCGCGGGCGGGAGCATTTCCAAGGAATATGCGCCTTTGGCGGCGAAGGCGGGCTGCGTGGTGGTGGACAATTCGAGCGCGTTCCGGCAGGACGACAAGGTGCCGCTGGTGGTGCCCGAGATCAATGCGGCGGACGTGAAGTGGCACAAGGGGATCATCGCCAATCCGAATTGCACGACGGCCATCACGCTGATGGCGCTGTATCCGCTGCACCAGGCTTTTGGGGTGAAGCGGGTGTTTGCGGCGTCGTACCAGGCGGTTTCCGGCACGGGGGCGAAGGCGATTGCGGAATTGAAGCGGCAGGTGGAGGAAGTGGTGGCGGGCCAGCCGGTGACGAAGGAGGTTTATCCGCACCAGATCGCGTTCAACGTGCTGCCGCACGTGGACACGTTTTTGCCGTCGGGCTATACGAAGGAAGAGATGAAGATGGAGAACGAGGGGCGCAAGATCATGCATCATCCGGGCTTCCGGGCCAGCGTGACGTGCGTGCGGGTGCCGGTGTACCGGTCGCATTCCATTGCGGTGACGGCGGAATTTGAGAAGCCGGTGACGGTGGCCGCGGCGCGGGCGGTGCTCAAGAAGGCGCCGGGGCTGGACGTGGTGGATGAGCCGGAGAAGCAGAAGTACCCGATGCCGCTGTTCACGTCCGAGAAATACAACTGCGAAGTGGGGCGCATCCGCATGGATTGCGCGATGGAGAACGGGCTGTGTTTCTGGGTGAGCGGCGACCAGTTGCTCAAGGGAGCGGCGCTGAACGCGGTGCAGATTGCGGAAGAGCTGCTGAAATAGGCCGCCTTTTTATTTGGGAGTCCAGGGGGAATAGTCGGCGGGCAATTCGAAGACCGAAGGGTCCACAGGTTCCAACCGGGCGGAAACGAGGGTGGTGGTGCGCTCGTGTCCGCGAGAGTTGGCGAGGTTTTTCACCACCATGCCGGGCAGGCGGCTCAATTCGGGCTGGGCGTTGGGGTGCGGCCCGGCGGCGTTGAAGCGGTCCAGTTTGACGAGTTCGGGCCGGATGATCTCGTAGTTGGGGAAGTTGGTGGCCACCCAGAGGGCTTCGGTGAGACCTTGGGCGCCGGTCCAGGTGTAGATTTCAGTCTGATAGCCGGCGACGGTCCGGGAGCGGCCGGTGTCCACGGGCGGGGTTGCGGGGGCAAAAGTGTCGTTGGTGCCATGAGCCAGTTTTTCGGCCGCCAGCTCCTGCTGGATATCGGCGCCGGAGCGTTTCAAATATCTTTTGATGTTGGTAAAGAGGGTGATCGAGTCGCGCGTATCCAGATCAATAATCACGCTGAAATATTGCTTGGGCTCGTCCAGGCGCATCTGGTGGCCGTGTACCTTGATGACGACGGTTTCGACGGCGTTGGTTTCGGCGCCAGTGGTTTCGGTGGTTTGTTGTTGCAGGACCAAATCGGCGCGCAGGGCGGCGGTGGAGAAGAAGAGGGTGAACAGGGCGGCGGTGAGTCTAGCCCATCCCAATAGCTGCAATGGTCTCAAGGCCGGATCGGATGCAACCCTTTCAGGGTTGAGGACACAGACGGTGCCAATCCCAGGGTAGGCTCGCCGACTCGCCAACCCCGGGCTGATTGATGCAATCCCGTTGGGATTGGCCGCGGGCGAGACGCCTGCGGGTTGGAAACCCGCGATACAGCAGACTTGGAAGTCTGCGCTACGAGTTGGTTGCGGTATATCCATGCTTGGGTGCAGAACAGGCCGACAGTTCGGCCGGGGACGGGTTTATCCCTTGTGCGCCGCCTTGGCCCAGGTGTCTTTCAAGGTGATGGTGCGGTTCAAGACGAGTTTGCCGGGGGTGCTGTCCTTGTCCACGGCGAAGTAGGCGAGGCGCTCGAATTGATAGCGTTCGGCGGGGGACGCGTCCTTCATGGAGGGCTCGAGTTTGGCGGTGATGACTTCCAGGGAATGTGGATTGAGCGAGGCCTTGAAATCTTCGTCGGCGCCGGGATCGGGGACGGTGAAGAGGCGGTCGTAGAGGCGGACTTCGGCGTCAATGGCGTGGGGGGCGCTGACCCAGTGGATGGTGCCCTTGACCTTGCGGCCGGCGGTGGCGCCGCCGGTTTTGCTTTCGAGGTCGGCGGTGCAGCGGAGTTCGGTGACATTGCCGGCTGGGTCCTTGACGACTTCGAGGCACTTGATGATGTAGGCGTATTTGAGGCGCACTTCGCCGCCGGGTTTGAGGCGGAAGAATTTCGGCGGCGGGACTTCGGCAAAGTCGTCGCGCTCGATGAAGAGTTCGCGGCTGAAGGGGACTTGGCGGCGGCCGGTTTCCGGGGCCTCGGGGTTGTTGAGGGCGGGGAGCTGCTCGGTCTGGCCGGCGGGGTAATTGGTGATGACGACCTTGAGGGGGCGCAGGACGGCGAGACGGCGGAGCGCGCGCTGATTGAGGTCCTCGCGGATGGCGTGCTCCAGCACGGCGACGTCGGTGAGGCCGTTATACTTGGTGATGCCGATGTTGTAGGCGAAGTTGCGGAGGGCCTGGGGCGTGACGCCGCGGCGGCGGATGCCGCAGACGGTGGGCATGCGGGGGTCGTCCCAGCCGGTGACGATTTTTTCATTTACGAGCTGGAGGAGCTTGCGCTTGCTCATGATGGTGTAGCCGAGGGCGAGGCGGGCGAATTCGTATTGATGGGGCAGGGGCCGGGGCAGGCCGAGGCTTTCGAGGATCCAGTCATAGAGGGGGCGATGGACCTCGAATTCGAGGGTGCAGATGGAATGGGTGATGCCCTCGATGTAATCGCTCAGGCAGTGGGCGAAATCGTACATGGGGTAGATGCACCATTTGGCGCCGGTATGATGGTGCTCGGCGTGGCGGATGCGGTAGAGGAGCGGGTCGCGCATCCAGACGTTGGGGGCGGCGACGTCAATTTTGGCGCGGAGGGAGCGGGCGCCGTCGGGGAACTCGCCGGCTTTCATGCGCCGGAAGAGGCTGAGGCTTTCGGAGGGCGTGCGGTTGCGGAAGGGGGATTCCTTGGCGTTGCGGCGGTAGTCGTCGGTTTCGTCGGGGGAGAGGTCGCAGACGTAGGCTTTGCCCTTGGCGATCAATTGTTCGGCGAAGTCGTAGATCTGGTCGAAGTAATCGCTGGCGTAGAAGGGTTCGAGCTTGACGGTGGAATGGACGCGCTCGGCCTGGGAGGTGCCGAAGATGGCGGGCAGATGATAATCGCGGGTGCCGTTGGCGGTGCTGGCTTCGGGGGTTTTGCCGGCGGGTTTAAGGCCCAGACGGTCCTCGGCCCAATCGCTGATGAGCCAGTTGACGTCCTCCTGGATGGACTCGACGTATTCGATGTCTTCCTTGGTGGGATTGGTGTCGTCCAGGCGGAGGTTGCAGATGCCGCCGAACTCGCGGGCGATGCCGAAGTTGAGACAGATGCTTTTGGCATGGCCGATGTGGAGGTAGCCGTTGGGCTCCGGCGGAAACCGGGTGTGGATGCGGGGATATTTGTGCTCGGCGACATGGGCGGCGACGATGTCGCGGATAAAATCGGACGGCGCGGCCGGGGCGGCGGCAGATTCGATGTTTTCCAAGGTCATAACTTAAGGCAAAGGCTAAACAATCCGGGGGCTTTTAGCAAACGAGCCTTTCCCGAGCGGCGGGCGGTGTGGCCGAGCGGCGGCGGGCGTTTCTGGAGGTTGCCGGGGAAGGGATGGACGGGCGAATGTGTTGTGGCTTCGGCGTACGACAATCAAGTAGTCTGGTTGACAAAAGTTGACAACCTGCCCGTTTTTGATAGAGTTTGGTTTGTGAGCAAATCCCTCAACATTCCCGCCTTGGATGATGCTCTGATCAAGGCGGGTTTGAATCAGTCCGCCCTGGCCGAAAAGATCAGTGTTTCCCGCGAGGCCGTGTCGAAATGGATGAAGGGCGAGTCGTTTCCGTCCCCTGACAAGCTGCTGCGCATTGGTATGTTGCTGGGTTTGGCGTTTGAACAGCTTGTTAACCTGCCGCCGGCTTCCGCCGTCCCGATCGTTTCCTTCCGCAAGAAGTCGCACCGGGTGACCAAGGACACGCATCTGGACAATGCCCGGGAGACGGGTGAGTTACTGAAGCGCTTGGTACCTTATTTGCCGAACGAGGAACTGACCCACCCGCCCACTCTGAAAGAGCCTACATCGGACTACGCATACGTGCAGAAGGTGGCGGCGCAATTGCGCGAGGAAATGAAGCTGGAAGGCAAGGAAGTGATCCGGTTCGAAGACTTGATCGGAAAGTTCAGCGAGTTGCGCGCGGTCGTTATCCCGGCGTTGTGGGGCGGGCAGGAGAACCACGGTAATGCGCTAAACATTCATCTGCCGGATTCGCAAACGACTTGGGTGTTTGTGAATCTGGACAGCAATGCGGTGGATTTTAAGTTTTGGATGGCGCACGAGCTGGGCCACTCACTGGCCCCGGAGTTGACCGGTGACGTGGCGGAGGATTTCGCCGATCGCTTTGCCCAGGCATTGCTTTTTCCCGAGGCTCAAGCGGCCCGGCTGCGACCCGCGCTGCAGGCGCTTGGCAGTGTCACCGCGCGGATTGCGCGAATCCATCAGGAAGCGGGGAGGCATGTCATCTCACCTTGGACGATGCGCCGGGCATTGGAGGATTACGAACAGGCTCACAAGTTGGCGAAGACGGATTTGGGCGATGCGGGGAAATTCATGGCGGCCCTCGTGAAGTTTGCGCGAGGCTACCCCACCATCAGCGAGCATTTGTTGAAAGCCTCGCCGCCGAAGCCAGCCGAATATGTGGCGCTGGCGCGGTCGGTTTTCAAGAGCCCGTTTTTTGAAGCATTATCGGGTTTCTGCAAACGAGAAGAGGGGGCGGAGCACTATATTTCCCGCGTTCTTGGGGTTTCCCTGCCAGACGCGAAAGCTCTGGCAGGAGAGCTTCGGGCATGAATGAGGAAGCGCAAGCCGTAATTCTCGACAGCAATGTTTACTTTCGGCTGGCGTATTCGATTCGTCCCTTGCTCAAAGGCTCATTTGGTGAGTCGCCGCGTTACACCCTGTTTGTTCTGGCGGCGCTCGATGAGGAATATGGCAAGAGTAGTCGGCTGAAGCACAAGTTTTATTGGGTCACGGAAACCGAATTCCGTGATGATAGGGCATCCAAGCGCTTTGAGGTAAAGGGAAATAAGCGAGAAGAGGTTAGTCGGGCGTTGAACTTTCTGGCGAAGTATGCTGATGAGCAGCGCTTGAACGTTTCCTTGGTAGATCTCAAAGCTTTGGCGGTTGGTTTTGTGAACTCAATGCCAGTTGTCACGGATGATCGCGCCATGGTGGACGTGGCCAAGGCACACGGCATCGAATGCTGGAGCGTGATCAAACTTCTCAAACTGATGTGTTCGAGCGGACGGATTGACGACGCAAAGGTGCGGGAGATTTTTGAATTTCTGGAATATGAGCACGACCTGCCGATGCCCATCAGCCGGCTGCGGGAAGTATTCAGAGAATACTTTGGCTCCGATTGCCCAATTTAGCTCTTTTGCTAAACCCATGACGGGTTTAGACCGGTAATCGAGGCAGGAAATCACTCATCCGGGTCCACCATGATGATGGCGCGGTTCTTTTTGTCTGACGCAATGAGCGCAGGATTTTGCGAGGCGATGCGGTTGGCTTCCGTCGCCGCTTTTTTGAAGGCAGCGGACCCGCGCACCGGCCAGGCTTTGGAGGTGGCATGCGAGGTGATGACAAACGGGCCGGCGATGTCTTCAAAACGCTGGTCCATGACCTCCAGATCCGGCTGCGCGACCGCCGGAAAGGGTTTGAGATGGCCAGGGATGACTTTTATGGAGTCGGCCGTGAACGTGGCTTTGCGCAGGAGAATGACATCGTTGCCGTTCGTCGGCGCACCGGGCGGCTTGGGGAAGAAGGTTTCCAAGGTGAGCTGGCGGGGCACGCTCAAGTCGCCAACTTTGACTGGGTCGCCGGCCGTGAACTGCCACTTTTTGTATCCGTCCGGGTATTGTTTCAGCGTGGCCGCTCTGAGTGGCTCATCCGAGTTGGTTCGGGGCAGAAGCCACCAGTTGCGACTCCAGCCGATGACGCTCTGGGGCAAGGAGGAATCCGGCCAAAAGGCGAACAGGTTGGTGGTGAAATCATCGTCCCCCCGGGTCAGGGCTCTGGGCTGTCCCAGACCGATGTGGTCGGGAAGGTTGAAAAAGTCCTTCGAGCAATACCCCAGCCAGGCGGCCTCCACGGGTGACGGCGGCAGTTCGTCCATGTACGGAAAACGTCCGGAATAAGCAAATCCGCCAAGGCCGTCGTGGGTCCGGTGGATTGGCGAAAGGCGGTCTGAAAGGATGAAGATCTCGGCGCCGTCACAACCGTATTGCGCGGTTTCTTCATAGACATCGTTGGTGAATTTGCTGTGGCCCTGGGAGGCAATGGAAATCAGATAGGATTTGCCATCGGTCAAAATAACCAGATCGGAGGTTTCGACGACGCGGGAGATGGTCTTTCGTTGCCGGTTATGCTGCTCAACCATGCTTTGGTCATTGGTGCCCGGCGCATGAACCGCATCCATCAGCAGGGCCGTAAATAGTTCAACCTGCCCGGTGCCTTCGATGCGAATGAATCGCGGGGCGGGGGCGGTGATTGCTTTGATGGTGACCACGGTGGTTCCGGTGGCGAGCAGGATTCCGATCCCCGTAAGGATCGCGATTTTGGTTTTGGTCCAGGCCATAAGTTTCAAGGCTCCTTTGATGAGGGATAGGGTAGATGTCGAAGCGGCCGCGCCCTTGGCCACGGACACGGCGGCCACGGTCTTGGCCAGGGTGGCCGGAGCGGCCTGGATGGAGTGGGCGGAAATGCCTTGGGTGATGGCCGCCGCCGTGGAATCCACGCCGTGTTGGAGAAAAAACCTTCTCAGTTTGCCCACGGCGCGGTTGACCCGCATGCGGGCGGTGTCTTCGCTGGCGCCCAAGGCCGCGCCGACTTCGCCCAGGCTGCGGTTTTCAAAAAAGCGCAGCACGATGGCGTCGTGGTCCTTTTGCGCGAGGCGGGCGAGGGCGTCATCCAACAGCGGCGCCAAGCGGTTCCAATCCGGGTCTTCTTCCGGTTCGTTTGCGGCGGATTGCATGTGGGCCTCCTGTTCGCGGCGCTGGCGGCGGCGCTGGACGGTCAAGGCATTGGCCGCCACGTAATGGGCGGTGCGACAGAGCCAGCCGGGCAGGACCGTGCCGTCGGCCAGTGACCCGGCTTTGCGGGCCAGGATGATGAACACCGCCTGGGTGATTTCCTCGGCCAGATGCGGCTCGCGCACCTGTCGCAGGGCGACGGAATAAACGAGATTGATATGCCGCTCCACGAGCGCGGCAAACGCCGCCTCGGACTGGTTGCGGGCGTAATTCCGCACCAAGCGCATATCCTCAAGCATCATTTATCCATATATTTACGCCCCGGCCAAAAGCGAACAAATTTTTGCCAAATCTTCGGACAAATTCCCAACGCAGTTTAGCAGGAGGGCTGGAGATGGAACAACGGGGGGTGTGGATAAAAGAAATGAGGCCGGACACTACTCCGGCCTCAATGAGAACAAGCGCTCTAAATCTTTTTTGCCGCGCAGCCGGTTGAAGTTTTGCACACGGTCAACCGTCGTACGGCGCCCAACAACGATGACAGAATACCACATCCCCGGTTTCTGGCATGTCACCAGATGTGGGTACAGGGGGCAGCGGGGATTATATGCCAATGGAATCACCGATTTTCCCAATGTTTACCGGTTCGCTGTTGGCGGTGGAGATGCTCCAAAGAACAGTGTGCGGCGGTTTGGCGCGGGCCAGTTGGCAGATAGGGCGGAACCTTCCCAGAGGCAGCTTCCGGCACCGCCTGCCGGGGTGCGGGAAAACTGGAGACCCTTTCCCGGGGCATCGCTCCCGATGGTCGCTCAGGGATATGACGCGCCAGGCGGGAGGATTTGTCTAGCCTGCATTTGGGGCAAGCAAATGCGGGCCTCCGGGGTGGCCGCTGGCTAGGATTCCACCGTTTTCAATACGTCCTTCATCAGGAGCATCAGGTGAAAGGAATTGACCGGTGAAGGAACGAAGCCATATTTGGCGTAAAAGTCGGCTGCCCGCTGGTTCTTGGCGTGTACTAACACGGCACGAATGCCGATGACGCGACTCGCTTCCACGATCTTTAGCAAGGCGTGCTTTAAGAGTCCGGGACCGAGCTTTTGACCTTGGGATTTCAAATCAACCGCCAGCCGGGCTAACAAGGCAATCGGGATCGGGTGTTGGGGAGTTCCCTTGGCCACTCGTTCGGGAACCATGGTCCTTTCGACCGAACCCGCAGCAATCGAAAAGTACCCCACCACGACGGGTTGATCCAAGGGCGTGGTGACATACGTCCGGGAAATGCCCGCGCTCGTATTAGCCAGGGCGAATTTGATGAGAAACTCGTTTAATGCCGTGTTCCCGCAATCAAAATTCCGAACCTCATGGGAATTGGTGATGAGGGCCGGAGGCGAGAACATCAGCGCGCCTCAAAGACGGATGGTTCAGCCAATAACCGCTTGAGTTCAGGAATTTCCCGTGCCGGCGCATCGAGTGCCGTATTGAACGCCAGCCATTGCGCTTTGGGCAGAACAAAGCGGGTCTGCTCTGCCAGCACGGCTTCGGCCGCGTCTTGGGAGGACCGCACCACGAAGTCCGTCAGCGAGGCCTTGCGCAGTTTTGCCGCGTGGCGGAGCAAGGTTTTGACCGCCGGCGCGATTCGCAAATTCAGACGCGCAGATGCCGCTTCGGTGGCAACCGGCTGTTTCGTAATTGTACTCACAATGTACTTACGATATGACCTGTCCGTCTGGATGTCAATAATGTAAAGCGTTCAGCAAGGTTGGAGGGCAAGATTCTTCAAACGACGGTTTCTGACTATTTCTCCGCGAAATGGTGTCCAGACGACGAGCATTTTGCCGTATTAACCCGTTTCCATCGTCCCTTCAGGACGAATTCCCTTTTGCCGCGTTACCAGATACTGGCGTGTCTGGCTAATTTCCAGCGTCGCTCCGCGACCGCCGAAATGGGCCTTGAAAAATTTCACCCACAAAAAACGTCGAGGCACCCGGAAAAGTGTTGACATCTTCCGCCTAGTGTACTATGTGTAGTAGTACAGTGAAGTTAGACATCACCATCAGCACGGGGTCGAAGGTTCCGATCTACAAGCAGATCACGGATCAGATCTGGCTGGCGGTGGCCGGCGGCAAGCTGGCGGTGGGCGACCAGCTTCCCAGCGTCCGGGTGCTGGCGGAAGACTTGGTGGTGAACCCCAACACCATCGCCCACGCCTACGCGGATTTGACGCGGGATGGATTGATCGAATCGCGGGCGGGGCGCGGGGTTTTCATTGTGCACAAGCGCCAGGTTTTCACGCCCGAGGAGGCGTGGCGGCGGCTGGAGCCGTTGCTGGACGCGGCCATCGGCGAAGCCATGGCGCTGAATTTCAGCCACGACGAATTGAAGGAGGCATTTGAAAAAAAGCTCGGCCAATGGAAGGCCGCGATGAAAGGCAAACCCAGCGATGAATGAACCACCCGCCATTAGTGTCCGCGACCTCACCCGGTACTACGGCAGCAAGCCCGCGGTGGAAGGCCTGAACCTGGACGTGCCGCGCGGCAGCGTCTTTGCTTTTCTCGGGCGCAACGGATCGGGCAAGACCACGACGATCCGGATGCTGCTGGGATTGGTGCAGCCGACGCGCGGCCGGGGGAGCATTCTGGGCCATGACATCCGGAATCTGCCGACAGAAGCGCGCGCCCGGATCGGCTATCTGACCGAGGAGCACCAGCTCTACGGCTGGATGAACGTCCGGGAGTGCGGCGAGTTTCAATCGCGTTTTTATCCCCGCTGGAACGAAAAGATTTTTCGCAGCGTGGCGGGGCATTTCAATCTCCAGATGACCACCCGCGTCAAGCACCTGTCCCGGGGCGAGCGGGCCGGCCTGTGCCTGGGCCTCACGCTGGCGCCCGAGCCGGAACTGCTGATCATGGACGATCCGACGCTGGGATTGGATCCGGTGGCGAGCCGGGCATTGATCGAGTCCATGATTTTTCTCACGCGCCGGTCGGGGCGGACGATTTTCTTTTCATCGCACCAATTGGCGGACGTGGAACGGGTGGCCGATAAAATCGCGATTTTGGACCGGAGCGTTTTGCGGGTTTGCTGCCCGCTGGAGACGTTTCGTCAAAGCGTGCAGCGGGTGCGCCTGCGTTTTTCGGGCACGCCGCCGCCGCCGGTGCCGGCCATCCCGGGGCTGCTGCAGGCGGTGCGGACGGAGGGCGAGCTGCGGCTGACGTGCGTGAATTATGGCGCCGCGGCGGAAAAAGCATTGCGGGCGCTGGCGCCGGCGGAGCTGGAGCGGGTGCCCCTGAGTTTGGAGGATGCGTTCATCAGCTACCTGGGCGACCGGGGCGAAAAATCCTTCATCCTGGCGGAAACGGAATCGGAAACGGAGGCGCAGCCATGAAGACATTGATTGGAAAAGAATTGCGGGAGCACTTGAAAGTGGCCGTGCTGGGGCTGGGCATCTTCACGTTTGTGCTGGTGCAGATTTACCGCGAGTGCACGCAGTATTTTGCCAATCTGGCATCGGGGCAGGGGAGCTGGAATGGGGACGCGAATGCGCAACCATTGTTGGGGGCGCTGCCGTCCAGTGTCATGATCTATTGCGCGATCTTCGGCGCCGCGCTGGGCTGGCTGCAGGTCCACAGCGAGCGGCACCGCGATCTTTGGGCGTTTCTGATCCATCGCCCGCTCTCGCGCAGCAGAATCTTTTTCAGCAAAGTCATTGCCGGCCTCTGCCTTTACGCCCTGGGGGCGGTCCTGCCGCTGCTGGGAATGATTGTGGCGATCCGGATGCCCGGCCACCTGGCGGTGCCGTTTGAATGGGGCATGGTGTTGCCGGTGACCGTCGGCCTGCTTTGTGGAATCGTCTATTATTTTGCCGGGCTGCTGACGGGCTTGCGGCAGGCGCGCTGGTATGGGAGCCGCGCGCTGGGCGTGGGGGTGGCCATCGTGGCTTGGATAGCGGCAAATGACGTGCCGGAATTTTGGCGGGCACTCGTGCTCATTGGCCTGGGCGGAGCCATTACGGGCGGGGCGGCGTGGGGCAGCTTTCTGAGCGGGGGCTACTACGAGGGCCAGCCACGGTGGGGGCGGCGGGCGCTGGTGGCCTCCCTGCTGGTGGGGAGCTTTGTCGTGGTCCTGTTTGTGACGGCCTTGCTGGAATCCCTGTTGCCCCGGGGGAGTTACCCTTGGTCGCGGTATCAAACGACCAAGGACGGCGCCATTTACAAATTGACGCAGCCGGCGCACGGGGCGCTGCAAATCACGGACCTGGCCGGCCAGCCGCTCAAGGATGCGAAGACCGGGCGCGCCATGACGCTGAACGACTTCAACCGCCAAGCGGCTTCCGAACCCAGCGTGCAGGCGAATTTCGAAGAGGGGGCCCAATATGAAAGGGCGCATCGGAGCCGGTATGGGGAAAGTTCCAGATTTTTCACCTTGTGGCGGCAAACGCCGGACACGCTGTGGTATTGGAACCGGAACGGCCGGCTCTGGGCCTACGACGTGGCGTCGCGCCGGTTTATGGGCAGCCTGGGTCCGAGCGGCTTCACTCCCGGTTCGACGACGGGGTCGGACCGATTCAACGACCCGGAAGGCAGGGGTGGGCATGGAAACGGCTATTATGAACAATCGTATCCGGCCCGGACGCTTTCGACCGACACCGCGGTTTATCGGTTGGACCTGGACAGCCGCACGGCCACCGTATTCTTTGCCGCGACGAACGGTGATCGGATTGGCGGGGCGTTGGACATCGCGTCCAAGGATTCTGACTGGGTCTCCACATTCATCGTCACCCGGAGTTCCATCCAACTGCTGGCGCCGGACGGCAAACTAGTGTGGCAAATTCCCTACGAGCCGGCTTACCCCGCGTACGACGGGATCTCATATTTCATCTTGGACGCCACCAATAAGTTTGTTGTGTGGATTGAGCCCGACGGGCGGACCAACAAGTTGAGTGGCTGGACGCTGCCGTCACATGTCACTTGGGTCGCGGCCGGCCAAGGTGCGCTCCAAAGCACCAACCTGCCGTCGTTGTCCGGTTACCGGGGGTGGCGGGAGCTGCCGCTCACGGAAAGAGTGGTTCGTTCCGTGGTGCCGCCGGGATTTTTCGCGGCGCCGCTGCTGCTTTATGGCTTCGCCGCGCTCCGCGATTTCATTTTCTGGACGGATGTGGCGGCCAGCGTGACCGTGGCCGTGGTGTGCGCCGGCATTGGCTGGGGCCTGGGCCGACGGAACCATTTTAGCGTGGGCGGCCAATGCAAGTGGGCCGTGTTCCATGTGCTTTTCGGGCTCCCCGGGCTGTTGGCCTTTCTCAGCGCGCAGGAGTGGCCGGCGCAGGAACCTTGTGCCCAGTGCAAAAAGCCGCGCGTGGTGAATCGGGATCATTGCGAATCCTGCGGCGCCGACTTCGCGCCGCCGGCCAGGAATGGAACCGAGATCTTCGAAGTTTGAGCAAGGCGTTTCATCGGCCGGGAATCGGTCCGGCTCCCTGGAACATCCCAATCCCAATGGGAGAATGGCGCTTAGTTAGGCGTAACGTGTCATTTCAAAGCTGATTGTGATCTGTGCCGGCCCTTCAGGCCTGAAAAATTTATATGAGACACAATGTGAAAACAGGATTTACGCTGATCGAGTTGCTGGTTGTCATTGCCATTATTGCCATTCTCGCGTTCCTGCTGCTGGCAGCAGTCAGCAGTGCCGGCGGCAAGGCGAGGCGAATCACCTGCATCAACGACCTGCGGCAAATTAATCTCGGGGCGCGGATGTATTCGGATGATTCCAACGACAAATCACCCAAGCCCACCAGTGGCGTGTTAAATCCCTACAGCGCCTATAAGGCGCTCATGAAAAGCTATGTGGGCTTGCGGGGGCAGTCTTCAGAAAAGGACAAGCTGTTTGCGTGCCCGGCGGACACCTTTTATTTCGATTACTTGCTCGGACGTTATCCTCGTTCCACCAAACTGGTGGGTTATGTGCCAGAGAGTATTTGCGGCCGTCCGGATTACGATTACTCCAGCTATGTATTCAACGCGGGAAATCTGTTTGTTGGCACGACCAACCACCCGGTAAACCGGCCCGGCATCGCTGGCTTGCCCGTCAGTTCCATAAAGCATCCAGATAGAACTGTTCTGGTGGCCGAAATGTCGGCGCTGTTCCCGTTTTCCTGGCACAAACCCAAACGGCCTCTCTATCTCGTTTCAACACGCTTTTGTCCAAACCTCGTGTTTAACGATGCGATGAACTCGGTCAGCTTTGTTGACGGTCATGTCAGCTATATTAAAATATGCTGGAAAGGATCGTTTGGCTTCTTCGGTGTCTCCTGTAATTATGATCCTCCTGCGGGATATGATTATCAGTGGAGTCCAAACTGATATCTCGCAGCATTAAAAACGTGTGAACTAACACAATTTACAACCCCAGCTTGGCTGAAGAAGCAATGGTGACTGATTTATAACGAAAACAGATCCGCATGACTCTATTTGGCTGTAACTTTCATTATTCTGCACGCGGCGCCAAGAGGGTGCCGCAGGTTGCTGCGCAGGCGCCTATGACTGTGGGATAAACCACATAACAGGCGGAAACTAAAGGCATTTAGGAAATACATGAATTTGCATTTTTCCCAATGAGTCATTGCGCTGGAGGAATGAAGCTTGTAACTCCATCACCATGGCGATGAGCGCCAACCGGACGAGCAAACCGGCTCCTCGTAGCGGAATTAGTGGTGCCTCCAACCGTGCGTCTGTTTCATTTGGATCCATTGACATTCCAAAACACAGATTTCCGCCATTCTAGCACATCTGCGGGCCGAGTGCATGCCGATATGGGGGCGGGGGACAGCTTGTCCCCGCCGGTGCCGGCTAAATACTGCAAAGCGAGGATCGTTTGTGGACTGATAAGAATGGGCCTGGGAGATAGGAACTGATGCCGGACATGGCGACCATTCAGCCGTCCCTGCGGGACTTTGGTCATGCCGAATGCGACCCGGCACTGAAGTGCCGGGCTATTGTCATGCCGTCGCGTTGCGACGGCAAATTTGGCTTACGGCGTCAGCGTTGCAGAAACTTCGCCACGGCTTCGGTGCGGGTGCGGACTTGGAGCTTTTCGTAGATCCGGCGGATGTAGGTGTGGACGGTTTCGTAGCCGATGTTGAGCTTGTCGGCGATTTCCTTGTAGATGAGGCCCTGCGCCAGGAGGTCGAGGACTTGCTGCTCGCGTTCGGAGAGTTCGGAGATGTCGCCGGTGGAGGCGGCTCCGGCGGGCTGGGCGGGCTTGGGGACGGCCTTTTGAAAGGATTGGACGACGAGGCGGGCGATGTTGGTGGTCATGGGCGAGCCGCCGCGATAGACCTCGCGGATGGCTTCGATGAGCTCCTTGATGGGGGTGCGCTTGAGGAGGTAGCCGCTGGCGCCAGCGGCGAGGGCGTTGAAAATGTTCTCGGTGTCCTCATAGACGGTGAGCATGACCACCTGGGTCTGCGGGAGGAGGGGCTTGAGCTTGCGGACGCATTCGACGCCGTTCATGCCGGGGAGGTTGATGTCCATGAGCACGACTTCGGGTTTGACGCGGGGCAGGTCGGCGAGGGCGTCCTCGGCGGAGGGGTAATCGCTGAGGAAGCGGAAGCCTTCGGCGCGGCCAATGACCTTGGCGAGCGTGCCCCGGAGCTTGTCGTTGTCCTCCACAATGGAAATCGTGATCGGCATTGTCTTCGGGGAAGGATGGGGAAGGCGGGGGGAAGAAACAAGCGCGGCGTGGGAAAAAGGTGGGTTTAGCGGGCCGGAACCCCGGGGGTGGAAGTATGTTGGCTGACGCCAAAAAGGGGGACGAAACACCTCACCCCGGCCCTCTCCCCATTTTGCTCCGCGGACTCCGCAAAACGCGGCGAGGGGGAAACGCTCCCAGCGTCTCGACAAGGACCAGCGTGGGGGGCCGCGGGCTGGCTTTCAGTTTGCCGCGAACTCACGTTCGCAGCCACGGGGGGGGGGAAGCTCGCCCTCCCAGCCTTCTACCCCAGCAAGGAGAAACGCCCCGGCGTCGGAGCAGTCAAGCCGAGCGGCCGGCCAATTGCCGCAATTCGGCGGCGATGGCGGTGGCGACGGGCGGCCAAGCGCCCAGGCGGGGTTGGCGGAACAGCCGCATGGTGGGATACCACGGGGTGTCGGCGCGATGCAGGAGCCAGCGCCAGTCCGGCGAAGCGGGCAGCAGCGTCCACACGGGCCGGCCGAGCGCGCCGGCCAGATGCGCCACGGCGGTGTCCGCGCTGATGACGAGGTCGAGATGTTCGACGAGGGCGGCGGTGTCGGTAAAATCGTGCACGGTTTCCATGAGGTTCACCAGCGGGGAAGCGCGGAAGCTGGCTTGGTCGCGGGCGGGGATTTTCCATTGCAGGCTGAAAAAACTCACGCCGGGGACAGTGAGAACGGGGGCGAGTGATTCCAGGGGAAGGGAGCGGATGGCGTCGTCACGCATGGCGGGATTGCCGGCCCAGGCGAGGCCCACCCGCAAGTTTCCCGCCGGGGCGGCGGGCAGGGCCATGCGGACCGGGGAGGTGAGATAGGGTGCGGCGGCGGGAATGGTTTCCAGCGTGGTCTGGAAAATGGCGGGCAGGTGAAGCAGGGGGACGTAGGCATCGAAGGGCGGCGGGGTTTCGCCGGCGGCGAGGAGGTGGTCGGCGATGGCACTCGCTTGCAGGAGGGATTGCAGCGGGGGCTGGCATTCGAAGACGAGGCGGCCGACGCGTTGGCGGGCCAGGCGGAGGAAGCGGAAGAATTGGAGGGTGTCGCCGAGGCCCTGTTCAGCAAAGACGAACAGGGTTTTGCCGGGCAGGGGCACGCCGTCCCAGACCGGTTGCGGATAATGGCGCAGGCCGAGGGGTTCCCAGCGGAACTGGAATTCGCGGAAGCCCTCGGCCAGGCGTCCCGCCGCCAAGAGGGTGCGTCCGCGATTGGCATGGAGCACGGGATCGTTGGGGGCCAGGGCGAGGGCACGGGCGTAGGCGGCGAGGGCGGCGTCCAGCTCGCCGAGGTTGCGGAGGGAATTGGCGAGCTTGGTCCAGGCGGGGAGGCTGTGCGGGTCCTGTTCGGTGGCGCGGCGGAACAGCGGCGCGGCGAGCTCCATTTTATGGAGGTCGTAACAGACATCGCCGAGCTGGAGGATGGCGGCGAGACAGTGAGGGTCGAGCTGGAGGCAACGGGTGAAGTATTCACCGGCGCGGGGAAGGTCGCCCACGGCGCGGCAGGCACCGCCGAGGGCGCTCCACAAGCGCACGGAGGGCGGCATGGTTTGGGCGGCGCGTTCGAGGCTGCGCAGGGATTCGGCGTGGCGGCCGGAGTGGTTGGCAAGCAGGCCGAGCAGGAAGAAGACTTCGCCCGGCGGCTGCGGTGCGTCCAGCAGCCGGCGACAGAGCTGCTCCGCCTCGTCCGGGCGGCCGGATTCAAAGGCCGCGAACGCGCGCTGCAACTCGTCAGGAAAAGTCATCGCGGGAGTTTATTGGCGGGGCGGGCGTGGGCGCAAGCGCGGGGCGGGGCTTGGCCGGAGTGCCGGCGGAGGAAGTTGGTTGGCTGACGCCAAAAGTGAAGACGAAACCCCTGCCCTTTCCATGAACCGTCTTAGGTTCATGGCCCCAATGTGCATCCCATTTGGGGTGTCGAAACTCCCCATGAACCCAGAAAACATTCAACCTTCGACATTCAACTTCCAACCCTGAACGAAGGCGGCAGCGCGAGCCCCTTCGATATTGGGCGTTGAATGTGGAAGGTTGGATGTTTCTTTTGCGGTTCAGGGGTTCAATGCGCGAACGCTTTCGGGGAATT
>Ga0181520_10004949_pt1 | contig 21755 bp, 19 predicted proteins | sample PEATcosm2014_Bin_29_FD_132451 | JGI IMG/M metagenome (GOLD analysis project Ga0181520, IMG submission 132451) | Peatland microbial communities from MTU Mesocosm Facility, Houghton, MI, USA - PEATcosm2014_Bin02_30_metaG | ecosystem: Environmental > Terrestrial > Soil > Wetlands > Peat | place... | reverse complement strand
GCTGCCGTTGCCGCCTGTCTCCGCCAACTGGTAGAGCGACGTCCGCTGCGGCTGTGGAGGATCGGGAATCAGGGTCACGGTTCCCTCCAGCGCCTTGCCTTTCTCGTCGCGCACGACGCCGGAGATGCGCGCCGCCGGGGCGCCGAGCACGATTTCCAATTTCTCGTCCCCGACCGTTCGCGCCAGGTCCAACGGGTCTAGAGCGTCTTTCTTGCCATACATGGCCGATTTGATGTAGGCATCCGCGGGCAGGCCCTCGATTTGGAGCCGGAACCGGCCGGCGAAGGAACCCGGGATGGCGAACGTTCCATCCGCGTTGACTTCCGCCTGTGCGTTGTACGGCATGGGAATGTCGACCGGCGAGAGTAGAACGCGCAGTTTCGTGCCTGCCGGGGCGCCTGCGACGGCGCCGCGAATCCCCGCCCCTGGATCCAGGCCCAGCGTCAGGCCGTCGACATCTCCGGAGACCTGGACGGGTTGCATGGAAGCCAGCCGCATCGCACTCCCGCTCGCCAGCATTACCCCGCCGCCCGCCAGCGCTACCACGCTACCGCTCATGTCCATAACGCCCAGGGCATAGGAGCCTAACGGAACCGACTCGATCCGGAATTTGTCCCCGGTCACGGCCGCGCTGCCCGAGACCCCCACACCGGCGGACGCCAGATAGACCACCATGCGCCCGGCATCGGGGGGCTTCCCAGTTATCGTGCCGCTAACCGAGAATAGCGCGGACTTGAGCAGCGGCAGGCGAAGGTCGGAGACCGCCTGCCCGCGCCGCACCTCGATGGTCTCCGCGGAACCGGCGTCTACCACGCCCGGGTAGTAGGTGAGGGCGGACCTCTGGGATTGTCCGGGCGCCACCGCCGCGATCCCCCTGGCCTCCGCGGCCAGGCGATAACGGCCCGGCGCAAGTTTGTTGAAGCTGAAATCCCCGCCCGACTGGTTGACCGCGGACGTGAGGCGAACCCACTGCCGCCGGCCATCCTGATAGCGCTCCTGCAGCAGATAAACCAAAACAGTGTTGGCGCCTTCGCCCAGAACCACACTCCCTGAGATCACCGATTGCTCGGTCATGCGAACGGCTAGACCGGTGATGGGCTGGCTCGCACGCAGCGTGAGAACCGAACCCTCGGCCCACGTATTACGGGCGCCATAGTAGGTCTTCAGATACCCCGCGCGCTCGGCCACCAGCCGGTAGCGACCAGGAGGCACGCTATAGAACTCGAACCGGCCGGCGGTGTCGGAGGTGATAGTGTAAGGCGGCAGCGGCTCGCCGGAATCGCCGGTCCCTATCGGCAGCAGGGTCAAGATCACCTTGCGCAGCGGCTGGCCGTCTTCGGTCACCGTCCGGCCGGTAACCACGGGTTGCGGCTCGGCCGGAGCCTGCGCCGCCGCCGAGGCTGCCAGCGCGCAGAACAGCGTCAATTCGCGGATCATACCACCCCCCTGAGTGCGTCGCGCATCTCGGCCGCGGTACTCCGCTTCAGCGACACGGTGGCGTGGCCGCCCTCTCCCACGTCAATGGATTCGCCACGGCTCTCGAACTGCTTGGTCAACTCCGGATCCCAGTGCGCGGTGGGCTCGATTTCCTCCCACGCATAGACCTTGTACTGGCCCGGTGTGATGGACGGAAAACTGAAATGCCCTTGCGCGTCGGCAGTTGCCGTTGGGTACAGGCTGGCGTGGCCCGGGCGCAGCGGAACCGGAACCAGCGTCACCGTTCCGGCGACGGGGTTGTCGTCATCGTCGTGTACCGTTCCGTCGAGAGAAGCCGCCTTGGGGCTGACAATCACCTCGAGCGCGCCGCTACTGGCGCCGCGCCAATCGAGGCCCAGATCGGGCGACCCGTTTCCAGTGAGCTTCACGCTCTTGACGTACGAACCCGCCGGCAGGCCGCTCATCTCGACTGCATAGCGCCCCGCGGCTAGAAGCGGGATGCGGAAGGAGCCATCGGGGTTGACCGCGGCGCTCTGCGTGATAACAGCCACCGCGCCGGTGGCCGCGAGCGTGATCCGCATCGAAGGCGTGGGCGCATCCGGCGCCGAGCCTTCTATACGCACCGTACCGCTCAACGGCGCGGCCGCCACACTTAGCGTCACACCCTCCTCGCCCTCCGGCCGCACGGTTATGGTAGTCCAGGCCAGTACGCCGCCGAGTTTCATGTTGTACACCCCTATCGAAACCGCGTCGCCCGGAACTGTGTGGTACATATTCGCCATGTCGAACGACCCGTCTTTCTGGATGTCCGAAGCGTAGCTCCACGGCAGCGCGCCGCCGGCATCGGTCGGGAGGCGTACAACGCGTGCGCCCGCCAGCAGGCTCATGTCTCCCACCACCTTGCCGCGCACGTGGGGGCTTGGCTGGTTGCGCATCTTGATTACGCCGAGAGTCACGTCCTGGCCGGGGGCGATGTTCACCGGCGCCGCGCTGGTTGACAGGTTGTTGCCGCCATAGAATGTGTTGTTCGGATTGTAGGGCGTCTGGCCTGGCTTGTCGGCGGGAATAGGCGCCCTTTCGCCGACGGTCCAATGGGGTTGGCTGCCCGTCTTCACAATGAATGTCCCGGCGGGCACGCGGCCGACCTTGAACTCGCCGTCGTCGCCCGATGAGGCCGAGGCAACCGTGGACAGGCGCCGGCGCCCGTTCGAGTAGGTGTATCGATCCACCTCAATCCTCGCCCCCACAACTGGGTCATCATCCTCGTCCACCACCCGTCCGGAAACCGTGCCCGGCTCCATCAGCTTGACCGTGATGTCCGCCATCCGCTGGCCGGCGGTGAGCGTCAGTGCGGTCCCGATCATGGAACCCGGCTCTGCTGGGGCGCTAACGTATAATGGGTGGCTCACCAGCATCCGATAGGCGCCCGGCGGTATCTTGTCTATTACGAATTTACCGGCTGCGTCGCTTGTGACCGACCGGTTCTGAATTGGCTGAGGGGACCCGGCGCTTGGCGCTGGCGGCGCGGTGGGGAGCAGAATCACCTGGGCCTGGGCGACCGGCGTTCCCGAGGTGCTCATGACCACCCCGGAAACCGACGCCAGTTGCTTATCGGCGTCCGCCGGGGCGGTCTGCGGAAGCGGCATGGCGAAGAAGGGGTCGAACAGGAGAGCCCCCGCGAGCGGCATGGCGACGGCAGGGGGCGGCGCCACCCGGAGGATCGACGGCGCCGCCGCGGCCGCCGGCGGAACGAACGCGCGGCGCGCCACGGCCGGAGAGTGCGCGCCTTGCGCCATGACGGCGCCCAGGCCCGCCAGCCAGAGCAAACTCATGGCCCAGCCGGCCGCGAAACCTGGCAGCGCGTGGGAAACCGGCTCGGCATGCCCCAGAAGCCGGCGGATTCGGCTCACCAGCGAGCCGCCGTTCGCCGCCGTGGCCAGCCGCAGGCGCGCCCGGCGGCGCGAATCCAGGTCGGCCAGGGCGCTGGCGTAGACCACCGGGTCGCCCGTCGCTTCCACCGCCATATCGTCGCAGCAGGCTTCGCGTTCCACGCGAATCCGCTCGGAGATCCACCACACGGCCGGGTGGTAGAACAGCGCCGCCTCGACCACGCTCTGCAGGATATTGACCAGGTAGTCGCGCCTCAGGATGTGGGCCAGTTCGTGCGCCAACAGGGCGCGCACCTGCTCGGCGGGCAGGCCCGTCAGCATTCCCACCGGCGCCAGGATCACCGGCCGCAGCCAGCCCAACACCATGGGAGCGGGGGCCAGCGAAGAGGCCAGCAGGCGCACCGGCGCGGATACCTTCATGCGGGCCATCAGCCCATCGAGCGCTTGCCGCCATTCGGCCGGAGCGGGCGCCACGGCCACCCGGCGCATCCGGGTGGCCACCCGCCAGCCGCCGATGAGCCGCGCCGAGAACAGCGCTACCCCCAAAACCCACACCAACGCCAGCCAGGGCAAGGCGTGTTCCCACGCCGGACCGGCAGCGATTTGCCAACCGGCGTGCGCCGCGGCGGCGACGCGCGCCGCCAGGAAGGTGATGGGCGGGGCCGCGGCCATGGCCGCCAGCGCCGCGCAGGCCAGCGCGTACCGGCCGCGGGCGGAAAGGAACCGCCCGCCGATCCCACGCGCGGCCGCATACGCCGCCGCGATCGCCGTCCCCTGCCACAGAAAGTGGACCAGCGTCCATCCCAGGGGCGCCATCCACGGCTGCCGCAGCACAAGCTCCAGCGCACTCATTTCCCGGACCTCCTCTGCTTCTCGAAATCGCGCACCAGGGCCCGGATCTCGGCCAGCTCCTCGTCGCTTGCCGGTTGCGCCTTCAAAGCGCCCAACATCAGGTTCCTCGCCGAGCCGTCGAACGCGCGCCGCAGCAGATCTCCGGCGATCTGCTGGCGCGTGTCCTCCTTGGGAACGGCGGCCTCGTAAACATGGGAGCGGAAACGCTCGTTGCGCACCACCAGTCCCCTGTCCATCATCATCTGCATCTGCTTGAGGGTAGTGGTGTACCCGCTGTTTTTCGCTAGTTCGTCGTGGACCTCGCGCACGGTGCTGGCGCCGCGCCGCCATAATACGGCAAGGATGTCCAGTTCGGCGTCGGTAGGCATAGGGGGCATAGCAGAAGTATATTGCGAATTATTTCGTATGTCAACGAAGGAATTCGTATCGACGGCCGGGCGGATTCCGTTCAGAGCGCGGGGCTCTTCCGCAGCCAGATGTAGCAGTGATTGCCAATCCGCCCCACGCGGGCGCTGCGAAAGAAGGCCAGATCGAGGTAGCGAACAGGGAAAATCAGCCAGCCTAAAACGCCATGCGCCAGTACCCTCCACCAGCGCCAGGGCAGGAGCAGCTTGGCGTATTCCAAGGCGAACACCAACATCGTCGCCGTGGGCCCGGTTCGCCAGCCTTCCCTGACCACCTCCAGCGAGCCGGCCAGCAGCCTGAGCCCATCCGGCGTGAAGCGGCGGAAATCCATGGGGTACTCATGAAAGGGATGGCAGAATGGAGTCACCAGGTGAGCGTACCCTCCCGGCGCCAGCACCCGTTCGATTTCCCGCATGACGGCCTCCGGACGGCGGACGTGCTCCAACACGGCATCGCATTCCACGCGCTGAAACACGCCGGCGGCAAAGGGCAGGCGTTCGGCGTCCGCGGCGACGTCCACCCCGGGCAGGGCGAACAGGTCGATATTCACATAGCCCGGCGTGTGGCAGCCGCCGCCGCCGATGTAGAGGTTCCACCGCCCCAGAGGCGCGTCCATCGCCTCCCGCGGGTTCATTACAAAAGGATCGGGCGGGCGCAGGAGCTTGTGGAAGCGTTCCCGGAGCGTCCGCGGATTGCGGCGGCGGTGAAGCTGCTCCACGCTGGCGGCGCTCGGCGCCTTTGGGTCTGTCACTGAGCCGCCTCGCGAGGGGCCGCTCGAACAATCACCATGCAATTCTACCATGAGATGGAAGAATTGCATGGTTGCTTGCATCCCCCTTCCTTTCTGGCGTATACTTTTCTTTCGATGTTCCTGACCTTCGCCAACTCGTTTAGCAGCCGGCCCCGGTATTATTACCGGACCGGTTAGAGTGGCGCTCGGTTTCAGCGGCATCCATCGACTTCGAACCGGCCCACTCGCCAGAGTGGGCCGTTTTGTTTTTAAGGGGGACAACGGAAGATGATCATCTCCATGCGGCGTCATGCAACCAGGGAGGAAATCGACCACGTCTGCGACCTGGTGCGCCACTACGGTTATAAGGTGCATTCCATAGAGGGCGAGGAACGCGTGGTGGTCGGCGTGGTGGGGGTGGGCGACGTAACCGCCTGCCTGGAATCGGTGGAATCCGCGCCCGGCGTGGAAAGCGCCGTGCGCATCTCCGCGCCTTACAAGTTCGTCAGCCGGGAGTTCAAACGGGAGCGTTCGGCCATCAAGATCGACGGCCAGAGCATTGGAGCCGGCGAGTTCATCGTGATCGCCGGGCCGTGCTCGGTGGAGAGTGAAAAGCAGATTATGGAGACCGCCGAGGGCGTGGCCGCCGCGGGGGCCCACATGTTGCGCGGCGGGGCTTTCAAACCGCGCACCTCGCCTTACGATTTTCAGGGGCTCGAGGAGGAAGGGCTGAAGCTGCTCGCGAAAGCCAGGGCCGCCACCGGCCTGGCCATCATCACCGAGGTGATGAGCGACCGCGACGTGGACCTGGTGGCGGAGTACGCCGATTGCATGCAGATCGGCGCGCGGAACATGCAGAACTTCTCGCTCCTCAAGTCGTTGGGAGCCTGCGGGCGGCCGGTGCTGCTCAAGCGCGGCATGAGCTCGACTATCCGCGAGCTGCTGATGTCGGCCGAGTATGTAGTGGCTCATGGGAACCCGAATGTGGTGCTGTGCGAGCGCGGCATCCGGACGTTTGAAACCGCTACGCGCAATACCTGCGACATTTCGGCCGTTCCGGTGCTCAATGAGCTGACGCACCTTCCGGTGATCCTCGATCCCAGCCATGCCACGGGCAAGCGCAGCCTGGTGCCGGCGCTCTCCCGGGCGGCGGCCGCAGTGGGCGCCGATGGCCTGATCGTAGAGGTGCACCCCTGCCCGGAGAAAGCCGTCAGCGACGGCGCCCAGTCGCTGACGATCGCGGACTTCACGCGCCTGATGCGGGAGCTCCAGCCCTATCTGGCGCTGTGGAAGGAAGCGCGGGGCCCGCTTGCCGTTGGGGTCGTTTGAAGCGGCTCTCGTGTGCCATACTGCGGGTGTGGGCAAGCAAGCGCGGGCGTTTCTTCTGGTGGCGGCGGTGGCCGCGGTTTGCGTCCTGTCGATCGGCGGGGTCGCCTGGTTCAGGGCCCGCGACCTCAAGCCCGCCGCGCTGCTAAGGCGGCTGCCGCGAGGGGACGCCCTGATCGTCTATGTGGATTTCGACGCGCTGCGGCGCGCGGGTTTTTTGCAACTCCTTTACGGAACCAAGGTCGGAACCGAGCCCGAGTATGAGAGCTTCGTCCGCAAGACGCAGTTCGATTACCGCAAGGACCTGGACGCGGCCCTGATCTCCTTCGCGCCCGACGGCAAGTTTCTGCTGCTGAAGGGCCGCTTCGACTGGAAGAGCCTGCACACGTATGTGGACGACGAGAACGGCAAGTGTTACAACTCGCTGTGCCAGATGGCGGGCAGCGCTCCAGAGCGCCAGATCTCGTTCTTTCCGGTGCAATCCGGCCTGATGGCGCTGGCGGTGAGCACCGACTACAACGCCGCGTTACGGATGAACACGACAGCCCCGGGGCCCGATGAGGAGATTCCCGATGCGCCGGTGTGGCTCTCCATCCCGCCCTCGGTTCTCAAATCCCCATCCAACCTGCCGGACGGGGCCCGCATGTTCGCGCGAGGAATGGAGCGGGCCGAAGCTGTCACCGTGGGCTTCGCGCCGCAGGGAGGCCGCATCACGGCGCGGCTGAACGTGCGGTGCCGCAACGCTCAGGACGCCTCGGAGATCGCCGCCCAGCTCACCGCCGCCACCACGCTGTTGCAGACCCTGATCGCGCGCGAGCACCAGCATCCCAACCCGGCGGACTTGAGCGGGGTGCTGGCGGCCGGATCGTTCCGCGGCGAAGGCCGCCGCGTAGTGGGTTACTGGCCCATCGATCAGGCGTTCGTGGAGTCCGTGCTGGCGCCGTAGGCGAAGAATGGCGCCTTGATCCGAGTTCACAAAAATGAGAACCTAGGGGAGGGTGGTTGGCCCAGACGGAAGTTCTATTCTACCGGGAGCCGAAAGGAGATTCAGTGCCCCTTCTGCAGTGGATCGAGGGCCTGCCGATGAGGGTCCAGGTCAAATGCACCGAACGGATTGACCGTTTAGGGGAGCTGGGGCACGAACTGCGACGGCCGGAGGCCGACTTCCTGCGAGACGGCATTTATGAGCTTCGCGCGAGCTACCGAGGAGTACACTACCGAATGCTCTACTTTTTCGCAGGCAAGGCGGTGATCGTCGTCTCCCACGGGTTGACAAAGAAACGCGAAGTCCCACCTCGCGAGATCGACCAAGCGCTGGCGCGCAAGCGGTTGGTTGAAGCCGATTTTGAGAAGTTCACGTTTAGACCGGAGTAAAGCCATGGCACGGAAACAGCTTCATTCAAAGGCCGGTCAGTTCCTCTACAACCGCTATATTGCGGGCGACCCCCAGCGCGAAGAGACATACGAAGAGGAGGTCGTCAACGCTGAGATTGCGCGGAGAATTTACCAACTGCGCACGCAGGCGGGCCTCACCCAGCAGGAGCTCGCCGAACGAGTGGGGACCTCGAAGTCGGCCATCTGCCTGCTTGAGGACGCCGACTACGAAGGCCACTCCCTGTCGATGCTGAAGCGCATCGCCGCGGCGCTCGACAAGCGCGTTGAAATCCGGTTCATGCCGGCAAAGCGGTTGCGAACGGCTTAGGGTTGTTTCAGAAGAGCGCCTTGCCCCACCGGCGCCGCTATCCAGGATCTCAGTTGAAGTTCATGCCGCACGCGGCGGGGTTGCAGCAGCCGCCGGCGGGACATGACTTGGGAGCGCCGGACGGTTGGGAGCTTTCATTGGCGTGGGCGGCGAAGGTGGAGAACTCCTGCTGCAAGCGCTTCTGGCCGCAAGAGGGGCACGCCAGCTCCGGCGTCTCCGAGGCCCGCCGGATCAGCTTCTCGAACTTCGTTCCACAATCCTGACAGCGGTATTCGTAAATCGGCATAACAAAGGTATCCAGAGGAATCGCGTTAGGGCCGGGCCGGACATGTCCGGCCCCTACTCCACTATTAGAGTACAAATGCGGTCGATGGCGCCACGGACCTCCTCGGCGCGGGCGTTGTAGTTATTCGCCAGGATGGAAAACGCGAGCCAGCCGCCGTCCTGGCGGCGGGCGTAGCCGGAGAGCGCGCTGACATGGGACATGGTCCCGGTCTTGGCATAGATGCGTCCGGCAGCGGGGCTCTCGCCCAGCCGGGCGCTGAGCGTACCGTCCTGGCCTCCCACGGGCAGGAGGGAGACCCAGTTGTCGCGCACGGGCAGAGCGTACATGTAGCGCAGCAGCTTGACCACGGCGGAGGGAGTCAGCAAGTCCAGGCGCGACAACCCGGAGGCGTCGGCGAAATTGCAGCATTCCGGGTCGATTCCGATCTCGGCCAGAAACGCCAGCATCTCCTCCAGACCCGCATCCCGGCTTCCGATCCCGCGGCGGGCCCGCGCCACGGCGCGCAAGGCCAGCTCGGCGTGGAGGTTCTGGCTGACTTTGTCGGTTATGCGGAGGTCCTCTAACAGGGGCGGCGAAGTGCGCCGCGCCAACTCGACGCCTTCGATGTACGAGGCCGGCGCGCCCTGCTTCAGATCGCCGGCCTCGTTCGGAAAAACGTGCCGCGCGAGCGCCTCGCCGGCCACCGTGATTCCACAGGCCTCTAAAGCCTGCCGGAACGCCAGGGCCGCGAACTCCGCCGGATCTTCGATACCCAGCAGGAGGGTTTCGCCGCGGTCCCTGACCGGGATCGAACCCCACAGGCGCACCTCGCGGCTGCCGGGGTCCCGTTCAAAGCGGATTTCCCGCGGCCCACCGGCTGGAACGGTCCGGACCCGGTTGCCGATGCGGAAGTACTCCACCGGCGGGTCAAGCGCCAACTCCGCTGGATCGCCCGCGTGGGCCGCGGGCCTGACGGCCAGCGAGACGGTGTTGTCGTCGATAGAGAGAGCCGACACGGGAGCGCCAAAATCGAACTGCGGATCGTCCACCGCCCAGCCCTCCGCATATGGCTGCCAAACGTACCAGGAATCGTCGCCGACAATATCGCCATCCACGCGCTTCACGCCGCGCGCGGCCACCTGGCCGGCGAGGTCCTCCAGGGCGGCCAGCGGATTTCCGCCCTTGCTTCCCATGCGGTAGGGTATGTCCCGCCCCGAGAGGTTGGGATCGCCGCCGCCTGCCAGGATGAGCGGCCCGGCGATGCGGCCATCGGCGTCCGGCCCGGCCGCGGCCGACACGCGCGTCTGAAAGGTGAACTCCGGGCCCAGGCGCACGAGGGCCAGGGCGGTAGTGAAGAGCTTGGCGTTGGAAGCGGGGACGAAGCCATGGTCGGGGTTCAGCTCGTAAAGCGTGCGGCCGCTCTCCAGGTCCACAATCTGGATTCCCCAGAAGGCGGTGCGGGTGGCGGTGGAGGAGTCCAGCAGGCGCGCGATCCGCTCGGCGAGCGAGGCGGCATGGAGCGGCGCAGCCAGCAGGACAAGCGCGGCTAGCGAGGCCCAGTGCCGATTCCTCATCTGCCGGTTACCTTCGATTCCAGCCAGATCAACAGAATCAATAACATCACCATGCATGTGCCGAGCAGCGGGACGCCCATAACCACGCCCACGCCCCACCGGCCGGCGGCATACCCGATGCTGGCCGGAGCCAGCAGGCCGCCCATCAGCGCCACCGAAAAGATGCCGTTGAAGACGCCTGGATGGTAATAGGGGAAACGCCGCCCGATGGCCTCGGCCACCAGTGGGAACATGCTGGCGTAACCCGCGCCCACGAAAAGGACGCCGAATGCGGCCCCGAAACCTGTCTTGGTGGAGGCCAGGATCAGGCATCCGAACAAAGCCGAGACCACGCTCCCCAGCAACAGACGCCCGTCCCGGACGCGGGGCAGGATGGCCACCGACCCCAAGCGCCCGGTGAGCAGGAAAAGCCAGTAAAGGGCGAGTATCGCCAGCGCCCCCTTGGGGCTCAGCCCGACGCGGCGGATGAGGTAGAGCGGCAGCCATCCGGCCAGGGACCATTCGTTTCCGAACTGGAAGAAGAGAAGCAGGGCGAAAAGGACCGCGCCAGGGCTGCGGAAATCGGCCCATGCCTGCCTCAGGGTCGGCTCGGCAGCCGGCGACATCGGCGGGTAAGAGGCTTTGGCATAGAGACCGGCGAAGATTCCAGGCACCAGCGCCATGAGGGCCAGGATTACCGGCACGCTGTAGGCGTAAAAGGTCCCACCCACCAGCATGGTGGCGAACAGACATCCCCCGCCGTACCATACTCCGCCCAGGGTCACGGTTTCCGCGGCGTCGGATTGAAAGCGCCGGGAAATGGCGTAAAACAAGGCCATGTTGAGCAATCCGGCCCCCATTCCCAGCCCCAGCAGCCCGAGGGCGCGCCACCAGGCCGAGGCGGCCATGGAGAGCAACGCCAGGTAAGCCAGGGAGGCGCATGCCAGGCCGCTGCCGGATGCCAGCAGAAATGCCACTCCGCGCCGCGCCATGATCCGGCGGGCCGGGGCGGCCGCCGCAACCAGTCCGGCCGCCAGGCAGAGGAAGTAGTTGCCCACGGTGGCGAACTCCTGAGGATCGCGGTGATACCCCCAGGCGGGAAGGATGGCCCCGAGGAGCGCCATCAGAAAACCGGAAAGAAAAAAGCCAGCCAGGTCCCAGGCGGGGCCGGATGGCGCTCGCTCCACGCCCAAGGCGCTGGATGGGGCAAGACTCACAGGTAAATTGTAGCTCACGGGCCAGGTGTCTTTCGGACGTTCGGCCGGTTTGCGGCGGCCCTTCGCAAAACCGTAGCCGGGTCCTACGGGATCTGGAAGCGGCGGGCGAGGCCGGGCTTTGGTCTCAGTGGTTTACTGGTGGCAATCGAGTTGCATTAGAGCCTACGGTCTTTGGTTTAGAGTCTCTCGCTTGTGGGTGTTGCCTGCCCATGCGCTTCCGCCCCGCGCCGCACGAGACGGCGCGGGGTTTTTCCCCTTTCTTTTCCTGTAAACTTAGGAATCACCCGACATGCAGGGACTTTACGCTCGATGGATCGACGGCTGGGAGCGCGACCTCGCGGCGCGGGATACCAGCCGCGTCGTGCGACAGTTCGCCTGGGGCGCCGAGTGGCTGGAGGGGTTCGGGTTCCCACAGCATACGGAACGGGCGAACGGGGATATGGCGGCCCGAATGGCCGCGTTCGCCGATGCAGCCCTGGCGGATTCGGCCCGGTTCTTCTCCTATGCCCCAGTGACCGATTACCGCTTTCAGGACAACCGGCTGAATTTCACCAGCCCGTCGCATTCAGGCTATCCCGAAAACGACCTGGTACACGCCTTGTGGTTTCCGGCGCCGCATGATCGTGGCCGCGTGCTGGTGCTGCTGCCGCAATGGAACTCCGGACCGGACGGACACATTGCTTTGGCGAAGCTGCTGAACCGCTTCGGAATCAGCGCTTTGCGTCTCTCCCTGGCGTACCACGCCGAGCGGATGCCGGCCGGACTCCAGCGCGCCGAATACCACGTTTCGAGCAACGTGGGGCGGACCATTCACGCCGCGCGGCAGTCGATTATCGACGTCCGCGCGTGCCTGGACTGGCTCCAGGCGCAGGGCTATGAGCGCCTGGGCATTTTAGGTACCAGCCTGGGATCGGCGGTGGCGTTCATCGCCGCGGCCCACGATACGCGCGTGCGAACCGGGATATTCAACCACGTCTCACGTTACTTTTCCGATGTGGTGTGGACCGGTCTTGCGACGCGGCATGTTCGCGAGGGTCTGGAGGGCTCCGTGACCCAGGACGAATTGCGGCGCTACTGGGCGGTGATCAGCCCGGCGGCGTACCTCGACCGGATGGTGGGACGGGACATGCGAAGCCTGCTGATCTGGGCCCGCTATGACACCAGCTTCCTGCCGGTTTACTCCCAACGCCTGGTGCGGGATTTCCGGGAGTTGCAGCTTCCCCATAAGGTGGTGACCCTGCCCTGCGCCCATTACACCACCGGCCAGTTTCCCTTCAACCTGATGGACGGCCTGTCCATGTGCCGGTTCGCCGCGCGGAACATGTAAGGCCGCACCCGCCGCTCACGCCATCTTCTCGAGCATTTCCGCGGCGCTTCGCACGCACTCTTTGCAGACCTTGGCGAACAAGCCGGCCTCCACGACGCGGCGGTAGCCTTCCTCCGTAATCAGATCGCCGCCGGAGAGCAAATCGCGGCAAAGATAGCTGCCGTTCCGAGCGGCGAAGCCGTCCATGAACTCGCGCGTCGCCCTGTGCAGATCCTCCGTGACCGGGCTGCCTCGCATGGCGCGGTCGCGCCGCAGCCCGAGGACCATGATTCCTCCCGTCACCGCGCCGCACACCTCCTGCTTACGGCCCATGCCTCCACCGAAACCGCCCGATACTTTGAGCGCCGCATCCTCGCCGAGGCCGCATTCCTCGTGGAAGGCGAAGACTACGGATTGGGCGCAGTTGTACCCCTCCACAAACTTATCAACCGCCAATTGTCCTTTATCGGGCATGCTGGACCCTCGATTCACGGCCATGATAGCAGGCTTGCCCGGCATCGAGCCCCTTCAGGAAAATGCGTCTGACCCGTTTCCCCCGATTCCCCCGAAGTCCTCCGAGTCCCCCGGGGTCCGAGTGTAATCGGGGGCGGCTTTGCTTATGATGGGAGCGAATGGGCGTCAAGGGGAAGACCATGGAACCGAATCTTAATCAGGATCGCCAACAGGCTCACGCGTTGCTGGATCTGCTGCCGGCCGCGAAGATGCACGCCGTGCGGAGCCTGCTCGAAGTGATGGTGGAACCGCTGGCGCGTTCGCTGGCCCTGGCGCCAGTAGAAGAGGAAGAGATCACGCCTGAAACAGCCGAGGCGCTGGATCGCGCCCGTGCTTCGCTCGCCCGCGGCGAGGGCATCCCGCACGAAGACATCATGCGCGAGTTCGGGCTGAGCCAGTGAGCGGGTAGCCGGCTCCGAGCGCATAGCCGTAGTCTGGTCGCCGGAAGCCCGCGCCGACCTGCGAGCCATCGACCGAGCAACCGCCATGCGGATTCTCCAATGCGTGGATCGCTACCTGGCCAACCGCGACGGCGACGTGATGAAGCTCAAGCCACCCCTCGCCGGCTTCCGGCTCCGCTTTGTGGCGACTACCGGGTGTTCCTCGATCCCAAGGACGAGACCACCATCGAGATCACCGGCATCCGCAACCGCCGCGAGGCTTACCGCTGAGTGGCGGCGCTCATCGTTCGGGGCATCGCCGGGGCGATGAAAAGGGCGCGAAAAGGAGTCCCATTTTCCCCTTGGGGAGATTAATGTAGAGGTGAGGATGCCAGCCATGCTACGCAAATGCATCGGTTTGTCGCTTGTCTTGTCCGCCGCCGCTGCCATGGCGTTCGCGCAGGGCAAGCCAATTCCGCAAATCGTCAAGCAAGGCGCCAAATATACCTTCCTTGTCGATGGAAAGCCTTTTCTTATGCTGGGCGGACAGGTCGATAACTTCAGCGCCTGGTTGCCGGGGCCATCGTTCCATAACGTCGAGCCTATCCAGAATGAGATCGCGAAGGTGTTGCCGGGCTTCAAGGCGTACCACGCGAACACCATCGAATTCCCAGTCCACTGGGGATACATAGAACCCAAAGAAGGTGAGTTCGACTTCGCCGCATTCGACCAGATCGTGCGCGATATTCGCGCGCACTCTCTGAGGGCCATTGTGCTTTGGTTCGGCGCATGGAAGGGCGGCGACGAGACGTTTCAGCCGGACTGGGTAAGGTCCAACCCCGCGCGTTTCCCCCATGCTCTCGATGAGCGCGGAAAAGCGCTGACGGCGCTTTCGCCGCTGGGGGCAGCGACTCTGGAAGCCGATCGCAAGGCCTTCGCGGCCTTGATGAAGCATATCCGGGCGATCGACGAGAACGATCGGACCGTAATCCTGGTTCAGGTCGAGAACGAGGCCGGGATACTGGGGACCGCACGCGACCACTCTCCAGAGGCCAACAAGCTATTCAATGGGCCGGTTCCGGAGGAGTTTGCGACCGCTCTCAAGAAAAAGCCCGGAACCTGGGAGCAGGCCTTCGGCCGACAGTCCGCGGAAGAGGCTTTCACGACCTACTACATGGCTAAGTACATCAACGCAGTCGCCCAGGCCGGGAAGGACGCCTACCCGCTGCCGCTGTGTTTGAACGTGTGGATGGGTGGGCCGGGGAGCAACGCTTTCGCCCGCCCGGGCGACAGCTACCCAAGCGGAGGCGGTCAGGCGCACACGCTGGACCTGTGGAAGGTTATGGCTCCGGCCATCGACGTCATCGCCCCCGATATCTACGACCGCTCCGCTGTGAACTATCGGAAAGACTTATCGGATTACGCCCGCCCCGACAACCCGCTGCTGATGGTGGAGACCGGGGAGGGAAAGGAATACGCGCGGTACTGCTTCATGGCCATCGGCGAATACGCGGCGATCGGGTTTGCGCAGTTCGGAGTGGGGATCAAGGAATATGGAGCGACCGCCGACGGCGAGTTCGGCCCGCAGTTCGCGGACGTGGCGGCGGATTACCGCCTGCTGGGGAACGCGACTCCGGCGATTGCGGAGCTGCAAGGGACGAAGAAGCTGCAGTCCGCGATCGAGGAGGAGTACATCGGGCGCCGTTTGCTCTCTTTCGACCGCTACGACGTGCAGGTGAGGTTCCCTCCGGCGATGGGCAGGCAACCCGGTTGGGGGGAGCCCAGACCCCCGACCACTCCGTCGGGCCGCGCGCTGCTCGCCCAAGTGCAGCCGGATGAGTTTCTGATCCTGGGGTTCGACAGCACCATGGACTTCCGGCCGCCTGTGACCTCGGGCCATGAAGAAGCCCGATTCGTGTGGATCGAGGAAGGTCTTTACAAAGACAGCGTCTGGACGCCGGCCAAGTCCCAGCCCGGGGTTTCCGGCAAGTTCCCCGCCCGGGGCTTGGCGCTGCCCAAAGAAGGAGCCATGCTGCGAGTGAAGCTCCAGTGGGAGTGAGGCGGCGCGGTCACCGGCGAACCCTTAAAGACGTTCAGGCCACCTCTGTTTTCCGTGAAACACGGCGATCCATTCCAGCCGGTCTTCTTTCACCCGGTAGGGAATGACGTACGGCGTACCGGAAACGACCAGCTCCCGGGTCCCGATCACGCGGCCCGAACGGCCAATGTGCAGGCGCGCGGCGAGCAGATCCACGCTCTCCAGTGTCGCCGCATCGAATCGGCGAAGCGAGCCCGCCCCGCCCTATTTCCCCCGGCTCAGCCCCAGCGCGCGAATGCGCTTGTGTAAGTTGGTTCGCTCCATGCCCAGCGTGCGGGCGGCGCCGGAGACGTTCCAGTTGGTTTCCTCCAGGGCGCGCAGGATGTGCTCGCGCTCGGCCGATTCGCGGGCTTCCTGAATGGTGGATTTGGGCCCCACTTCCCGCTGCACGCGCACCTCGACCGGGGCCGATTCGCGGGTGATCCGCTCGCCGGGCGTCAGAATCGCCATGCGCTCCACCACGTTGCGCAACTCCCTGGCGTTGCCCGGCCAGGCGTAGCTTTCAAGGGCCGGCATCACCGTTTCGTCCAGCATCTTCGCGCGGAAATTGTTGCGCGCGCAAAACTCGTCCAGGAAGTAGCGGGCCAAGAGGCGGATGTCGTGCGGGCGCTCGCGCAGGGCGGGCACGCGGATGGGCACCACGCTCAGACGGTAGTAAAGATCCTCGCGGAATTTCTCCTGCGCCACCAGGGACGCCAGGTCGCGGTTGGTGGCCGAAATCACGCGCACGCTCACGCGGATGATCTGTTCGCCGCCCACGCGGTGGAATTCGCCCTCCTGGAGCACGCGCAGCAGCTTGGCCTGCGAGGCTCCATGCAGGTCGCCCACTTCGTCGAGGAAGATAGTTCCACCGTCGGCCAGCTCGAACTTTCCGCGGCGCGTGCCAGTGGCTCCGGTGAACGAGCCTTTTTCGTGGCCGAACAGCTCGGTCTCGAGCAGCTCGGTGGGAATCGCCGCGCAGTTCACTTTCACGAACGGGCCGGCGGCGAAGGGGCTCGAATTGTGGATGTGCGCCGCCAGCAGTTCCTTGCCGGTCCCGGATTCGCCGATCAGCAGCACGCGCGCATCGGAGCGCGCCGCCATGGAGGCCTGCTCCACGGTGCGCGCCCAGGCGGGGCTCTCGCCGATCATCTTGGGGGCCCCGCCCACCATCTCGCGCAGGCGCTCGTTCTCGCGGCGGAGGGCCCCTTGCTCGAGCGCGTTTTTGATGGCCAGCAGGACGCGGTCGCGGCCCAGCGGTTTTTCGAGGAAGTCGAACGCCCCGGCTCGCGTCGCCTCCACCGCGTCGGCGATGGCGCCATGGCCCGAGATCATGATGGCTGGCGACGCAACTCCGTTCTGCCGGATGCCTTTCAATAACTCGATTCCGTTGCCGTCCGGCAGCTTGAGATCGAGCAGGTAGACATCGGCGCGGTTGGCGTCCGGATGCTTGCGGAACTCCGCGGCGGTGCGGCAGACGCTCACGGCGTATCCCTCCCGCTCCAGAATCATGCGCAGCGAGCGGCCGATATTCTCTTCGTCATCGACGATCAGAACGCGTTTGGAAGCCATTGGCGGAGGGCGGCAACAGCACGCGGAACCCCGCGCCGCCCAATTCTCCTTTCACCAGAACGATATCGCCCCCCGACAGCAGCGCGCTCTTGCGCGCGATGGAAAGCCCCAGCCCCATGCCCTTTTTCTTAAACGTGATGGTGGGTTGAAACAGCGAGGCGCGCGCCTGCTCGCCGATCCCCGGCCCGGAATCGTGCACCTCGATGGCTACGCGGCCGTTCCGGGCGGCGGTGACGCCCAGGATGCGCCCGCCCTCGCCGGCGGCCTCGGCCGCGTTCTCGAGCAGATTGGTGAGAATCCCCTTGATCAAATCCGGGTCGACCATCACAGGCGGCACATCGGCGGCCAACCGGCGCTCGTATGCCACTTCCGGGTGGGCGGCGCCGAGAAACGCGATGCGCTCTTCGAGCAGCGCGTTCACATCCAGCTCGGCGGGGCGCACGGGCGGCTCGGCGGCGAACTGCGAGAACGCGCGCACGCGGCGCTCCAGCGATTCAATCTCGTCCACCACGATCTGGGTGGCCTGCTCCATGAAGCCGCGGTCGGCTTCATCGCAGCGCGCCGCCATCTCCTCCACCGTGAGGCGGATGGGGGTGAGCGAGTTTTTCAGCTCATGCGCCATCTTGCGCGCCAGCGTTTGCCAGCTCGCGAGCTGGCCCAGGTAAACCAGGCGATCAGTACTCTCTTGGAGCCTCTCCGCCATGTGGTTGAAGGCATGGATGGCGCGGCCGATTTCGTCGTCGCGCCCGGTCCGCACGCGCGCGGAAAGATTCCCCGCCGCCAGTTCCCCGAGCCCGGCCGTCAACTGCTGAACGGGCCGGCTGATGCGGTGCGCCAGGTACACCAGAAGGGCGAGCGAAACCAGCCAGAACAGAGTCGCCAGAAACAGGTATCCCAACTTGAACCCGCGCCGAAAGTCGTATTGCCGGGCCTTGTTGACCTGGGCGCGCGCCTCCTGGAACTGGTTGTGCAGGCGCTCCATGCGGACGTCCCCGAGGCTGGCGGAGAAGACCCAGATCTCGCCGCCGCGGCGCGTCAGGTAATCCAGGCGGTTGCCTTCGTCTCCAGACAGCGTGAACGCTTCGTCCTGGTCGCCTTCGGCGAAGGTCTTCACGGCTTCGGGCCACGCCGCGCGCTCCGCCGGCGTGTACTTGTGCGGCTCCAATTCGCCAGCCTCCGCGCGCTGCTTCAGTTTCGTCCGCTCCCCTTTATAGAACTCAAGACCGACGGCTTCCATGGACTTGGAAACCGCGTCCAGCTTGTCCGTGGAGGAATACTCCAGGCTGAGTTCGAGAAAAGAAATGGTCACCCAGATGGTGGCAGCCAGGGGGGCCAGGGTGGCGGCCAGGAAGATCAGGATCAGCCTGTTGCGAAGGCGGTTCACCCGTGCGTTCCCCGGCCCGGCATGCGGACCAGTTCGGAAAGACGCAGGCGGCCGCTCTCGAAGGGCCCCCAATGCGGCTCGTCGGGTCGCGGCTTGCGGCTGAACAGCTCCGCGGCGGCCTTAACGAGGCTGATGCCGGGATCGTCCAGGACGCTCGACAACTCGCGGCGCTGCTCGGTGCGCAATTCCAGGCGCAGGAAGAAAGGGCGGTCCGGCGCCAGGCCCGAGGCGCTGATGGCCAAATTCTCCAGGCACCACTTTTCAGCATCGAGGGACGTCATGTTATCCCGTGGGCGCGCGGCCTGACTCGGAATGGCGACCATGAACTTCTGCTCCCAAATGTCGTAGCTCACCACGTACCGCCCGAACGCCTGCCGGAACGGGACGCTCTGGTCGATAGTGTACAGCGACAGCCAGGAAGCGAACACCACTTTCTCGGCGTCCTGGAGCCGTTCCAAGGGTTTACCGGTGAGGAAATGCAAGTTCTGGACTACCGGGCGGAGGTCGTCACCTTCATAGACAATGGAAAGCGGATTGGCCGCGCGGGCTCGAAACAGGGGTAGAGCAAGGCCGGCCACCAGCCAGCTTCTCCGGCTAAGCCCCGTGTCCCGAGCGTGCGACGGCATCTAATAGTTCATGCCCATCATGAGAATCGGGTCGGCTCTCCCGCGCCGAACGGGAAATGCGACGGCCAGCGAAAACGATCCCTGGCGCAACCCCGCGCCGACACCGTACCTGATGGTAGCCGGTTCCACGCCGCTGTCCCAAATGGCGCCCGCATCATAGAAGGCCTCAAAGCACCCGTATCTATAGTCGACGGAGTTGTGAACCATCCGGTTTCCGCCCAGGGGGTCCAGATCGAACTTGTTCCAACCTCTCAGGGTACTGCTGTTCCCCAGCACAAATCGGTCGTAGAGCGGGGCGGTCCCGGTGAGAACGCCGGCCGAAACGTCGTCCGTGACCACGTGTTTGCCGTGGTTCATTCGATAGCGGAAGCCCCAACGGTGACGGGTATAGCCAAAATCGCTGCCCAAGGTGGGCGTGGCGGCGCGCAGGCTGTAGACCGCCTCCACATTCTGCGCGTAATCGGATGCGTCGAATTGCTCGTGAAAACGCAGGCTGGCGGTGGCTGCGTCGGCGGCTTCCATGCGAGCGCCGGCGTACTCGTTCTGAAAACGCTCGAAACTGGCGCCCACCGTCAGCGTGATGGGTTCGGCGATGACGATAGTCAGGGCCGGCTCGAAATTCTGGCGGGTGCGGTACACGGCGGTGGCCGTTTCCGGCGCGCCCGTGGGCCCGGGAGCCATTTGATCGAGAGTGGCGCGGTTCCACTGCTCGTGGAAATCGTCGAATTCGAACTGGAAATGCACGCTATCGCTTCCCAGCCTGGTGTTCTCGTAGCGCGCCGTCAGGCCGGCGTAGCGCTCCGCCAGTTCGTCGCCATCGCTCACCAACCCGACCGTCAAGGAGTTGTGATTCACTTTGGCGCCGCCTTCCAGCGCCCCGCTACCGCCCTGTTTGGAGTTGTACAGGAACTTGGGGACCGCCAAATCGAACCGCGCTCCCTTGTCCTCCACCTGGAAAACCACCTTGACGCAAGCCGGCGTGGCGCCCCTCACGACGTGCCGGGTCACGGTGGTGGCATCCAGTTCCTGGCGAAGCCGCCCGGCGATGCGGTCCAGAGCGGCGGGGTTCAGGGCGCCGCCGATGAGCGCTGAAATCTGTTTTCGCAAGCTCGAGCTGAGCTTGTCGGCTCCCGCGGACGAGGTGTCCGCGGTCCAGCCGTTGCCGGAAACAACCACGCTCTCCACGGTATAGCGCGTGTTGACGTTGTAAAAGTCCTGCGTTCCGGCGAACAGCAGACTGCCCAGGAACAGACAGCCGAGCCAGGGGTATCTCATGGGGGCTGAGAATGCACGCGTCAAGCCAATTGTAAGTATTTGATATGTATGAGGATGCTGGAAGGGCCGATGTGACTGCAATTCACAGGTGTGGAGGAGCGCCGGTGGCGGGGCCGGCCCACCCGTGGGGCGCCGGCTCTACAGAACCTTTGCCAACTCGGCGGCGAATGCGCTTCGGGGCGCCTGATCGCGCTGTTTTCCGCCGCGCTTGCGGCGATCCGGCCGGTCCTGCCGCGGCGGCCCCGCGGCGGGCTTGACTCCGGGAGCCGATGGAGCCGGGGTCCCGCGCATTTCCTTGCCCTTCGGCGGCTGAGCCGGGTTGGCTCGCAAAAGCCGGTCCTCGAGCGGAGCGCGGTCGAATCTGCGGATTATAGACTGCATCTCGTCCGCCGTGGGGGCTTCGACAAACGCGAATCCCTTCGATTCCTGTGTTTCGTGGTTGCGGATTACTTTGACGGCGTCGGCGACCAGGTCTTCAGCGGCCAGCCATTGCTTAATGTCGTCGGCAGTGACCCAAGTGGGGAGGTTGCCAAGAAATACTGTAAAGCTCATTCAGTTGATTTTCCGACTCCGTTGGTTGGATTGAGGCGCTTCAAGGGGAGGATTCCGATCAGCCATCTAGATAGTATCAGAGTGAGGAAGCCGATTGCAAACAGGTGCATCGCGGCGGGCGTGTCCGTTCAACGGGCCGCGTGGCGCCTACAAGGCATCAGCGCCGCCCCCACCGCGCGTAGCAGCGCGTGGCCACTCCCAGGCCAATCAGCAGCGCGCCGCCGCCCAGCAGCAGCACGCCGGAATTGGCTTCGGGGACGTCTTGCGGATCATCCGCGGAGAGGTCTTGCGGCGTGTCCGCCTGTTCGAGGGATACGCTGTACACAACTCCGCCGACGCTCAGTCCGCCCCCCGACAGGCTCACCACCATGGTCTGAGCCAGCAGATAGGGCGGCAGCCCCACGGTGACGGCGGACCCGGCGTTCGTCAGCGCCAGAATGGCGGGACCGGAGAAAACTCCGGCGGCTATGCCCGGAGCCAGTTCCATCGATCCCGAAACCGTGGTGACCGCGCCACTGTACAGCGCGCCCTGGAATGCTCCGGCCGACATCACGACATCATCGAAAGCGAGCGACGTCGAGCCGTCCCCCGATTGCAGCGTCGCCGTGAGGTCCCAGGCCGAGGCCGAGTCCGTGGTGGCTAACATGAAGTTGATCCAGGTAGGATACGCGGGGGCTTGGTATTGCGCCGCCTG
>Ga0181520_10004948_pt1 | contig 21759 bp, 17 predicted proteins | sample PEATcosm2014_Bin_29_FD_132451 | JGI IMG/M metagenome (GOLD analysis project Ga0181520, IMG submission 132451) | Peatland microbial communities from MTU Mesocosm Facility, Houghton, MI, USA - PEATcosm2014_Bin02_30_metaG | ecosystem: Environmental > Terrestrial > Soil > Wetlands > Peat | place... | reverse complement strand
CAAAATGTTTGGCTTGGTGTTACTGTGGAAAATTCTAAAGTCAAAAGCCGGATTGACTCCCTAAGACAAATTGATGCTTCAATTCGTTTTATTTCTTTTGAGCCTTTGATAAATCCGGTTGGTATCGTTGATCTTACCAGCATTCATTGGTCTATAGTCGGTGGTGAATCCGGGAGAAATGCACGCCCAATAAAGCAAAATTGGATTGAAGAAATTTTCCAGCAATGCAAACAACAAGGCGTTGCCTTCTTTTTCAAACAATGGGGAACCTGGGGTGCCGATGAAATCAAACGTAACAAAAAAATAAACGGCAGATTATTTAAAGGTAAAGAATGGAATGAGTATCCTAAAATATCTATGGATAATTTGAGTAACTACAATAGGAATTGTCAAGTTTTATAAAATATTATATCTTTCAAGGTTTTTTTAATCATAAATTAGGAATAATGGCACCGCGCAGAAATAGGAAAAAGAGCAAAATTACTTACCCGGTTATGGAACAGAAACTCAACGGGATAAAATGTGAAGTATTAATACCATATAGGGCAAGAAAGAAAAAGAACCAACCGCAACTTCTTAGATAATAAGTAAGTGAAGATTTTTATTAGAAATAGCAAAAATGCTCAGAGGCAATTAAGTAAATTTAAACAACTTGATTTAGTCAACGTTCAGGGTGCTACTAATAAGCAGCAATATATTTTTCGGCTGTAAACTCTGGACATAACTGGACAAATTGTCATGTCAGGGACCAAAAGTGTCTATAGAAAAAAAGTCAAGTAAATATTTCAATCCCACCCCGGTTTTTCCCCGAGTGTTACTAGCGTTGCTTTCGGTCGAACTGATTAGTAACCAATTCATTCAAGAAGACTTGTATTCCCCCATTTGGTTCAAAAAACTCTTTTTTTTTTAACCTTTAAAGTTTAGAATATTTTTAATCCCTGCTTCCATTTTTTCTCTGGCAGAGACATTTGCAGAATGAATTTTTATTGTTGGGGTATAATTATTCTGATAACCCTTGTGAAAAATATTACTAAAAATAATTAACTTTGGCTGGATGATTTTCGACGGAAACTTTGTCAATTTTCAACCGGAATTAACACTATTCTTTAGCCGCTTAGTTAATCACTATTTTATTATATAATGCTGATATTATTTTGCATAGATAATGTGAGATATAAACTCACAAAATAAATACAAAATCTTATTATTATTTGCATTAATGCTTTATTATAGTGATATTGTGAGTTATAAAATCACAATATTAATATGAAAAAGCATATATCATATAGATCTTCGGAACTTCTTAGTTCGCTGCTACATAACGAAAAATGGTTTTTTAGTTTAAAGGATGCTATGGAAATTTTGAGTAACAGCAACCCGGCAGCAGTCCGCCGGTTATTGAGCGATATGACAAAAAGGGGATTGATATTAAGAATAAAAGACGGGCTGTATTCAATAATTCCTTATGAAAAGGATGCGGGCAATTATTTACCTAACTGGCATCTTGTTGCAGAAGCTTTGGTCCAGCAACAAAAATACTATATCGGGTTTTACAGCGCTCTGGATTTGTATGGACTAATTACTCAGCCTGCACTTATTGAACAGGTGGTTACAGAAAAGCAAATTGTTCCAAAGTTTCGAATTATAAATAGGGCTAAATTTGAATTCATAACAATGGGTAAACGTTTCTTTGGCTATAATAATACATGGATCGATAATTTCAATAAAGTTTATTGCAGTGATTTGGAAAAAACCATCCTTGATTGTTTATATATGCCGGGTAAAGCAAATGGTATTTCAGAGGTAGTTAATTCTTTGAGCAGGATAATTGAAAAAATAAATCCTGAAAAACTTCTGTCATACTTAGATAAATTCGATTCGCAAGCTGTATATAAAAGATTAGGCTTTATTTTACAAAATATGGATGTTTTAAAAGACTTAAGAATGGAAATAAACAAAAAAATCAGCAATTCCTATATACTTTTAGATCCTTCATTGCCCAAATCCGGGAAGTATAATTCGGAATGGAAAATAATAGATAATATTGTAATAAATTCTGCCTTACAATCTGCTATGACTTAATAATGATAAAACCCAATGAAATAAGTAAAATTGCAAACGCACTTGGGATAAGAGATACTCAAATCGAGAAAGATTATGTAATAGGATGGGTATTGAAAGGAATATCCAATAATGAATATTTAAAAGAATATTTGATATTCAAAGGCGGAACGGCTTTAAGAAAAATATATATCCACGATTACCGTTTATCGGAAGATATGGATTTTACTTATTCAGGTGAGGATTGTAAAACGGAAGAAATTAAAAATTATTTTGAAGAACTTATTTCATGGATATTTACAGAAGCCAGAATCACTTTGAGTATTCAGGATGAAAAAGTACATCAAACAGGAAATTATAATTTCTATCTGGGTTATACAGGACCTCTTGGCGGAACGGGGGCAAAAAAAAGTATCAAAATAGATATTGCTGTTGATGAACTAGTCTGTGATGTTCCCATCGAACAAAATGTTTACAACGAATATTCTGATTTAAAAGAGAACTTTAGTATTTTGTGTTATACCCTGGGTGAAATCATTACCGAGAAAATGAGGTCTCTGATGCAAAGAACTATGTCGAGAGATTTGTACGATATCTGGTATTTAATCGAATTGGAGAATCAAAATATAGAGGATTTTATTCCTAATTTCAGAAAGAAAACCGGGTTTAAGAATTTGAATCCCGGTGATTTTGTAAAGGTTGTTCAAAATAAGAAGGAAATATTTAAGCGGCAATGGGATGAGCATTTAATTAATCAAATAAGAGAAATCCCGGATTTTGAAGACGTTTGGCGGCGTCTTCGAAAGCATTGGAAAAAATTTACGTCTGCTTTTTAATTAAGTTGTTAAGATTAAATAAAAACCCGTGAAAATAAATAAGTAAACAGAAACATGGGCTGCATTCTTCACATAGTAATCCTTATTGGTATTTATACTATTTTATCAGTTTCCTTGAATTTATTAGTAGGGTATACCGGAATTCTTTCTATAGTAAATGCAGCATCGTGAACGATTTAGGCTAGAATATTTTACCTATCCGTTACTATGTCATCCCGCCGGATTCAAGAGGGGGTTTTGGGGGGATTGTTCTGCTATAAATATTTCATCCTGCCGGGATTTCGGATATGTTTTTTGGGGGGATCATATTGTTACAAACCTGTCTGGCTGATAAGCTGGACTGTCTTTGGTTTCGGTCGAAATGATTAGTAATCCATTCATTCAAGAGGACATAAATCTTCGTTAAATCGTTATTGATAATTCTTCCTTTGTCCTCGTTTAAACTTTGAGCTTAATAATTTTTCTAAGCATCTATTTGAGTCTTTTGAGCCTGTTAATAGGCTAACATTTCCGCTTTGTGAACCTATTTAAAATGAATTAGGGGTCTCCATAAATTAAAGCAAAGTATAAATAAACTTACTTTTACAAACTCTTTAATCTCATTTATGAAGAGGTTGAGATTATAGGTCCTAAAATCGGGTGTTTTTTCCGCCTGAAAATTGACCACTTAGAACATTAAAATAATTTATAAGCCTCCGGCTTAGAATAAATTTCCTCTGCTGATTAACTTCGGCAGTTAGCAATCAATATTGATAAAATTAAAATATTATTTGTATAGTTTGTCAATATATGGGTTGACTGTCTATTGATATAAATCAATCTATAAGTTGACAATATTATTGCTTATGTCAATATAATAGTTTACTTTTAAATGGAAAAAAAAGAAGATTTATGAAAAATTCTAAACAAAAACTTATAATTGCTCAGATTGACGAGAAGTTATCCAAACTAAGTAAACTTGAACCATCACTTATGCCTAACCGCGGCTGGATTTATACAATACGAACTGCACTTAAAATGCCGCTTGTACTATTCGGGAAGAAGCTTGGTATATCAAAACAAGCCGCTCAGAAAATTGAAAGCAGGGAAATTGAAGGAGCCATAACAATAAAAACCTTAAGACATGCCGCTGATTCCCTCGGGATGGATTTGGTCTATTACTTAGTTCCTAAAAAAAAATCCATTCGTGAAATGGTCGATGACCAGGCAAGTCAAAAAGCAAAGGAAATAGTTTTAAGAACTTCACATTCTATGCTGCTTGAAGATCAAAAAAACAGCGAAGCCAGAATTCAAACTGCAATTAAAGAAAAGACTGAAGAAATAAAAAGGGAGATGCCAAAATACTTATGGGATTAGAATTAGAATACATTAACGGTCAGACGCCCCTTGAGGAAGATGAAAGAGCAGGCTTGAAAATTCAGACAATTACAACCCGCAAAGAACTAGACGAATTTGAGCAGTTCAATATTCAAAAAGCTGTCGAGTGGTCGCTCTCAAGAAAATTAAAAATTAATACTATACTGACAGAGAAATTCATTAAGGATTTACATAAAAGAATGTTTTTTGAAGTCTGGGAGTGGGCAGGCGAATTCAGAAAATCAAATAAAAATATCGGCGTTGATAAGTTTCTTATAGGTATTGAATTAAAAAATTTAATCGATGATTGTAATTATTGGATTACTAATAAGACTTTTTCTAAAGATGAAATTGCTGTCCGCTTTAGTCATCGTATTGTTAAAATACATCTTTTCTCAAACGGCAATGGCCGCCATTCCCGTTTAATTGCTGACATCTTAATCAATAGAGGCTTAGAAGAAGAAATTTTTTCATGGGGAAGTACAAACCTTACTAATAAAAGTGAAGCGCGCTTCAGGTACCTGGATGCTCTCCGTAACGCAGATAATAATGAATATTCTTTGCTATTAAAATTTGCGCGGGAATAAAAATATTGCATCTCTACGGGATTTTTACTTCTTATTCAGCACAATTGCATCTTCACCCAGCAGCTGTGTTACACCTGAGATAAATTCATTGGTCACTTTAATTCTGTAATCTTTCAAAAAGAACCGGCGGGGCTTTGAGCCGTTGGCGCCCAGATTCAGAAAGACCGGCATAGCGCCTCTGCTGTTTCCAAGAATTATTTTCAGGTCCAGTAATTTACCGGAATCGTTTTTTGTTTTATCGAAAATAACATTTACACTTTGAAGAAATCTTTCTCTTGCTTCATCCAAAGGGAAGACATCATCAATGTGGAGTTTGATTGCATCGCCGCTGCTTTCCGTTTTACCGATGATGAAAACACATTTTTCTTCCTCAAGGTACTGCCCGCATTTTTCATAAACTTTTGAGAACATTAAAGCTTCGCAAGAGCCTGAGAAATCATCCAGTGTAAAAAAAGCCATCTTATTGCCTGCTTTATCTATCTTTGTCTTTAAAGAAGTTACAACACCGCATGCTTTTACCACGTCATTATAATTTTCAAGCTCTTCGGTCTCACCAAGATGAATTGAAGCGAAATTCCGGTAATCAAAATCATATTTGCTTAGAGGATGACCTGTAACATAAAACCCGAGTACTTCCCTTTCTTTTGCAAGCCTGTATTCGGGGGACCAGGGTTTCATATCAGGCAAGACAGGCTCAGAAATCTTTACATTTTCCTGAGCATTTCCGAAAAGGCTACCGGCAGAAGATAACTGTGAATTGCGGACTTTATGCCCCCATTCCAGCGCAGTTTCTATTGAATCAAATAATGTAGCCCTATTTGCACCGCAGGAATCAAAAGCGCCGGATAAAACCAATCCTTCAAGAGAACGTTTATTAACGATATGGCTGTCGACATTTGCACAGAAATCAAATATACTGGTAAAATCCCTGCCGAGAGCGCTGCGGCTCTTTATCATTTCTTCCACAGCAGCAACGCCGACATTCTTTATTGCAGACATACCAAAACGGATTTTTCCTTCCTCAACATTGAAAGCGACAGTGGGGCTATTAATATCCGGCGGCAGAACTTCAATTTTAAGCTTGCGGCAGTCCTCAAGAAAATTAGCGACTTTATTAGCATTGCCGAATTCGTTAGTCAGGTTGGCAGCTAAAAATTCAGCAGTGTAGTAAGCTTTTAAATAAGCCGTCTGGTAAGCGACAAAACTGTAAGCAACCGAATGACTTTTATTAAAGCCGTAATTGGCGAACTTATCAATTGCATCAAATATTTCAACGGCTACTTTTTGAGTAATACCTTTTTGAACAGCGCCTTTAATGAATTTCTCCTTTTGTTCAGCCATTGCCTTAAGGTCTTTTTTACCCATTGCCCTTCTTAAATTATCCGCTTCGGTTAAACTCATTCCACCGACTATGTTGGCAATTTGTATTACCTGCTCCTGATAAACAATAATTCCGTAAGTTTCTTTCAAAATAGGCTCAAGAATAAGATGAAGGTATTCGACCTTTTTAGCGCCGCACTTCCTGTCAATAAAATCGTCAATAAATTCCATAGGACCGGGCCTGTAGAGAGCGTTCATTGCGGAAAGATCATTTAAGCAGGTGGGTTTTAATTTTTTCAGGTATTCTCTCATCGGGCTTGATTCAAATTGGAAGACGCCGGTGGTCTGCCCTTTTGCAAAAAGCTGGAATGTTTTTTCATCATCAAGAGGAATTTCATCTATATCAATTTCAACCCCGTAATTTTTCTTCACAAGGCTCAAAGTATCCCTGATAATTGTCAAAGTACGCAGACCAAGGAAGTCCATTTTTAATAAACCCGCGCTCTCAATATCCTTCATATTAAATTGAGTTACCAATTCATTTTGATTCACCGCAGTTGCAAGCGGGACGTAATTACTTACATCATCAGGGGTAATAACAACACCGGCTGCATGCTTTGAAGAATTCCGGTTCATTCCTTCCAGTACTTTGGCATATTTTATAAGATTTTGAATTTCAGGTTCTTCCGAATCTTTTACCCATTTTAATTCAGGCACTTCTTTAAGCGCCTGTTCGATAGTATAAACTTTACCGAATTTTGAAGGGATGTATTTTGTAATTTTGTTAACCGTGGGAATAGGAATCTTAAGCACACGGGCAACATCTCTTAATACAGCTTTAGAAGACAACCTGTTGAATGTAATAATCTGGCTGACACAATTAGACCCATATTTTTGCCGGACGTACTCAATCACATCGCCGCGTTTGTCATCGGCAAAATCTACATCAATATCAGGCATAGATTTTCTTGCAGGGTTAAGGAATCTTTCAAAGAGCAGGTTATATTTCAGCGGATTTATATTAGTAATTCCGAGAACAAAAGCAACAAGGCTGCCCGCTGCGCTTCCCCTGCCGGGTCCGACGGGAATATTCATCTTTTTGGACGAGTTAATAAAATCCTGAACAATAAGAAAGTACCCGGCAAAGCCCATTTGTTTTATTGAATTCAGCTCAAAATTAAACCGCTCATTAATTTCAGGAGTAATTTCTTTAAATTTTTTATAAAGTCCCTGGTATGCAAGCAATTCAAAATATTCATCAATAGTTTTAGCAGAAGAATCTTTTGGAATAGGGAAAACGGGAAAGAGGTGCCCGGAAGTGTCCAAGTTTAGATTTACTTTAGAATCTATCTCCAGTGTATTTTCAATTGCGCCCTTATAATTTATAAAGAGTTTTTTCATCTCCCCGGCGGATTTAAAATAAATCTGATCGGTACCATACCTTAACTGCCGATAATCGGTGCCGTTTTTATCCGAAAGAAGAAGCAAAATATTATGAGGGATTGAATGTTCGGGCTCGATGTAATGGCAGTCGTTTGTTGCGACAAGCTTTATTCCAAGTTCTTTAGCAAGTTTGGGCATTCCCTGGAGAACGGCTTTCTCAACTTCCATATTATGATCTTGAATTTCGAGATAAAAATCTTCTTCAAAAATTTCTTTAAATATTTTTGCATTCTCCCGAGCTTTATCATAATCATTATTTACAAGATCGACAGCAATAACACCGCCGGCGCAAGCGGAACTGCAAACCAATCCATCCCTGTAGCGGCGGAGCAGTTCAAGATCAATTCTCGGTTTGTAATAAAATCCTTCGGTATGCCCGAGAGTGGAAAGTTTTGATAAATTTTTATATCCCTGCTCATTCTTAGCAAGAAGGATTAAGTGATTATAATGTTTTGATTTTTTTCTGCCGGTATTCTCATCGCCTTTTCCCCTGTCAAAACGGCTTCCATTGACAACTATATACGCTTCCATTCCGACAATAGGCTTAATTCCCTCTTCCTTAGCTTTTTTATAAAACTCAGCAATTCCAAACATAACGCCATGATCCGTCAATGCGACGGACGGCATATTATTTTTCTTAGCGGCTTGAATAAGGCTGTCGACAGTGCATGCGCCGTCCTGCAAACTGTAATGTGTATGGTTATGTAAGTGAATGAAATCCGACATAATGGCTTTTTACAAAATAATAAGGAAGAATTGAATTTCTTTAATGAATATTACTCAATAAAAAAAAGAAAAAACATATTGACACGAATATTTTTTTTATAGGGGATTAAAATTTCTCTTAAATCACACAAATTATAATAAAAAAAAGGAAACGGATAAAAATAAATTAAGATATGAATAAAAAAGAAAATGCCCGTTATGTGCAAAGTAAAGTTTAAAACAATTCCAAAATTTATAAATGAAGATGAGGAACGTAAGTTTTGGGAAACTCACGATACATGGGAGTATTTTGATTTTGATAAAGGAATTGAAGCGGAATTTCCAAATCTTAAGCCTACAACCGAGCTAATATCATTAAGGCTGCCTAAGTCAGTATTGTCGGACATAAAACGAATTGCTACAAAAAATGGTATACCTTACCAGTCTTTAATAAAAATGCTTCTTGCAGATAAAGTTAATGAAATTCTTACCGATAAAAGCCAACAAATTAGAAAGCTATGATTTTAAGATTGTATTTTTCAGTATTAGCTTATTAGATTCAGTTTTTATTGAAGAATCTCACAATTAACAATTCATTTTTGCCCGGTATGCCCGAAACCGCCTTCTCCCCTATTACTGTCATTAAGATCATTGGATTCAATAAAATCGGCAGAATAATATTTTGTAAGGATTAATTGTGCAATTCTATCGCCCCGTGAAATTACAAATTTTTCTTTACCGAAGTTCATCATAATAATTTTTATCTCACCGCGGTAATCGGAATCAATAGTTCCCGGGGAATTGAGCAATCCTATCCCGTTCTTCATAGCCAGTCCGCTTCTTGGGCGCACCTGGATTTCATACCCTTCGGGTATTTCCACAGAAAGATTTGTTGGCACAAGTAATACTTCGCCCGGATTAATAAACATATCTTCAGCTACAGCGGCTCTAATATCCATACCGGAACTCCCTTCCGTTGAATATAACGGAAGGGGTATATCATTAAATTCAGGATTTAATCTTTTAATTTTTACAGAAATTTTTTCAACCATTTAAAACTTCCCGGGATAATTATTTTTTAGCGCTTTGGCGGGATAATCTTTTCTTCAAAAAGATAAATTCTTCCCTGCCTATGTTAAATACAAAAAGGAGGATTACAAATAAAAGCAACATTAAAAATTTATTGGTCAGGGTTAAAAAGCCGTTAAGCTGCTGAATATAATAAATAAACGCTACTATAAATATCGAAAGGAATATTTTTGCAAGTTTAGCATATTCATAATTTATTTTATAAAATCTTTGGGTAACAAAGAAATAAATAACAGCCATAACAAAGTATGCGGCAAGAGTAGCAAGGGCTGCTCCCATAATTCCCATAACAGGTATCAGCAAAAAATTAGTTCCAATATTTACCGCTGCCCCTATACCCGTAATTACAGGGACGTAAATACTTTTTTCTTTTATAAAAATTCCGACAGTGAATACAGTATAAATGCCGAGGAACATATATCCAAATAGTACAACGGGAACAATATTTAACCCGCTGAGATATGCGGCGCCTATAATTGTCCGGTTTGCGAAATGGATTTTAGCAAGGTCTTCAATAAACAATGAAAGAATGACCAAAATAAAACCTGCGGTAATTGTAAAATAAGTTAAGACTTTGGCGAACATTTCCTTAGCATTTTTATCTTCGGCATTCTGAAGGAAGAAAGGCTGCCAGGCATATTGAAACATATTTACAAACAGCATCATAAATATACCCAGCTTGTAATTAGCGCTATATAGACCACTAGTGCTTAAATCAGTTAAATGCGTAAGAATAGGTCTGTCTATACTTTGAATCATCATTGCAGCCAGACCGGCGGGGAAATACGGCAGTCCGAATTTCAATAATCTCTTTAATAAATCATAATGGGTTTTAAATCTCAAGTTAACTGCGACCGTAGGAACAAGCAGAATAAAACAAGTCAGCGAAGCAATAATATTACTGATAAATATTGCTTCCACTCCCATTTTTAATTTGGATATTAAATAAACATTAAGAATTACATTTGTAATAATATTAATAAGCTTAAATGCCGCAAATTTTTTAGCTTTATGCTCAAGCCGTAATGTTAAAAACGGGATAACACAAATGGAATCAATAAAGAGAATTCCTATCACATATTTCATCAGGTAAGAATATTGCGAGGATATATCCAGCAGGGAATAAACGGGAGATTGGAATAGAAATATTATCCCGCTAATTATGATTCCGACAAAGAAGACAAATAGATAAGGAGTGGAAAAGTTATCTTTTTTATCCCCGATTACAGGCTTTGAAGCAAACTTTAAGTAAGCCGCATCCATTCCGTAAATAAAGACAACACTGAAAATCCCGATAAATGCGTAGAAATTAGTAAATATACCAAAATCGGATCTGCCGAAGACATGAGTATAATATGGAGTTAAAATAAATGTAAGAAATCTGCCGATTATGGTGCTTATACCATAAACCCCGGTATCTTTAGTAAGTTGTTTTAATTTATCAAACATCATTTTTATATCAGAATTTAAATCCGGACATATTTCACGGGTAAAACGGATAAAAGAAGGCATCCCATAAATGCCCTGCACAGCGCCCGCTTGAAATATTACCTTGTTTTCATTTCGAAAGAAATATCAAGCGCTTTAACACTATGTGTAAGAGCTCCGACGGAAATAAAGTCCACACCTGTTTCGGCAATTTCTTTAACGTTATTCAGATCAATTCCGCCGGAAGCTTCAGTTAAACATTTCCCATTGATTAATTTTACCGCATTTTTCATTTCACCAAGTTGAAAATTATCCAGCATTATAAAATCGGGTGAACAATATAATGCCTCTTTTAGCTCTTCAATATTAGTAACCTCTACCTCAATCCGGGATGAAATATTTTTTTGTAATTTAAATTCTTTACATGCCTGCACGGCTTTTGTAATTGAACCCGCGACTGCAATATGATTATCTTTTATCAAGAACATATCATATAAGCCGATCCGGTGATTTGTACCGCCGCCTATATTCACGGCAAGTTTGTCAATTTCTCTTAAACCGGGCACAGTTTTGCGGGTATCTAAAATTTTTGCTTTAGTGTGTTTTATTTTTTCTACAAATATACCGGTAATAGTTGCAATGCCGCTCATCCTTTGCAAAAAATTAAGCGCAGTCCGCTCTAGTGAAAGCATAGATGCGGCTTTGCCTGTAACCCTGGCGGCAACTTGACCATAATTTACATGGCAGCCGTCTTCAATGCATTTAACAAATATTAAATCCGGATCGGCGACTTTAAAAAGGACATCTAAAATTTCCAGACCTGCAATAATTCCGTTCTGTTTTATAAAGAATTCTCCGGTACCGGGAAGCAGGTTGGAAACAACGGCTAAAGTGGTTATATCCCCCCCGCCAATATCCTCAGCAAGCGCATTTTTTATAATTTTTTCCAAATTGGGAATATTCATTTTAATAAAAACAATTAATGTTGATAAAAAGGTTTCACAATATCAATAAAGAAGGCAGGCGGTCTTGAAGGTTTCTTATTGTATTCTTTTATAAACACATGCCCGGTAAAGCCTTCGGCTACAAGCGCGTTATTTTCTTTTCTATAAATTTTATAATCTATATGTATTTTGAACAACGGATATTCGTTCATAAAAGATTCGACAATTAAAATATCGTCATAAAAGGCGGGATTTAAAAACTTAACATAAGTTTCAAGCACGGGTAGTTGATAGCCTTTGTTTTCAATAAGGCTATAAGCAAGCCCAATCTCCCTAAGCATTTCGGTTCTTCCGACTTCAAAATACTCAAGATATTTACCGTTATAGACAAAATGCATTTGGTCCGTATCGGCGTAACGAACTCTGATTTCAGTTTTATTAATTATCATTTTCAATAAGTTTAAAAATATGTGAACTAAATTTATTAAAAATCCACATTCTAAGAAGGTGGATTTGAATTGCCACCCACAGCGGGCTAAAAATCGATTCCTTGTTGTTCTTCCTTGTTCTCTTGCTCTTCTTGATATTTTACATATTTTCCTATCTTCTCTTCATCCAAGCCTACTGTATCTACACGATAACCTCTTAACCAAAAATGATTTCCACAATATGGCTTTTTCTTTAATTTCCCATAGCTCTTGAATATCTTTATTGCTGTCTTTCCATTCTATATTCCCATTGCTCCGTATATTGATATTTTTGGCGGTTCGCTTATTATTAAATATTTATGATCTATGGCAAGCCGGGCTTCTTAAATATTTTCTTCAGACCTGGAAATTCTATAATTAATTAATTCTTCTTTATTGAGAGGCATAAAAAATCCCCTCATTTTTACATTTAAAATAAATGGGGAGGATGCATCTATTATTTGATTTAGAATAACGAAATAAGGATCAATCAGCATTTCAAACTCAGATTCATATTCATAAAGAATATGCTTTATTTATCTTTTGCACTTCCAATTAAAATCTCTATCAAATACAAATAAAAGATCATAATCCGGATAATGAGTGTAATTTCCCTTAACCCTGGAACATAAGGAATATATACCTTTAAATTCTTTATACTTTTCTGTTAGAAATTTGGAAACCCGGGCAATAAGAACATCAATATTTTTTTAATCATTATCTTAACACTAAAGTCAAAAACGGATTAATAAATTATAATATATTTTATTCTATAAAAGCGCCCATTTTACCGAATTTTTCAAGGCGGGAATCAATTAATTTTTCGGGTTTAATTTTTACGAGTTGTTGAAGTTCTTCAATCAGAATAGTTTTCAATATTTTTGCAGCTTCCTGATGATCTTTATGAGCGCCGCCAAGGGGTTCCGGCACAATCCTGTCTATTATTTTTTGTTCAAGCAAATCCGGGGCAGTAAGTTTTAAAGCTTCAGCCGCCTGCTCTTTAAAATCCCAGCTTCTCCAAAGAATACTTGAACAGGATTCCGGGCTAATAACAGAATACCAGCAATTTTCAAGCATAAGAATTCTATCCCCGACACCGATACCTAAAGCGCCGCCGCTAGCGCCTTCACCGATTACAACAACGATAATTGGAACTTTCAAACGGCTCATTTCAAACAGATTTTTTGCAATAGCTTCAGCCTGCCCTCTTTCTTCAGCTTCAAGCCCGGGGTATGCACCCGGTGTGTCAATCATTGTAATAACAGGCTTACCAAACTTTTCGGCAAGTTTCATAAGACGCATGGCTTTCCTGTAGCCTTCGGGATTGGGCATACCGAAATTTCTATAAACATTAGTCTTTGTATCTCTTCCCTTTTGGTGACCAATTATCATCACTTTATACCCATCCAACTGGGCGAAACCGCCGACAATTGCCTTATCATCTTTAAAACTTCTATCGCCATGAAGTTCCAAAAAATTGCTCGTCATTAAATAAATATAATCTAAAGTATAAGGACGATCGGGATGACGAGCTAACTGCACACGCTGCCAGCGTGTAAGGCTTTTATAAATTCCTTCCTTCAAATCTCTGACCTTTTCTTCGATTTTAATGATTTCGCTTTCAATATCAACTTTATTTGAAAGTCTTTTCATCTCCTCAAGCTTAGCTTCAAGTTCAATTATAGGTTTTTCAAATTCCAGAACAGTTCTTGCCATATTATAATCGACTAATCCACATTTTATTTAATGTTTTACCTAATATCTCCAGGTCAAGCCAAATATTTTGATTTTTTGCATAGAAAATATCAAGTTTATTTTTATCTACGCCTTCATTATTTTCAATATACCATAGACCTGTCAAACCTATTTTCCCAAGGAAAAGATCCCTTTCCTTTTCAATTGTCTCCGGTCCGACAAAACTTAATTTTCCTTTGAAAACATACGGCACATTTAATATAAGTTTCCTGAAGTCCGTTTGTTTTTTACTCATCTTGACTATTAAATATATGAAAGGATAAATACAAAACAAAACAACAGATGCAAGAACAAAATCAAACAGAGATTTAATGAATTTTAATAACGGCTTAGTTATATTATAATTTATTTCAATTAATGGCATATCTTCCAGCATTGAAACCGATGTTTTACCTACTATAAAATCAAGGTTATTCCCCACAAGTTTGAATTCAACATTTTCATCCTGGCATAAAGAAACGATAGACATCATCCGGTCATAAGAAAGATCTTCATTAGAAAAAATTACTTCCTGAATTTTCTGTTCATTTATAACTTTTTTTATATTGTCAATTGTGCCGATGACTTCAAAACCCTCATTCTTAAATCCCAGGTCCTTATTTGAAAAGCCTATTAATCCGGTTATATAGTGAAGATCTGTCGGTTTATCTCTTAATTTTTTAGCCAGATTTACAGCATGGGAATTTATACCGACAATTAAAGTTCTATGGCTGGTAAATTCACTCTCATCCAAGCCGATTTTAAAAATCATTTTGAAAAAAATGCGCCAAAAGGGCAGGAAGAAGAGCAGTATAAAATAAGTAAGAAGAACGGAAGCCCTGCTGTAAGCATATTGTTTAAAGAAAAAGGTTAAGGAAGAAAGTAAAAAGAAACTAATGCAAACCGCCAAAATTGTTCTTAGAATTGAAAGAGAATCTCTTCTATAAACACGCGATAAACCCGATATTATTAAATGCAGCAAAGCAGGTATTGAAAAGATGATAGGGTAGATACTAAGCGGGAAACCCTGCCAGTGTCCGATTTTTTCATAAATTTTAGTAGCAATCAGAAGCGCACAATTAAAAAAAATGAAATCCATAAGGATGGACAATAAGATAATCTTACGGCGTCCAAGGAAAGCAAATAATTTTCTCAGCGCTATAGCAGAATGAAGAATAGCTTCGACAAGAAATGAACTGGACAGATGTTTCTTAACAAAAAGATTCATCGCTTCATAAAAGATTTTTGTTTCATCAATACTGCTTCTTTTTGTGCTTTCTCCTTTATAATGGATGATTTGAGTTGAATGGACGTAAAAAACTTTGTACCCGGATTTTTGGACTCTATAACACAAATCAAGGTCTTCGCCATACATAAAGAACTGTTCATCCAGCCCGCCGATTTTTTCATAGACTTCTCTTCTCATCATCATGAAAGAACCAGAGACAGCATCGACCTCGTAAGATTGATTTTCATCAAGATACGACAAGTTATAACGTGCAAAAATTCTACTATCAGGGAAAAAAGAACTAAGCCCGGTAACTTTACAGAAAGAAGTCCAAGGTCCGGGGAAACTTCTTCTGCAGGCGAGTTGAAGAGAACCATCGGGATTAAGGATTTTACAACCGGCTAAACCAGCCTCCGGAGTAAATCTGAAAAAATCAATCATATTTCGAAAAGTATCTTCCCTCACCAAGGTGTCCGGATTCAATAAAAGCAAATATTCGCCTTTAGCAAATTTAAGCCCCTGATTATTTGCCTTACTAAATCCCCGGTTAACCGAATTAACAATAAGCTTTACTTCGGGAAATTTTTCTTTAATAAATTCTGCGCTGCCGTCATCCGAAGCATTATCGATAATAATAACTTCATATTGAATTCCCTCAGAAGCTTTAACAATAGAATGCAATAAATTTTGAATAAATTCTTTTACATTATAATTAACTATGATGATAGATAAGTCCAAAACAATACCCGGTTATGAATTACCCAGAATGCTTTTTAAGCGAAGTTTCCAAACCATAAAAACGGCTTCACGCACAATTTTTTTTGACATTTTTGACTGACCCAAAGTCCTGTCGACAAAAATGATTGGTATTTCACCAATTTTAAAGCCTTTACGACTAACCTTATAAGTAACTTCAATTTGAAATGCATAGCCGTTAGATTTAACATCATTAAAATCGATAGCTTCAAGAACTTTACGGCGGAAGCATTTAAATCCACCGGTGGCATCCATTATCGGCAAGCCGGTAATAATCCGGGTATAAATATTTGCAAAATAACTTAAGAGCAATCTTCTCATAGGCCAATTAATAACATTTACACCGTTAATATATCTACTGCCTAAAACAAGATCGTAATCTTTTGCAGCTTTTAAGAAATTAGGAATTTCTTTCGGATCGTGAGAATAATCGGCATCCATTTCAAATATGTATTCGTAATCATTTTTAAGAGCAAATTTAAATCCATCGGTATAGGCTGTACCGAGACCCATTTTATTTTCCCGAATAATTAATTTAACTCTTTTATTTGATTCAGCCAGCTCACGAATAAATGCACCGGTACCATCCGGAGAATTATCATCTACTACTAAGATATCAAGATTATTATATCTCCCCAGTAAATCAGGGATAATTAATTTTATGTTTTCAAGTTCATTATAGGTCGGCATTATAATGAGGCATTTTTCATTCATACAAGCATATTCATTGTTATTGATTAATTATTATTACAAAATTTTTATTCATAATGCCCTTTACCGAGGAGCATCACAAAAACAGTACGGAACAAAATCTTAAAGTCCATTCTTAAAGACATATTTTCAATATAAAATAAGTCATACCTTAATTTAATTTTAACGTCTTCAATGGTTTCATCATATTTATGTTTAACTTGCGCCCAGCCGGTAATACCCGGACGGACTTTTAATCTCCGTTTATAGTATGGGATCTCCTTAGAGAGCATATCAACAAAATAGGGTCTTTCCGGACGCGGACCGACGATGCTCATTTCGCCTTTTAAAACATTTATTATCTGAGGAATTTCATCAATGCGTGTTCTTCGAATGAATTTACCTATTTTGGTAATTCTGGGATCATCTTTTTGGGACCAAACAGGACCCGTATGTTTTTCGGCATCTTTTCTCATTGAACGAAATTTAATAATTTTAAATACATTTCCATTTATTCCACATCTATCCTGGCGGTAGAAAACATTTCCATCACTTTCAAGCTTAATCAGAATTGTAGTAATTAATAAAACCGGTGAAGTCATTAACAAAAAAACCAATGATACACTAATATCAATCAGGCGTTTTAATTTCTTTTCCCACTCAGGCATTAACTGGGGCATAATGTCGATTAGCGGAATACCGTAGATTTGTGAAGTCCTAGCCTGCCCGCTTAAAATTTCATAAAGGTCGGGGACTATTTTTAGCCCGATATTTTTGGTTTCGCATTTTGCAATTATTTCCACTAAAGCATCTTTATCTTTTTGTTCCAAGGCGATAATTACTTCTTTGGCATTAAAGCGTTCTACTATTTCCTGCAAGTCATCAATTATTCCGACAGTTTTAACGCCCTTGTACTCAGAATCACCACTGCTATTATGGGCTTTAATATAGCCTACGACATCCAGACCTAAAGCAGGATGCAGCTTTAATTGATTCTGCACATCATTAGCATTCTCATTAAACCCAACAATTAGAGCGTTTTTTCTTCCGAATCCCTTAATTAATAAATTCCTCTGGAAACTGCGGACAAACAGCCTTCCGGTTCCAGTTAAGCATAAGAACAGCCCCCAGTAAATAAAAATCAAAATTCTGGTGGTTGATCCCGCCCCATTTAAGTAATCATCTATTAATATAAGAAAAAATAAGATAAATATTCCTACAAATGACGCTTTGAAGAGCAAAGATATTTCATCTAATCTGGAAGATGCAAACCAAGTACGGTACATCCCGACAAAAGTAAAAATAACAAGCCAATACAAATAAATTACCAGCATGGGAATTACGAATTCAGGCAAAGCAAGAAGCGTAAACCACCTGGAGTTGACTCTCAATTGATAATAAATAATCCAGGCAAGATTTATGCTGATAAAATCAATTGTCAGTATTAATAATTTTTCAAACTTTTTATTCAAACGGTTAATTATTTATTAAAGAAATACTTATTATAATTTAGATATCAAGATAATTTTCCTTTGCCGGATACCTTTAAGATTTCCTGTGCCAGATAAGATTCAAACCCGGAAACGACATTTTTCCAACTTAAAATATTTCTAATTACTTTTTTCCCTTCTTCCAGTAACTCTTCACGAATTTTAGGATTTTTCAATATGGTAACAACCTGCCCGGCAAAACTATCCTCATCATCGGCAACGGAAATAAATTTATAAAGTTCCTTTGGTAATCCGTTTACGGCAAATGGCGTACCGACAACGGGGACTCCAAGAGCAATAGATTCAATCACTTTGTTTAAAGTACCGGCGCCAAACCTCATGGGAGCGACATTTACTGCGCTTTTCAGATATTCTAACTTTATATCCGGTACAAAACCGGTTACAAAAATATTTTTTGATGCGAGGTTCCTAATTTTTAACGGCGGCTTTTGACCCACAATATAAAACTCGGCATCAGGAATTTCTCTTAATATTTTCGGGAAAATTACCTCTGCGAAATAAATCGCCGCATCATAATTGGGAAAATACGGCATATTCCCTGTAAAAATAATCCTGTTTATTTGGCACTTAATTTTCTCAGGCTGAAAATAGTCTATATCAATTCCATTATTAAGAATACGTATGTCTATATTTAGCCCGCTATCTATCAAATATTTCTTATCGACTTCAGAACAAATAAAAAGCGCATGAAATTTTTCTGCAATTTTCTCATAATTTACTACACGCTTTTGCTCAACTTTTATTAAAAATTTTATTAGCGGATTCTTTTGGACTTCAGCAAATCTTTTCAGATACAAAGACACCGCATCGGTAAAATCCAATATATTTAACGGCTTGCCGTTTTCCATGGATTTATGAAAATACTGAGCGCTTCTGATAAGATGATAATACACAACATCAAATTCCCCGCTGCTACAGAGTTCGGCAACTTTCCTATTCATTTTAGCAGATTTGTACCAGGCAGCCTGAAAAGGTAATCTGCTGAAAATTGCAATAGCAGTATTTATGATTGACTCAAAAATCGAAAGTTTTATTGTTTTAACTTTAATTCCGAATTTATCAAAATTTGCTAAATCATTAAGTTGATTTGTACTTCGCAAAAAAGTCAGAATGGTAACTGAATTGTTCTCAGAAAGGTTTTTAGCGAGATTGTAAATTTTAAGCTTATCGCCGCGAAAAGGTGGATAAGGTATGCGTGGTGTAATTATTAAAATATTCAATATAATTTATTTATAAAGCTTTATTCGGTATAAATCGGGAGAAAGATACCGCCGCATAAAATCCACTGGAATTATCTTTATTCCCAATTAACTTATTAGAGAACACATTTAACGGATTTAAGCGGTAAATATAATTAAAATAGGAATAGAATGATAAATTTTTTATTTTTCACAACAATTTTATATACGGTATAAAGGGGATAAATATTTAGTAAAAAAAGAGGTGATGATGCAGGTTCATTCGGATTGTATTTTTTTTAAAGGTGACATCCCATGCCGCCCGCATAAACAGCATGGCTATCATTGTGAGGACTGTCCGGAATACACAGAAATAACAGATAAAATCCTTATAATTAAACTTGGCGCAATAGGTGATGTAATCAGGACCACACCTCTTTTAAGGAAAATAAGGAAAGACTTTCCAAAAGCCTATATTACCTGGTTAACTTATTCGCCCGATATATTTCCGATTGGCAATTCAGATTCAAACAAACCCTGGATAAACAGGATATTAAGCGCTACCCCGGAAAATATTGAATTATTAAAACAAATCAATTTTGATTGGCTAATAAACCTTGATAAAGACGCGTTAGCTATTTCATTAGCAAATACAGTAAAAGCAAAAAGGAAATCCGGCTTTACAATAGACGAATTCGGGCATGCAAAACCGATGGTCACAAAAGCCGAGGAACAAAAATGGTTAACCGGGTTATTTGATGATGTTAATAAACAAAATACAAAGCACTATGTTCAGGAAATTTTTGAAATGTGCGGTTTTCAGTTTGATAATGAAGAATATGTTTTAGAAGTTGAAAGATCGGAACAAGCCTGGATAATTGATAAAACTAAAAAAGTAATAGGATTAAATACAGGATGCGGCGGCAGATGGACATCAAGATTATGGCTGACTGAATACTGGATTAAGCTTGCAAAAGATTTATTATCTGCCGGATATGAAGTAATACTTCTTGGCGGAGAGCAGGAAGACTTGAAGAATAAATTGATTCAAAAAGAAAGCGGCGCTAAATATTTTGGTTTTTACACGTTAAAAGTTTTTATGGATTTACTCAACCGGTGCGATACGATAGTAACAGCGGTTACAATGGCGATGCATCTTGCCGTAGGATTGAAGAAAAATCTTATCTTGTTTAATAACATATTCAACCGAAATGAGTTTTACTTATACAACAGAGGAGAGATACTAGAGCCTGATTTTGACTGCGATTGTTATTTTACCCCCGTTTGCCCGAATAATTGCATGCAGTATTTGAAGCCGGAGAAAGTACTTAAAACATTAATGCAACATTATTAAGAAATGAGTAGCAGTATTCAATTAAATACTCTATGTTTATCATTCCTGAAGTATTTGATTGAATAGATTAACATGCTCAATAACCAGTTTTTTTTGATTAAATCTTTTTGCTCCAATTAAAGATTTCCTGCAATAATCATTATAAAGCACTTTGTCTCCAAGTAAGTTTAATATACTATAAACAAATCCATTTGTATCATTCGGATCATGCATAATTCCATAAGTATTTACAATTTCCGGTAATGAAGATGTGTTAGATGTTAAAACAGGAATTCCCGATTGCATTGCTTCCAATACAGGTAAACCAAATCCCTCATAAAAAGATGGGAAAATAAAAAACTTAGCCATATTGTATAAAAAAGGTAAGTCCTCATCATCCACATAATTAAGGCACAATAGGTTGTTCCTACATTTATCAATATTTTTTTTAATTTCTTTAAAACCAAAACCAGACTTTCCGATAAGGACAAAACTAATCTCAATATTTTTTGCTTTACAAATATCTGCTGCGTTCAGAATGATATTTATATTTTTCCTATTTTCTATTAGACCAACATATAAAATATAATTTTGAGGAAGCAAATATTTCCTTTTATAATATTCGCAATCTATTTCACTTAATGGACGAAACTTAAATCTTAAATCTGCTGCTCCATAAATAACTTTTATTCTTTCATTTTTTAGGTTAAAATATTTGATAATATCTCTCTTTGAAGATTCTGATATAGTAATAATTCTATCTGCGGAACTAATTGATTTTTTCAACAATAAATTCAAATAATTTCTATAATAAATTGAATAATAATTTTTATTAATTCTGAACATTACATCATGAATCGTTATTATTTTTTTAATTCCGAAAGAATTATACAAGGGGCATAGATTATTGGGAGAAAAGAAAAGATCAAATTTGTTTTTCTCCAGGTATTTACTTAAAATAAAATTAAGCCAGAACGGGGAGTATAATTTGGTGCGAAACTTGAACTTATCAAGTATTATATTTTGATAAAAATTTTTATTATAATTTAGTAGTGGAATAGTTGAAAATAAGAAATATTGGTTTTTAAAATCT